>Ga0102944_1000392_pt1 | contig 34760 bp, 25 predicted proteins | sample SalPonD_shore_MG_FD_78172 | JGI IMG/M metagenome (GOLD analysis project Ga0102944, IMG submission 78172) | Salt pond soil microbial communities from South San Francisco under conditions of wetland restoration - Salt Pond MetaG... | ecosystem: Environmental > Aquatic > Marine > Intertidal zone >... | reverse complement strand
TCAAATTTGCAGCAGCGCTCTTGGTTTCAGTCTTTCCGGATAATTCCCGCATTTTTTAAGGTTTTGTATACCGCAGTACGTCGGTCGGTTTTTTGCTACGCTTGGGTCTACGGCTTTAACTATAAACCGGGATCGTCGCGTCAGGCGTGTAGCACCCGGTGTTTATGCGACTAGTTTGTTACTGGCCCAAAGAAAGGGGGACTGACGATGGATTTACCAGAACGTGACGGCGATGGCTATCTTGTGGATATGAATGCCTGGACGCCGGACATCGGCCGGGCGATGGCGGACGTCGATGGTGTGGAGCTCGACGAGGACAAATGGGAACAGGTGCTCAAGGCGCGCGAGTATTTCGAGGAGTTCAACGTCGTGCCGCCGATCCGCAAATTCGCAAAGCACATCGGTGCCGATCAGAAGGAGATGTTCAAGCAGTGGATGTGCGGGCCGATGAAGCCCATCACCAAGTACGGCGGACTGCCCAAGCCCACCGGCTGCGTGTAACGGGCATACCTTCTTCCGCTAGAGCTTTCTGTTTAGCTGCTCTTCCTTCTCCTGATGCAGGTCGTTTTGCGGGTGTTCCGCTCGAGCATCCCGGCGGCCGGGGCTGGGCCGCGGCGTCCTAACGAAATCTTGGCGATTCCTGCATTGGCTCCCTTCGTATCGGGGCGCGGCGCCTTTCCCGAATAGAATCAACAAGCCGCCGGGTTGGAATGCGCCAAGGGGTATTTCAAAGTATTGATCCCCTCATCCTATCCAAGCCTCATAGATCCCCTTCGGGCTTCACTTAGAACCTCTTCGAGGTTCATTAAGTACTTCCCGAACTCGCTCCACTCGTTCTGGTCGCATCATGCTGTCTCGCAGAACCCTGACGGGTTCATTGCGAGTACCTTACGCTTCCAGCGTCGAGGCAACTCTACCTATCTCCGATAGGTCAGAGCACCCCTGAGGGGGAAGGGACCCTTCGTTCACCGTCGGTTGCTCTTTCTCGCGCCGCTGCGGCGTAATACGCGTTCGTGGCGCCGTCGGACATTATGGTCGTATCTATAGGCAGGTCTGGCGCGCCTCGGACATCTCGAGGCGTTGCACTGCTGCCTCTGCGGCGGATATATTGGCCCATCCTCGGTACGTGATAAATAAATGGCCGCCGGCAAGGGGCGGTCGATTCGCTGGAGAATAATAATGAAAAGATGGATGTTCCTGTGTGTGGGGCTCGCGCTCGCCTTCCCTTCCGTTTCCTTCGCGAAGAAGCCCTTGGTGGTCAACGTCTCGATATTTGGTGCGGTGATAGGCCCGTCGAAGTGGACCGGCGCTCCGTGGGACGGGACCGGCAAGCGCAACCCGAAGGCGTTCGCCGCGACGATCAAGACCGTCAAGTCGGACGGCACGCCGGTCCCGGCGGTCATCAAACAAGTTGAGAAGCTCGCCCCGAAGGGCGCCGCGGCGCCGGATGTGTTCGGCTACGTGACGACCTACGGCCCGACCACGAGGGCGCTCGCGGACAGCGCGGCCACGCGCTTCGCCCTCGCCACAAAGCGCAAGGCGAAACGCAACACCTACACCCCGCGGTTCGATGTAACGTACGACGCGTGGCCGGTCTACGCACACACGCAGTTTCGAATCGTGCTGTGGGATGGCGATCGTTCCAAGAACGAGTCAATCGGCGTGGTGAATATCTCGCAGAGCGACATCGCCGATGCCCTCGATGCGGGCAAGCCGATCTGGGTCAACGTCTACCGCCGGGGCCAGGGCCAGATCCTGTACGTCAAGATCCGGGCCTCGAAGGCAGCGCCCAACGCGGTGGCGAAGGTCGAGGGCGAGAAATATCATTGAACGCGGCCGATGCGGCTCAAACCGCACCGCATCCTACGTTATTGACAGGCCGGTGAAGGTCGACGGCCGAAAATGCCAGTAAGGGCCTTGGGACGCCATGACACGCGACGGTACGACTGCGCATGCCTCGAGCGATGAGGGGTTAACGTCCGCGAAGTCCCGGCGCAGGGCCTTCGGGCGGGTCTCGCGGCGGCCCGCTGTATGGTGGTATCTGGCGGCAATCGTGTTGTTCGCTGCCGGCGTGGCCGCCGCGGCGCGGGACTATCCGGGCGGGTTCGACTGGCCGTACATGGTCGCCTCCACGCTGGCCTCCCCGACCGACAATCCGGCCGGCGGGATGTGGTTCGCCGGCGCGTGGACGGTGTCGATGGCCATGCTGTGGTGGTGCGCCTCTCTTTTGAAGCGCCGCCTGCCGCCCTGGGTCTCCCGATTCGCGCGCTGGGCGTACGATGCCTTGCAGTTCGGGTTGATCTGCTTTGCGCTGGTGGGCCTGGACATGCTGCTGGGGCGAGTTGTCTCCAGGCACATCCACAAGGGCCACGAGATTTTCGCGCTGGTGGCCTTCTTCGGGACCTATCTGGGCGTCCTCGGCTCGCTGGCGGGGGTGCTCCGCGACCGGCGGTTCCACGTGCTGCCGGTGCTGGTGGTCGCAATCCCGTTGATCGGGGTGGGCATTACCCAGGCCTGGCTCTATTTCGAGCAACGCAATCTCGGCTGGGTGGACGAGAGCTGGCGCGCGCAGGGCGTGCCGGTCTGGCTGAGCTTCGCGTTCTGGCAGTGGCTGGCGATCGGCTTTCTGTTGGCCGGGGTCGGTCTTCTGGTGTGGGCGAATGGCTCGAGACGGAGCGCCCGGCGCGAATAACGCGAACGATACGGATGAAACGTCACCGCACCCTATGGTGCCGGTAGCTGAGGCCGAAGACCAACGCAGAGTGCGCAAAGACGCAGAGATCGCAGAGCTTTTGAACATCCGTGTGAAAGCCGCGCCGTTCGTTGAACAGATCCGGCTGCGCCCGAGACCGGACTAACCACAGAGGTACAGAGATAAGAAGCTTCGCTTTTCTCTGCGTCCTCCGCGTCTCTGCGTTCTCTGCGATCCTCACGACTCGCTCCCTGACATCCCCGGCCCGGGGCGGTTGCCGCCGCGCGAGATGATGCGGTTCGTGCCTAACCGCATCCTACGGAACTCCGCCAGACGCTCGATTAACCACAGAGGACACAGAGGCACGGAGATAAAGAGCTTCGCTTTTCTCTGCGTCCTCCGCGTCTCTGCGTTCTCCGCGATCCTTACGACTCGCTCCCTGACGCCCCCGGCCCGGGCGGTCGCCGCCGCGCGAGATGATGCGGTTCGTGCCTCACCGCATCCTACGGAACTCCGCCAGACGCTCGATTAACCACAGAGGACACAGAGGCACGGAGATAAAGAGCTTCGCTCTTCTCTGCGTCCTCCGCGCCTCTGCGTTCTCTGCGATTCTTACGACTCGCTCCCTGACGTCCCCGGCCCGGGCGGTCGCCGCCGCGCTACTTTTTCCCGACGATGAAATTCACGATGTCGTCGCTCAGGTTCTGCGCCTGATCGGTGGCGAAGATGTTCTGGGCGTGGGCGCTGCCCTCGAGGAGGATCAGCTTCTTCGGTTCGGGAGCGCGTTGGTACTGTTCGCGAACCGTGGAAGCCAGGCTCTCACCGCGGCTGGCGATGTAGAGGATCGAGTTGGCCTTGAGGTCCTGCGGATCGTCGATCGGCATGGGCGAGAGCAGGACGAGCTTGTGGATCTCGCCGGGTTTGACCCGGGTGGCCGCCTCGCCCGCCGCACCGCCGCCCATGCTGCCGCCGACCACGTCGACCTTCTCCACACCCTGCTGGTGCAGCCAGCGCACGGCGGCCATCACGTCCAGGTACAGGGCATTGGGCTTATCGCCGGCTTTGGACTTGCCGTAGCCGCGAAAGTCGATAGCCAGGGCGCGCATCCCGTGCTTGGCGATCCGTTTGGCCAGCGGCGCCCAGCTCTGCTTGTTGAAGATGGCACCGTGGGCGAAGACCACGCCCTCGGTGCCCGTGCCATACAGATCGGCATCGACCGTGCCGCCGTCGGCGGTGGGGAACTGGACGTCCTTGGGCGACGGGGCCGCGGCCGCGAGCGGCACGACCGTGAACAGTCCGAGTACGATTGCCAGGCTGCGGGTGACGATGGTCATGGGCACCTCCTTGTGTGTTGGTTGAACGTGACAGCGGGGCCCAGTCTAACAAACGGGCGGACAAGGGGCAGGCGACGGTTTCGCATACCGGGTGCGAATGGCGAGGCACAAAGCCCCGGGCGGCATACGGGTATCGACTGCCCCTCCCCGGCCGCCGCGGGCTCTAGTATAGTGGCGCGATGCAGCCCATCGTCTCCATCTCCAACGTCTCCAAGACCTACGCCGGCGGATTCCAGGCGCTGAAGAGCGTCGACCTGGACATCCAGCGCGGGGAAATCCTGGCCCTGCTCGGCCCCAACGGGGCGGGCAAGACCACGCTGATTTCGATCATCTGCGGCATCGTCAATGCCAGCTCGGGCACGGTGACGGTCGACGGCCACGACATCGTGCGCGACTATCGCACCACGCGCTCGCTGATCGGCCTGGTGCCCCAGGAGCTCAGCCTCGGCGCCTTCGACAAGGTGTGGAACAGCCTGCGCTTCAGCCGAGGGCTGTTCGGCAAGAAACCCGACCCGGCCTACCTGGAGCAGGTACTGAAGGACCTGTCGCTCTGGGACAAGCGCAAGAACATGCTCATGTCGCTGTCCGGCGGCATGAAGCGGCGCATGCTGATCGCCAAGGCCCTGGCCCACGAGCCGACCGTGCTGTTCCTGGACGAGCCGACCGCGGGCGTGGACGTGGAGCTGCGCAAGGACATGTGGGCCCTGGTGCGCCGGCTGCGCGCCTCCGGGGTGACGATCATCCTCACCACTCATTATATTGAGGAGGCCGAGGCCATCGCCGACCGCGTCGGGGTCATCGACCGCGGCGAGCTGCTGCTGGTCGACGACAAGGAGGCCTTGATGCACAAGCTGGGCAAGCGCCAGCTGGCCGTCGAGCTGGAGAGCCCGCTGGCGGCCCTGCCCGATTCGCTGGGCGCGTGGGACCTCGAGCTGGCCGGCGACGGTGAGCGCCTGGTCTATACCTATGACCCGCACAAGGAGCACACCGGCATCCACGAGCTGCTGCAGGCAATACGCGAGGCCGGGCTGGTGATCAAGGACGTGCACACCCACAAGACCTCGCTGGAAGAGATCTTCGTCAACCTGGTGAACATCAAGTCGTGAACATCTACGCCATTCGGATCATCTACGCCCAGGAAATGCGCCGCGCCTTCGAGACAGCAGCGCAGAGCTTCGCCTCGCCGGTGCTCTCCACGGTGCTGTACTTCGTGGTCTTCGGCTCGGCCATCGGCTCGCGCATCGCCTCGGTGGGCGGCGTGTCCTACGGCTCGTTCATCGTCCCGGGCCTCATCATGCTGGCGGTGCTGACCCAGAGCCTGGCCAACGCCTCGTTCGGGATATTCTTTCCCAAGTTTACGGGGGCAATCTATGAGGTGCTGTCGGCGCCGGTGTCCTTCGTGGAGATCGTTATCGGCTATGTGGGCGCGGCGGCGACCAAATCGTTTCTGATCGGGCTGATTATTTTGGCGACGGCCGGCTTTTTCGTGCCGCTGCATATAGCCCACCCGGTGTGGATGGTCGGCTTTTTGATCCTGACCTGCCTCTCGTTCGCCCTGTTCGGCTTCATCATCGGGCTGTGGGCGACCAACTTCGAAAAGCTCCAGCTCATTCCGCTGCTGGTGATCACGCCGCTGGTGTTCCTGGGCGGCACGTTCTACTCCATCGACATGCTGCCGCCGGCCTGGCAGACGGTGACCCGCTTCAACCCGGTGTTGTATCTGGTCAGCGGCTTTCGCTGGAGCTTCTACGAGATCGCCGACGTCAGCGTGGGGCTCAGCCTGTCCATGATCGTGGTGTTTCTCAGCGCCTGTCTGGCGCTGGTCTGGTGGATGTTCAAGACGGGCTATCGGCTCAAGCAGTGAGCCGCCGCCCGCAATAGACGGCAGGACGCCGCGACGACAACCAGCGAGGGACGCACATGCCGATTACCGCCTCGACTCTGTACAGCCTGGTCAACTGCCCGCACCGTGTGGCGATGGACGCCTTCGGCGACCCCGCCGAGCGCGACAAGGTCAGCGCCTTCGTCCAGCTGCTGTGGGAGCGCGGCAGCGACTACGAGGCGGAGGTGATCGCCAACGCGCCGGTGGCCATGCTCGACCTGTCCGGCTACGGGCCCGAGGAGAAGGCGCGGCGCACCCACGAGGCCATGGCGCAGGGCGAGCCGTGGATCTACAGCGGGCGCATCGCGGCCGACGATCTGCTCGGCGAGCCCGACCTGCTGCGCTGCGAAGACGGCCGCTACGTGGCCGGCGACATCAAGTCCGGGCGCGCCGAAGAAGGCGAGGAAGGCGGCGGCAAGCTCAAGAAGCACTATGCCGTGCAGCTCGCACTGTACACGGACATCCTGGAACGGTTGGGTCTTTCGGCCGGGCGGCGCGGCTTCATCTGGGACGTGCGGGCCGAAGAGGTCGCCTACGACTTCGAGCGGCCGCTCGGCGTGAAGAACACGCAGACCTACTGGGAGCTGTACCAGGAAAGCCTCGCCGAAGCGCGGGCGATCCTCGCCCGCGGCGAACAGACGCGCCCGGCCTACGCCGGGACCTGCAAGCTGTGCCACTGGTATACGAGCTGCCTCGGTCAGCTCAAGGCCGCCGACGATCTCAGTCTGATTCCGGAGCTCGGCCGCACCAAGCGCGATGCCCTCGTCCAAAAAATACCCACCATCCACGAGCTCGCCGCCTGCGACATCGCGCCGTTCATCCGCGGCGGCCGCACCGATTTCCCCGGCATCGGGCCGGCGACCCTGAAGACGCTGCAGGCCCGCGCGCAGCTCATCGCCGATCCGAAGGGCAAGCCCTATCTGAAAGCGCCTGTGCACTTTCCGGACGACGATCTGGAGCTGTTCTTCGACATCGAGGTCGATCCCATGCGCGACGTGTGCTACCTGCACGGCTTCATCGAGCGCCGCGGCCGGGACCCGGCCACGGAGCGCTACGTGCCCTTCTTCGCCGAGGCGCCGAACGAGCCGGCCGAGGAAAAGGCCTTCGCCGATGCCTGGCGCTACGTACAGGAGCACCAGCCCTGCGCCATCTACTACTACAGCAAATACGAGCGCACGATCTGGCGCAAGCTTCGCGAGCGTTTCCCGCACGTGTGCACCGAGGACGACATCGACGCCATGTTCGACCCGGAGCGGGCAATTGACCTCTACCTGGATGTGGTCAGGAAACACACCGAATGGCCGACCCGCGATCATTCCATCAAGACGCTGGCCCGGTACCTCGGCTTCAACTGGCGCGACACCGACCCCTCGGGCGCGGCCTCGATCGAGTGGTACCACCGCTATATCGAGCAGGGCGATGCGTCGCTGCGCCAGCGCATCCTCGACTACAACGAGGATGACTGCCGGGCCACACGCGTGCTGCTCGACGGGATCCGGGCGCTGCCGGTGGTGTCGTGACGGGCCGGGCGCCGCGGTGAACCGCGCCCGGCAGGCCTTCCGCTCGCCCGGCGTTTCGGGCAAACTGCCGCCATGCACCTAGTCACCTATATCAAGCCGGACAACACCGACGCGCAGCATCTGGGGGTGCTGGCCGAGTCGGGTCAGGCGGTCATCGATCTGGCCGACGCGGTACCGGGCGTGCCCGCGACCATGCTGGGGCTCATCGAAGACGGCCCCTCGGCCCTGGCCTCGCTGCGCGAGGCGCTCGCCTCGGACAGCGACCGCCTGCCGTTGACCGAGGTCCGCCTGCTGGCGCCGATTCCCCGTCCGCCGCGCAATGTCTTTTGCGTGGGCAAGAACTACCGCGAGCACGCCCAGGAAGTGAGCGGCGCCGGCCAGGGGCTGTGGGGCGACGCCGACGAGCCGACGGTGCCGATCATCTTCACCAAGGCGCCCTCGGCGGTCATCGGCACGGGCGCGCCCATCCCCGCCTCCTCGGACCCGACCGACTCGGTGGACTACGAGGGCGAGCTGGCCGTGGTGATCGGCGCCGGCGGGCGCGGCATCACGAAGGCCGAGGCCATGGAGCACGTGTTCGGTTATACGATTCTCAACGACGCCACGTCGCGGCGCCTGCAGAAGGAACACCAGCAGTGGTTCATCGGCAAGAGCCTGGACGGCTTCTGCCCGATGGGACCGGCGCTGGTCACGCGCGATGAGATACCGGACGTGGGTGCCCTGCGGGTGCAGACCCGCGTCAACGACGAGCTGCGCCAGGACGGCTCGGTATCGGACCTGATCTTCGACATCCCCACGCTCATCGAAACCCTGTCGCGGACCATGACCCTGGAGCCCGGCGACATCATCGCCACCGGCACGCCGGCGGGCGTGGGCATGGGCTTCAAGCCGCCGCGCTATCTGCACCCGGGCGATCGCGTCGCCATCACCATCGAGCCAATCGGCACGCTGGAAAATCCGGTGGGCTGAGTAGAGGCCTCGCGGAAGCGCGATTTGATCCCCTCACCCCAACCCTCTCCCGGAGGGAGAGGGAGTAAGAATCGGCGATGTGATCCCCTTACCCCAACCCCTGCCTCATAGAAGCCCTTCGGGCTTCACTTAGAACCTCTTGGAGATTCATTAAGGACTTCCCGAACTCGCTCCACTCGTTCTGGTCGCATTATGCGATCTCGCAGAACCCTGACGGGTTCATTGCGAGTACCCTACCTATCTTCGATAGGTCAGGGCATCCCTTCACCCCAACGCCGGGCCTCATAGAAGCCCTCCAGGCTTCACTTGGAACCTCTTGGAGGTTCATCACGTACTTCCCGAACTCGCCCCACTCGTTCTGGTCGCATTGTGCGGTCTCGCAGGGCCCTGGCGGGTTCACTGCGAACCCCCTACGCTTCCAGCGTCAGGGCAACTCAACCTATCTCCGATAGGTCAGGGCATCCCGGAGGGACAGGGGTCATTACGCTGGAACGAAGGGTCCCTTCTCCCTCAGGGAGAAGGAGAGGATGAGGGGGGTGCATACTCGCAAGACCGGCAGTCCGCTCGCGGGCCTTCACGTTCGCCAACGCCGTGGTAGCATGGGCGTCGGACCGCCACACCGCGGACTCCTTATCTTCTGCCACATCGACCGCAAGAGGCATCGCATCCATGGCCAAGACCCGACTCGACAATCCCAAGAGCGTATTGCACGTGCGCAACGCACGCCTGGCCGACGTGGACGGCATCTGCGCGCTGGTCGACCGCGTGTACGCCGGCACGGGCATCGAGGGCTACACACGCGGGGCGGTGACGGGACAGATAAACAATTTCCCCGCGGGACAGTTCGTGGTCACGGTCGACGAGAAGATCGTCGGCTACTGCGCGACGTTTCGCATCGACGGGCGCACCGCGCTGCGCCGCCACAACTGGATCGCGATCACGGGCAACGGCTACGCCTCGCGCCATGACCCCAACGGCGAATGGCTCTATGGCATGGAGGTCTGCGTCGACCCGGCGTACCGCGGTTACCGCCTCGGCCAGCGCCTGTACAACGAGCGCAAGAAGCTGTGCCAGTCGCTCAAGCTCAAGGGCATCGTCTTCGCCGGGCGCCTGCCCTCGCTGGCCCGGCGCATCAAGAAATTCGGCTCGGCGGAGAACTACGTCGAGCAGGTGCAGCAAAAGCAGGTGCGCGACCCGGTCCTGTCGTTTCAACTGCACCAGGGCTTCGAAATCATCGACATCATTCCGGGGTACCTCCCCGAGGACCGCGATTCGCTGGGCTACGGCATACACATGGTCTGGCGCAATCCCAAGGTCCCCCAGGAGGAACCGGGCGAGCGGCCCAAGGCCTACGGCGCGCGCCTGCCCGACACCATCCGCGTGGGCACGGTGCAGTACATGCAGCGCCGGGTACGCTCGTTCGAGGAGTTCACGGAGATGGTGGCCTACTTCGTCGACGTGGTGGCCGACTACCAGGGCGACTTCGTGGTCTTTCCCGAGCTGTTTACGCTGCAGCTGCTGTCGATCGAGGACCAGGAGCTCAACCCGGCCCAGTCCATCGAGGCCCTGACCAAGTACACGCCGCGCTTTCGCGACGCCATGCGCGACATGGCCATCCGCTACAACATCAACATCATCGGCGGCTCCCACCCCACGCGTATGGACAACGGCCGTGTGGAGAACATCTGCTACGTGTTCCTGCGCGACGGCACCATTCACGAGCAGCCCAAGATCCACCCCACGCCCAACGAGGACTATTGGTGGAATATCGAGGGCGGCGAAACGCTGCACGCGATCCAGACCGACTGCGGGCCGATCGGCGTGTTGATCTGCTACGACGCCGAGTTTCCCGAGCTCGCGCGCACACTGACCGACCAGGGCATCCAGATACTGTTCGTACCGTTCTGTACCGACGAGCGCCAGAGCTATTTGCGCGTGCGCTACTGCTGCCAGGCGCGCGCGGTGGAAAATCAGATTTATGTGGTCATGTCCGGCAATGTGGGCAACCTGCCCAACGTGGCCAACATGGACATCCAGTATGCACAGAGCTGCATCCTCAGCCCCTGCGACTTTCCCTTCGCCCGTGACGGCATCGCCGCCGACACCACGCCGAACGTGGAAACCGTCGCGTTCGCCGACCTGCGTCCCGAGACCCTCGTCGCCGCGCGCAACAACGGCACCGTCAAGAATCTGCGCGACCGGCGCCACGATCTCTACCGCATCCAGTGGCGGGGTAAATAGGCCACCGCCCCACCTGCCGCGCCGGATTGCTGCCTTCCCCCACCACATGGGGTATAAGCCCCTGCGCGCCGCGCTCCCGTGCGGCGCAAAAGCATAGAACCGACTACTTATAGGTCTGGCACAGAGCTTGCGTTGCTCCCGTCGACTCGGTCGATTCGAATTGACTCGACCGGAATTGACACATGGGCAAACGGAAGCATCCGATGACAGGAACCCGCCTCGCACGAACCGACACAGGGGCTCGCACCAGGCGCCGCGTCTATCGTATCGGCGCGCTGTTGACGCTCGCCGCGACAACGCTGCTCGGCGGCTGCACGCCGAACATGGCGCTGCTGGACCCCGCCGGCCCGATTGGCGCGCACGAGAAGATGGTGCTGCTGACCGCATTCGGTTTGATGCTGCTGGTCGTCGTCCCGGTGTTCGTGATGACCGCCGTGTTCGCCTGGCGCTACCGGGCCTCGAACAAGAAGGCGGCATACCGGCCCAAGTGGGACTTTTCCTGGAAGATCGATGCGGTGGTCTGGTTGGTACCGGCGATCATCGTCACTGCACTCGGCGTGCTGTCGTGGAAGACCACGCACGAATTGAGCCCTTATCGGGCGCTGGCCGGCTCGAAAAAACCGATCCAGGTCGAGGCGATCGCGATGGACTGGAAGTGGCTGTTCATTTACCCCAAACGCCATATCGCAACGGTCAATCAACTGGTGTTCCCGGCCAACCGTGACATCAGCTTCAAGCTGACCTCTGCAACCGTAATGACCTCGTTTTTTATTCCGCGCCTGGGCACCCAGATCTATGCCATGGCCGGGATGCGCACGAAGCTGCACCTGCTCGCCGACAAGACCGGCACCTTCGTCGGGCGCAATTTCCAGCTCAGCGGCCGCGGCTACTCCGACATGCGCTTCAAGGCTGTGGCCACGACACCGGCCAAATTCCACCACTGGGTGCAAAAGGTCCGCCACTCGGGCCAGGCGCTCACGCTCGGGAAGCTGAAGACGCTGGAAAAGCCGAGCATCCCCAAGTCAGTCATCCACTACGCCTCGGTGAAGCCGCACCTGTTTCAACGCGTAATCGATCAATACCGCACCGCGCAGACCGACCGGACCAAGCCGAACACCTGAGGAAGGGAGCGTCACCATGTTGGGCAAACTCACCCTGTCAGCCATTCCTTACCACAACGCCATCATCATGAGCGGCGTTGGCTTCATGGTTCTGGTCGCGCTGGCCGTACTGGGCGCGATCACCTATTACGGCAAATGGGGCTATCTGTGGCACGAGTGGCTGCGTTCCGTCGATCACAAGAAGATCGGCGTGATGTACATCGTACTGGCGCTGGTGATGCTGCTGCGCGGCTTCATCGACGCGATGATGATGCGCTCGCAGCAGGCAATGGCGGTCGGGTCCTCACACGGCTATCTGCCGCCAGAGCACTTCGACCAGATCTTCAGCGCCCACGGCACCATCATGATCTTTTTCATGGCGATGCCGTTTCTGGTCGGACTGATGAACATCGCCATTCCCCTTCAGATCGGCGCGCGCGACGTTGCCTTCCCCTTCATGAACTCGGTCAGCCTGTGGTTGACCGTGGTCAGCGCCATGCTGGTAATGGTCTCGCTGGCGGTCGGCGAATTCTCCCAGGCCGGCTGGACCGGCTATCCGCCGCTCAGCGAACTGGCCCACAGTCCGGGCACGGGCGTCGACTACTGGATCTGGGCCATTCAGATCAGCGGTATCGGGTCGTTGCTGACGGGTATCAATTTCCTGGTGACCATATTCAAGATGCGCGCACCCGGCATGAGTCTGATGAAGATGCCCGTGTTTGCCTGGACGGCGCTATGCACCAGCGTGCTCATCGTGCTCGCCTTCCCCGTGCTGACCGTGACGCTGGCGCTGCTGACCCTGGACCGCTATCTGGGGATGCACTTTTTCACCAACGCCATGGGCGGCAACCTCATGATGTACACCAATCTGTTCTGGGTGTGGGGCCATCCTGAAGTCTACATTCTGATCCTGCCCGCCTTCGGAGTCTTTTCGGAGGTGGTGGCGACCTTCTCGGGCAAGCGCCTGTTCGGCTATGCCTCGATGGTATGGGCGACGATCGCTATCGCGCTGTTGTCGTTCACGGTCTGGCTGCACCACTTTTTCACCATGGGCGCCAGCGCGAACGTCAACGCCTTCTTCGGCATCACGACCATGATCATAGCGGTACCCACGGGGGTTAAGATATTCAACTGGCTGTTCACCATGTTCCGCGGACGGGTACGCTTCACCACTCCCATGCTCTGGACGCTGGGCTTTATCATCACCTTCGTCATCGGCGGCATGACGGGCGTGCTGCTGTCCCTGCCGCCGGCCGACTTCGAGCTGCACAACAGCGAGCTGCTGGTCGCGCACTTTCACAACATGCTGATCCCGGGCGCACTGTTCGGATATTTTGCGGGCTTGACCTACTGGTTCCCCAAGGCCTTTGGCTTTCGCCTCGACGAGCGCTGGGGCCGGCGCGCCTTCTGGGGCTGGTTGATCGGCTTCTACCTCGCCTTCATGCCGCTGTACGTGCTGGGCCTGATGGGCATGCCTCGGCGCCTGGACCACTACGCCAACCCCGCCTTCCAGCCCTACCTGGAGGTCGCGCTGGTCGGTGCGCTGTTCATCCTGGGCGGCATTATCAGCCAGATCGTACAGCTCATCGTGAGCATTCGCCGCCGCGGCGAGACGCGGGATCTCACCGGCGACCCCTGGGACGGGCGCACACTGGAGTGGTCGCTGGCCTCGCCGCCGCCGTTCTACAACTTCGCCCGCCTGCCGGTGGTGCACACCCGCGACGCGTTCGCCCAGATGAAGGAGGAAGGCGACGCCTATCAGCGCCCGGACCACTATGAGGATATCCACATGCCCCGCGACACGGGCGCCGGCTTTGCCATCGGCGTGCTGGCGTTCGTGTTCGGCTTCTCCATGGTCTGGCACATCTGGTGGCTGGCCGGCCTGAGCGCCCTGTCCGTCCTGGCCGTGGTCGTCGGGCGCACCAGTCGCGACGACAACGAATACGTGGTATCGGCCGATCGGGTGGCGAAGATCCAAAAGCAGCGCTATCGCCAGCTCGCCTCCGTATCGGTCGTCGTCACCGGCGAGGACGATCATCGCATCGCGGCCGGGGCATGAGGAGCATACAAACGAATGCAACCCGAGGGTGGCCGACATGAGCACTGATGCAATGAGCCTGCGCTACGCGCCGAGCCAGAGGCACACGCAAGCCGAGACCGTAGACAACGCGGCGTTCGGCTTTTGGATCTACATCATGAGCGACTGCGTCCTGTTCGCGGCGCTGTTCGCGACATTCGCGGTGCTGGGGCGCAATTACGCCGGCGGGCCGGGCGGCAAGGCGCTGTTCGACCTGCACTATACGCTGGGCGAGACGTTGTTCCTGCTGGCCAGCAGCGTGACCTACGGCTTTGCCATGTTGAGCGCAACCGCCGAACAGCGCCGCCGCACGCTGGGTTGGCTGGCACTCACCTTCTTGCTGGGTTTGTGCTTTATCGGCATGGAGCTGCACGAGTTCTACGGCATGATTGCCGCCGGCCAGGGCCCGCAGCGCAGCGGATTCCTCTCGGCGTTCTTCACGCTGGTCGGCACCCACGGCGCCCACGTGACCTTCGGGCTGATCTGGATGGCGGTCATGATGGCGCAGGTGTCGGTCAAGGGGCTGTCGACGCCCGTGCGCTCGCGGCTGCTTCGCCTGAGCATGTTCTGGCACTTCCTGGATATCGTTTGGATCGGCGTGTTCACGGTGGTGTACCTGATGGGGGTGATGACATGAGCGAACAACGGAGCATGGAGTCGACAGGCCTGGGCCACGCCAGTGCGCGCACCTATCTGACGGGCTTCATCCTGGCGGTCATACTGACCCTCATACCCTTTGCCCTGGTCATGGACAACTGGCTGTCGTGGACCGCGACGGTCGTGGCCATTTTCACGCTGGCGGTGATCCAGATCCTGGTTCACTTACACTATTTTCTGCACCTGGACACGTCGTCGTCGCAGCGCTGGAACGTGATGGCCATCGTGTTCACGGGGATCATCGTGTTGATCCTGGTCGGCGGTTCGGTGTGGATCATGTTCAGCCTGCGCTACCGCACGCAGCCCGCCGCCACGCACACCGCGCCCGCCGTGCGCCGGCTCGCCTGAGCGCCGCGTCGCACAACCGGCGGACAATCGTATAGACTGGTCCCATCGCTTCGAACCGATGGGACCGTCTGCCATGGCCGCCAAGAAGCCCGCAACGAAAAAGAAGAAGACCACCACCAAACGCAAGACCGCGGCCAAGGCCACCGGCAAGAAGGCCCGCAAAACCGCAACGAAGGGAAAGGCCCCCGGATCCAAACGAGGGAGCAAGCGCACCCGGCTCACCCCGCGCAAGGACAAGCGCGGCCTGCAGGCCGCCGACATGGTGCTGGCGGCGGATGCCCCGGAAGTGGCCGGCCTGATCGAGGAGGTTACCGGGGCTGGCGGCGCGGCCATCGGCGCCTACCGTGAGCCGCTGTCGGGCCGGCCGATGCTGCTCGCGGCGGTGCCAATCTCGGCGGTGCAGCCCACGCCCTTCCAACGCGACCTGTCGCCGACGCATACCAAGCGCCTGGCGGCCAAGATCGAGGAATCCGGCTCGTTCCTGGACCCTATCGTGGTGGTGCGCGGGCAGGACGGGCGACTGTGGACACCGAACGGTCGCCATCGGCTGGCCGCGGCCAAGGTGCTCGGCCTGCGCCAGATCACGGCGCTGATCTCGCCCGACGAAGAACTGGCCTTTCGCATCCTGGCGCTCAACACCGAGAAGGCCCATAACCTCAAGGACCGTTCGCTCGAGGTCATCCGTATGGCGCGCAACCTGGCCGAGCGCAAACCGCGCACCAAGGAATCGGCCTACGCGGCGGAGTTCGAGGCGCCCGAGCTGCTGACCCTGGGCAGCGTCTACGAACAGCAGGCACGCTTTGCCGGCGGGGCCTACAGCCCGTTCTTGAAAAAGCTCGATCGGTTCAGCGAACGCACGCTGCCGGTGAGCCTGCGCCAGCGCGAAGCCTACGCGGCACGACTGTTGGAGATCGACACCGAGGTCAAACGCATCATCGCCGGCCTGCAGTCGCGCGGCTTCAAGTCGCCCTACCTGCGCACCTACGTGGTCGCGCGCATCAATCCAGTGCGCTTTCACCGCGCCAAGAAGGGCGATGACACTCCGCCCATGGCCCTGTCGGCCGGATTGACGCGCATGGCGGCCGCGGCGAAGAAGTTCGATCTCGGCTCGGTGCGTCCGGGGGACCTGGCGCTGGTGGCGGCAATATCCGGTGAGGGGTGAGGCGATCGCCTGCGTCGCAGGCTAGTTGGCAGTTGGCAGTTGGCAGTTGGCAGTTGGCAGTTGGCAGTTGGCAGTTGGCAGTTGGCAGTTGGCAGCAAAAGTGTGGACGCTTTTTTCTTTCTGACGACTGCAATCTGACAGCTGCCAACTCATACCGTCTCTGCGTCCTCTGTGTTAATTTCCAGGACGTCAACCAGAAAGAAGGGTCAACGTTCGGGGCGACGGTGGACAGACACGAGCAATTCAACAGCATCTCGCATTTGGTCGGCGCGGCGCTGGCCTTGGCCGGCGGCGCCGCGTTGGTCGTCGTCGCCTCGCGCGACGGCGACGTTCGGCGCATCGTCTCGTTCAGTCTCTACGGCGCGACGCTGTTTCTGCTGTATCTCATATCCACCCTTTATCATGGCCTGCCCGGCCGCGCCAAGCGGGTATTCCGGATACTCGATCATCAGGCGATCTATCTGCTGATCGCCGGCAGCTACACGCCGTTCACGCTGGTCACGCTCAACGGTACCGTCGGCTGGTGGCTGTTCGGGGCCGTCTGGTCATTGGCGGTCGTCGGAATCGTGCTCGATGCGCTGCCGCGCCGGGGGGCGCGGGTGGTGCCGTTCGTGATCTACTTCGTGATGGGCTGGCTCATTGTGGTCGCAATGGGCCCTCTGCTGAAGGCGCTGCCGACTGCCGGATTCGTCTGGTTGCTGGCCGGCGGTATTCTCTACACCTCGGGGATCGTGTTCTTCGCCCTCGATCGCCGCTATCCGTGGATGCACGGCGTGTGGCATCTGTTTGTGCTCGCCGCCAGCATCTGTCATTTCGTGGCGATCCTCGTTTACGTCTGAACCGCGGGTCGCACCTTGATGGGCGGGCCAACCTGGCCCATGATCAAGTAGGAGCGCAGGCCAGGGCGACCCGAGGAACCCCACCCATGTTACGCATTCGTATCAATGGAGCGACGCACGAGCTCGACGTCGCCGAGGACACGCCGCTGCTGTGGGTCCTGCGCGATACGCTGAGCCTGAAAGGAACCAAATACGGCTGCGGGGTGGGCATCTGCGGTATTTGTACAGTGCTCGCCGACGGCCAGGTCCTGCGCAGTTGCGTAGCGCCGGTCGGCGAAGTGGCCGGCCGCGAGATCACCACCATCGAGGGACTGGCCGAGCGCGGCCATCCACTGCTGAGCGCCTGGGTCGAGGGTCAGGTCCCGCAGTGTGGCTATTGTCAGCCCGGACAGATACTGTCGGCCGTGGCGCTGCTCAAAGAGCACGCCGTGCCCAGCGACGCGGAGATCGATACCGCCATGGGTGACGTGCTGTGCCGCTGCGGCACCTATCAGCGAATCCGCCGCGCAGTGCATGCCGCGGCCCGGGAACAACCGGACGCCACACCGGAGCTGGTCGCCAGCCCGGCGGCGCCAGCGGCCGGGCGAGAGGTCACGCTGGACGACTGGATCCGCATCGCCCCGGACGGCACGGTCACGGTACAGATCAATCACTCGGAAATGGGTCAGGGCGTTACCACGGCGCTGGCGATGCTGATCGGCGAAGAGCTGGAAGTCGACCCGGCGCGCATCCGCACCGAATTCGCGCCCGCGGCGCCACGCTATCGCAATCCGATATTCGACGAGCAGACCACCGGCGGCAGCACCAGCGTGCGCGGTGAGTGGGAGCGGCTGTCGGAAGCCGGCGCGCGGGCGCGCGTGCGCCTGATCAAGGCCGCGGCGCAGCGATGGCGTGTGCGGCAGAAGGACTGCACCGCCGAAGACGGCACCGTCGTGCACCGCCCGAGCGGCTGGCGTCTGGGATACGGCGAATTGGCGGAGGCCGCCGCTCGCGTCGATGCACCCAAGCGGGTGACGCTGAAACCGGCGGGCTCGCGCCGTTGGGTCGGGCATGCGCTGGCGCGCCTGGACATCCCCGACATGGCGACCGGGCGCACGGTGTACGGCATGGACGTCACGCTGCCCGACCTGCGGGTGGCGAGTATCGAGCGCTGTCCCGTGATCGGCGGCGGTGTCGCCTCCTTCGACGCCTCGGGCGTCAACAGCGTACCCGGCGTTGAGCGGGTCGTCGAAATGAGCCACGGCGTCGCCGTGGTGGCACGCGACAGCTGGTCGGCACTACAGGGCCGCAAGGCACTGCACGTCGAATGGGAGGCCGGTCCGAATCGCGATCTCGACTCTGCGGCGATCGATGCGCAGCTTCGCGCGGCGCTCGAGCGCGACGGCGAAGTGCAGTACAAGGCTGGGCGCAATCCGCGCCAGGCGGGACGGATCGTCGAGGCCGAATACGTCACCGCGCCACTGGCCCACGCGACACTCGAGCCGATGAACTGCACGGCGCGGATCACCGACGGCCTGTGCGAGGTCTGGATCGGTACCCAGAGTCAGGAGGCGACGCGCGATACCGCCGCCGAGGTCAGCGGTCTGCCCCGCTCCCAGGTGCGCGTGCATAGCCAGTTTCTGGGCGGCGGCTTCGGCCGACGCCTGGAGACCGACATGGTGGCCGAGGCGGTGGCACTGGCCCAGGCCGTCGAGGCGCCGGTGCAGGTGATCTGGACGCGACCGGACGATATGCAGCATGACTTCTATCGCCCCGCGCACCGGGCACGACTGCGTGCGGCGCTCGACAGGGACGGCTGGCCGCTCGCGTGGTGGCAGCGCAGCGCCGGGGCGGAGCTGGCCGGCGACGTGTTCGCCGAGCTGCCCTACGCGGTCCGGAACCGGCGCAGCGAATTCGTCGAAGTGGACTCACCCCTGCCGGCCGGTGCCTGGCGTTCGGTCGGCGCGGGACAGGACGCCTTCGTGATGGAGTCGTTCATCGACGAGCTGGCCGGTGCGGCCGGTCGCGATCCGTTCGAATACCGCCGTGCCCTGCTTCAGCATGCACCGCGCCACCTTGCGGTGCTGGAGCGCGCCGCCGAAGCGGCGGACTGGGGCGAGCCTCTGCCCGGCGCGCGCCACCGCGGCATCGCGGTCTACAGCTGCTTCGGCAGCTACGTCGCGCAGGTCGCCGAGGTCTCGGTGCACGACGGGCAAGTACGCGTGCACCGCGTGGTATGCGCCGTGGACTGCGGGCGCCTCGTCAATCCCGACATCGTACGAGCGCAGATCGAAGGCGGCGTGGCCTTCGGCCTGTCGGCCGCGCTCAAGGAGGCCGTGAGCGTCCAGCACGGCCGCGTCCAGCAGGCTACCTTCGAGGACTATCCGATCTTAACGCTGCCGGAAATGCCCGAGGTCGAAGTGCACATCACCGAATCGGACGAAGCGCCCGGCGGCGTGGGCGAACCGGGCGTACCGCCGATTGCACCCGCGGTGGCCAATGCGGTGGCCGCGGCCACCGGTGTGCGCCTGAGAGCGCTGCCGCTGCGCATACCGGAAGGAGCGAGTGGAGAGTGAGGTGGGAGAAGACGCGCGGTGTGAGCCGTAGGTCGGGCTAGCGCAGCGTAACCCGACACCTCGGCTAAGTTGGCAGATGTCAGTTGGCAGTTCGCAGCAAGAGGAAGCCGAGAGCCGCTTTGCCTTTAGGCTGATTACTGCAGACTGTCAACTGATGACTCCGCCCGAAGGGCGGCAGCGGCGGGCGGATTTGGTGGGAAGCGGAAAGAAAGAGCAAAAGGAACCAGTATGCCCGAGCTCCCCGACGTCGAAACCTTCCGCCGGTACATGAACGCCACCGCGCTGCACCGGCGTATCGAGCGCGTGCACGTGGAGGACGCATCGGTTTTGGAAGGCATCTCGCCGCAGACGCTGGGCCGGCGTCTCAAGCATCGACGCTTCGCGTCCACCTCGCGCCGCGGCAAGTACCTGTTCGTCGAGCTGGACGAAGGCGGTGCGCTGGTCCTGCATTTCGGCATGACCGGCCACCTCGAATATTCCAGGCATCCCGGACCGGCGCCCGACTACACGGTCATGGCGGTCGAGTTCGAGGACGACAGCCGGTTGTTCTACGTCGCGCCGCGCAAGCTGGGGCATATTGCCTTTGCCGAGACTGTGGAGGGCTTCATCGACAGGCACGGTCTGGGACCGGACGCACTGTCGCTCGACCTCGAGGACTTCCGGCAACTGGCCGGCGCGCACCACAGCGCCGTGAAGTCGTTTCTGATGAATCAGAACGTCATCGCCGGCATCGGCAACGTCTACGCCGATGAGATACTGTTTCAGGCAAAAGTGCACCCGGCACAGCGTATTGACCAGCTCAACCGCGAAACGCTGACCGAACTGCACCGGCAACTGGGCCGCGTGCTGGAGGCTGCCATCGAGGCCAAGGTCGATCCCGACGCCATGCCCGACTCGTTCCTGCTGCCCCACCGCTCCGAAGGCGGGCAATGCCCGCGCTGCCACAGCCCGTTGAAGCAACAGCGCGTCAACGGGCGCGCAACCTATTTCTGTCCACGCTGCCAGCGAGCCGGCTGACGCACCAACCAGCCAGTCGGCCTGTCCTCGCAACCCGCGCGGCCGCGCATCAACGCTGGAATTCCGTGTAGCTCGACAACGACCAGGCGCTCGGCGCACCGAGTGCCGCACAGCTCGTCGTCGCGCGTTTTTCGATGCGCAGGGTGGTGGGATCGGTCATCTGCAGCAGGACGGTCATCGATGCCGGTCCGCTGCGATTGCTGAGACCCTCGTAACAATAGACGTCACCCGGGACCACGTCGGCGAAGTCGGGATTGACGTGTGTTCCGGCAACCGTACTCGGCGTGAAGTAATACGTGCCGACGGCAAGACCCGAGGCGGTGACAGAATCGCCGACGGAAAACACACCCTGGGTCGGGTCGACGTTACCGTGCACCAGCGCGAGGTGCGGCGACTCCGGATAGGTGGGCGCGCCCGGCTCGAACCAGATCCCCTGCGCAGTACCGGCAATGTCCTGCTCAATGGTGCCGCAAAGCGGGGGGACGGTACGCAACGTCGTACCGTCGAAATCGCCGAGGAACCCCCGCAGTGTGTTCCGCAGCGTCGCGGTGAAGTAATCGATCGGACAGACGGTGTGAAATATATCGTTTCCGTCCGGCGAGGCGCTGAACCTGGACGGGTTGGCAAACGTGAGCGGGGCGATACGCGCATCCGTGGCACCGAAGTCGAACGCAAAGACGCGGCGATTTCCGCCGACGTCGCCCACGAGGTCGCCGGCGCCGATATGCTGCTTCATCTGGGCCGTACAGGTCGTATACGTCGTCCCACCGATGACGTGTGAGCCGCAGTCGCCGGGCGCGAGCGGCACGGCACTGTACGCTGCCGCCAAGGCGGGCGAGAGGGTGCGGATGTGATGGAAATACGCCGAGACTTCGCGACAGGGCGCGAAGCGGACAGTGTAATCGGTGTACGACGATGTGCCCGCGGTGGCGGTCTGGCGCGTGATCGCCGTCACCCAGGCGTCGCCCGGCGCGTACACCGTCGAGGTGACGGTGTCGCCGCCCGGCGCGACGAGCTTGAGATAGAAATAGATATGATCGGTCGGGAAGACATGTCCGCCGCCGGGGTTGAAATTACCCAGGGGCACAATCGCGTTGAAGTCCGGCATCACCGCAGGGGTAACCGAATTGTCGATCATCACCGGCGCGGTGGTGAACAGCGGCCCGGCCGGACAACTCGGCAGCTCGCGCGCGATGTCGCGGTAGGCGTAATAGGGAACGGAAGTGCCATCCGGTTCGAGGTACGTACCCGAATGACTGCGCCGGCGGAAGGCGCCAAAGCGCAAGTAGCCTGTGTCGGTGGCGGTGGCGGTGGAACCGTAACTCTCGAGTGCGTAACTGCCATCCGAGGCTGGAACGATCGACTTGAGGGGTGTGTCGAACGTGCCGTTCGGCGGCACCGAGTCCGCGGAAAAGTAACGGCGCGTGAAGCCGGCCAGGACCGCATCGCTCGCCGGGTCGGTCACCAAAAGGATCATGCCGCCCACGTGTGACGGGTGCGTCATGTCTTCGACGATGTAATAGCGCTCCAACACCGGCGAAGCGGTCCCGAGGTACGGCACGGCGTCCGGATAGGCCATGCACACACTCTGCGTATGCGCCGCATTGGTGCGACAGCCGCTGGGGATCGTCGGCGAGCCGAGGCGTGCCCAGGCGATGTTGACGTTGGTGACGAACAGACTGAGGTCGATGGTATCGCCGGCCGCGATGGTCACCGGCGCGGGGAGGTTGTAGCGTCGGCGGCATCCGTCGAAGCGTACACTGGTGTAACCTTCGGCGGCGGCCGAGGTCGTCAGCGGGTCGCCGCCGGCGCTGGTGTCGGCCGTGTAATAGGTCGTTCCGCCCAGCGTGACGCGACCGCGCACCAGCGCGCTGTAGGACCCCTCGGTGGTACAGGTCGAGACGTACAGCCTGTCGTAGGTGCCCGGCGTGATCGCCGAAGGACCGGCGAACAGCCCGGCCAATGCGGCTTGATCGGTGAAGTCGACACGGCAGGCCGATTCGCTGCCGCCCGGGCACGTATAGATTGGCGTGTCGGCGCCGGTCGCGCTGTTTTCGAAACCCACCGCACGGACCGGCACGAGAATGCTATCGGGCGTGAAGCTCGACTCGTTGGTGCCGGCCAGTGCGCACTGGCCGAGGGCCAATGCTGCGATGAGCGCAAGGAGCGACGCGATGCGGCTCATCGGGCCCCGGCAGCCGCTCATTTGAGTACCTTGACCGACACGGAGACCCAGGCTGCGCCGCCCGGATGGGGATGACCTCCACCGGCGCACTGTATGAGCAGCGGGACGGCGAGTGCCAGGATTACAAGCAATACCAGTTTCCTTGGCACAACAACACTCCCTGGGTGATTTTAAAGTTTGCTTGGCGGCGGACCGCCGCTCGGTCGCCGCCGCGGCTCGGATATCGGGTGTGACGACTTCCCGAAAAAATACCGCAGAACGCCGACAAAGGCGAGCGCCATCGCGCCGGGCCTTTACAGCGACGTGGACCGGGCACCCGGATGCGCCGGCGGCGCATCGGTGACGACAAGCCCCCCGTTCACCGTCCTCGCGTCCGCCGGGATACGGATGCGAACCATCATGGTGCAACGCGGGCCGTTCAGCTGGTACCCCCATGACCGTCAAGGGCTAGCCGTGCTTGATATGGATCAAGTAATGTTTCATATTCGCCGGGTCTAACTAGACAAGGACACCCGGTGGCAGTATGAATGGTCTATCGGAGGAAGTTAGCCGGACTGCGAAGACCGACCCCTCTTGCCGCACGGCCTCTTACCCCCCTTTTACGTCTGACCGATCGTCGCCGGTAGGCAACGAAACGCCGGGCGCCATCTTTGGAAATGGACCCGGTTACGAAACGACCGCACTGCAAGGAGAAAACGATGATACCCAATGGGCCCGAGGCCGCTGCCGGCCGTACCGCTACCTCATTCGCATACGACACGCTGCGTCGCGCCGGCCAACTCGTATTGATGGGCCTTGCGCTCTCGCTGAGCACGGGGCTGGCACGGGCCCAAACGCCGCAGGAGGTGGTGGCACAATATCAGAACAAATTTGATTATTCGTTCGACCTCCCCGACCGCTGGCAGATGCAGCCTGTCAACAAGTATCAGGTCCAGATGTCGCCGGCTGCGGACAAAGCCAAGGTCGGCATCGCCTTCACTGCTGATATCCTCCACCCGGTTTTCGGGACGGCCGGGTTCAGCCTGGAACGGTATTGGAAGCGCGTCCTCAAGGGGCTTAGCGGCCAGGGCTATCCGGCAAGCACCGCCAAGCGCTTCAGGGGGCTCAAGCTCGACAAACAATGGCTGAGCATGATCGTCGACCGGCCCGACGGCAAGGGGAAGGCGCTGTTCGTTTTGACCAAGAAGAAGGACATGATCTTCATGTATACGATCGTGTTCATCGAACATTTCAGTGAGTATTTCGACAAGTACAAGGACGACATCCGCACGATCGTCGACAACTCCCAGATCGACGTCAAATGATCGGTGCACCTCGCCCGCCCCACCGGCACATGGAGAAAGACATGGTGACGCGAAATTGGAAATCGGCTCTAACTCTATTGGCGGCGGCTCTGCTGGCGGGGTGCACGGCCCAGGACCGGATGATCTTCGGCGACGGCCTGGCGGCGATGACCGGACGCGGCGGCGAGGTGGCGCGGGGCGATGCGATGCCCAGCACCCGCGCATTGGCGCGCGAGCTCGGCCCGCAGCAGCCGAAGCCCCTGTGGGAAACGACCTTCCCCGAAGAGGGTGCCGACTTTGCGACCTACGTCGGCAACCATCGGTTGCTGGTCGGAACGGTGGAATCCGGGGCCTACCTCGGTATTCCGGACTTCAAGGACATCATTCTCTATGACACGACCAATGGTACCCAGCTCTGGCGCAGTGCGCGCCCGGCGATACGCAACGGACGCTACTCGGTCCTTGCCACGACCCCGACCATCATACTGGGCGGTCGTGGCAAGGACGAATTGCGTTTGCTGGCCTACGACCCGAACAAAGGGACCAAGCGTTGGGAACGCACGGTGGCCTCGCCCTTTCGAGTGGTCACCGCCGGTTCAGTGCTGGTCGCAACGGGGTTCGAAGACAACACCTGGACGGTAAGTGCCTTGGACGCCGCGACCGGCACGGTACGCTGGGAGACCAAGGTCGCGACTCGCTCGAAGGACGACAAACCCTACAAGCTCGCGGTCGAGGGGGGTTCCGTGCTGTTGGTCAGCCGCGAGGTCCATGCCTTGTCACTGGCGACCGGCGCGGCGCAGTGGAGCGCGGCGGCGCCCTGGCCGGCCTTCCGGGCGCTCGACATCTTCCGCCAGGACGATGACGAGGTGCTGGTCGGAATGCAGGGTCTGGCCCGGCTTCGCGCGGGCCATGGTGCCCTGGTATGGCGCTACGACGCGCAACACCCCGCCATTCGTATGGCATCGGTGGCCCAGGGGAAGATCTTCTTGTTGCGCGGCGACGGCCCCCTGTTGGAGGCCTCGTCGCGACCGAGGGGGACCTTCTCCATCGAGTGCGTCGACTTGAAGCGCGGCCGGCGCCTATGGCGCTATCCCCTTTCGGCGCGGGTTACCAGCTCGCTGCTGCACATCGACGGACGCCTGCTCTTCGCCACAACCGATCGGCTCATGGCCCTGGACGCCAAAACCGGCAAGCGGCTCTTCGGCCGGACCCTGCCCACCTCCATGGTCGCCGCCAGTCCGACCAAAGCGACCTTCCAGGGGCAACCGGACATCCTGTTCCCCTATCAGGGAAAACTGATCCTGGCACGCGAACTCTATGGCATGGCGGCGTTCTCCTTGAGCAACGGCAGGCGCCTGTGGTACCAGCCTCATTACCTGGCGCCCATGACCAACCCGTACACAGTCAATTGGCAACTGGACGTTTTCAGGCAGACACTCAAGCAATACGGCTTTCTCGCCAAGGCCAATGCGTCGTCCTCGACGCCGGAGCGGTTCGACGCGCAGCAGCGCGAAAGCCTCATCCTGCAGTCGATGCAGCGCAGCAGCGATCAGGCGATGATCCAGGCCCAACGCGAAATCAGGAGCCGCGATACGACGCGCCTCGGCCGCGAAATGGCCCACAGCTCGCGCATCACCTCCATTCAGTCCAGTATCATCGCCGAGCGCATGGCGCAAAACCGCGCTGCCATACAGGCGACCACGGACCTGATGTGGGCGGCCTTCGACCTCAGCGATGCGGTCGGCAAGGCCCTAAAGCAACAGGCCTACCAGGGACTGTTCGAGCGTCTGACTATGAAGATGAATGCCAGTATGGCAGCGCGGGCGAATGCCTTTCAGGGTCACTACTACGTTTGGCCATTTCAGGAACGCGGCCGCGGGTTCACATTGATTGACCTCAATACCGGCAAGCGCAACGACCTCATCTTCTCGCCGATGGTACCGCCGCTGACGGATTACGGTGTCGATCTACCGACCTATGCGATCAACCCGGCCGGTAACCGCTTCATCACTTTTGGCGTACCGTTCGATGCCGCCCACTATAGCTCTTACGTCAAATGGAAATGGCGTATCCCGCGCTCGGCGACACTCGCCTACGACCTGAAGAAGATGAAATTCTCGACGAAGAGCCGGACGAAGAAATATTGGCAGCAGGATCTGAAGACGGACTTGGTGGAATGGGCGAGCCGCGGAAACGCCGCCAAGGTTGAGGAACTGCTTTCGCGCGGCGTGAATGTCAACCAGGAAAAATACACCGTGACGCCCCTATGGGTCGCGATCGCTCGCCGACACGACAACATCGTGCGCATCCTCATCGCCCATGGCGCTAACGTCAACTGGGAGCACACCTTCATGAAGCTCAAGCCCCTGCAGCTGGCAAAGAACGTGCACGCCTCACCGCAGGTGATCAAAATGCTCGAGCAGGCGGGGGCCACCGAATAGTCGACCCCGCTATCCGGGCGGCGCGGGCCGGTAGCGTTCGCCGGGCGAAACTCGGTCCGTGGCGCACCGAAGCGAGCTTCCCGATCTCGTTCCGGTGCGCCGCACGACGTTCAAGCGTTCTCGGCAAGCGGCCCGCGGCGAAGCGCCTCGCGCTCCACGCCGGTAGCTAACGCCCCGTACCCGGGCGCGGCGGGTCGACCTGATTCGGCCCGTCGGGCAGCCGCGGGACGAAGCCACCGTGCGGTGCCTCGTGCACGGCCTCGGGGTTGGTGACCAGACGCTCACGATTGACGATCAGGTGGGCGCCGTCCGGCTTCGGCGTCGCGCCGTCCGGGCCCGGGTCGACCTTGGTCGGGTTGTGCGACACCGACGGACGCGGCTGATAGTTCGGCGGGACGTAGCCGCCGTGGCGCGAGGCGGTCTCGATCGTCTGCGTCTCGGCCAGCCCACCGTGCTCGCCGGGCACGTCCTCCTCGTTCGACACTTCGCCGGGCGCGTTCTCACCGGGCTGGCGGTGACCGACGGCGGAGCCGTGGTCGTCGCCGACTTCCTCGGGCACACCGTCGGGACCGTAGTTGCCCGACTGGGTACGTTTTTCGGTCGAACCGTCGGGGTTCTTCTCCACGACCACGTGATCGTAGGTGCGCGAGGTGGAATTGTACTCGGTATGCACGTAAGCCGATGAGCCGTCCGGGTTGCTGCGCTCGGTCGTCATCTCACCGCCATCGTCATAGGTGATGCCGTCGCGCCTGTAGGAAAAACCGCTGCTGTTGCTGTGACTCTCATGGCTTTCGCCTCGCGTACGCCGCGGGCGCGAGCGTCCGCTGGCGTCCTGCCCGGCGATGTTGCCGACCATCTCGTGCAGATCGCCTTCGGGGTCCGGTGCCAGGCCGCCGCCGCGCTTGTCGCGGTTGCTGGGCAGATCGGGCATGGGCAAGCCCGTGGGGCTGGAGTGATGGTGCCCGCCGGCGTTCTGCGGACCGGGTGCGCAATGACCGGCGATACACGGTCCGGTGTTGTTCGCACCCAGACCCATGTGCATGGGGTCGACGGCATGCCCGCCTTGCAGCCCACGCATTGCATCCGCCGCGTCGCGCACCTGTTTTGCACCGCGTGCCGCCTGGGCCGCGCGGGCCGCCTCCCCCGCCGAACCCAACCCGCGCGGCGTAATGCGTGCCCGCAGGTGCTTCGAAGCCGCGGACGCGCGGCCCGGGAGTCGGGAGTGGCTGGTCGTGCGCTGCACCGCGCGCGGGCGCACCTTGACCGTCGCGACGCTGGAGTGCGCCTTGACTGTCGGCAATTTGTCGGCGGCACTTGCGGTCAGAGGTGAAAGCGCGATGCAGCACGCGCCGAGTAGTCCGATCACGGATTCCTTTTTCATGGCCTGTCTCCGTCTTTTGGCTTCGTGTTGAAGACTGTGTCGCGCACACTCATTGGTCGGTTCAATGGTTTGTCGAAGCGAATGTGAGGTCAGAGACGTTAGTGCTCCGGTATCGGGGGTATTTCAGAGGAAAACCGGCGGCGTCGGCGGCCTTGAACGATGTGGTCCGTGGGCGCATGATTATCGGTAGGTACGCCGCGCACGGTGGAGAACCGTTCGCGGTCGCGCCGTCAATCGGCGAAGGGAGCCGGCCCGCCCGGGCGTGCAGTATCGGCACCGTCACCGTCGTATCCAACAGGTCCCGGGCCTGTCGCTGCGCGCGTCCAAATGCACCTCGCCATACACCATGCCCGCCAACTGACCGTCGCCCTGCTGCTGTGGCTGGTTGCATTCGAAGCCGCGGCGGCCGTGCCGATAAGCGTCGAGGTCAAGGGCATCAGCGGCGCGCTGCGCGAGAACGTGCTGGCTCACCTTAGCCTCGCTCACCACAAGGACGACAGCGATCTGTCCGAAGCGGGCATGAGGTTGCTGCTGCGCCGCGCGCCCAAGGAGGTACAAACGGCCCTGCGTCCCTTTGGCTACTACGAGGCGTCAGTCGCGACGTCACTCAAACGCACCGAGTCGAAGTGGCTGGCCGAAATCGACATCAAGCCGGGGCGGCAGGTGCGTATCGACAAGGTGGACGTGCGCGTTGACGGCGTCGGCAAATCCGATCCCGCCTTCAGCACCTTGGTCGAGAAATTGCCGCTGAAGGTCGGCGACAGTCTGAACGATGCCGAGTACGAGAAGTTCAAGGAGTCGCTGCAGAACGTCGCGGCCGAACGCGGCTACTTCGACGCCAAGCTCACGCGCCACGAGATCGCGGTCGACCCCGTCCGCCACCGCGCCGAGATATACCTATATATCGACACGGGCCCGCGCTACCTGTTCGGTCCGGTGCGTTTCGAGCAGTCTCAGCTCGACCCGGATCTGCTGCGCCGCTACGTCGACTTCAAACAGGGCGAGCCCTTCGACTCGGCCAAGCTGGTCGAGCTGCAGAGCGCCCTGGTCGACAGCGACTATTTTCAACTGGTGACCGTCTCGCCGAAACGCGACGAGGCGGTCGACCGGGAAGTACCCATCGTGATCACTCTGACGCCGCGCAAACCGAACAAATACACGTTCGGCATCGGCTACGGGACCGACACCGGACCGCGCGGCAGCGCCGGCTGGGAGCGGCGCTGGGTCAACCGCCGCGGCCATCGCGTCAAGCTCAACGCCAAGGTCTCACAGATCGGGGACTCCTATACCGCCAGCTACATCGTCCCGATGGCGCACCCGCGGACCGATCAACTGGTCTACTCCGCCGGCTACGACGACGAGACGACGGACACGGCGCGCAGCCGAATCACGAAATACGGCGTGAGCTATACGCATCGGCGCGGGAGTTGGACGGAGACCTGGGGCCTGAGCTACCAACAGGAGGCCTACACGGTGGGCACCGATCAGGGGCGTTCGACTTTGCTGGTTCCCAACGTGCTGTGGTCGCGCGTGCACGCCGACAACCGGGTGTATCCCAGACACGGCAATTCGGTCTCGCTGCTGCTGCGCGGGGCGGCCGACTCGGTTTTGTCGGACACGTCGTTTACACAGACACGACTGGATGCCAAGCTCATCGGCACGGCCGGCGACAACGCCCGCTGGATCGCACGAACCAGTCTTGGCTACAGTTGGGTGCCGGAGTTCTCGACACTGCCGGCGTCGATGCGGTTTTTCGCGGGCGGCGACCGCAGCGTGCGCGGCTACGGTTACAACACCCTCGGTCCGACCGACGCGACCGGCCAGGTCATCGGCGGCGATTATCTCGTCGTCGGCAGCCTGGAATACGAGCACACGATTCGCGGGCGCTTGGGCGCGGCCGTGTTCTACGACGTCGGCAACGCCCTGGACGATCTGTCCGGGCCGCTGGAGCGCGGCGCGGGCGTGGGCCTGCGCTGGCGCTCGCCGGTCGGCCCCATTCGCCTGGACGTGGCCAGCGCGTTGAGCCGTGAAGGCCAACCGTGGCGTATCCATATTTCAATCGGACCGGACCTGTGAGACGCAGACGACTCATCGCCGTCCTGGTGTCGGTCACGCTGCTCGCCGCGGTGGGAGGTACGGCCGGCTACGTGCTGAACAGCGAACGGGGGCTGCGCTGGGCCTTCGCCCTCGCGGCGCGCACGATCCCTGGAGAGCTGCGTGCCTCACAGCTGCATGGGCGACTGCTGGGACCGATCGAGGCCAAGGGCCTGGTGTACGATGGGCCTGGCGCCAAGGTCACGGTCGCCCGCGCGAGTCTGGACTGGCAGCCCGGCGCCCTGTTCGCCGGGCGCGTGCACATCACGCACGTGCACCTGACCGATCTCGTGGTCACGCAAAAGCAGTCCAGGCGCGCCGCGCCGCCCCAGACGCTGCCCTCCCCGACACTGACGCCCCCGCTCGCGGTCAGCCTCGACGACCTGCGCGTCGAACACCTGCGAGTGCAGCGACCCGGTGCGGCGGCACCGCTGACCGTCGAACGCATCGACCTGAACGGGACGGCGGACGCCAAGCGTATTCGCATCGCTACGTTCCGGGTTGCGGCGGACACCTGGTCGGTCGTGCTCGACGGACGCGTCGCGCCGCGCGCCCCGTATCGCACGCAACTGCATACGCAGTGGCGGCTGCAGCCACCGGGGCGGGCTGCGTTCGAAGGCTCCGGCCAGATAACGGGCACTGTGCGGAACCTGCAGATACGCCAGACGCTCGCCAAACCGTTTCGAGCCGAGCTGCACGCGGGTTTGACCGCCCTGTTGAAGACTCCGCAGTGGCAGGGCCGGGTCCAGTTCGACGCGGCGAAGCTGCGCGACCTGGTGCCGGGCGCCCGTGCGATCACCCTCAGCGGCGAAGCCCGGGGCAAAGGCACGTTTGCGCGGTTCGACGCTAACGCCGATGTGAAGGCGCACGACGCCGAGCTCGGCGAGTTCGACGCCGCACTGGAGGTGCGCCGCAATGCGGGTCGCTGGCTGCTCGATCGGCTTGAAGCCAGCGTGCCCGGGACGCCGACCCGCCTGTCGGCGCGCGGTCATCTGGACCAGGCCGCCGGGAACCGCTTCGATCTCCAGGCCGAGTGGCACGCCCTGCGCTGGCCGCTGCGCGGTCAGGCGCAGGTCGAAAGCGGCCAGGGCCGCGCGTCGGTCGAGGGGACACCGGCGCAGTACCATGTGTCGCTGGGTGCGGGACTGACCGCTGCAGGCACTCCGCTCGGCCACTGGCAGGCCGAAGGCGACGGCGATACCTGTTCGCTGCGCCTGACCTCGCTGAGAGGCGATCCCCTCGGCGGACACGTCAACGGGAAGGGTCGGGTCGCGTGGAAACCGGCGCCGAGCTGGTCGGTCAGCGCAACCGGCCGCGGGCTCGATCCGGCGCGGCAGTGGAAAGACTGGCCCGGCAGGATCGACTTCGCCCTCGAACACTCGGGCGGGGTCGACAAGGGCCAACTCGATACCGATACGCGGATCGGTCGCCTGGAAGGCCAACTGCGCGGCCAGCCGTTGAAGGCATCGCTGACACTTCGCACGCGGGGCGCGAATCTGGATCTTCCGCAGGCCGGTATCACGCACGGCAAGGCGCACCTGACGGCGAGTGGTACCGTAACGCGAACCTGGGCGCTGCACTGGTCGCTGAAGGCTCCCGATCTGGCCGCCGTGCTGCCCGATGCACAGGGCACCTTGAACGCGGAAGGTCGCCTCCGCGGTCCGCGCAAGCGCCCCGCCCTAAGTGTGCACCTCGATGCGGCCAAGCTGGCTTGGCGCGACTACGGCGCCGCCCAGGCCAAGGTCGAGGCCGACGTTGACCTCAGCAACGCCAAACCGTCCAACCTGCGGGCCGATGTGAGCGGCCTGCAGTTGCAAAACAATGCCATCGAAGCGCTCAACATCGAGGCTACCGGCCGCGCGGCACGCCATCACGTCGCGATCGCCGCTCGCTCGGGCGGGACCGAACTGCAGATCGGCATTGACGGCGCGCTGGCCGAGGAAAACTGGCAGGGTCGCCTGACGCGGCTGGCGTTCAGCTCCAGGCCGTTTGGCCAGTGGACACTGGCCCGGGCGGGAGACGTTACCGTGAGCCGCGCCGGCATCGACGTCGCCCAGAACTGTGTGACCGCGACGCCGGCCCGGCTTTGCCTACAGGGTGGGTGGCAACGCGGCGACGGTTGGCACGGAGCCGTCCAGGTACGGCGCCTGCCGCTGGCCCTGGTCGATACCTGGCTGCCGCCCGGCGTCTACCTCACCGGCGTGGCCAACGCCACGGCACGGCTGACGGCCTCGGCGACGTCGCGCCAGGCGGACGTGGAGCTCAGCCTGCCGGCCGGCTCGCTAATGTACGCCCCGAACGGCGGGGCAATGCAGGCCGCGCCATACCGCGAAGGGCGCGTGCGCGTCACGACGACCGCCGCGGGGCTGCACGGCAGCCTGCAGCTGGACCTTGGAGACGACGGCCGATTAAGGGGCGAGTTGAAGCTGCCACGATTCGCGGATACGCAAACCTCCCTGCCCGACCAACCTGTCGACGCCTCGGTCGAGGCCAACCACGTCGGGTTGCAGTGGTTGCCGGCAGCCTTCCCCGAGCTGGCCCACGCCAGCGGCGAGTTGCACGGGCGCATCGCGATCGGCGCAACCCTGGGCAGCCCCTCACTGCGTGGGGAGCTGACGGTGGGCCGGGCGGGTGTCGAGATTCCGCGGCTGGGGCTGCGCTTGCGCCAGATTGCCCTGAGCGTCCGCAATTCGGGTTCCGACCGGCTGGCTTTCGAGGGGCATGTGACTTCGGGCGACGGCACACTCGAGCTGCGTGGGCATGCCGACACGGACGTGCTGCAAGGCGGAAGCGCGGATCTCACGCTGGAGGGCGAGAAGCTCACCGTGGCCGATATCCCCGAGGCCAAGGTCATCGCTTCACCCAAGCTCGCGCTGCGGGTCGAACATTATCAGGCCCACCTCACCGGCAATGTGCGCGTGCCGCAGGCGCGCCTGGAGCCGGGCAAGTACAAACCGCCGGTTACGGCCTCCCCGGACGTGGTGATCACCGGCGCGGAACAGGCCGGCAAGCCGCGCACGCGCTGGCGGCTGTACACGCGGGTGAAGATTGTCCTCGGTGACTCGGTCAATTTTCAGGGATTCGGTCTGAGCGGCAAGCTCGGCGGGGGGCTGGTCGCGATCGACGAACCCGGACAGGCGACCATGGGCGAAGGCGAGATCCGCGTCACGGAGGGCAAATACAAGATCTACGGTCGCCAACTGACCGTCGAACAGGGGCGGCTGCTGTTCCCGGGCGGACCCATCACCAATCCCAACATCGACGCCCGTGCGGTGCGCCGCATCGGCGAGACCACCAGCGGCCAGGTCGTCGTCGGTGTCCGCGTGCAGGGACCCCTGAAGGCCCCGCGCGTATCCCTGTTCTCCGACCCGAGCATGGACGAGAGCGATATCCTGTCCTACCTGGTGGTCGGCCGACCGCTGAACGCCGCCTCCAAGTCCGAGGGCAACCTGGTCTACGCGGCCGCCACCTCGCTCGGGCTGCAGGGCGGGGGGCTCATCGCGAAACGCATCGGAACGATGTTCGGTATCCAGGATGTACAGATCACCGAGCAGTCGGGCACGGCCAAGGGCACCCAGCAGCCCGCCCTGCTCCTTGGGACCTATCTGTCGCCGAGGATATATGTCGCCTATACGGTCGGGCTGTTCGAGCCCTCGCAGGTGCTGCAGTTCCGTTTTCAGCTGACTCCGCACTGGGAGCTGCGCACCGAGAGCGGCTCTGCCAGCAGCGGGGCCGACCTGCTCTGGTCGATCGAACGGTGAGTCGCCCTACGGGCGAAGTTGGCAGTTGGCAGTTGGCAGTTGGCAGTTGGCAGTTGGCAGTTGGCAGTTGGCAGCAAAAGCTTGAACCCTTTTCTCTTTCTGAAAACTGCAGACTGACTACTGACAACTCCGCCCGACAGGGCGGACGCCGACTCCGCCCGAAGGGCGGCGGGGCAGCTCAGAAGTCGCGGCGCTCCCAGAGGTCGTCGGCGCGGGTATTCTTGCGCCGATCCTTGCCGGAGCGGCGGTCCGTCTGGCCCTTCTCGGGCTCGAAGCGTACCATCGCGCGCCGGTCCGCTGGCCCGCTGCGCCGATCCTCGCCCGACCGGCGCTCTTCGCCGTGGTAGGTGACCTTGGCGCCGGCCTCGGGATCGGGGTTCTCGTGCTGGAGCTCGGCCTCAATCTCCTCGTCGGACATGATTTTGAGTTCTGTCTGTTCGACCGCCATGGTTCACCCCAATAAATTCTGCTAATGACTCCCCTTTAATGTGATCTTAGTCACATTTTCAGCGGGCGCAAGCCAAAGGCGGTGCGCGATGCCTAACTCATTAAAAAATCGGGAATATCTTGTAAGGATTCGGCCCAGTGGAGCCCGGTCGGCGCAGATTTTCCTTTCGGTAGCCTAAATCCGGCATACTGGCGGTCCGTCCGGGGCGACAACAGGGGAACACGCATGTCAGTCGAACGATTGACCGGAAGCTGTCTGTGCGGGGCGGTGCACTACGAGATCGAAGGCGAGCCCACACGGTTCTATCACTGCCACTGCAGCCGCTGCCGCAAGGCCAGCGGGACCGGCCACGCGAGCAATTTATTGGTGGCCACGGACAAGGTGAACTGGACCAAAGGCGAGGAGCTGGTCGGGCACTATAAGGTGCCGGAGGCGGAACGCTTCGCCAGGTGGTTTTGCCGGCAGTGCGGCAGCCCACTGCCCCGGTTCTCGCCGGAACTCCGTGGGGCGGTGATCCCTGCCGGCTCGCTCGATATGGAGCCGAGCATCCGACCGCAGGCGCGCATCTTCTGGGACTCGCGCACGAGCTGGTCTTGCAGCGCTGAGGACGATTTGCCGGCGTTTGGGGAATATCCGCCGGCCACATGAAATGTCTGCACGCGAGGCGGGCGAGTTGGCAGTTGGCAGTTGGCAGTTGGCAGTTGGCAGTTGGCAGTTGGCAGTTGGCAGTTGGCAGTTGGCAGTTGGCAGAAAGAATAAGACGTGAGATGTGAG
>Ga0102944_1000390_pt1 | contig 34786 bp, 30 predicted proteins | sample SalPonD_shore_MG_FD_78172 | JGI IMG/M metagenome (GOLD analysis project Ga0102944, IMG submission 78172) | Salt pond soil microbial communities from South San Francisco under conditions of wetland restoration - Salt Pond MetaG... | ecosystem: Environmental > Aquatic > Marine > Intertidal zone >... | reverse complement strand
GGTAACAAAATGAAGAAAAAACTCCACTTCGCTAAAATAATGTTTGTACCAATGTTTGTATCTAAAAAAGTAAATCCCTGCAAGCCAATGACTTACAGGGATTAGAGTACCCGAGGCCGGACTCGAACCGGCACGGGGGGTTAGCCTCCCATTGGATTTTAAGTCCCTCAGGTGCGAAAAATCACTGCAATTAAATAAAGACGTAACGCCTTGCACTGCAATAACTTAGGGCTATTAAATTATCGACCATAAATGGAGCATATCGTAGTTTTAATATCTAGACACTTGGCATTTAGTGTCCAAATTAGTGTCTAAAATATGGACGATTTGCCTCTGTTCAGTGATTTAAAGAACTAATCCGATTTCGAACGCCAAATAATAGCCATAATGTATTACTTGTTCAACGTAATTTGTTTTTTTTGATCGTTTTTTTGGGAGTAGTTTTTTGACAGGACTACTCCATACCTATTACGTAGTAATAGGTATGGAATTGGTGTTTGAAAAACCTTACGCGCTCCAGTGACTGCCCTACTACTATGTAGTAGGGCAGTCACTGGAGATCCTTACAAAAGAAATGGTAATATAACCTTCTAATCCCTATATTTGATTCGAATACAAGGCCATCATTATAAAACGGCCTTGAAAACGAATCATTACGTTATGTCTGAATCCATTATAACATTTATGCGTGAGCGGGATGGATACTCCACGATGAAGGAGTTTAAAGAGGGCGGTATACAGACTCGCAAAGTCAAGGAAGCTCTGGAAAAGGATTTTATTATCAAGATCAAACCAGGGCTGTATAAACTCAGGTATTATGACAGGGATGAGTATGAGAGTTTTGTAGATATATACACCGCAAATGATAAGGCGGTGATATGTCTAACCTCGGCGCTGGCTTACCACGAGCTTACAACGTTTAATCCTTCCAGGATCACCGTGGCGGTGCCTCATAATACCGACAAGTTTGAGCTGGAGTATCCGCCTATTGATGTGTATTTCTACCGAGAGAAGATCTACAGTTCCGGGATAGAAACAGTCCAGCGCAGCTATGGCAGCTTTAACGTCTATAACAAACCCAAAACCGTTTGTGAGATGTTCCATCAACGAAACAAGGTAGGAGAAGACCTTGCATTTGAGGGCCTCCGTAATTATCTGAACGAGCCTGATGCAAATCTGAATCAGATACAGAAGTACATGAAAATTTGCAGAGTAAAAACAGTCATGAAACCCTACCTAAAAGCGCTGGTGTCCTCATGAGTAGTAGTCTGGAGCAATCGGTCAAAGATCGGCTGAAAAATATAGCCAGGGAAACGGGGAAAGATTTCAATTTTGTCAGTATTCAATATCTGCAAGAGCGGTTTCTGGCCAGACTTGACAAGTCCCCATACAGGGAGAATCTGATCCTCAAAGGCGCCTTACTACTGCTTGCCTATGATATCCCAGCCGTTCGGCCCAGTAAAGACATCGATTTCAAGGGAGATAATACGCCTAATAATGGTGCTCAAATAACTGCGATTATTCGCAGTATAGCTGAGATCGATCTGGAGGATGGAGTGGAGTTTTTTCCAGATGATATGGATGTCGAGCAGATTACAGAGGACGCCGAATATGATGGTCTCAGAATTAAAATTACTGCTACTGTTGGTGGCGATCGTCGCCGGCTTCAATTAGATATTGGGTTTGGAGATACTATTGTGGATGGTCCTGTAGAGATGGACTACCCAGCTATTTTGGATTTTACACCCCCAAGGGTAAAGGTGTATTCCATTGAATCCTCAGTGGCAGAAAAGTTGGAAGCTATCGTCAGCCTTGGGACATTTGGGAGCCGAATGAAGGACTATTTTGACGTTTGGTTTCTTATTAAAAATTATGACTTAAACGAAGAGCGACTGGTGCGTGCAATTGAAACCACTTTCTCCAATCGTAATACACCGCTCGAAGATTTTGAGTTTATATTTAGCGATGAATTCAAAACGGATTCTTCCAAGCAACAGCAATGGCAAGCTTTTTTGAATCGCACTTCAATCGAGGTAGAAGAAGATTTCGAGGAAGTGGTGAATATAATCGATCAATTCATCCAAAAAATATTATAGATCAACTCTTCATATGTATGAGGAGGTAATACACTTCTATAGTTAAGTTTCACCTTGGTTTTGTTTGCTGTAGAGTTGTGCAATGCTTGCACCGCCGTCTTTTATATCAGGATTGTTCTGATAACTGACTCTATTATTGGCTTCTATGTTTCTTAAGATTCTACCTATCTCGACTAAGTTTTTATCGACGTTATCTACTCTATTTTTAATTCGAAAAACTGCAAAAGGGAGAATAATCCATAGGATGGCAAGCACGATTAAAAATATAATGAAGAATATATATAAAGAGCCCAGAATGCCAACTAATGAGTCTGATAGTTGAATTGATTTGATCATATTTATAGTACTATTACCATTTCACAGATGATATTATTTTATGGAGATATATCTTTTATTGTCTCCCAATGAACATTTCTGATAATAGTTTTTTTCCAAATAAAAACCATGAAAAAAAATACTACTTGATTATTTTTTTGAGTATCCCCCTCCCTCTACAATATTCAAAAGACTTTGATTTGTATTAGGTAAGCATTTCAAATGGTAAAGAGACACCCGTTAACGGGTTACTTGTTTAATACAGTTTTCGTATAATTGCCGATATTTTTTAACGAAAACTATATTAATCAATGTGATATGGGTTTAAATACCAAGACACAAAACAGAGAAGCCAAGAAGCTTACAAAAGTTAGTTTACATCATGGTCGACTCAGAAAATTTTTGCAGTTACTCAAAGAAAGGAACGCCACAATTAGAATTGACCATGATAAATATGGAAAGTCTAGAACCGCTACCTATGGTGATAATGCCGATAGCGAATATTCCCTCAAGGATTTGCTTTTATCAATTTGGACAGATGCAACGGATTATGCCTACTATGAATACTTTAAAAAGAATTTTGAAATAGTTAAAAGTAGACCCAGCACAAAAAAGTACCATCCGTCATACGAAAAGCTGATAGTAAATCTCAAATGTACTTTTAAGTTTACACCCGATATCGATAATCCTCGAGAAAAGGATCAGCTATTTTTTTCCGGAGATCGGCCACAGGCAACCAACATTTACAATGCCTTTCCCGATATTCGTTTGCGGATTCAACAACAAATTGATCGTTTTATTGGATTGTTAGAAAATACTGAGAACCGTTTTCCCTATCAGGCGCTCCGAAATCATACCTCTCATCGTTGTCATCGCTATAAGTCACTCGAGAAAGATATTTTCCAATTTTTAAAAGATGCAGATAAGGAGACCAAAAATGAGATAAGGGTTAGACTAAAAGAAGTTATGTCTGCATACAGCAAGCATCTAACCTATTTGGAAGAAAAAGGGATAGGACACGGAAAACCGGAGGACAGAAATGTCATACAAAATCGCTTAACCTTTCAAGAGTTGTCGGACATTGATGCCATTCTAATTGATGAAGTCACTGAGGAACAACTATCCGTTATACGGTTTGAAAATGCATTTTCAGAACCATCAAATTGGTTTGACCAAAATAGGTACAAGAAAATTCATTATTGGGAAGATGACCTTAAAAGTTTGGCTATTGCTGATTGGCCGGAATACTTTTTGGAACATATTCTTCTCGCATACTACGAGTTAAATACGGTATGTTCCGAAATTGTAAGTATAAGAGATCAGATTTTTGATGAGGTAAGATACCGATTAAAGTTTTCCAAGGATGGCGTCCAAATGATAATTCCCGAATCGGCAGAAACATTACAGGATCTTTCAAAACTTCTGTCAAAATATGAATATGAATCAAACGCTTTTGTTAATGCACTAAGATCGGACGGCAACCTGCTCGTAAAAGCGTTACGGCTTCTTCCGGATGGATTCATTGATGAGGAACGTTATCCCGACAGGCTATTTCAGTCAAGAATTGAAAAATTACTATGGGAATATCTGTTATACCGAATGTGTGATAGCTGTGAATTGAAGATAGAGCATGTAGAAGACTTTTACACTCCCCTATACAATCCTGCACACTAAATTCTTAGGGTGAACAACTATTTGTTCACCCGACGATTTCCCTTCTCCTTTTAGGAATTTCGGATTGCAACGCTGAGAAATAACTCAGCATAAATTGTAATTCAAAATTCCAACTCATGCATTTCAAACACTATTTGACCTCAGGTCAAGCTGTAGAATATCTACAGCAGCAACTCAAACAGGAAGTTCACTACTACGACTTAGATAATTTAATCAGAGCGGATGCTATTGAGGCTCCGGAAATGATTGCTGGTCGTCGCATGTGGTCTCCTGAAAATCTTCGTGAGGCGGCCAAGGCCCTTCGTATTCGACGTGCCAAACGTCCGGTACTTACGAATAAACGTTCATTAATCAACAAAAAGGAGAAATAATATGACAGGTTATAATAAAAATAATCGCCAAACCGACAATTCAAAACCACAAAAGATAGACTTAGGGGCTGGATTGAAGGTCACGCCAGATGAAGCCAAAGATCTGCTTTATCGCATCATGGATCAGTATGTGTGTTTGACTCAAAGGTATATCAAACAAAAAGAGAGTCTGGACAAACTAGAATCTGATCTTGATAAGTTGAAGAACAAATCACTCGACTCAAATGATAACACGATTCAGGTAAGTACCAACCAGACACCTGAGAGCTTTAAGTTTGTAACAGCTTATAGCTATGAGCCTATTCAGTTGTATGTATTTGATAACGTTTGGCCTGACCAGCTACCATATATAACTGAGGAGAAAGCTTGTTTTCTTGGAGATTTAACTCCATCCAGTTTAAAAAACTGGTGTGAAGATCTCGGGATACAAGTCATAAAGCAGGGGGATAATCTATTCTATCCATGGCATGAAGTGGAGACCTTACTTCCAGTGGTTCCGAGAAGTCCAGACAATGAAAAACATCAGGAGGAAGAGGATGAATAATTATAAAAACGGCAATTATCGTCCTTTTCAGTATTGCAATTTGCAACACAGGTTCCGACCTATTCGAGCAAACATCCACAAAAGGTATAACCAAATGGGAAAAGATTGCTATCGATTTCCAAGACATTACCATAGATGGGATAGCCGAATTAGTCAGACGATCTCCAAAAATGTGCAAGCAAAAACCCAGAATGGGGTTCACTCATCTACTAATGAAAAATTAGCAGCCTGATGGATATCGAATACCAATTAAGATCTGTCCTTACGGGTAACTTGGTTTACCAATCAAGTTCCAAAAGGGATGTCATTCAATTCTTAACCAAACGGAAACCCAGTACACATGAGGTGTACTGGGTTAATCCGATATCTGGTAGGGTCAGGGCCATTGACAATGGAAAATTATTTGTCAAACAAAACAAGCTTGGCCGTGGCGAAAACGTCAAACAAACTGAGCTAAATATCAATTAGTGATGGCGAAAGCAAAGTTAGACCAACCATTTACGATGGTACCCAACGTTTGTTTTGACACCTATATGAAAGAGATGACTGCGAATGAGTTCCAAACGTATATGTTTGTTATACGAAAGACGATGGGGTGGCATAAATCGTCAGACAAAATCTCATTAAGTCAGTTTAAAAAGAATATCAATAGCAGTACGCCCACTATTCGTAAAGCCATAAAAGGACTGCGAAAGAAAGGATTTATCAAACAAATTCCGTCAGGCAGAAGCTATCGGTATAGCATTATCAAACCCTCGATAAATTTTAAAACTGTCAAACAGCATGGAAGTAATGGTGAAAAAAACTTACAGGGTAACGGAAAAGAATCTTACAGCAAACCTTGTAAGAATCTTTCAACACAAAATAAAACACAAAAGAAAAAACTAAATATTAATATGAGTGAGAGAACAAAATTTAGGAATGAAGTCTCCGATAACGAAGTCCTATCGATAATCGATGAATGGAATAATAGGTTCAACGGCAAGATTAATCGGGAAGATCCACACTGGCTTGAGCTCATTGGTGAGGTCTTATGTTACTTCTCAAAAGATGAGTTAAAACAGGCAATGGAAAACCGGCCCAATGTGGATATGTATCAAGAAAGATATCGTCATTTACTTCATCGACCAGAATCATTTTTCGGTTGGTTAGAGACCATTGAAAATGACCTAACCTGGACGCCCTCCAACATTTACGACTATAAAGGAATGACTTCAATAGTGACTGATTATAGCAATCCCTATACGCAGGATGATTTCAAAGAAAGAATAGATTTAAGAGACGAAAACGGTCATGCCAAATGGGAACTTGTTGCTAAAGCAACTGCTCACTAAAACGTTAAACGGAAATATATTTTTATGCCTAACTATCCCGAACAAAAGTGCCAAATGTGTGGCAAAGATATCTCAAATAAACGCATTGATGCCAAATATTGTGACAATCGATGCCGGATGAGGTATAACCGATACAAAGAAAAGGAAAGTGTCATACATGATATCATTGATATATGTACCCGTATACCGCACAACGCCGAACAAACTCCAGATAGATCATGGAAAATGCGATTCAAGGACCTCAAAACAGGTGAAGTTGAATATTTGACCTCAAGTGAGTTAGCTCTACTATCAAAAAACCGAATTGATCAGCTTTTAAAGCAAAAAAGAATGGAAGAAGCGCTATACAAAACCACCGGAACGGTGTTTTAATTATTGTTAGATTTATTCCCATCAAACCCATTTGTATGACAATTCCGTTGTTTCATCTGTAATGGAAAGATGGATTAATCATACAAAACAATTAGGCTCTATACCGTTTGAACGCATCTTTTCCCCAACCGTCATACGTTATTTGTCATACGAAATGGAGTAAAACAAGCACTTTCTTTAAAAACGTATGACCAAAATTTCCTTTAAAAAAGTTAAACACTTGGTTCAACCTTTGTGTTTTTATGTTTTTGTGGTAGAAGTTTATGGGTTTATATTTTTCTTCAGCCCATAATTATATACAATTGGCAAAAATCGTTAAACACTTAGAACCATCTCGAAATTAACAATGAAAATTCCGATTGACAGTTTGAGCTTTCAACTTGATGAAATCAATCAACTGTACCATCGGTATGACAAACTGGAGATCATCGCGGTGAGCCAAAGCCAAAAGCACAGAATTAGATATTCTACAGAGGAAGGGGAATCCGGTTTCCTAACAGACTACATAACTCCTGCTGAAATAGTCGGATATTTAATGAACTTCAAAAAAGAATTTTGTTTCAACCCTGATCGGTTAGACAAATTCTTCAAAATCACTCCCCAAACGGTGATCATTTCTATTGATTCGTTAAACCCAATCAGGGAAAGATCCAAAGGAATCAAAAATGCTATGCAATATATGAAGTCTGCATATAAAGGGACGTATGACAAACGTGCTCCCCTTTCTGTTAAACCCAGTCAAAAACAGGTTGATTCGTATGACATTTTAGATGGTAACTCCACTTGGCACGTGGCTAAGAAGATTGGGATGGAAAGACTACCAGTAATAGAGATTTGAAGATATTAGTTGGTGAACTTTAGATTTAATATCCCTCTGAACAAGTTGATCCATCTGCACAGTTTAATTCTACGATTTTATGGAAACGTGTTTGGTGAAAAATGTCAAGGTATTAAACCGAAAGATATCATAGATGTTTTTAAATTGAGACACTGCTTATCAAAAATTGTGTTATTAATTTTTTAAACTGAACATACATTTTTGTTTTTCGGACAGCTATTAAGTAAGATATTTCTTTTAATATTAATTCCACATATTTATCATCATGAGATTAGAAGCGCTTCAGTTAAAAAATTTTCGTTCTTATCGGGATACAACCAAGATAAACTTCAATAATCTAACGGCTCTTATAGGCAAGAATGATGTAGGAAAATCTAGTATCCTGGAAGCATTAGAGATCTTTTTTAATAGTGATACCATAAAAATGGATCAGGATGATCTCAACGTCAAAGCTAAAGAAAACGAAGACTTTGAGATCGAGATAAGTTGTGTTTTTTCTGACCTTCCTGAAAAGCTAATCATTGATTCAACAGCAGAAACCAATCTAAGAGAAGAATATCTGTCATTTGAAGAGGATGGGATTGAGAAGATCGAAATAAAAAAAGTCTATGATGCTTCCAAGAAAAACTGTAAGTCTGAAACACTTATTAAAGGTTATCACTACCCTCAAAAATCTGAGTATAATGACTTACATACTCTTACAATTAAACAGTTAAGATCTCGGGCTAAGGATTTGGGAGTTGACCTTGAGGATGTGGACGAACGGAAAAGTTCTGAGATTAGAAAAGCAATTTGGAAAAATAGCAGCCTTTCGGATAGTGATTTTGGTGAATCATTTGTAAGTGCAGACAAGGATACCTACGGAAAAAAGATTTGGACTAGTTTAGAGCAATATCTTCCTATTTATGCTCTCTTTCAGTCTGATAGGCCCAGCAAAGACCAGGATGATGAGGTGCAGGATCCATTAAAAATTGCTATAAAATCGGCCTTGAAAAAATATGAAAGTGATCTAAATGAAATAATAGAAAATGTAACAGAGGAAGTTACGGCAGTAGCTGAAAGGACCTCTGAGAAAATGAAATCTTTAATGCCTTCCTGGGATGAGGATTCATTTAGCCCACAGCTTTCAAAAAACATTAATCTGGCAAGCAGATTTAAATATGAAATTTTGGGTGAAGATGAAATTCCGATCAATAAAAGAGGTAGTGGAGTTCGAAGATTAATTCTCCTTGCCTTTTTTCAAGCTGAAGCGGAAAGGCGATTAAGAGAAGAAAGAAACTCCGATATTATTTATGCAATAGAAGAGCCAGAAACCTCGCAACATCCAGACCATCAGTTGTTATTGCTTGAAGCTTTTCAAGACTTATCCTCACAGGGCAATACCCAAATCGTGCTAACAACACATGTCCCCGGCTTAGCCAATCAATTGGATACTAATTCAATTAGATATCTGAAGTTGAATAGTGATGGCCCTCAAGTGAATCAGGGAGAAGAAATATTAGACGAAGTAGCTGATACCTTAGGAGTTTTACCTAATCCCTTAGAAAAAGTACAAGTGATTATGTATGTCGAAGGGAAGCATGATATTGCTTTTTTTGAACATCTCTCAAATATAGTAAGCCAAGAGCTTCCAGAATTGCCTGATATAAAAAATGATAAGAGAGTTGCAATCATCCCAGCAGGTGGAGCGTCACTGAAAGATTGGATTAACGAACAATATTTGAAAGACTTAAATAAACCTGAGATTCATATTTATGATGGTGACGTTGAAGCTTACCAAAAAGAAATTCAAAAAGTTAATGATCGGGAAGATGCAAGTATAGGAATGCAAACCCAGAGGTACGAAATGGAAAACTATATATCCGCTCATATTTATGAAGATCACTACAGCCATCATAATATCACAATCGATGAAGTGCGGGCTGATGAAGATATTATAGAAAGAGTTAGTAAAACTGTTTACTTAGCTCAGGAGAATGATGAAGATCTTTGGCCAAAACACAGAAAAAATTACCATGATGGACTAAAGCGAACGGTTGAAAGAGATTTACTACCATTGCTTACTTATCAGGATTTAGAGGAAATGGGGACACTGGAAGAGATTAAAGGCTGGTTTGATTCATTGAATGAATTGTTGGAAGGATAAAAAGATATAGGCTGGCACCAGCCCGTCAGTCTATATCATATAATTCTAAGTTAATTTTTCTAAATAAGTTTAATAAATGGCCTCTATAGAAGATTTAAAGATAAACCCCGCTGCAAATACTGTAAATCCTGAATTAAAAATTGAATTAAGACTAAAGGTTTTCCGAGAAGATGAGTTGCCCATCAGTTTTAGTGGGGGGTTATTCGATGAGAACGACATTCGTTTTGCAAATTTATCTAATTGGGAAACTGATAGTAATGTTAGACCGCCAATTTCAATTAATAGGAATAGATCAGACAATGTTGTAGAGATGACTTTCTATTTCTCCTTGACTCCAAAAGCATTGGATCATATTGAGAAAATTCGTGATCGAGATGAGAATAAAGATATTAAAGTACGCCTGAAGCTAACAGTTGGCACTGTCAGTTCTAGACTCTTAGGACCTAATATAAATGTTGATGAACAAAGTAATGATAAAGACTATTTGTATATAAAAGACAGATCAAATAGATCAACCGGAGATATAAAATTACTTGCTGCTCAAGACAGTGGTGAAATATTAGAATTACAATACCAAAATGTGGGAAAATGGCTTACAATCACATCAAGTGATTGGGCTCAAAATTACTGTCCAATCCTAGGTGTTGGTAGGTTTGTCACAGTCGACTTATATGTACCTCAGCTTGAAGAAGCTGAAACCGAACTGGATAAATATTTAAATGATGCCATTCAGACAGTACAGAAGATGGAGAAATATGTTCATGACGGGGAATGGAGTAATGTTATTGAAGAATCCAGAAAACTTTCAGAGGTCCTCAGAGAAAAAAACAACAAGTTAATCGATCAGTGGAAAGAATTGCTTAGTCAATCAGGTTACCAGAAAGATTCATTGGATAAATTTTACAGTATGTTAGAAAACCTATTTCAATTCTCATCAAAATTTGTCCATAGAATTGATTTTGATAAGAATTTGCGGGATCAAGTAAAGGTTGAAAAAGAAGACGCTTATTTTGTTTACACTACATCTATTGGTTTGGTAAATTTGCTCTCCAGAAAAGTTAAAGAATTTAAAAAGTACAATAATTAATATAAGTATGCCTGAAAGTCGTCAAGAACTCCGTACTAAACTCCAAAAAAAGCTTCGGGAACTCTTTCAGTTTAATGCCTCTGATCTTGATTTTGGGATCTATCGCATTCTCAATCGCAAAAGAGATGAGATTGAAGCATTCATCGAAGAGGATCTGTTAAATGCGATTGAAAAAGGACTGGAAGAATATACCCAGGATGATGAATCACAGCTTGATGAGCTAAGACAGGAAATTAAAAATACGTTGGGAGAGCAGGCCTTTAAAAATGGAGGTCTTGCAGAACAATACGAGAATACCCCTTTAGGTAAAAAGTACCTGCAAGCTAAAAAGAAGGCGGACAAGCAGGAAGTCGGCGAAGAAATTGAAAAACGCATATACCAAGACCTTTACACGTTCTTTTCGCGCTATTACGATGATGGCGATTTCCTAACACAGCGGCGCATCAGCACCCGTGATTCCAAGTATGCTATTCCCTATAACGGTGAGGAAGTAAAGCTGCATTGGGCCAATAAAGATCAGTATTATATAAAAACAGGTGAGCACTTTGCCAATTATAAGTTCGAGGCGAATGGGTTGGATGTTTGGTTTAAGGTGCAGGAGGCTGAAGTAGAAAAAGATAACGTTAAGGAAAGCGATACTCGGTATTTTGTACTGCGCCCTAAAGATCCCATCGAAATTGACGAAGAAAATGATACGCTAACCCTTTGGTTTGAGTACCGTCCGCTGAATGATGATGGGGAAGAAAAGTGGCTCGAAATTTACAATGAAGCTGCTGGTAAGTCACTTAAAACAATAGACAGAGAACGCCTTTGTACAGCTTTTGATGATTGGGTGCGCAGTGAGGTAACCGGCCGCTGGCGCGATGCTTTATCTACCATGCCTGATGACAAGGAGTATTCGCTTCTGTATTACAAGCTGAATCATTTTACGGCCAAGAATACAACAGATTATTTTATCCACAAGAATCTGCAGGAGTTCTTGGATCGGGAGCTGGAATACTACCTGAAGCATGAAGTAATCCAGGTAGATGATTTTATTAAGGCCGATTCTGAGCAGCCGCTGCAAACGGCTCTAACCCGTGCAAAAGTGGTGCGCGGCATTGCCGAGAAAGTAATCACTTTTCTCAGTCAGATCGAAGACTTTCAAAAGAAGCTCTTCGAGAAGAAAAAGTTTGTGGTAGATACCCACTATTGTGTGACGCTGGACAAGGTGCCGGAATATCTGTACGAAACTATTCTGGAGAATGAGCAGCAGCTTGCCTACTGGGAAGACTGCTATGGTATGGACCAGTGGGAACAGAACCTAGAGTGGAATGGAGAATGGACGGAAGCCGCACTAAAAAGCCATCCATATATAATGGTGGATACTAAGTTTTTTGGGTATGATTTCAAGTATGAGCTATTAGCTTCTTTTGATGATTTGGATGAAGAGTTGGGAGGATTATTAATTAATGGAGAAAACTTTCAGGTTTTAAATCTACTTAACGACAAATATCAAGAGCAAGTAAAGTGTATTCATATTGACCCTCCATATAACACATCAAGTAGCCGCTTTTTGTATAAGAATAATTATCAGCATTCGAGCTGGTTATCAATGATGTCCCAAGTTAATAACACCGCCCTTAATATTTTAAGCCAATGTGGATCTCTTTTCTGTCATATAGATGAATATGAGCAAGAACGATTACATTTATTATTTGAAGAAGGACCTACTGTCAATTCTGGAACTTTAGTATGGAACAAGGGAACACCTGTAACTGGAGCTCATGGACTCGCTACAAAACATGAATATATCCTTTGCCGTGCAAAGGATAATGTTAGTATCCGTGTAGACAAGGAGAATATTCAAAAAATTAAAAATAAAGTTAATTCACTATTAGAAGAGTATGGTGGTGCCACAGATGAAGCTCTTTCCGAATATAGAGCATGGCTAAGAAAAAGTGATGATCTCGCTAAATCAGAACGAACTTACACTCGGTTTGACGATGAGGGCAGAATTTTTAGATCAGATAATATGAGTGCTACGGATAAAAGAGAGAATGAAAAGTTTCACGAAGCACTGATTCATCCTAATACCAATAAGCCTTGCCCAGTACCAGATCACGGTTGGAGATATACACCTGATACTATGGAGGATTTATTAGAGGAGGGATTGATTTTATTTGGTGACGATCATACTACCACACCTCGTCGCAAAACATTGCTTGAAGACACTTCAAGTAGTCAAATGCCGTCAATTTATTTTAGTGGAGCTCGTGGCAAGTTTGAACTCGATCGACTTGGCATCGAATTTCCATTTGCACATCCAACAGAATTATATTCCTATTTAATAGGAGCAGTTACGTCTACTGATGATTTTGTACTTGACTATTTTGCAGGATCTGGAACTACAGGACATGCTGTTTTAAACCTAAATAAGGAAGACAGTGCAAATCGAAAGTATATACTTGTTGAAATGGGACAATATTTTAGTACTGTCCTAAACCCACGTATCCAAAAGATTGTATTTTCTAAAAATTGGAAAAATGGCGTTCCCCAGGATAAAGATGGTCAGTCTCACATTTTTAAATATCAATCTGTGGAATCTTATGAAGATGCCTTAAACAACATAGATTTCAAGAATCAGGATGATGTCCAGCAGGCAATGGAGTTTGATGATTACTTGCTCAAATACATGCTGGATTTCGAGACCAAGGGCGTCAGTGCTACCCTGCTAAAGGATGAGGCTTTCGAAAGACCCTTTGACTATGAGCTAAAGATACAGCGCGGACATGAAAGTCCCGCTCCCGAGAAGGTAGATATGGTGGAAACCTTCCATTATCTCATTGGCCTTTGGGTACAGACGCTACGGCGATACGAGCATCAGGACAGAACGTATATCATCAGCAAAGGAGAAATCCGTGATGAAGATGCTATTGAAGACGTGCTTGTAGTTTGGCGAAACACCGAAGAGTTATATTTAGATAAGGAGGCCGAATGGATTGCCGAGGAAATTATTGAGGATCAGACCTTTGACAGAATCTACGTCAACGGGGCAAGTAAAATTAAAGACGCGGAACCCACAGAGATTACCTTTCGGGAAAAAATGTTTGAGGGAGTAACATGAAATTAAAGAAACGATTATCACTCTTAGGATATTTACATAAACAATTTGGGGTTTATGATATCCATGATCCCAAATCTATCCAACGCTATTACCAGGAATTAAGTCGCAATACTGAAGGTGCGGCCTATGATGCCGATGGTATTAGTACACTGTGCAAGGTGCTACAGAGTCACGGCCGTGTAGAAGTAGCTAATCAGAAACTTCTGGAATATGATCAGAACATATCTGCTCATACGGCAAAGATAAATGAGAATCGCCAGCAGAAAGATCATATCGTTTTCAAATACTTTCAACTGTTAGCCGGTTTCTACACCGAATATTATCTTGATCGGATAACAAGTGATAAAGAAATATTTTTAAATGAACTTAACGCTTTTGTTTCTGAGCAAGAAGAGAAACACCGCTCCAAGGTACAGTACACCAATTTTGAGGCTGATGATCTAAATAAATTAGCCTTTTGGATGGCCACCGGAAGTGGTAAAACACTGATCATGCATCTGAATTATTATCAGTTTCTGCATTATCAGCCTAAGATGAATAAGAAGCCGGACAACTTTCTTTTGATAACACCCAATTCTGGCCTTACGCATCAACATGCGAAAGAGCTGGATATGAGTGGAATCCCCAATCAATATTATTTGGATTCCGACAGTGGATCTGGAGCTGATCCCGAAACAGTAAAGCTCATTGAGATAACAAAGTTTGTAGATGAGAAGACCGGAGAGGGTGATAGCATAGAAGTCTCTTCCTTCGAAGGAAATAATATGGTTTTTGTTGATGAAGGACACAAGGGATCGGGCACGGAAGGGTCTCAGTGGATGCGCAGACGTAAAGCGATTGCGAAAGAAGGATTCACCTTTGAATATAGTGCTACCTTTGGGCAAGCCCTTAATAAAGCCAGTGCCGGTGTTCAAAATGAGTACGGCAAGGCTATTGTCTTTGATTATTCCTATCCCCGATTTTATGATGACGGCTATGGAAAAGACTATCGCATTTTGAATCTCAAGAAGAAACAAAAGTTTGAAGATGATCAGCAGCAGGTCTATCTGTTGGCTAATCTTTTGACCTTTTTTGAACAACAGCATGTATATCAGCAACATCCCGAGGCTTTTTATAAGACCTGGAATCTGCGTGAACCTTTGCTAACCTTCATTGGACACAGCGTACAGGCCGGTCGCACGCAATCCAGCTGGCGCGTTGATGAAGAACGAACAGTGTCCGACGTACAAAAGCTGATACTGTTCCTAAACAACGTATTGCAGGATGACGAGTGGTCAATAAATAACATTCAGCGAGTCTTGAATGGAGATTCAGGAGTTAAGCGTGAAGATGGGACCGATCTGTTCGAAGACAGCTTTGCGGTATTGCGTAATACCTATAAGGGACAACCTCAGCAGCTTTATGTCGACTTGTTGGATAACGTATTTCACCTAAAAGCACCGGCTCCCTTGAAGTTAACGAACTTAACTTCTGCTGAGGGTGAAATTGGCCTGCGAGCTGGAAATAGCGATAACTTTTTTGGGGTCATTAATATTGGTGAAGACAGTAACTTCCTTTCCTATATCGAAGAAGAGTTGACTGAGCTAACCGTTGAAGAGCCGAATGCGTTTGAAGATTCATTGTTTCAGAAAATTAACACCCAGCATTCGGATGTAAATGTACTTATCGGGTCTAAGAAGTTTATCGAGGGATGGAGTTCCTGGCGCGTATCGTGTATGGGTTTAATGAATATTGGTAAAAGCGAAGGCCCGCAAATTATACAGCTCTTTGGTCGTGGCGTTCGATTGTTAGGGAAGGATCGAAGTCTGAAACGATCCTCAGAGCTGAAAAATATTCAGCGTCCGCCGCATATTGAGCATTTAGAGACGCTTCAGATATTCGGTATGAATGCTGATTACATGAAGCGGTTTCAAAAATTTCTTAAAGAAGAAGGCATTGATACTGATCGACGAATTGAACTTAACCTCGATATCAAGGTCGAAGATAACCTTGATGGAAAGGGGCTCTTGGTAATTCGTCCTAAAATCAGAGATGATTTTAAAGAAGTTGAGCAATTAATACTCAAAGTTAGTAACGATATAACTCCTAAGATAGATTTAACGAGTACTGTTGAGGAGGAAGCTTCCGATGACCGTGTAGAAGATCAGGCGGTAGCAGTCAACTCTACTGAAAAGAAATATATCCCGACTAACCTTCTGCCTTTATTAGATACCGATAACTTATATCGGAAGGCTTGGTATTATCGGAATCAGAAAGGCTATGAAAACCTGAGTTTCACCGCATCAGATATAAAAAGCATTCTTAAAGAAGAACAGTACGAGCTATACTGTGAGGATGCTATTTTTGAGGTCTCCTCTTTTGAAGATGTACAGAAGGTAGAGCAGGTTGCGTTGATTATCGTCCGTAAATACATCGATACTTTCTATAAAAAGAAGCAACAAGAATGGGAGTACCAGCAGCTTGAGTATGAATCATTTGATTCAGGGGATAATAATATTCCACGAGTTGGTGAAAATACTCCGGGATATCAGCTTCGTGTTAAAGAAGGAGCTGTAGAAGAGTTGGAAAAAGAGATCAAAGCTCTATTCGAAGATCAAGAACTTTTTGAAAAAACGGTTACTGAAAAGAAGGAAGGCAAACTACCGAGAATATATTTCGAGAAGCATTTATATCTTCCGCTATTAATTGAAGATCGAAGAGAAGATAAAATCATTGAATCCACGCCACCCGGCCTAAATGTCGGTGAATGGAAGTTTATACAAGATCTCAAGGAGTTTTTTGGGAAACCAGAAGCGAATGAACTAATTGGGGATTACGAAGTATATGTACTTCGTAATCAGTCTCGGGGCCATGGCATAGGCTTTCTTTTAGAAGGCGAACGGTTCTTTCCCGATTTCATCGTTTGGGTTAAAAATGATAAAGAACAACATATCTGCTTTATCGATCCTCACGGCCTGCAGCATGAGATCAATGTACATGAAAATAATAAAGTACAGTTCTCTAAAGACATTAAAGAATATGAGAGTCAGTTGAATGAGAAAAGTGGTCGAAATAATATTTTTCTACATTCATTTATTATTTCCGAGACCGATTTTGATGAGGTCAAAAGACTCAACAAAGTTGAAACCAAAGCCGATTGCCATGAATTAGGACTCTACTTCCGGGAAGACGATGATAGTCATATTGACGAGATATTTCGGGAAGTATTACGTAAAAAGACCGAAGTCAGCTATTAAATAACATTCTAACTTTTTTATCCAAGATAGCAGATGAGTGAAGAAGGCGCTATAAGTAGTAAGAAACACTACTTTTGGGGCTATGATATTTTGGGCTATCTGCTTCCGGATGCACTTTTTGCATTAATTTGGTAATTGCTGCCATTTGATTGGATAAAAGTGTAATTGTGTAATGTATTTACTGTTATTTAGTTGTTAAATAAAGTCTCAACTATTTCTTCTGCACTTATAAATGCTTTCTCATCCTCTTCGTCGTCCATCATATATTTATTTTCTTCGAGATGACTTAGAGATTTTTTAAGGTTAATTTCTCCTTTATGAATCCAATCTGCCAAGTTTGGGAATCCTAAAGATTCAAGTTCCAAAAGCAATTTATCTTTATTCATGTAAATTCTCCTAGTTGTTTCGGATGGCTATTTTAATTTAATATTAAATTATTTAATATGGAAATAAATATTTTATCAATTTCAATCCAATTCACCTACTTATGAGTAAGCATAAAAAATTACTGAAAGAAAAGTTTTCTCATGCCAAAGAAGATTTGTTATATAATTCAGGCGGGGATGTTATGTGGAGTTTATTTCGTACACAAAGTGGTGGAGTTACCATATATTACCACAACTTGGATAATTTTTATATCGTAAATCCTAAAAAGGCTCAACACTATTCATTGGAAGAGATTGCCGAAAGTTGGGAGCCCGTGACAAATACTATGGTCGGCATAAATTAGTTCCGTTGAGAAGAAATAGAATGTATTGAACTATCTTGGAGAGACAAATTGAACGTGATGTAAGAATTAAATGAAAACTAGTTAAAAAAAGAGAGGTAAATATGAGGTATTCTATTATTTGCAGAGCAATACAAGATAAGAGGGTTATTGAATTTACTTACGATGGTAATCGGCGTGTTGTTGAACCGTATTGTCATAGGTTAACCCAACAGAATAATCCAGGTTTACAGGGCTACTAAATAGGTAGTGGTAGTGCAAGTGGTGAAGTGCCTGATTGGAAAATGCTTGATTTAAATAAGGCATCAAATATCCAAATAATAGAAAGAAGTTTTGGTGGACCGAGGTAAGATTATAGGAAAGGTGATCAGGTTCTTACTCCTATTTTATTGCGAGCTATAAGCTGAGGCCAATTAAAATACTTCAATCATTATCATTAACTTTTAAAAAAAATGAGTATTAAGGTCAGTAAAATTGATGACGAATTGAACTATTTGTTTATTACTATAAATTCTATGAAAAGTAGCTGAAATGTCGCGCCGGGGCTTATTTACAAGTGACCCGAGTCAGAGGCTGGGTATTAATCTACGGCCTGCTCTTTTGAGTGGGAAAGGCCAGCTAAGACGTTATGATTTTCCATGAGTAATATACAATTCATGGAAATCGATTCGATTTCATCGGTTAGGAACCGACCCGCGGCGAGTAGGCTACTTTTCTTCTTTTAATTTTTTTCACTATGGGAGGGTACGAAAGCTTTTTTGGAGAGAAGGAAATAATACGTTATTTGGCTAACAAAAGGGCGAAGGCGGCTAAAGACATTCATGATAATCAATTTCTCCGAAACATAAGTAGAAATGCCCAGAAGCCGTTTGATCCTGAGAAAAAGAAACAAATCTATAAATATTTCCCTCCGAGAAATAATTGGATTAGATTTCGCAAAAAAGAAAGAAAACAGTATTCAAATTCTAAATCACTTAATGCAGCTCAATTAGAAAGAACAGTTTGGAGAGAGCACAAAAGAATAAAAAGGAATGATTCCGATGAGCGTGATTGGCACAAAAATTTATTTTCATTAATAGATGAAATACGAGAAAATGCTTTGTCTGATATTCCCAAACAAATTAGTAGTCCCAAGCTTATACCAGTAGTTAAGAGTAAGGCGGATAATACATATCGCTTAATTTCATCATTCGAGAAAATTGTTGACAAGGTATTAATTAGCCAAACTGCTAAATATTTAACAGAAATATTTGATCCACTATTTGAAGATTGCTCTTATGCATTTAGAGCTAAGAGCGAGATGAACTTCACACACCATTTAGCTGTAAGGGAAATCATAGAGTATAAATCAGAATACAGTTCCCAAAGGCTATATGCAGCCGAGTCTGATATCCAAAAATTCTATGATTCAATTAATCATTCTATAATAAAAGATCGATTTGAGGCTTTAGTTCAAAAGCTAAAAGCTAATGGAATCATCGTTGATGAAAGAGCAAAGAGTATCTTTTATGCATATTTAGATTGTTATGCTTTTAATAAAGATGTGTATCCCAAGGAAGAAGAAATATTAAACAAACATCAAATTAATGAGGGAGAGATAGCTTGGGTTAAGCCTTCAGATTTAAAAGATGTTAATAGTAATATTGATAATGATCGAATAGGAATCCCTCAAGGCGGGGCATTGTCTTGTTTAATTGCAAATATTGTACTTGATTATGCTGATAAAGAAATGTTAAACCTAAATTTACGATCATTGTTTTATGCTCGTTTTTGTGATGATATTATCATAATTCATCCACAAAAAAGATCTTGTCGAAAAGCATCTAATCAGTATTTACAGTGTTTAGAAGATTTAAAATTGCTTGCTCATGATGCAGGAACTTTTGAGGAATACAATGCTGATTTTTGGGATATTAAAAGTAAAGAGCCTTATGTCTGGAATCGTGTTAATAAAAGTCATAGACTCGCTAAAAAGAATGTACCTTGGTTGGCTTTTGTTGGATATCAATTACGCTACGATGGTTTGTTGCGTGTTCGACCTGACTCAATTCAAAAGGAGTTAGAAAAACAAGTTGAGGAAGCGAATAAAGTTATTAATAGTTTGCCAAATGAGGATTCAAAAAGATTAAAGAAAAGAAATATTTTATTCCGATTTTCACAACGACTTATAGCTATGTCTGTGGGTAGGGTAAATAGCGAGGATCAAGCAATGTGTTGGGCATCTGGTTTTAATGTTTTAAAAGATAATCCAGTTAGAAAATGGCAATTACGAAAGTTGGATAAAAACAGAAATCTTCAAATATCAAGAGTTAAAAAACATCTTGAAAAATTTGAAGAAAAGACTAAGGCCTGGGATAAAAAGGATAAGAATAGATATCGGGATTATTATGGACCACCTTATAGTTATTATTACCAATTCATAGATAAAAAAAGTAATGATTAAGATTTTACATATTGCGGATTTACATCTTGGCCGTACCTTTCGAAATTTGCCCGAAGCGCAAGACACACTTTCCGAAGCACGGTACGAAACTCTACAAAAGACCATTGATAAGGCGAATAAATTAAAGACTGATATATTTGTAATAGCCGGCGATCTGTTTGACCGGACTTCAATGAACGTGGGAGATATTCAGAAATCCGTCCAGGCAATAAATGAGTTCGCTGGTGAAGTGGTGTTAGTTTTACCTGGAAACCACGACTACATCACCGCCGACAGTCAACTCTGGAATCGCTTCAAGAAAGAGGCTGAAGAGCATGTACTGGTCCTGGACAAGAAAGAACCGATCGAGCTTTCCGTATTTGAACAAGAGGTGATCATTTATCCTGCACCCTGCCATGCCAAGCATTCGGCAGATCATGCCATCGGATGGGTTGAGGAGGTAGAAAAAGACGAAAACACTCTTCACATTGGTATAGCCCACGGCAGTATCGAAGGAGTATCACCTGATTTTGACCAGCGGTATTTTCCCATGACTATCAATGAACTTGAGCGATCAGGTGTAGATCTATGGCTGATGGGGCATACGCATATCACTTGGCCGGAACAGCCCGACAAGCGGGATAAGATCTTTAATCCCGGCACGCCAGAACCCGACGGATTTTCCTGCAATCACGAAGGACGTGCTTTTTTGCATACTATAGGAGAAGACAAGGAGATCACAACAGAGATTATCAGCACGGGTACCTACCGTTTTGTTCAAATGGATGAACAAATTTTATCTTCCAAGGATATTCAAGATCTGATAGATCAGTTTAGTAAGTCTTCCTGGCGAAAAGCTGTCGTTGAACTGGAGGTGTTCGGGAAGCTGGAAGAGGAAGCATTTGAGGCTTGGCAGGAAGGGCGGTCACAAATTCGTGACTCAGTGTTGGAACTTCGGTTAGATGACGCTGACGTTCGCCGTAAAGTCACCTCCGAACAAATCCAAAAGGAGTTCTCCGAGGGCTCATTCCCGGAGCAACTACTGTCCTCGTTTTCAGAGGATGAGCAAGAAGAGGAGCTGCAGATGGCCTATGAGTTGATAAAAGAGGTGCAGCAATGAAGTTATCAAAAGTATTTCTACATCCCTTTGCCGGTATCGAAGAGAAAACGTTTGAATTTGAAGATGGACTGAATGTCCTGCTGGGTCCAAACGAAGCGGGTAAATCCACCGTATTTCAAGCTGTTATGCATGGCTTGCTTACCACTACATCACTGACCCGGACCAAAGTGGAAGATATTATGGGAAGCTATTTTCCTGCCGTGGGCGGCGATGTTATTCGCGTTGGTCTGGAGCTACGGAATTCCGAAAATAGTGTCGTTCGTATTCACAAGACTTGGAAGAAAGGAAACCGTAATGGCAGTGCTTCCTTGAAATTACCTGAGGGTTCCGAAATTACGGATGAGGAGGAAGTACAAAACCAGATTGAATCTCTACTCCCGGTTTCCCCTGCCACCATCCGTACCATCATGCTTGCCGATCAGTCAGGGTTACATCGGACGATGCAGGAGATGAAGCAGGAAGGAAAAGTACGGAAAGAGCTGGGTAATATCCTTCGCCGCAATTTTATGGAAACAGGTGGTGTGTCTGTGGATCGATACCGGGAACTGCTCGATCAGAAATATGAGGAATATTTCAAACGGTGGGATCGCCAGCAACAGTATCCCGAGAATAATCGCGGCATCAAGAATCCATATAAGGTTGGTACGGGCAAAGTTGTTGAAGCCTATTATGAGAAAGAGCAGCTCCGGTTGGATTTGGAAGAAGCCAGGCGTTTTGAAGATGATCTGGATTCGTTAAACGAAACACTAAATACACTAATTGCCAAAAAGGAGAAAAAGAAAGAGAAGTTTGATCAGCTCAATCCCCTAAAAGAAGGTATCCAAGAGCGTCAACTTAAAGAACAAAAATTAGAGTCCGCCGAGGAGAAAAAAGAGCGACTGCTTCATGTAAGCAAAAAATGGCCGGTCTTTGAAGACAAAATGGAGAACCTTGAGCCCAAACTTGAAGCACACCGTAAAAAATTGGAGGAGCTTCAACAAGAGCAACAAAAGGCCCAAAGCAAGCAGAAAGCCGAACAGCTAAAACAACGAATTGCTAAAATTGAGGAGTTCGCAACGCAGGTAGAAGGAGCGAAAAAAGAGTTAACAGAGGCTAAGAAAGTATTAACGGACGACCTTAAGAAACTACGAGAGATTCAGTCGGATATACGACAACTTCAAACGAAGATAGAAGCAGCCAAGCTTACTGTTCGGATAGAAAGCAATTCAGATCAAACACTTCTTTATGCTGAAGCCGGTAAGGAAGAACAAAAAATTGAGACAAAGAGTGGTGATACGCTCGATCAAACGGCATCCGGAGGTTTTACTCTGAAATTAGATGGACTGTCGGTAAAAGTATTTTCGGGAGAAGGAGATCTTGAAGAAACTATTGAAACACTTCAGGCCAAGAAAGAGGAGCTTGAGGGTTATTTAGAAGATCTTGAGGTCGAATCCGTGCAAGAGGCAGAGTCTTACGCCCAACTCTACCAAAAGAAAGAAAATGATCTTGAACAGGCTAAAAAAGCCTATCAGAATGAGCTGAAAGATCAAAAGCTGGAGGATCTCAAAGAAGAGTTGGAAGCCTATGGGGATTTATCCGAGGTGCGGAGCTCTGAAGAGATTACAGAGGATATCGTTGAAACAAGAACAGCATTAAATCAGCTAAAAAAAGAATCAGGAGAAGCAGAGAGTAAAATCGAAGAATGGACGGAAAAATATGGCTCCTCCGATGATGTTATTCTTGAACTGGCCGAAACATCGAAATTACTCAAAGATCTGAAAAATGATCTCGATGATCTTCCCTCCCTTCCTAAGGGATACGAATCTTCCAGTGAGTTTATCAAAGAAGTCGAGCAGTTGGATAACGATATCCAGCAGTTAAAGGAGCAGATTTTTGAAAAGAAACAGGAACGTACGCAGTTGGAAGCAGAAGCACCGGATATTTCCTCGGAAGAGTTGCAGAAACTGCGCGAGGAGGCAGAATCCGAATTTGAGCGAATTAACAGTCGAGCCGAAACGCTGGCCCGAGTACGCGAAAAATCGTTGGAACTCATCGAATCGATAGACAGCGACACCTATAAAGGCCTTGAAACCAGCTTCGTAAAATGGCTAAAGCTTATGGTCGGCGACCGCTTTGCTACCATAGATATGGATAGCGATATGCCCACCGCTTTTAAAACAAAAGAGGCAACTTCGCTGACCTACAGCCTACTTTCTCACGGAACTAAGGATACAGTAGCCTTGGCGTGGCGGTTTTCCCTGAGCGAAAAGTTCTTAGCTGATAAACCTGGGTTTATAATTCTCGACGATCCAATGGTGGATATTGACCCGGAACGTAGAAAAGAGGTGGTGAAAGCTATCAAGGAATTTTCAGAGCAGCATCAAACGATTGTTATGACTTGTCATCCAGATCATGCGGAGGAGCTGAATGAGCACAATTTAATAATGAATGTATAGTGTATTCCAATTAGACAGTAATTTTGTAATTATTTACCTCCCTATGAGATTCAGGATTTCCGGGAAGATTACATGTCCACTTCGACCTTGAAAGGATTTATTATTCCAATGAAAAGATGATTAATCACATAATTTATTGATAGTTAACAGTGATTATTTGACTCATCATTTTATATAGATTGCTCTTTTAGATGCATATTCAATTTTTGAATAGTGAATCATTGGATGAATGATTGTGCCTTTACCAATCAATTTCCTGGTTTAAAAACATATTTATAGTATGTTTCCCATTTTCGAATTCATGGGATATTCGCTCTACTTGGAAATACCCTGTGCTGAACTCTCCTCGAATGAAGGGAAAATGAACTAATTGTCCCTCTTTGGGAAGCACTTCTAAATCGTCAACTCCAATAGACCAAAAATTTTCCTCCCTGGACTCAAGAAGGAACCAAACTTCAGTTTCTGAGACTTTATAAATATTGGGATTACTTAATTTATCAGAAAAATCTTGATACAAGTCATTCATTAACCTCATAAGTTGAGTCCTGTTCAGATCAAATCTGGGCAAAAGATCTTTTTGATAAGGCAGGGGTCCATCATCTATGTCATATTCATCAAGTACAAGTAGCAACTTTTTATATTTTTCTTTAGCTCCAAACCATTCTAATAAAGTTTGTTTCTCTATAAGAAGTACAACGATTAGGTCACGGTATTTTAACGGAGAAATAGACATATAGCAGATCTCATTTATAGCAATCTACTACAAATTTTTTAGAATTTTAGAGCTTTAGAAGGGAAATTTAAATCGCGAACGGAATAAAAAAACTCATATGAGTTACTATAGTTGAGTGGTAAAGAATTGCGTTCCACAGATGAGACATAAAGCAGCTTTGTAAATGTTAAATTGATTAATTCGGAAAAAAATTCCTTATTTAAAGAATGCATCGAAAACTTAACTAAGTGCTATTCTTATTTAATAAATATGCTTTTGCTTTAAATAAGAATAGCAGTATCCCTGAAATTTAACCCCTATGTATGAACATTAAATAATGAGGTCACTATAAGAGCTGAGTGGCAAAGTATTTTGCTGACCTTGTACATATCCCCCTCATTTTCAAGTACATGGAGAGCGAAGGAATGCCTAATACAGTGAGAGGCAATCTCTATTGGTAAGCCTGTGTTATTCATACCTCATCTAAACTTCTGCTGGATACTTTAGACGGCATATTCCATTTTCAGAACTTTTAATTTGTATTGAAATCATTGGTATGATCAATACAATACAGAACTCTTACTTGATTTTATAATCCATTTAGAATTTAAGGAAATGCACCATTTTAAGGCATTTTCAGAAATCGCCGATAATATTATTAAGGGGAAAAGGATAAAGGTTATCCACATTAATCAACAAATGAGCCTACAGATTGGGATAATAAATATCTTAAAAATTGATCTTAAAGTGGATAACTTATGCTTTTTGTGGAAAAGTAATCGTGACTTTTACTTGCTCCAAAGTGTCAGTCCTTTATATTTATACAGTAGAGAAAGGTTTTAGGTTTTTAATAGCACAGTAAGATTTCTGTAAGGATTTCCTACAGTTTCTTAGTTATACTAATAACGAGAAAAAAAGCTCCCCAGCTGGAACTGGAGAGCTTAAAATTCATTTGTCACCACAGACTTTGTACCAATAAGGTGACAACGACATGAAATGTTCAGGGAACTTGGGTGCCCCTGATGTTCTAATTAGCACCTACACAAAGCTTTTGCACTTTGTTAGCACCTTTTTGGATATGCGCTAACCTAATCAGTATTGAGCTTTGTGTCAATACTAACTCCAAACTTTTACAATTATGGCGACCAATCCCCCTACCGGTGATGGCCACCGGAAAGGAGCAGTACGTGATCGATCTCAGACCTATAACCCAAAAACAAAAAAGTGGGTAAAAAGAGGTCCAGATGGTCGATTTATGGATCAGAAAGCAGACGACGAGCCCTTTAAAGGGGTTCGTAAGGAAAAGTAAACTAAAGAGTATGGGGAAGGTTTTTCTTCCCCATATTTTTATAAATACAAATTAAATACTGAGATAAGAATCATACAGAATGACAAAAGTAATTTAGGTTATTATGGAAGAAAATTTTATTAAATATTTAAGTAGCACAAATCTTAATTGGGATCATATCAATACTTCGAATGAAGAGTTTCAATTTGAGAAACATCCCATTAACAATTCAGCTTTTTATTCTGATTCCTTTGATATAGTGTGCTCAATATTATCAAATGAAGTTAATAAGGGTTTACGAAGTCATAACAGTGACTTTCAATTAAGAACATCTAGTGCGAAAGGAATAGTAGGCGACACGTTGAGTTGGAATACTGATACCCCGTTAGACTCAGAGTTTGATATGTTGTCTAGAACTGAATTGATTAATTCATCTGATTACATAGATAACATGGGATTCTATAATGAATATTCCTCAAACGTATTGGATTCAGCCATAGTAGGTTCAAATAGTAGGAATGCAGTAGCAACAAAATTCGAAGAATTAGGTCATTTGAATGATATAAGCTATACAAACGATATTTTTGTTAAGACAGAAAATTTATCCAAGGACGCGAGAATAAATATGGGCCTTAACAGAATTGAAGAATATGCACCAGTGCATTCAAGTATTAGTTCAGAATCGAATATTAATACATTTGATCCTATCTTATCCCCGTCTGTTGACATTGAGAATGGAGGAGAGCTACATACTACTGGCTCAGTAAAATCTGAGTTTGAAATGTCCAATGAACAATTCCCGGTAACAGTTACGGGTAAGTCACTTAATGCAAGCTTATTTGCAAATGGGAAATTTGATGTTTCGTGCATTCAAGCTAATGATTGTTTTGAAATAAGGACAAGGGAATTCGATAATTCAAGAATCTGGCAAGAAAATGTTGAAGCATTTTCAAAGGACTATGCAGTGCAAGATGTAACAATTGGCCCTGACGATAGCTTAAATGATGCGCAATTTTGTGAAGAAGGAGTAATCTATTCATCATACTCAGAAGCTAATGCCTTTATTACAAGTAAAGAACATGTTAATACATTAAATACGTATGGTTATATCAAAGAAGCATCAGCAGTGAATAACCTCTCCTTTGTTGCCGGTTGTCAGAAAGATATAGGTGTAAATGCCAGTTCAAGGATGATTAATGATAATCTTTCACTGATATTGGCAGAGGAAGCGAATAATTCGGTGTTATATAAAAGTTCAAATTTAAATGTTTCCAATACGATAGTTTCCTCTGCTTTTAGAGAAAATGAAAATAGGCTGTTTTCAGGTAATTCAGTTGGGAATATGAGTTACAGAAGTAGCTATGAAAATATTAGGGATTTAGCCGCTCGGAAAATTAAAAATATGATCAGTGACTCAATAGATATCTCTGATGATAGTGTCTCAATAAAAAGTATGATACAACTAATAGAGGAAGAAGGATTTGGACGTAGTACCATACTTTGTGTTGTGAATCTAATAAACGTTGAAGGAGACGTGCACAGAAATACTATTAATCTATTCGGAAAGGAAGCTAATGTTTAATATAAATATTGAAGGCGACGTACGAGATAATATTATTAATCAAGTTGAAGGCGATTTAGTTACGTTTGCAAAGGAAGAAAAAGATGTTTTGTCAGTACTTTACCATTCACTGGTAACTCTACAGAGTAGAAAGCACATATTAGACAACGAGGAAAAGAAAAATGAAATCCTATCTGACTTGCTTCGCCAAAATAAATTATTTGCTTCGGATGAAACTAGGCAGGGTCGGTCAGGCTCTGATAATGATACCAATTACAAAAGTGGTGAACTTGACATTGGTATTCGTTGTCCTAAAACTGGTAATATAATTTCAATTATTGAGGCATTAGAATTAGGCTCCTGTGGACCAAGAAATAAAGTTGTTAAGGCTCATATTGAAAAGCTTATTAAACAATATGATACTGCTAAAAATGAAAGCAATTATATAGTAATATATTCAACAGCTCAAAAATTTGATGAGTTATGGAGCAACTACAAGAATTATGTTGAAAATAATTTGTTTGAGGAAAATGTTAAGGTTGAGTCAATCAGAAAAGAAAAGTTCGACAAGAGAGGCATTAAGTTGGCTAAAACTGTTCATCATGTTCATGGTTCTGAACAAAAGCTGTTTCATCTGTTTGTTGATATGGCAACGTAAAGAGCTTCTTCGTAACACTTTAGAGTTGTCTCTCATCTCCCCATCGTTTGATAAATATAAAAACCCTGCAAGTCAATGACTCACAGGGTTTTAGGTACCCGAGGCCGGACTCGAACCGGCACGGGGGGTTAACCTCCCAAGAGATTTTAAGTCTCTCGCGTCTACCAATTCCGCCACTCGGGCATTAAATCAGGCACTGAAGATAACGCATCTGTTTCTTAACAACAATATCTAAACTGCCTGATTTTCAACTTCCCAAAATAACAATTAGTACTAAAGGATGTTAGCGGTTTCTCTGTAATTGATGGCTGTCGTATGATCATAAAATTGTTGGGTAACCTGTGTCGTTGAGTGTCCCATAATTTTGCTGACTTTGTACAGGTCTCCACCTTTTTCCAATACGTGCGTAGCAAACGAATGCCGAAGGCAGTGAAACGTTAATTCCTTTGGCAGCCCGGCTTTTTTCATGGCCCGGCGGAACATATCCGTAACACTGCTTTTGACGTATTGCCCCCATCCCACGGTTTTTTGTATAAGGTAGATTTCTTCTGGGGTTCTATCCTCATAAGCTTTTGGATACTTTTGTTTTTTCATTTCCAAATGGTCTTGGAGGTTTTGAATTACCTTGAGGGCTTTTTCTCCAAGGGGGACATCTCGGGCGCTTGTTTTGGTTATCTTTTCTGGAAGATGAATAAAAGGTTGATCATCGAGATGTACCAAGTCCCAGGTGACTTGGAGCATTTCTCCTATGCGCATACCTGTGTAATAGGAAAGCCGTACGATGTTACCAATATTTTTGCCTTTGGTTGCCTGAAATAAAGTTTCGATTTCATCCTTGGTGAAGGATCGCTTGTTGGGATCCACATCAAACATAAAATGCTGCCCCTTGTAGGGCGTGCGATCAATCAGGTCATACTTGTAGGCCCATGAGAAGGCGGCCTTGATGGATCGCAGCTCTATGTTGATGGTGGTCTTGCGGATGCCTTCACTGAGCCGCTGCTGTTTGTAGCGCTCCATATCGATGCGCTTGTAGGCATCCATCGGGCGGTCCTTGCAGATGCGCAGGAAATGGCGCAGTGCCCCCTGGTAGCTGACCAAGGTGGAATCTTCACAATTGGCTTTCACATACGGCCAGTAATCCTGCTTGAGATAGGCTGTCAGCCGGGGCACTTTATTGGAGTTGTGCTGATACGGGTCGGGGTTCGCATCGAAGTATTCCTGCACGATTTCCTTCGCTTTTTCCGCCGCCTGATTTTTGGCTGATTGGCGCTCTTTCTTGGTGGCGTTCAGCGGATAGGTAACGCCGGTCGAGCGGCGAATCTCGTTTTCGTACTGATCCTCGAACTGTACGTAGAGTCGGTATTTTCCGTAGCGTTTGAATGGGTAGATTTCGTAATCCATGGTTGTCTCGTGATTCATTAAAATTAACGAGACAAACCTTCCTGTTTTAGCGGCTAATTGTTTGGGTGAATGCAATTTTTATTCACCCAAACCACAAAAGAGAACTACGATATAAGAGACATTATTCAGGTGTCTATTTAGTGTCTAACCGATAAAAATAGCTGTTTACGCGCTTTAGGGAGGGATTTTTGGGTGGATTTTAAGTCCAACGCGTCTACCAATTCCGCCACTCGGGCAATGATCTTCTTCGAATAACCGCTCATCGAATGAGCATTTTTCGAGAGTCCAAATATAAGGGATTACCTGTTACTTCTACAAAGTAATTTTAGTAAAATTGATGCATTTAAATAAAAATTATACACGAATAGCTAGCTGCAGACATATCAAAAGATCCAACAAGGTCAAGACGATCCAAATAAATTGAAATACCCTTTTTCCCTTTACGATCGCTCCCATTTCTGCCTCATGCGTTCGAAAGCATATACAGCTTGGTATTCATTCCGAAATACGCATGGATATCAATGATATGTTGCAACTTAGAAACTAAGTCTTTAGGTGCAAACTTGAACCAGGTTAGGAGAGAATTCTGTAAGACCTCTTATAAATATGATCATAACATGATAGCCCAATAGATACATTTTTGCCAACTGTTGTTAAAACCTGGCTCTTACACTTCCCTTTCTGCCCCATGGCAAAGGTCATATAATGATTCTACGTCAAGTGATAAAAAATTTTTAAGGTAATCCCTACAGAAGAATAATCGACTTGGAAGCATTTTTTACAGGGAGTAATTATATTAAATGGGCTTGGTATAAAATACTTATCACCTTTTTTCAATTTTTCGAAATGAAATGCTATCATTTTTAGTTTTTATAACGCTTAAATGAATGAAAACATAATTATTGAGACCATTAGTCTGGAATTACCAATAGACGTTAGTTCGGCGAAATTAAAACAACTGTCGGGAAAAACCGTGCTGATCAAATGTGGCGGCAATGCCATGATTGATGAGCAGGTCAAGCAGGATATTGTTGCCGATGTCGTTGCCCTTAAGAAGGCAAATATTACACCGGTCATTGTTCATGGCGGGGGACCGGCGATCCAAAAGTTGCTTAATGAAGTAGGGGTGGAGTCTGAGTTCGTGGACGGCCACCGCAAGACCGATGCGGAAACTATGGGCTATGTGGAAATGGCCCTGAGTGGTAGCGTCAACTCCGAGCTCGTAAGTCTCATTAGCGATGCCGGTATCAAAGCGGTGGGCATTTCCGGGAAAGACGGGGATATTGCCACGGCCAGGAAACGTACCCACCAGGTAACGATTGATGGGCAGCAGCAGGAAGTGGATCTGGGTCATGTGGGCGATATCGATAGTATTGATACTTCTCTTGTGAAACTTCTTATAGAAAATGATTATATCCCTGTAATTTCTCCGGTTGCAGGAGGCAAAGATCTGGATGCCTATAATGTAAATGCGGATATGTTTGCGGGCAATATGGCCGGTGCGTTAGGGGCTGAACGATATGTAGCGCTGACCAATGTGGATGGGTTGCAGCTGGATCCCGATGACCCTTCGACGCTTATCGAAAAAGTGTCGGTGCAGGAGGCGCGATCAGAAATCGGAAATCGTATTCAGGGAGGGATGATTCCCAAGGTGGAATCCTGTATCATTGCGCTGGAAGAAGGGGTGGATTCGGCCCATATCATTAATGGGATGAAAGCACACAACATTCTGAGAGCTTTGCTCACCGACGACTCTGTTGGCACAACAATCACTCGAGATAAAGAATAAACGAATTTATAAACGCTAATTTAATCAAGAACTATGACTGATAACGCACAAGAACTTGCCAGTCAATATCATGTTGATTTATACGGACGCTATCCAATTACGCTCACCGAAGGAAATGGAGTTTATGTAACGGATACCGAAGGCAATGAATATTTGGATGCATTGGCCGGAATTGCCGTCTGTAGCCTGGGACACGCTCATCCCAAAGTTGTAGAAGCCGTTAGGGAGCAGGCCGGCAAGCTGATGCATATTTCCAATTTCTATTACAGCAAACCCCAAAGCGCGCTGGCTAAAAAGCTGGTCGAAGTATCGGGGCTCGATAAAGCGTTCTTCTGCAACAGTGGTGCTGAGGCCGTTGAGGGAGCTGTTAAACTGGCCCGTAAGTATGGTTCATTGCAGGATAAATCGGGCAAGATTATCTCCATGAAAAATTGCTTCCACGGCCGTACGTTGGGAACCATTGCGATGGGTAAGAAGAAATATCAGAAAGGTTTCGAACCCATCCCCAAAGGATTTGAGCAGGTTCCTGCCAATGACAAGAAAGCCCTTAAGAAAAAAATGGATGACGATACCGTTGCCGTCATCCTGGAGCCGGTGCAGGGCGAAGGCGGCGTGAAGCCCATCGACGAGGATTATATCAAGCATGTGAGGAAGCTTTGTGACCGTCATGATGCGGTGATGATCCTGGATGAAATTCAATGCGGTGTGGGGCGTACGGGTAAGATGTATGCCTACCAGCATTTTGGGATCAAACCGGATATTGTGACGACGGCCAAGGCGCTGGGGAATGGTTTCCCGATCGGTGCGGTTATCGCAAGAGATAAGGTGGCCGATGCTATTAAGCATGGTGAGCATGGTACCACTTACGGCGGAAATCCGCTGGCTTGTGCCGCGGCCAATGCTACGCTGCAGGTCATGGAAGATGAGGATATTCCCGGTCAGGCAGCTGAAAAAGGTGCTTATTTTAAGCAGCGACTGCAGCAGGTGGCAGAAGATATGGACGCTATAAAGGAAGTGCGCGGCAAAGGACTGATGCTCGGTGCAGAACTGCGTTTCGAAGGCGGGCCGGTCGTCGAAGAGATGATGAAGCGTGGTGTGTTGTCGAATTGCGCTTCCGGCAATGTGATGCGTTTTGTGCCTCCGCTGATTATTACTAAAGAGCAAATCGATACCGTCATCGACGTATTTATTGAATCTTTAAAAGAAGTAGAAGCTCATGCCAAAGCATAAAGTTGGAATTGTTGGAGCGACCGGATATACCGGTTCAGAACTCGTTCGTCTGCTGCTGGACCATCCCGGCGTAAGTATTGAAGTGATCACCTCTGAAAGCCAGGCAGGGAAGACGTTCTCAGAAATTAATCCCTATTTTTCCAGCCGCTTTGATATGGAGTTGGAGCCGCTGGAGAACCTGGAGAATTATGATCTGGAACTGGTGTTTCTGGCATTGCCGCACGGCGTATCGATGGATTTTATTAAAGATTGGGATCCGGAGCAGTACCGCGTTATCGACTTGTCGGGCGACTTCAGGCTAAACTCTGCCGAAGCCTACAAGCAGTGGTATAAGAAAGAGCATTCCGCTCCCGAATCTATTGAGGATGCCGTATTCGGGTTGCCCGAACTGTTTCGTGATCGGGTCCGAAATGCCCGGCTGGTAGCTAATCCCGGCTGTTATCCTACGTCGGCAATCCTGGCACTGGCGCCGCTTTTGAAACACGAAGTGATAGAGCCACACCAGATTGTGGTGGATTCCAAATCGGGGGTTACCGGCGCGGGAGCTACGGCCAGCGAGCGTACCCACTTCCCGGAAGTCTTTGGCAACTTTTCGGCCTACGGATTGCTGAATCATCGTCATACGCCCGAAATACAACAGTCGCTTGCCAGCTATACCGGCCATGAGACCGAAGTGTTGTTTACTCCTCATCTGCTTCCCATCGATCGTGGAATTCTGACGACCACCTATTCTACGCCCAACCAAGATATTGATAAGGATTTTCTGGAGGAATGGTACTTTAGCTTTTATGAGAAAGAATACTTTATCAGGGTGATAGATCATCCACCGCAGGTTAAGCATGTTCGCGGATCTAATTATTGCGATATCTACGTGACCTACGATGATCGCACGAACCGGATTGTCACCGTTTCCACTATCGACAACCTGGTGAAAGGGGCAGCGGGACAAGCGGTGCAGAATATGAACCTGATGTTCGGATTTATTGAACGCACGGGACTCGAAATATCGCCGCTAAGTCCCTGATAACAGCAATTATTAATTCATCTATTCTCAAACTAACTTTATCAAAACTGATTTTTTCTGATGCTGAATAATATTACACACGTTCGAGGTTATAAATGCTGGGGAGCCCACATGGGCATCAAGTCGAAGCGAAGAGATTTGGCGCTAATTTATTCCGAAGAGCCGGCTTCGGCCGCCTCACTGTTCACCCAAAATGTTGTTTGTGCTGAACCCGTAAAACTGAGCAGGAAGCATATTAAAAATGGTAAAGCCCAGGCGATTGTCGTCAATTCGGGCAATGCCAATGCCTGCACGGGTGACGAAGGATGGAGGGGCGCCGTAGCTATGGCGGAGAAGACTTCCGAGCTACTGGATATTCCTATGGAGGATGTGCTGGTTGCTTCCACCGGGCTGATCGGGGAACCTTTCCCGACCGAGAAGGTGCTGGAAGGTATCGAAGAATGTGCCCACAAGCTTTCTGATCGCGAAATGGCCGGCTCGCTTACGGCGAATGCCATCCTTACAACCGATACTTTCGCCAAGGAGGGATTTACCGATTTTGAGATTGAAGGTACTACTATTAATATGGCCGGGATTGCCAAGGGATCGGGCATGATTCATCCCAATATGGGGACTATGCTGGCCTTTATTACCTGTGATCTGGCGATTGATTCCGACCTGCTGGATGAGGCGCTTCGCGATGCCGTTGACCGGACATTTAATATGATTACGGTGGATGGAGACACTTCCACGAACGATATGGTTTCGGTCATGTGTAATGGGATGGCCGGCAATGAGAAGATTACTACCAAGAACGAGAAATACGAACGCTTCTATGCGAACCTGGAGAAACTCTGCCGGCACCTGGCAAAACTGATCGTATCCGACGGAGAGGGCGCGACCAAGCTGGTGGAATACCGGGTCAAGCAGGCGAAATCGGAAGAAGATGCCCGAAAAATTATCCGTACGGTTTCCGATTCGAGCCTGGTTAAGACCGCGATTTTTGGTACCGATCCGAACTGGGGCAGGATTATGGGCGCGGCCGGACGTGCCGGCGTAGATTTTGATCCCGATAAAGTGGACCTGTATATCGGATCGGATGAAGATCACAGTGTGCAGATTTTGAAAGACGGTCAGCCGCTTGATGACCGGCGTTCCGAAGTTAAAAAGGAGATGCAAGCATCGAATATCACGGTGATTCTAGACTTGAATGAGGGGACGGCCGAGTCGGTAGGCTGGGGTTCGGATTTCTCTTATGAATACGTACGCATTAATGCCGAATATACGACCTGAGTTCGAGATATCCATATCGATGTAGGGG
>Ga0102944_1000389_pt1 | contig 34789 bp, 32 predicted proteins | sample SalPonD_shore_MG_FD_78172 | JGI IMG/M metagenome (GOLD analysis project Ga0102944, IMG submission 78172) | Salt pond soil microbial communities from South San Francisco under conditions of wetland restoration - Salt Pond MetaG... | ecosystem: Environmental > Aquatic > Marine > Intertidal zone >... | reverse complement strand
GTGCAGTCCGCCCGCGGTATCGCCGGCCAGCCCGTCTACATCAGCCGCAGCCTGGAGCTGCCGGTGCGCGACCGGGACGTGAGTATCGGCGAGGACCGCACCGGGGTGCGGGAGCGCACCTCGCACTACCGTAGGCTGGCAAATGGCTTCTACGCCACGACGACGGTCTCCGGTGACCGGGTTCGCGTCGAGATCAGCGCCGCGGCCGACACCCTCGACAGCGGTGCCAACGGCCCCGATGCCGCGGACACCGCGACCCGGCGGCGGCTGATGACCACCGTCACGGGCAGGCTGGGGGAATGGATGCTGCTCGGCGGGTCCCAGGCGCGCGCGGATGGCAGCGAAAGCGGGATCACCTACCGCACTGAGGACCGCCAGCATCGCAACGAGCAGCTGTGGCTGCGGGTGCGGCGGGTGGAATGAGGGTGTTTAGCCGCAGATGAACGCGGATAAACGCAGATAATTTGGGGTTTCAGCAGGCTACGAACGCTGACCGGAGTGCCCTGGGGTCCCTTTCTTGGACAAGCAAGAAAGGGACCTCGCCCACCGCCAGGTGGACGAAATCACCTTTGATCTTATTGCCTCTAGCAAGCTAAAGATCGCGCCGGGGACGGCGCTCCCACGGTGGCACAATGCCGATCCCGCAGGAGCACGGCTTGGCCGGCCGATTCCAGTGCATCAGGCCTGCTCGCCCAGCCAGGTGTCCCGCACCCGCTCGCGGTTCAGCGCCAGCCACTGCAGCGCAATGATCGGCATGGCGGCGCGGACCACGCCGCTCTCCACCATGCCCATGGCCTCATCGAAGTCCACGACGTGGACGCGGATGTCCTCGCCCTCTTCCTCATTCCCGAAGATTCCGCCCAGGTCCCGGGCGTCGGTACGGGCGCAGAACAGCGCCACTTCCTCGGAGCTCACGCCGGGTGAGACGATGTAATCGCAGATCGGCCAAAGGCCCTGCAGGGTACAGTTCGCCTCTTCGGCGGACTCCCTGTGCGCCACCCCGGTAGCCGTCTCCCCGGGCTCCATCATGCCGGCGATCACCTCGATCAGCCATGGGCCCGGCGCGGTATCCAGGGCGCCGATGCGGAACTGCTCCACCAACACCACCCTGTCCGCCTGCGGATCGTAGGGCAGCACGCCGACGCAGCGGCGGTGGGCGTAGAGCTCCCGGACCAGCACGTCGCTGAGCCCCCCGCTGAACAGCGCATGCCGCAGCCGGTAGCGCTCCACGGGTATAAATCCGTCATGGACACGCTGGCGTTCCAGTATTTCCACTTTGCCGACCATTGCTCCTGCTCATTCATCGAGATCGAAAACCGCCATGCTCTCCACGTGGGCGGTATGGGGGAACATGTCCATCACTCCCGCCGCTGTCAGCCGGTAGCCGTGCCGGTTGACCAGCAGGCCCGCGTCCCGGGCCAGGGTGGCGGGGCCGCAGGAGACGTAGACGATGCGCCTCGCGCCGGTGGCGGCCAGCGCCGGGAGCACCTCGGCGGCGCCGGAGCGCGGCGGGTCGAGCAGTGCCTTGTCGAAGTCGCCGCCCCACCATTCAGCGCCGCTGTGATCCCGCGTAAGATCCGCGGTGTGGAACACCGCGTTGCCGACGCCGTTGACCTCCGCGTTCTCTCGTCCGCGCTCGACCAGCGCCCCGGCGCCCTCGATTCCGACCGCCACGCGGCAGCGGCGGGCGATGGGCAGCGTGAAGTTGCCCAAACCGCAGAAGAGGTCCAACACCCGCTCCTCGGCGCCGGGCTCCATGAGATCCAGGGCCCGATCCACCATCCGCCGGTTGATCTCGGCGTTGACCTGGGTGAAGTCGGTGGGCTGGAACTCGATCTCCACGTCGTGCTCAGGCAGCACATAGCTCAGCCGCGGATTCGCCGGGTAGACGGGCGCCACCGTGGTCTCGTTGCCCGGCTGCTCATAGATGCAGAACCCGTGCTCCCGCGCGAAGTTCTCGAGGCACGCACGGTCGTCCGCCGAGAACGGGCTGAGGTTACGGAACACCAGCCCGACCTGCGTATCCCCGGCGGCCACCTCCACCTGCGGCACCCGATCATAGATGGACAGGGACTGGACCAGCGCGGCCAGCTCGGGCAGCCGCTCCCCCACTCTCGGGTCGAGCACCGGGCAGCGCTCCAGGTCCGCCACGAAGGGGCTGTGCTTCTCACGGAAGCCGACCAGCACCCGATTGCCCTTGCCGGGCACGAACTTGACGGCCAGCCGGGCCTTGCGCCGGTAGCCCCAGACCGGGCCGGTAAGCGGCGGCAGCCACCGCGCCGGATTCACGCCGCCCATGTGCCGGAACTGCTCCGCCAGGACATCCTGCTTGTAGCGGATCTGGGCTTCCGGCGGCAGGTGCTGGAGACTGCAGCCGCCGCAGACCCCGAAGTGCGCGCAGCCGGGCGCGACCCGCTCGGGCGCAGCCTCGACAACCTCCACGGTCCTGCCTTCCGCCTTCTTCCTGTTGCGCTTGGTGTACTGGAAGGCCACCGTTTCCCCGACCAGCGCGTTGGTGATGAATACCGCGCGGCCGTCGACATGAGCGATGCCGCGGCCTTCGTGACTCATGCCGTCGATGCGGGCGGTCACGGGCTCCTTGGGCAACCTGTTGCGGTACCGGCTCACGCCTCCTCCGGGCCCGACTCCCAGGCCTGCAGGAACGCTTCCAGGTGGGGCCTGCCCGACTCACCCAGGACCGCGCGGACGGCGGTGCACTCCGCCTCGTAATCGGCCGCGGCGAGGTTGCCGCGCATGTGCTCGAAGCGCAGGTAGAGGAGAAACGTGTTCAACACGTCCGTTTCGCAGTAGTCACGCACCGGCCCCAGCTCGCCGCGGCGCACGTAGTCGAGCACCTGGCAGCCGCTCATGCCCATCTTTCCCGGCAGTCCGCAGAGGGAGGCCATCTGGTCCAGCGGGGCCACGGCCCGTCCCTGGTAGCCGGAGAGCACGTCCATGAGGTCCGTGTGGCGCTCGTGAAAGCGGTTCTGGTAGTTGTTCCAGCGGAATTCGTTGTCGCGCGCCCCGGTTTCCCAGTAGCGGGGCGCCGCCACACCGTGAATGAGCGCCCGGTAATGCAGCACCGGCAGATCAAAGCCGCTGCCGTTCCAGGACACCAGGGTGGGCACGTAGCGCTCGACGCCCTCGAAGAAGCGCTCGATGATCTCCCGCTCGCCGGTGAACTCGTCGCCGATGGACCAGACCCGGAAGCGCCCACCGATCCGTGCCGCCACCGAGATGACCACGATGCGATGCAGATGCAGGCGCTGGAAGTCGCTGGTGCCGCCGGTGGCATGGCGGCGCAGCGCCGCCATGGCGTCCCAGACCTGCCCGTCATCCAGCTCATCCAGACCCAGCAGCCGGCGGCCGGCGTCCACGTCCGGCACGGTCTCCAGATCGAAGGCGAACACGTTCATCGCTGCTGTGCCGGGCGCAGCCGCTTGCGCGCGCGGCTCATTCCGGAAATACGCCGCTGGACAGATAGCGATCGCCGCGGTCGCAGACGATCGTCACGATGGTGGCATTTTCCACCTCGCCCGCCAGTTTCAGCGCGGCGGCCAGGGCCCCGCCGGAGGAGATGCCGGCGAAGATGCCCTCCTCGCGCGCCAGTGCCCGGGTCATCTCCTCGGCCTCCTCCTGGGAAACCCCCATGATCCGGTCAATCCGCTCCGGCTCGTAGATCTTCGGCAGATACGCTTCCGGCCAGGCCCGGATGCCCGGGATGCTCGCACCCTCCGACGGCTGGACGCCGACGACCTGGATGCCCTGATCGCGCTCTTTGAGGTACCGGGAAACGCCCATGATGGTGCCGGTGGTCCCCATGGAGCTGACGAAATGGGTAACGCGGCCGTTGGTGTCCCGCCAGATCTCGGGCCCCGTGCCCTCGTAGTGCGCGCGCGGATTGTCCGGATTGGCGAACTGGTCGAGCACCTTCCCTTCTCCCTCGGCCTCCATGCGCAGAGCGCGATCGCGTGCCTCCTCCATGCCGCCCTCCTTGGACACCAGGATCAGCTCCGCACCGTAAGCCTTCATGGAGGCACGGCGCTCCGCGGTCATGTTTTCCGGCATGATCAGCCGCATCCGGTAGCCGCGCATGGCTGCCGCCATGGCGAGTGCTATCCCGGTGTTGCCGCTGGTGGCCTCGATCAGCGTGTCGCCGGGCGCGATCTCCCCCCGCTCCTCGGCGTGGCGGATCATGCCGACGGCGGGCCGGTCCTTGACGGATCCGGCGGGATTGTTGCCTTCCAGCTTCAGCAGCACGACGTTGCCCGGGCGATCGCAGAGCCTTTGGAGACGCACCAGGGGCGTGTTGCCGACGAAAGCTTCCAGAGTGGGATAGTCGTTCATGACACGCCATTCTACTAACGCGGTCGTCGGTAACGCCACCTTTCGGCACCGCGGCGCGGGGCGCCTCGCGCCCGAGCCGGGCACCAGCGGCTCCCCGGGCCGACAATGGTGTACTATGATTGGAGCTTCAGGCGCTCCCGCGCTGCAGCGCGAATGGGGAGCCTGTAGGATGGGGGAATCCGGACGCAGGCTCGACGAGGGGAGAGACCCGGCATCCGGCGTGCCCAGGCACGGAACGGGGCAAAGACATCCAACAGTCTGAGCTAAGGCATTCAATCGGCCGTGTCCGCCTCGCTCGGCCGGAAGACACAGCGCCGCCATGACGGCGTGGCGGCGGGGACTGGCACGGAATGCAATGGACCGTACGTAGGCGCCTTACCCTGCTTGCCCTGGTGCCCATGCTGCTAACGGCGCTGGGCCTGGGCCTGACCTTCCTGAACCTGGCCGTGGGGCAGGCCGCAGACCAGCTGCGGCAAACCGCCGAGCTGGTGGCCACGCGTACGGCGCGGGCCTTGGAACAGCCGGCGGATGGCGGCCGCATGCCTCGTCCGGAGCCCCTGCTCAACGATGCCATGTCACACCCGGCCGTCGCCGCCGTCACGCTGGCCGATGCCGATGGCCACGCCATCATCGCCCGAGAGCGGCCAATACCCCAGCGCGGCTGGACGGCCTTCGGCATCCAGGTGCTGCGCCTGATCGGCGGCGGACTGCCGCAGCGCTTCCAGGCCAGCGTCGCGGTCACGCCGCCGGACAGCATCCACACCGCGCCATTCTCGGCCACCGCGCCAGGCCCCGCGCGGCAGCTCACCGTACGCACCGCCCTGACCCCGGCGGTCGTGTTCACGCCCCAGGCCCTGCTCACCTTCGCCGCGACCCTGGTCGCCGGGATGCTGCTGGCACTGATCGCGGCGGCCTATGTCGCGGCGCATATCCGCACGCCGCTGCAGTTACTGGCGCGCACCGTCAAACGCCTCGAGCTGGGCCGTCTGGACACCCAAATCCGAGCCCGCTCACCCGGTGAGATCGGCGAGCTGGAAGGGGCGGTCAACACCATGGCAACGGCCCTGCACCGCGGCCAGCAGGAGCTGCAGCGCCAGGTGGAGCAAACCACCTCGGAGCTGCGGCAGACACTGCAGGCCGTGGAGGTCCAGAACGTAGAGCTCGATGTGGCGCGCAAGCGGGCCCTGGAAGCCAGCAAGGTCAAATCCGAGTTCCTCGCCAATGTCAGCCACGAGATCCGAACGCCCATCAACGGCATCCTCGGCTTTGCCGATCTGCTCATTCACAGCCCGCTGGACGCCGAGCAGCGCGACTACGTCAACACCATCAAAGAGTCCTGCAGCAATCTGCTGACCATCGTCAATGACATCCTGGACTTCTCCAAGATCGAGGCCGGCAAGCTGGTCATCGACAACGTGGCCTTCGACCTGCGCGACAGCGTCGAGGAAGTGCTCTCGCTGCTGGCTCCGGCCGCCTATGGCAAGAGCCTGGAGCTGGTTCACCTGATCTATTCCGACGTCCCGCTGAAGCTCTACGGCGACCCGATCCGCATCCGCCAGGTGCTGACCAACCTGGTGCACAACGCCATCAAGTTCACGCCCTCCGGCCGCATCGTGGTCCGCGTGATGCTCGACGACGAGTCGGAGAAAGAGGCCGTGCTGCGGGTTACCGTCACTGACACCGGCATTGGCCTGAGCCCCACCGACCAGTCGAAGCTGTTCAAGGCGTTCAGCCAGGCGGATACGTCCCTCACCCGCCGCTTCGGCGGCGCTGGCCTCGGCCTGATCATCTCCAAGAAGCTGCTGGAGCAGATGGGCGGCAACATCGGGCTGGAAAGCGAGGCGGAAGAAGGTTCCACCTTCTGGTTCACCCTGCGCTGCCTCAAGCAGCCGGCTTCGACAGGCACCGAGATCCCTCAACGCAACAATCCGCTACTGGACTGCCGGGTCCTGCTCTACGACGAGGAGCCGCTGTCCCGGCTGGCCTGCAAGCACGTCCTGGAGTCCTGGGGTGTCCGGGTAACCGAGGTGGACGACCGCCAGAGCTTCCTCTCGATGATCGCCACGGGCGAGCGCTGGGATGCCGCCATTACCGGACTGACCCGCTCCGAGCTCAATTCCCGCGTCTACCAGAGCGTCATGGCGAAGGTCGCCGAGATGGGCGTACCGCTGCTCGTCATGGCGAGCACCGTGGACCGGAACGAGCTGCGCAGCCTGTACCAGCAAGGTGCACGGGTGTGCCTGCCCAAGGCGGTGCGGCGCCAGACGCTCTACCGGGAGCTGTGCCGGCTGCTCACCGCCGAGGCATCGCTGCCGCCGCCCGCGCCGGAGGTCCCCGAGCCGCCCCGCCCGTGGGAAAGCGTTCCGCGGCCCGCGCAGGACCGCTCGGGCATGCGGATCCTCGTCGTCGACGACAACGACATCAACCGCAAGCTCGTCTCAACCATTCTTCGACGCCACGGCGTCAGCGTGGAAGAAGCGGAGGACGGCAAGGCAGCGGTGGCCTTGTCGACGGAACGCCCCTTCGATCTCATCTTCATGGACATTCAGATGCCGGCGATGAGTGGTGAGGAAGCTGCCCGCCGGATTCATGACCACTTCCGGGAAGGAGGGGCACCCAAGATCGTCGCCCTCACCGCGAACGCAATGCACGGCGAACGGGAGCGCCTGCTGGCGACGGGCATGGACGAGTGCCTGATCAAGCCGATTACCGAAGAGCAGGTCGCCGCGCTGGTGGACGTATTGGCCGGGTCCGCCGAGCAGGCGGCGGAGGGCCCCGCGCAGGTCGCTGCGGAGACGCCGGCGGAAACGGCGGCGGCCGCCGAAGAGCCCGTGGACCGGGGTCAGCTGCGGCGCGAGATGCGGGCCATGCTGATCGCCGAGCTGCCTCAGCACAGGCGTGCCATCCAGCGGGCATTCCGCGCCAATGACCCCGAACAGCTTCAGGAAAAGGTGCACAAGCTCCACGGCGCGGTCAGCGTCTGCCACCTGCCAGAACTCAAGGACGCCTGCGCGGACCTGGAAAACAGTGTCGTGACCGGCGATCGCGTCAGCATCCCGTCCGGCGTCCAGCGGCTGATGAGCGCCATCGACGAGGCCATGGACGAAGACAGCCGAACCCACCGTGCAGCAGGCCAGTCCGGCTAAAGCCGCCCGCCTTTCTTGAGGCCGGTTCAGCCCGTCTCGAGCACCACGAACGCCGCTGCCAGATCGCGCTCGTCGCTGAGGCTCAGATGCCAGCGTGCGGCCCCGATGGCCGCGGCCCGCGCCGCCGCCGCCCCGTGCAGGCACAGCACCGGTTTGCCGAGCGTGTCATGCTCCACCGTGAGTGACTTCAGGGTGACGCCCTGGGCGATACCCGTGCCAAGCGCCTTGGCGGCCGCTTCCTTGGCCGCAAACCGCTTGGCCAGCAGAGCGATGGGGCGCTCCCGCCGCCGCCACTCCGCAAGCTCGGTGTCGGCCAGGATGCGTTCGGCGAACCGCTCACCGTGACGCTCGACAGCCGCGCGCAGCCGGGGAACGGACACGATGTCCGTGCCGATCCCGACGATGCTCACCGCCGCGCCTCCACGATCAGGCGCTTCATCTCCCGAACGGCCCGGTCCAGGCCCACCAGGACCGCGCGGGCCACGATGCTGTGGCCTATGTTGAGCTCGCGGACGCCCGGCAGCGCCGCGATGGCCTGGACATTGTGATAGTGCAGGCCGTGCCCAGCGTTGACCTGCAGGCCGCTGCTGCACCCCAGCTCCACGCCACGCGCGATCCGTTTCAGCATGGCCTCCCGCTCGGCGGGCGTGCCGGCGTCGGCGTACGCCCCCGTGTGCAGCTCTATGGCGGGCGTCCCAACCGCGGCTGCCGCCTCGATCTGCTCGGGCTCGGGATCGATGAACAGGGACACGCGGACGCCGGCGTCGGCCAGCCGGCGGCATGCCTCCCGCATGCGGGGCATCTGGCCCTTCACGTCAAGGCCGCCCTCGGTGGTGAGCTCTTGGCGGCGCTCCGGCACCAGGCAGCAATCCGCCGGCTTCTGGCGCTCCGCGATCGCCAGCATCTCGTCGGTTACCGCCATCTCCATGTTGAGCTTGGTCTGCACGATCGCCCCGACCAGCTCGATGTCGCGGTCCTGCACATGCCGACGGTCTTCACGCAGGTGAAGCGTGATTCCGTCGGCACCTGCCTGTTCCGCCACGAACACCGCGTGCAGCGGATCCGGGTAGCGCGTCCCGCGGGCCTGGCGCAGGGTGGCGACATGATCCAGATTGACGCCCAGTGTCGGTGTCGTGCTCATGGTCTCCCGCTCTTGTTCCGGTTGCGGCCGGTGCGCGCACCGGCTCCAGGCATTCATCGGCCGCCGGTTTCGTCTTCCCGCGGCGCCACGCCGGCTCTCTCCTCGCCGCGCCCGGCAGCAGCGCCCTTCACTGCCGCCATCTGCCGGTAAAGCTCCCGGCTCTTCAGCGGCCGCGCGCCGAGATGAGGTGCCAGGGCGGCACGCATCAGCCGCTTCACGTCGGCGGCGGCCTTGTCGTCCGGCACGCGGTCCGCCGCCAGGCAGAGCAGCGAGGCGCCGGCCACTACCAGCCCCGGTGCCGCGGGCCCTTCCACCGCGACCGGCGCCGCCTCCGGCTCACAGTGGTACCAGGCATCCGCCACCACCGGCCGACCCGCCGCATCGGTATCCAGCATGAGCCCATAGCCGAGCTCGTCCAACAGCCGCTTCTCGAACAGCCGCAGTGCCGGCGCCGGCGGCCCGTCATCCTCCAGCAGGCGCGTCAGCGCCTCGTGATAGACATGGAAGGCGCCGGGATGGGGATCCTCCCGCTTCAGCAGCCTCAGCAGCAGCTCGTTGAGATAGAAGCCGCTGGCGACCCGCGCCCCGCCGGGCATGCTCAAGCCGCCCACCGCTTCGGCATGGGTCAGGGTGGCCAGCTCGCCGCGCCCGCGCCAGCTCAGCAGCAGCGGGACGAAAGGCTGCAGTATGCCGCGCCAGCGCGACTTGGGGCCCCGCACGCCGCGGCCCACCAGCCCCACGCGGCCGTAGCCTTCCGAGAACACCTCGAGGATGGCGCTGGAATCGCGGTAGGCACGGCCGTGCAGCACGAATGCCGGCTCCAGATCCACCTCACGGCGCTGCCCGCTCATAGCGAGTCATCATAGCCCAGCGAGCGCAGCGCGCGCTCGTCGTCGGACCAGCCCTCCCGGACCTTGACCCAGAGCTTGAGGTAGACCCGGGCGTGAAAGAGGCGCTCCATCTCCAGCCGGGCATTGCGCCCGATCTGCTTGAGCAGCGCGCCGCCCTCGCCGATGGTGATGGCCTTCTGACCCTTGCGCTCGACCCAGATAATGGCGCTGATCCGCCGCAGGTTGCCCTCTTCCTCGAAGGCCTCCACCTCGACGGTCGTTGCGTACGGCACCTCCTTGCCGAGCGTCCGCATGAGCTGCTCGCGCACGAGCTCTGCGGCGAGAAACCGCTCGCCGCGGTCGGTGACCTGCTCGTCGGGAAACATCTGCGGCCCTTCTGGCATGCGTCGGGCCACCAGCCGGGCCAGGGTATCCACGTTCTCGCCGCTGCGGGCCGACAGCGGTACCACTTCGTCGAACGCGCGCTTCCGGCTCAATGCATCCAGATGGGGCAGCAGGGCCGCCTTGTCCGCGACCCTGTCCACCTTGTTGACCACCAGCAGTACCGGTGCGGAGACGCCTTCGAGCAGACGCAGCACCGCCTCGTCTTCCTCGGTCCAGCGGTTGGACTCGACCACGAACAGCACGCAGTCCACGTCGGCCAGGCTGTTGCGCGCGGCCTGATTGAGATAGCGATTGATGGCACGCGGCTCCCGGGTGTGCAGCCCCGGAGTGTCCACGTAGACGATCTGCACGCCCGGCTCGTTGTGGATGCCCAGAATGCGGTGCCGGGTCGTCTGCGGCCGCTGGGATACGATGCTGATCTTCTGCCCCAGCAGCTGGTTCATGAGCGTCGACTTGCCCACGTTGGGTCGCCCGATGACGGCGGCGAAACCGGAACGGAACCCGCTCTGGGAAGCTTCCACGTTCATGACGATGTCCTCAACCGGCCGCGCTGCCGCCGCGCAGCCGCGCCAGCATGGCCTCGGCGGCGCGCTGCTCGGCCTGCCGGCGGCTGCGGGCCGTGCCCACGCTGGTCCCGCTGACGCCTTCGATCCGGCACTCGACGGAGAATGTCTGGTTGTGGGCCTTGCCGGTAACGTCGAGCACCTGATAGCTCGGCAGGGGCAGACGGCCGGATTGCAGGTATTCCTGCAGCCGGGTCTTTGGGTCCTTCAGCTCGTCCACATCGGGCAGGTGAGTCAGACGCTCGCCGAAGCAGGCGATGATGATGCCCTTGGCGCGCTCGAAGTCGCTGTCGAGGAAGATGGCCCCGAACAGCGCTTCCAGCCCGTCCGAGAGTATCGACTCGCGCCGGTGGCCGCCGGATTTCAGCTCACCGGTGCCGAGCCGCAGGAATCTGCCCAGCTCCAGGTCGCGGGCCACGCGGGCCAGGCTGGACTGATTGACCAGGCTCGCCCGCAGCCGGCTGAGATCCCCTTCGGGGCAGTCAGGCCTGCGCCGATACAGCTCGTCGGCCATGACGAAGTTCAGGATGCCGTCGCCCAGGAACTCCAGGCGTTCGTTGTTCACGCCCGCCGCGCTGCGGTGGGTGAGTGCCTGCTCCAGCAGTGCCGGGTCGTTGAACCGGTAGCCGAGAGCGTCCTGAAGTTTATGCAGCTCGTCCGTCAATTGCGGATAACGGTCTCTTTGTGGAAAGTGGCCACGGCGTCGAGATTGCCGATCAGGTGGACGCGCTGCTCATAGTCCACGTACACCCGCACGCCGCCGGCCACCTCCTCGAACTTCAGCGCGCTGGGCTTCACTACCGTGTCGACGTCGTTGATATCAAGCCGCTTGCGGAATGCCTCCCGGATGCCTCCCCGGTCCTGGCTGGACAGTCCCGGATCCTCCTGCAGGCCGGAGACGATCGAGCCGACCGTGAACGAGTCCATGTAAACCGGCACCAGCCGCAGCGCCACCAGCGCGGCGAAGCCGATGACGATCAAGGTGAGCACCCACCCGATCAGGGTCATGCCTTGTTGCCGTCCCGGCGCCCGCATACCAGCTCCCTCCCCTTGCGCTTGCTTGTTCTGCCTGTCTCTATTGTATGACGTTGCCGATCCGTCCCCACTTGACGGCGGTGTCCGCGGCGTCCCAGCTCATCCAGATCAGAAAGGCCCGTCCCACCAGGTTCTTCTCCGGGACGGTCCCCCAGTAGCGGCTGTCGCTGCTACGATCCCGGTTGTCGCCCATCACGAAATAGCTGTGCGGCGGCACCTGGTACTCGAATCCCCGGTCCGGGTAGTTCGTGTGAATCAGTATCTTGTGGTTCACGCCGCCAAGCTGTTCGCGGAACACCTCCGCCTGTTCCGGGCCGGCCCAGGGCCCTACGGGCTGCTGTTCGGCAAGCTTACCATTGATGTACAGATGCTTGTGCTGGTAGACGACCTCGTCTCCGGGCAGCCCGACGATACGCTTGATGTAGTCCTCGGATTCGTTCAGCGGATAGCGGAATACGGCCACATCACCGCGGTGGGGCTCGCCGAGGGAGAGCACCTTGCTGTGGACCACCGGCAACCTCAGCCCATAGGTGAATTTGTTGACCAGGATGAAGTCTCCCGTCAGCAGTGTGGGCACCATGGAGCCGGAGGGGATGCGGAACGGCTCGACGATGAACGAGCGGATTACCAGCACCGCCAGGATGACCGGGAAAAGCGACCGGGACAGGTCAATCCACCAGGGCAGCTTGCCTTCGCCGTCCTTCGTCCCCCTGCGGCGTCGCCGGATCAGGTCCCACGCCCAGACAACGCCGGTGACGAGGGTCAGCAGGACCAGCAAGAGCTCGAAATCGAAGTGCATACGCCGGGTTCCTCAGTCATTTAGCCTGTCACGACCGCTCCACGCGGCCGAGGTGCTGATCCTCCAGACAGCATTGCCTCGCAGATCAGTTACTTGTTGTCCACCTGCAGCACGGCGAGGAAGGCTTCCTGCGGGACCTCGACCTTGCCTACCCGCTTCATTCGCTTTTTCCCCGCCTTCTGCTTCTCGAGCAGCTTGCGCTTGCGGGTGATGTCGCCGCCGTAGCACTTGGCGGTGACGTTCTTGCGCATGGCCTTGACCGTGGAGCGGGCAATGATCTTGCTGCCGACGGCCGCCTGGATGGCCACCTCGAACATCTGCCGGGGAATGATCTCCTTGAGCCGCTCCGTCAGCTCCCGGCCGCGGCTCTCCGCCAGGTCCCGATGGACGATGATGGACAGGGCGTCCACCCGATCGCCGTTGATCAGGATGTCCAGCCTCACCAGGCGCTCGGCCTGGAAGCGGCGGAACTCGTAATCGAAGGAGGCAAATCCCCGGCTGGCCGACTTCAGCCGGTCGAAGAAGTCCAGCACCACCTCGCCCAGCGGCAGCTCGTATTCGAGGGAAACCTGGTTGCCCACGAACTGCATCCCCTTCTGGCTGCCGCGCTTCTCCTCGCACAGGCCGATCACCGGGCCCACGTGCTCTTGGGGTACCAGGATGCTGGCATGGATGATCGGCTCGCGGATCTCCTCGATTTCGCCGTTCGGCGGGAGCTCCGCGGGATTGTCCACCAGCAGCGTCTCACCGTTGGTGGTGGTCACTTCATGTACCACCGTCGGAGCCGTCGTGATCAGGTTCAGGCCGTACTCCCGCTCCAGGCGCTCCTGGACGATCTCCATGTGCAGCATGCCGAGAAAGCCACAGCGGAAACCGAAACCCAGCGCCTGGGACACCTCGGGCTCGTAGTGCAGCGCAGCGTCGTTGAGGCGCAGCTTGCCGAGCGCGTCGCGGAACGCTTCGTAGTCGTCCGCATCCACCGGGAACACGCCCGCGAACACCCGCGGCTGGACCTTCTTGAAGCCCGGCACCGGCGCCTCGGTGCGCCGGGCAGCGTGGGTCAGCGTGTCTCCCACGGGGGCGCCGTCGATGTCCTTGATGCCCGCCACCACGTAGCCAACACGTCCGGCAGACAGCCCCCCCTCCCAGGGCGTGCGCTTGGGAGAGAAGAAGCCCACCTCGTCCACGGTGAATTCGCGCCCGGTGGACATCACCCGGATCTTCCCGCCCTTCTTGAGCGCACCGTCGAACACCCGCACCAGGCACACCACGCCCAGGTAGTTGTCGAACCAGGAATCTATGATCAGGGCCTTGAGCGGCGCATCGGGATCGCCCTTGGGGGCGGGGATCCGCTGCACGATGGCCTCCAGCAGGTCGTCGATGCCCTGGCCGGTCTTCGCGCTCACCTGCAGAGCGTCGCTGCCGTCCAGGCCGATGATCTCCTCGATCTGGTTGATGACCCGCTCGGGCTCGGCGGAGGGGAGATCGATCTTGTTCAGCACCGGCACGATCTCCAGCCCCTGCTCAACGGCGGTATAGCAGTTGGCAACGCTCTGGGCCTCCACGCCCTGGGAGGCATCCACCACCAGCAGCGCGCCTTCACACGCATAGAGCGAGCGGCTGACCTCGTAGGAGAAATCCACGTGGCCGGGCGTGTCGATGAAGTTCAGAAGATAGGTCTGCCCATCCCGCGCCTTGTATTCCAGCGACACGCTCTGGGCCTTGATGGTAATCCCCCGCTCGCGCTCCAGGTCCATGGAATCGAGGACCTGCTCCGCCATCTCGCGCGCGCTCAGGGTGCCGCAGCGCTCGATGAATCGATCCGCCAGGGTGGACTTGCCGTGATCGATATGCGCGATGATCGAGAAATTGCGAATGTGCTGCATGAGTTGGTTCGGCCACTACCCGAAAAGGAGGAAGCGGCGGCTTCCCCTCAAGTCATTGATCGTGCGACAGACCGGCCGGGGGATCCCCGGCCCGCCGTGATCGGTCCGGTCGAGGGCGTTGAAGATACGCACTCCGCGCCGAACACACAAATTCGCGTCCGCGCATCGCGGCGCTACTCGCCCGTCCCACCCCCGGGGATGCGCAACGCCAGGAATCGGGGGCCGTTGGAACGCTGGACCAGCACGGGCACCGAACGGCCGGGTTCGAGGCCGTCCAGCAGCGACATGAGCTGGTCCACGGACGTGACCGCCTTGCCGTCGACCATGGTAATCACATCGCCCTCCTGAATGCCCGCCGAACGCGCAGGGCCGCCGGTCACCGACTCCACGACCACGCCTCGGCCGGGCGCCAGATCCATGCCCTGGCGTTCCTCGTCGGTGAGCGGCTGCACCGTCATTCCGAGCTGCTCCGAGTAGCCGGGGCTGGGCGGCTGCTCCGGGCCATTGCGCTCACTCTGGCCCAGGGCCCGCTGCTCGGCATTCTCCGGCAGCTGGCCGATGGTGACGTTGACGGTACGCCGCTTGCCGTTGCGGATAACGGTCAGCTCCACCGACTTGCCCACCGGCGTGCGCCCCACCATGGGCGGCAGCGCGCCGGAGGTGGGGATGGTGTCGCCATTGTATTCGACGATAACGTCGCCGGCCTTGAGACCGGCTTCGGCCGCCGGGCTGTCCGGCACGACCTGCGCGACCAGCGCCCCCTGCGGTCGGCTCATGTCGAACGACTCCGCCAGGTCGCGGGTCACGTCCTGAATCAGTACCCCAAGCCAGCCACGGGTGACGTGTCCAGTCTCGCGCAGCTGCTTGGACACGCTCATCGCGAGCTCGATGGGAATGGCGAATGACAGACCCATGAAACCGCCTGTGCGGCTGTAGATGAGCGAGTTGATCCCGACCACCTCGCCGTCGAGGTTGAACAGAGGCCCGCCGGAGTTGCCCGGGTTGATGGCCACGTCGGTCTGGATGAACGGCACGTAATTCTCGGTGGGTAGGCTGCGCCCCTTGGCGCTGACGATGCCGGCGGTCACGGAATGCTCGAAGCCGAACGGCGAGCCGATGGCAAGTACCCACTCCCCGACTTTCAGATCCGACGACTTGCCGATGTGGACCACCGGCAGATCGTGGGCGTCGATCTTGAGCAGGGCCAGATCGCTGCGCTCGTCCTGGCCCACAACCTTGGCCTCGAATTCCCGCCGGTCGCTCAGGCGCACGATGATCTGGTCGGCGTCCTTTACGACGTGGTGATTGGTCAGCACGTAACCGTCTTCGGAAATGATGAAGCCGGAGCCCAGGGACTGGGCGTCGTAGGTGTCCGGCGGCGCCTCCCCTTCGTTGAAGAACTTATCGAAGAAATCGCGAAAGGGATGGTCCTTGGGCAGATTCGGAATCTGGCCGGCAGGGCCGCGGGAAATTGTCTGCGTGGTGCTGATGTTGACCACCGCCGGGCTGTTCTCTTCCACCAGCTTGGTAAAGTCCGGCAGGCTGGCCACTGCGCTTTGGCATATCCATATGGCCCCGATGACGAAGGCCCAACGTGCCCCGTTAATCCACATAGTTCGCCTCTGGCTGATCCGTTATGTCCAGGGAATGATTGTCTGTTTCCCAAGGCGTGGCATTGGCTGCGCGGCTGCTCTGGCCGCTACCCCCGGGGAAGAATCGCGCCCGTTCGCGTTCCGTCCGATCAAACGAGAGCGTACGGGTGGGCTGGTGGCTGTGCAAGGGAAACGCTCAGGCGGGGACCTCGCCGGACACCCGCCGCAGCAGCACCGGAGTGAGACCCGAGCCGCTCCATGGCCTGCGCGACTGCCGCCGCGCCCATCCCAACCCAGCCAGCATGCCGGCGCCGCCGGCCAGGGCCACGCCGCCGTCCGCGGCATCCCAGAAACCTGCCGCGACGCCGGCAAAGGCGAACATGAGAAGCAGAGGCATCAGGTAGAGCATGGCCGCGCCACGCAGTAATGCCCCCTCGGGCACGCCGATGACCACCCGGTCGCCCACGGCGGCACCCAGGCCGTCATCCAGTCGAAGCCGCACCAGCCGCCGCCCGAGTACCTTGCCAAGCGCCTGCGTCCCGCAATGGCCGCCGGCCGCGCACCCGCCGCAGGCGCTCTGCGGCCGTGCTTCGACCCAGAGCGTTCCGTTCGGCTCGATCGCGACCACTACTGCGGATTCCTCAATCATGGTCCTGCGATCCGTCGTGCTGGAGGGTACGGCCGATGACCTCTACCGTATGAGCGGGCACCTCACCGATGACCACGGTCTGGTAGCCGTCCACCATGCGGCCAAACGCGCTTACCGCGCCCATGGACGACAGGCCCACGAAGCCGTCGCCCGCTTTGGGTGTCTCGATGTAGACGGAGACGGAGGCAAGCCCGTCGCTGTAGAGCTGGTGACGGATCCGACGGTCCTGGTCGTCCGCGCCGGTGCGCCATTCGCTGACCTTCAGGCTGAATCCGGGCGGCAGCTGCGTCACTTGCCAGGCCGAGCGGTCCTTCACGGGCTCGGGCGGCGTCTCGTGCCGATACCAGCTGTAGCCCTCCCCGTTCACGGTCCGCTGCAGCATCTTGTCGGGGATATGATCGCGGAGCTCGAGGTGAGTGAACATCAGCTGCTCCACGGTCCTGCCGCCTGCGTCCACCAGTTCCGCGCGCAGCAGCAGGTGCGAATCGGTGTCGATCCACAGATGATAACCATAGCGGTAACGGTCCCGAGGCTCTATCGCCACGCGCATCGCGGACCGTCCCGCCACCCGGCCATCACCCAGCACGCCGAAACGGTAAGTGTCGCGCAGGGCATCCACGTCCATGGGCACTACGTCGGAGAGCGGATTGGCCGACTGGCGCCAGTCCACGAGCACGGAACGGTCCCCCGGCAGGATGCAGGTGACGCGCTCTCCGTTTCGAATCACCTCTCGGGGGGAGCCGGTCAGCGCCAGCAGCCGTTCCTGTTCGACACCGTCGTGCACCCGGTGCACCAGGCGCATGGATTCCAGATTACCCTGGTCCCGGTAGACGAATATCCCTTCGTAGTTGAGTGAGCGGACGGCGCGGCTCATTCGTTCCAGCCACGTCTGGGCGTCCTTTCCGCTAGCCGCGATTGCGCCCGTGGTCGCCAGCAACAGGGTAGTGAAGGTCAACCATCTGCAGCCGGGAAACCGCATGGCTATTCCTTCGGTTCGTGACTGGCAATCCGGGCATAGTTGATCACGCCACCGAGCTGCGCACTGCCGGCATGCTCACTGTGGTCGATCATGTAGCCGTTCAGCCAATGCTGCACGTTCGGATCCAGCCGCTCCCACTGATCGGCGCTGGGGGATTGCGGACGCTGCTCGTCAACGGGCGTTCCAGCCGCCACCGAGTCGGTCGAAACGCGCATGGCACCGGTGCGCACCGGCATCACGGCGACGTTGCCCGTGGCCGTCTGCGCGGTTTCGCCCTGCGGCGTGCTGGCCGGACCCGGCCACAGGCTCACCGCCACCACCGCCACGCTGGCGGCAATCGCCAGACCGGCGGCGGGACGCAGCGCCTGTCCGGACCAGCTCCGCCGGCGCCGCCGGTGGTAGACCGGTTCCGCGTCCACGGCCGCCGATACGCGCTCCGCCAGATCCACCCGTCCGCAGGGCGGGAGATCCCGCTTCAGCACGTCCCGGATGACGAAGTACCGGTCGAGCTGATCCGAGAACTCTCGGGACTGTGCGAGCTGGCGAGTCAGCAATGGCAGCTCGCCACTCTCGATCTCACCGTCGACGAGGGCTGATAGTTGTTCATGTAGGACCTCGTTCATATCCCGTCACCTACTCTCCACTCACGTCAACAGGGGACGCAGACGCTTGTCGATAGCCTCTCGCGCCCGGAATATCCGAGAACGCACCGTTCCCACGGGGCAGTCCATGGCCTGGGCGATCTCCTCATAGCTCAGGCCTTCGAGCTCTCGCAGGGTGATGGCCGTACGCAAATCCTCGGGGAGCGACTCGATGGCGTCCAGCACGGTACGCTCGATCTCGTCCCGATGAGCCATGCCCTCCGGCGTGTCCTGATCCTTGAGACGCGACTCGATGTCGTAGCGCTCGGCATCCTGGGCGTCGATATCCGAATCCGGCGGCCGCCGCCCCTGGGCAACGACGTAGTTTTTCGCCGTATTGATTCCGATGCGGTAGAGCCACGTGTAAAAGCTGCTGTCGCCCCGGAAGTTCGGGATCGCCCGATACGCCTTGATGAACGCCTCTTGTGCCACATCCATCGCATCCGCCGGATCATGCACGTAGCGCATAATCAGTTTCACCAGCTTCTGCTGGTACTTGAGCACGAGCACGTCGAAAGCCCGCTTGTCGCCGGCCTTGACCCGCTCGACCAGCTCCCGATCCGCATCGGCGCCGGTCATGCCGGCCCCGCCGCAGCCATCGGGGCAGGTCCCGATTCAACAGGGTAGACAACCGCTCGTGTGGATAGTTCGCGCATCATCAGTGCTTGGAGTTATAGTGTCTCGCCATCTCAGCGTTGACAGATCGCTCGTCCGGTAGGAGAAGATCGTCCCGGTCGCTCATCCGTGCCCCCAATTATCCGCGTCCCGTCGGGTGAGAATGGCTGGTTCGGCGCCCGTAAGCCTGCCTCTGCACGCACAACGCCCGTACCGCGTAACATGGTTTGCGCAGCCGGGAAATCCAAGACGCGACGGGCAACGAGAGTAGCCGATAGCCTTCTGCGGGTGCAACTTGCCTGCGGGCGGACGCGGCGAGCAGTTGGCTCGGCCCATGCGGGGAACGGTTTTCATGGAGACGTTCCGGTCATATGACGTACTGATCATCGGCAGCGGCGCCGCGGGTCTGTCTCTGGCCCTGCAGCTGCCGGGGACGCTGCGAATCGCCGTGCTGTCCAAAGGCGAGCTGACCTCCGGCTCCAGCATGTGGGCCCAGGGGGGCATCGCCGCGGTGCTCGAGGAAACCGACACCGTCGACGCCCACGTGGAAGATACGCTGATCGCCGGCGCGGGGCTCACTGACCCGCGAGTGGCCAAGCAGGTGGCAGAGCGAGCCGCGGACTGCATTCACTGGCTGCTCCACGAGCGGGTGCCGTTCTCCACGGAACAGCGCAACGGGCAGCCGGCCCTGCACCTGACCCGCGAGGGTGGCCACAGCCACCGCCGGATCGTGCACGCCGCCGACGCCACGGGCCGGGCCGTGGAGACGACGCTCGGGGAGCAGGTCCTCAGCCGCGACAACATCACTGTTTTCGAGTACCACGACGCCGTCGATCTCATCACCGCCCGCAAGCTCGGCCTCGAGGACGACCGCTGCCTGGGGGCGTACGTGCTGGACGTCCGCGCCGACCGGGTGGTCACGTTCGCGGCGGACACCACCGTGCTCGCCACGGGTGGGGCAAGCAAAGTCTATCTCTACACCAGCAACCCGGACAGTGCCACCGGTGACGGCATCGCCATGGCCTGGCGTGCGGGCTGCCGGGTGGCCAACATGGAATTCAACCAGTTCCATCCGACCTGTCTCTATCATCCGCACGCCAAATCGTTCCTCATCAGCGAGGCGGTCCGTGGCGAGGGCGGTGTCCTGCGGCTGCCTGGCGGCGAACGGTTCATGCCCCGTTTCGACGAACGCGCGGAGCTGGCACCGCGAGACATCGTCGCCCGCGCCATCGACCACGAGATGAAGCGCCTGGGCGCGGAGTGCGTCTACCTGGACATCACTCACAGGCCGGCGGCGTTCATCCGCGAGCATTTTCCCACCATCTACCAGAAGTGCCTGGAATTCGGCTTCGACATGACCCGCCAGCCGCTGCCGGTGGTACCCGCCGCCCACTACACCTGCGGCGGCGTCATGGTCGACGCGGACGGGCATACCGACATCCAGGCGCTGTACGCCGTGGGTGAAACCACCTACACGGGTCTTCACGGGGCCAACCGACTGGCGAGCAATTCCCTGCTGGAATGTCTGGTCTTCGCCCGCGCCGCCGCCGAGGACATCATCCGCCGGCTCGGCGACGCCGCGCCGCGGGCGGTAGAGCTGCCGCCCTGGGACGAAAGCCACGTCACGGATTCCGACGAGCAGGTGGTGGTCAGTCACAACTGGCACGAGCTGCGCCAATTCATGTGGGACTACGTGGGCATCGTGCGCACCGACAAGCGGCTGGAGCGGGCCAAGCGACGAGCCGACATGCTGCGTAACGAGATCCGCGAGTATTACCGCAATTTCCGCATCTCCGCGGACCTGGTGGAGCTGCGCAATCTAGCGGTCTTGGCCGACCTGATCATCCGCAGCGCCCAGCAGCGCCGGGAGAGCCGCGGGCTGCACTTCAGCCTGGACTATCCGGCGGTGGCCCCCGGGACGCCCGGTGAGCCGACCGTGCTGGTGCCGACGCCCCCCAGGCCGTATCGGCATATCGGCGGCTGATCTCCGGGGCGGGCCATCATCGGGAAAGCCGCAGGTGCCGGCACAGGTCGCGGTATGCCGCGGGGCTCGTCACCGCGTCACGCCATACCAGCAGGTGCAGACACCGAAATCGGCCCGTGGTGATCTCCAGATACGCGCAGTGGCGGGAGCACCAGTAAGCGCCCAGACGCCCCGTCAGGCGGGCGCCCTCGCCGACTGTAACCCACCAGCGGTCTCCTGTCCGGCCAAGCGCGGTAACACGCCGGCCGGCGTCCGTCCGCCGGTGCTCGATGGCGCAGAGCAGGACCGACAGCGCTATCCATCCGGCCCGCAGGAGGGGGGCGAGCGGAAGCAGCAGGCCCGGCAGTACCGCGCCGGCGCCCAGCACGGCCAGCAGCCCGCTCTGCAGACGGGAGGGCCTAAGGCCGACGGCCAGCGTAGCGGAGAATGGTTTCGACGATTGCACGCAGCTCTCCGTCCCTGGGTTGCTGCCGCCCGTAGAAGTAGCTCATCAGCCGGTCGTCCTGTTCGTCCAGGAGCCGGTCGAAGGTCGCCGATTGCGCGGCCGTCAGGTCGCCGAAGCCCTGTTCCAGAAACGCCTCCAGGATGATGTCCAGCTCCTTGGTGCCGCGGCGGCATTTCCACCGCAGCCGCGCCAGCTCGCTCATCGCGTCGGCCCGTCCGCTAGCGGCGTTCCACCATCAGCCGTTTGATCTCGGCGATGGCCTTCGCCGGGTTGAGTCCCTTCGGGCAGACGGCGGTACAGTTCATAATGGTGTGGCAGCGATACAGCTTGAATGAGTCCTCGAGATCGTCCAGGCGCTCGCCGGTCGCCTCGTCACGGCTATCGGCGATCCACCGATACGCCTGCAGCAGCACGGCGGGTCCGAGATACCGGTCCGGGTTCCACCAGTAGCTCGGGCACGCGGTGCTGCAGCAAGCGCACAGAATGCACTCGTACAGCCCGTCCAGATCGGCTCGGTCCTCCTTGGACTGCAGCCGCTCGCGGTCCGGCGGCGCGGACGTCTGGGTCCGGATCCAGGGCTTGATGGACGCGTACTGCGCGTAAAAGTGGGTGAGATCGGGAACCAGGTCCTTGACCACCGGCATGGACGGCAGTGGGTAGATGCGCACCTCACCGCGCACGTCTCCGATGGCCTTCGTGCAGGCGAGCGTGTTCTGGCCGTCGATGTTCATGGCGCAGGACCCGCAGATGCCCTCACGACAGGAGCGCCGGAACGTGAGCGTGGAATCCACCTCGTTCTTGATCTTGATCAGGGCGTCGAGCACCATCGGGCCGCAATTGCCCACGTCCACCTCATAGGTATCCAGGCGCGGATTCTCGCCGCTGTCCGGATCCCAACGGTAGATCTTGAACAATTTGATGTCCTTGGCGCTGGAAGACGCCTTGTACTGCGAGCCCTCCTTCACCTTGGAGTTCGCCGGCAGACTGAACTTGCCCATTGCCTGAACCTCGTTGCTAGTGCTGTTCCGACCCTGTCCTGACCCGCTTCCAGCGCCCGGATCAGTAGACCCGCGCCTTGGGCGGGATGACCTCCATCTCGTCGGTCAGGGTGTTCATGTGCACGGGGCGGAAGTCGATCTTCACCTGCCCCTTCTCATCCATCCACGAAATGGTGTGCTTCATCCAGTTCTCGTCGTCGCGCTCAGCGTAGTCCTCGCGCGCATGGGCGCCGCGGCTTTCGGTGCGGTTGCGCGCCGACTCCACGGACGTGAGGGCGTTCCCCAAAAGGTTCTCCAGCTCCAGTGTCTCCACCAGGTCGGTGTTCCAGATGAGACCGCGATCGGCAACCTTGACGTCCGCGAAGTTGGCGAAGACCTCCTGCATGCGACTGCAGCCTTCTTCCAGCGTCTCCCCGGTGCGGAACACGGCGGCGTAGTTCTGCATCGTCCGCTGCATCTTGTCGCGGATCTGCGCGGTCGGCGTGGAGCCGTTGGCATTGCGCAGCTTGTCCAGCCGTTCCAGCGCGAAGTCCGCCGAGTCCGTGGGCAGCGGCCGGTGGTTGTCGCCCGCCTCCTTGACCAGCTCCGCGGCACGGTTAGCGGCGGAGCGGCCGAACACGATCAGGTCCAGCAGCGAATTGGAGCCAAGCCGGTTGGCGCCGTGGACGGACACGCAGGCCGCCTCGCCGATGGCCATCAACCCCGGCACCACGGCGTCCGGGTCACCGTCCCGCAGCGTGACGACCTCGCCGCGGTAGTTGGTCGGTATACCGCCCATGTTGTAGTGCACGGTGGGCAGGACCGGAATCGGCTGCTTTGTCACATCGACGCCGGCGAAGATGCGAGCCGTTTCGGCGATGCCCGGCAGCCGCTCGTTGATCACCTCGGGCCCCAGATGCTCCAGATGCAGATGGATGTGGTCCTGGTCCGGCCCCACGCCGCGGCCTTCGCGGATCTCCACGGTCATGGACCGGCTCACCACGTCCCGGGAGGCCAGATCCTTGGCGTTGGGCGCGTAGCGCTCCATGAACCGCTCGCCGTCGGAATTGGTCAGGTAGCCGCCCTCGCCGCGCACGCCCTCGGTGATCAGGCAGCCGGCGCCGTAGATGCCGGTGGGATGGAACTGGATGAACTCCATGTCCTGGACCGGCAGACCGGCCCGGATCACCATGCCGGCGCCGTCGCCCGTGCAGGTATGGGCCGACGTGCAGGAGAAATAGGTCCGGCCGTAGCCGCCGGTGGCGAGCACCACCTCATGGGCCCGGAAGCGGTGGATCAGGCCGGTGGCCAGATCCAGGGCGACCACGCCGCGGCAGGCACCGTCCTCCATGATCAGGTCCAGGGCGAAGAACTCGATGTAGAACTCCGCCTGGTGCTTGAGAGACTGCTGATACAGGGTGTGCAGGATCGCGTGGCCGGTCCGGTCGGCCGCGGCACAAGTGCGCTGGGCGCGGCCTTCGCCGAAATGGGTAGTCATACCGCCGAAGGGACGCTGGTAGATGCGGCCCTCGTCGGTCCTGGAGAACGGCACGCCGTAATGCTCCAGCTCCACGATGGCGGGGATGGCTTCGCTGCACATGTATTCGATGGCGTCCTGGTCGCCCAGCCAGTCCGAACCCTTCACGGTGTCGTAAGCGTGCCAGCGCCAGTCGTCCTCGCCCATGTTGCCGAGCGCGGCGCTGATACCGCCCTGGGCCGCCACGGTATGGCTCCGGGTGGGGAACACCTTCGTGACGCAGGCCGTCTTGAGACCCTTCTCCGCCATGCCGAAGGTCGCCCGCAGGCCGGCGCCCCCCGCCCCCACGACCACCACGTCGTAGGTATGATCAACAATCTCGTAGTCGCCGGACATCGACAATCAGCCTCCAAACGCAATCGACAGCACGGCGAAAATACCGGCCAGGGCCAGCACAATCGCGGCAAAACGCACCAGTGTGATCAGGGCGAGCTTGAGACCCTCGCCGTCCACGTAGTCCTCGATCACCACCTGAACGCCCAAGGCGCCGTGATAGAACACCGCCCCCAGGGTGAGCACCATGAGCACGGCCGCCACCGGCGACGCGATCCAGGCGCGGGCCGCGCCGTAGCCGGCGCTGCTGTGCACAGCCAGCCCCACCACGAACCAGATGAGCAGCGGTATGAGAGCGAGCGCGGTGGTGCGCTGCGCCCACCACTGGGCGACACCGAAGTGCGACGAGCCCAGCCCGCGCGCCTGTTTGATCGGAGTGCGGTAGCTCATCAGGCACCCCCCATGCTGTAAGCGAAGATCCATACGATGATGGTCAGCACCACCGCGGCCGCGATAACCGCCTGGCCCGAGCGATGAGCCGTGTCCAGCTCGAAGCCGTAGCCGGCGTCCCAGAACAGGTGTCGGATGCCGTTGCACAGGTGATAGAACAGGGCCAGGCTGAAAAGGATCAGCACGATCTGGCCGATGAAACTGCCCGCCGCCGCTCGGGCGCCTTCAAACGCTGCGGGTCCGGCGGCCAGCGCGATGAGCCAGTACACCATGCCCAGGGCTCCCAGGCCCAGCAGCAGGCCGCTGAGGCGGTGGGTGATCGAGGTGATGGCGGTCAGGGGTAACCGATAGATCTGCAGGTGTGGCGAAAGCGGCCGGTTGTCGGTCTGCATTTGTACACTCGCTCCGCGTGGACCGGTATGGAAACCGGCGGCAAAAGTAAACCGTTACCGCCGCCGATGCAAGCGGGAGCGCCGCTCGTAGGCCGCTGGCCGGTCTGACCGGACCAAAGAATTCAATCGGTTAGGGGAGGCTCAGCACAACCTCCCGGAGGAACCCCGTTTAGACGCTTTCAAAAGTCGCTGCAGCGACCGTTGCGTTCCCAATCTCCGTAGCGGGTCGGCTCCGGTCCTTTCACGCCGCCGATCTCTTCAGGCCAGGTTTCCGGCCGGTCCCAGTCCACCTGGTCGCGCTTGCCCTGGCCATCCTCGGATGGCTCGGGCGCATCGCGCTTTCCGCTTTCGGGTGCTTCACTCATCGGGACCTCCGTTACCGGCAACGCTCGAGCTTGACCAGACCGGTACAATTGTCGCACATCCACGGCGGAGCCGTCGCCCGCCCGGCAACCCGATACGGAGCGCCCATGACCGCACCCTGGTCCGACATACTCGCCGACGCCGGCGCCGAGTGGAGCGGCGACGGCACGCTGCGTCACTTCGCCGATCCGCTTCAAGAGCTGCACGCCGCCGAAGAGACCGGCATCGTGACGCCGCTCACCGAGATGGGCGTGCTCGGCGCCTACGGCGAGGATGCCCGAGACTTCCTCCACGGCCAGCTCACCCACTCCGTGACCGATCTCCCCCCGGATCGGTGGCGTCTCGCAGGCTACTGCAGCCCCAAAGGCCGCCTGCTGGCCCTGTTCCGGCTGCTCGCCGACGACGGCGGGGTGCTGGCGCTCACTCACGGTTCTCTGCAGGATGCCACCCTGCAGCGTCTGCACATGTTCGTGCTGCGCGCGCGGGTGGCCCTGGAGGATCTCAATGACCGCCTGGCCGCCGTGGGGCTCGCGGGTCCCCCGGCCGGCGAGCTGCTTGCGGAGCTCGCCGGCACACCGCCGGCCGAGCCTGGCGCGGTCACCGAGGCCGGCGATCTGCGGGTGCTGCGGCTAAACGATGCCGGCGGACCGCGCTTCGTGCTGCTCGCCCCCCACGCCGAGCTGGCGGCAGTATGGCACATGCTTGGCCGGGGCCTCACGCCCGCCGGCCGCGATGCCTGGGAGCTGTTGGCCATACGCGCGGGCGAACCCGAGATCACTGCGGCGACCCGGGAAGCGTTCGTGCCGCAGATGGTCAACCTGGAACTCATCGACGGGGTCAGCTTCGGCAAGGGCTGCTACCCCGGCCAGGAGATCGTCGCGCGGATGCACTACCGCGGCCAGGCCAAGCGCCGGATGTTCCGGGTCAGCACCGCCGGCACCGACCTCCCGGAGATCGGCGCCGCCGTCCGCACGGCCGGCGGCCAGGAGGCCGGCGCCATCGTCCGCGCCGCGCCCAATACCCAGAACCGCGCCGAGGCCCTGGCGGTGCTCAGTCTGCAGTACGCGGCCAACGAGGCATTGTACGTGGACGAGCGGCCGCTGCAGCTCGATACGCTGCCGTATCCGATTCCCACCGGGGAATAGGGATTTGTGCCGATGTCGACACTCCCACGGTGGATGGGGCGTGGGGGCGGCGACCTCGCCGCGATTTAGTCTTTTCAACCAAGAACCTCAAAACCTGTTTCGTCCGCCTTTAGGCGGGCGAAATCGCCTTTGATGTTATTGCCTTCACCAAACCAAAAATCGCGCCGGGGACGGCGCTCCCACGGGGCTCCCCCCACCGACACGGCATTCAGCGCAGGAGCGGCCCATGGCCGAGAACACCGGGCCGGGCTCACTCCCCCGACGTCTCCGGCCGCATGGCCGGAAACAGCAGCACGTCACGGATCGACGGTGCATCCGTCAGCAGCATCACCAGCCGGTCGATGCCGATACCCTCCCCCGCCGTGGGCGGCAGACCGTATTCCAGCGCCCGGACGAAGTCGGCATCGTAGAACATGGCTTCCTCGTCGCCGGCCTCTTTTTCCGCCGCCTGCTGGCGGAAGCGCTCCGCCTGGTCCTCGGCGTCGTTGAGCTCCGAGAAGCCGTTTGCGATCTCGCGGCCGCCCACGATCAGCTCGAAGCGTTCCGTGACGAACGGGTCGTCGTCCCGGGGACGCGCCAGAGGAGAGACCTCCTTGGGGTAGTCGATGACGAAAGTCGGCTCGCGCAGGGCGTGCTCGGTGGTCTTCTCGAAGATCTCCAGCTGCAGCTTGCCGAGACCGTAGGAGTCCTTGACCTCGATGCCAAGCTCCCGGGCGAGGACCGCTGCGGCATCGCGATCGGCCAGCTGCCTCGACTCGATGCCGGGGTTGCACTCCAGGATGGCGTCGTGGACCGTGACCCGTGTGAACGCCCTGGAGAAATCGAAGCGCTCGCCCTGGTATTCGATGCTTTCCCGACCCAGCACGTCGCGGGCAAGCCCCCGCAGGAGAGTCTCGGTGAGATCCATCAGGTCGTGGTAGTCGGCGTAAGCCTGATAGAACTCCAGCATCGTGAACTCGGGATTGTGCCGGGTCGACACTCCCTCGTTGCGGAAGTTGCGGTTGATCTCGAAGACCTTCTCGAGGCCCCCCACTACCAGCCGCTTGAGATAGAGCTCGGGCGCGATGCGCAGGTACAGATCCACGTCCAGGGCATTGTGGTGGGTAACGAAAGGGCGGGCCGCGGCGCCGCCCGGTATGGGCTGCATCATCGGCGTCTCCACTTCCAGGAAGCCGCGCTCCACGAACGCCCGGCGGATGTACTGGATGATAAGGCTGCGCAGCTGGAAGGTCTGCCGCGACTCATCGTTCATGATGAGATCGACGTAGCGCCGGCGGTAGCGCATCTCCTGGTCGGTCAACCCATGGTACTTCTCCGGCAGCGGCCGCAGCGATTTGGTCAGCAGCCGCAGGTCGTGCGCCTTGACCGAGAGCTCGCCGGTCTTGGTCTTGAACAGCGTGCCCTCCGCACCGACGATATCGCCCACGTCCCAGCCCTTGAACGCCTGATACTGGCCTTCGGGCAGATCATCACGGCGCAGGAACAGCTGGACGCGCCCGGTCATGTCCTGGATGTGGGCGAAGCTGGCCTTGCCCATCACCCGTTTGGCCACCATCCGGCCGGCCACGCACACCCGCAGACCTTCGGTCTCCAGGCTCTCGCCGTCGCGTTCGTCGTACTCGGCGTGCAGGTCCCCGGCCAGGGCGTCGCGCCGGAAGTCGTTGGGGAACGCCGCCCCGGTTTCCCGCCACTCGGCGAGCTTGCGGCGCCTTTCGGCGATGAGCTTGTTCTCGTCTTGCTGTTCGGTCATTCGTTCATCCCGGAATTCCTGCCGCGACGGGCTGACCGGCGATCAGCGCCGTCACAGTCCCGCCTTTAGGCTCGCCTCGATGAATTGGTCCAGGGCGCCGTCGAGCACCGCCTGGGTATTCCCCACCTCCACATGGGTGCGCAGGTCCTTGATACGCGACTGATCCAGCACGTAAGAGCGGATCTGGCTGCCCCAGCCAATGTCCGATTTGCTCTCCTCCACCAGCTCGGCCTCCTCCCGGCGCTTCTGCATCTCAAGCTCGTAGAGCTTGGCCTGAAGCTGCTTCATGGCCGTGGCACGGTTCTTGTGCTGGGAGCGGTCGTTCTGGCACTGGACCACGATGCCGGTGGGCAGGTGGGTGATGCGCACCGCGGACTCGGTGCGGTTGACGTGCTGGCCGCCGGCGCCACTCGCACGATAGACGTCGATGCGCAGGTCCGAGGGATCGATCTCGACGGCCACGTCGTCGTCAATCTCCGGCGAGACGAACACCGCCGCGAAAGAGGTGTGGCGGCGATTGCCGGAGTCGAACGGCGATTTGCGCACCAGACGGTGCACGCCGGTTTCGGTGCGCAGCCAGCCGAATGCGTGATCGCCCTCGACGCGGATGGTCGCGCTCTTGATGCCGGCCACCTCGCCTTCGGAGAGCTCGATGATCTCGGTCCGGAAGCCCTTGTGCTCGGCCCAGCGCAGGTACATGCGCAGCAGCATGTCGGCCCAGTCCTGGGCCTCGGTGCCGCCGGAGCCCGCCTGGATGTCCAGAAAGGCGTTCTTGTCGTCCATCTCGCCGGAGAACATCCGGCGGAATTCCAGGTCCGCCACCTGGCGCTCGTACTGCCCCAGGTCGGCCCCCACCGATGCGATGGTGTCGTCGTCACCCTCCTCGACAGCCAGCTCGAGCAGCTCGCCCGCGTCGTCCAGGCCGGAGGTGAGGCTGTCCAGCGTGCCAACGACCCCCTCCAGCCGCGACCGTTCCTTGTTCAGGTTCTGGGCGCGGTCCGGATCGTTCCAGACGTCCGGGTCCTCCAGCTCGCGGTACACCTCCTCCAGGCGTTCCTTCCGCTGGTCGTAGTCAAAGATACCCCCTCAGGGACTGCAGCCGTCCCTTGAGGTCGTCGATCTGCTGCTCGAGTGCGTTGGTCTCCAACATACTGCTGCCGATCTCCTCAGAACTGCGGGTAACGGGGGCTAAGCCCCGGAAGGGGAAGGATGGTAACACTACTCATCCGCTCAGAGGTAAAGCCGCCCGTCCCGGGTCGTCCGTGAACCGCCGGGCGGTCACCGAACCCTTTTCCACTGTTCGGCGAGCCGGCGTTCGGACACGCGTATACGCGTGCCGAGCTCCTGGGCGAACAACGAGATACGGTATTCCTCCAGCATCTCCCGGTAAGTGTCCAGCTCCGGGTCCCGAACGCCATTGCTGTCGTGTTGCGACCGGCGCTCCAGGTATTGCCGCCACAGGGGCGCGATCGATGCCGTGGCGCGCCGGTCCCGATCCGGGTCACGTTCCAGCTTCTCGACGCGCTTCTGCAGGCCCTCCAGGTAGCGCGGCAGCGCGCGAAGCCACGGCCAGCGTGCCTCGGCCACGAAGCCCGGATAAACCAGACGCTCCGTATGGGCCTTGACGTCCTGCCAGGATTCCATCTGGGCCAGCGGCACGTCACCCTCGATCCGCCGGCGCAGCGCAACGAAGCGTTCCAGGGCGTCCTCCAGCACGGGCACCAGCTCGGTGCCTAGCTCCACCACTCGGCCGCGGCCTGCCTGCAGCCGTATGCCGTACGCTTCGTCATCCCTCGGCAGGCTGTCGTCCAGGCCGAACGCCTCGTCGAAGACGCGGCACAGCAGTTCCTCCTTCAGCGCCTCGCACGGTCCCAGCGGCGCGTAGAGCAGGCAGAGCCGGTCCATACCGGGCAGCTGCTTGCGCAGGTACTTGGCCTGCTGGCGCAGAGCCAGCAGGAACAGCCGGCGGATCCCCGCCCGGTTTTCCGCTGCCGCCCGGGCGGCGGAGTCCGCCAGGGTCAGCCGCACGTTGTCCCCCTCGTCGACCAGGGCCGGATAGCCGCGCAGGGTGGCACCGTGCTGACGCAGCTCCACGTACTCCGGCAGCTCGCCGAAATCCCAGCGCTCGATACCCTGACGCGACCAGTCGCCGCTCGGCGCATCCTCGAATGCGGCGCGGGCACGCCCGGCCAGCCGCTCCTGGAGCGCCTTCAGGTCGCGGCCCTCGGCGATCTCCCGGCCGCCCTCGTCGACCACCAGCAGGTTCATTCGAAGGTGATCGGGCAGCTTCGCGTCATCCCAGCTCCCGGCCGGCACTTCGATGCCGGTCATCCGGTGCAGCTCGCGGTGAACCGTCTCCGCCAGGCTGCCCCTCCGGAAAGGGACGGCGTCGACGACGGCGCGCGCGAAATCCGGAGCGGGAACGAAGTTCCGGCGCAGGGTCTTGGGCAGCGCCTTGATCAGCGCCGTGACCCTGTCCTCGACGAGACCCGGCACCAGCCACTCCAACGGCTCGGGGGCCAGCTGATTGAGCACCGCCAGAGGCACCTCCAGGGTCACCCCGTCCCGCGGGTGGCCGGGCTCGAACCGGTAATGCAGTTTGAGGCGCAGGCCGTCGAGCTCCAGCTGGTCCGGGTAGGCCGCAGAGCTGACCTCCACCGCTTCCCGCGCCAGGACATCCTCGCGTGACATGTGCAGGGCCCGGGCGGGCGCGCCGCGTTTCAGCCAGCGTTCCAGCGCGGCGCCGGAGGCCACATCCCGGGGAATGCGCCGGTCGTAGAAGTCGAATAGCGTCTCCTCGTCCACGAGCACGTCCCGGCGCCGACCCTTGGCCTCCACCGCTTCCAGCTCCTCGATGAGCGCCTGATTGTGCCCCAGAAAGGCCGCCCGGGCGCGCCATCGGCCGTGCACCAGTGCTTCGCGGATGAAGACCCCCCGCGCCGTCTCGGGCTCAATGCGGGCGAAGTCCACCTTCCGGCCCTGGATCAGGGTCAGGCCGTACAGGGTCACCGACTCCGACGCCCTGACCCGGGCCTTGCGCGGGTCCCAGTAGGGATCCGTGTAGCTGCGCTGAACCAGGTGCGGCGCTGCCTGTTCCACCCATTCCGGCTGGATCGCGGCGACTACGCGGGCGAACACGCGCCGTGTCTCCACCAGCTCTGCTGCGACGATCCACTTCGGCTTCTTCCTCGCCAGCCCGGAGCCGGGGAAGATGGCCAGCTTGAGATTTCGCGGCCCGGTGTATTCCTGCTCGTCGCTGCGCGTCGCGACGTTGCCGATCAGCCCGGTCAGCAGGCACCGGTGCAGCGTGGCATAGTCGGCAGGTGGCGCCTCCCCGTCCCGAACGGCAAAGAGCTGGCGGACCTGCCCGCGGATCTCCTGCCATTCCCGCATGCGCACGTAGGACAGAAAATGATCCCGGCACCAGCCGCGCAGCTTGCGCTGGCTGAGATGCGCCGAGCGGTCCCCCCAGGCCTGCCAGAGCTTGAGCAGAGAGACGAAGTCGGAGCGCTCGTCGGCGAACTCGGCATGGGCCGTATCGGCGGCTTGCTGCGCCTCCAGGGGCCGTTCCCGTGGATCCTGAACACTGAGCGCCGACACCAGTACCAGGACTTCCTCGGTACCGCCGTGGCGCTCCGCGGCCAACAGCATGCGGGACAGCCTAGGGTCCAGCGGCAGCCTCGACAGCCGACGGCCGAGCGCCGTCAGGCGCTCGTCGCCGTCCAGCGCCCCCAGCTCCCAGAGCAGGCGGTAGCCGTCCCGCACGAACCGCGAGTCGGGCGCGTCGATGAACGGAAAGTCCTCGATGCGGCCCAGGCCCTCGGCTTCCATCTGCAGGATCACCGAAGCCAGGTTCGTCCGCAGGATCTCCGGATCCGTGAACGCCGGGCGCTCCCGGTAGTCGGCCTCGTCGTACAGGCGGATGCAGATGCCCGGCGCGACCCGGCCGCAACGGCCGGCGCGCTGCTCCGCGCTCGCCTGGGAGATGGGCTCGATGGGCAAGCGCTGGACCTTGGTCCGATAGCTGTATCGGCTGAGCCGCACCCGTCCGGTGTCGACCACGTAGCGGATACCGGGCACGGTGAGCGAGGTTTCCGCCACGTTGGTGGCCAGCACGACCCGCCTGCCGCCGTGCGTCGCGAAAACCCGCTGCTGCTCCCTGGCGCTGAGCCGAGCGAACAGGGGCAGGATCTCCAGACCCGGGGGATGGTGCTTGCGCAGTGCCTCCGCCGCCTCGCGGATCTCCCGCTCACCGCTGAGGAACACCAGAATGTCGCCCGGGCCCTCCCGGGAGAGCTCTTCCACGGCCTCCACGATGGCCTGGGGCTGGTCGCGGTCGAAATCGTCCTCGTCCCGGCTTAGCGGGCGGTAGCGCACCTCCACGGGATAGGTGCGGCCCGACACCTCGATGATCGGGGCATCCGCGAAATGCCTGGAGAACCGCTCCGGGTCGATGGTGGCGGAGGTGATGATGACCTTGAGCTCTGGCCGCTTGGGCAGCAGCCGCTTCAGGTAACCGAGCAGGAAGTCGATGTTTAGGCTGCGTTCGTGGGCCTCGTCGATGATGACGGTATCGTAGGCGCGCAGCTCCGGGTCGGACTGGATCTCAGCAAGCAGCATGCCGTCGGTGGCCAGCTTGACGGCGGTATGAGGGGCCACCCGGTCCGTGAAGCGGATCTTGTAGCCCACCGCATCGCCGACGGACGTGTCCAACTCCTCGGCGATCCGCGCCGCCAGGCTCCGGGCCGCGATCCGGCGGGGTTGCGTGTGGGCGATCATCCCCTCGATGCCCCGCCCCATGGCGAGGCAGATCTGAGGCAGCTGCGTGCTCTTGCCGGAGCCCGTCTCGCCGCAAATGACCACTACCTGGTGCCGCTCGATGGCCGCTTCGATCTCGTCCCGCCGGTCCAATACCGGCAGCGCGGCATCCAGCCTCGGCGTCGGCACCTGCCGGGCCCGTGCATCGCGCGCTTCGATCGCTTTGTTCAGATCGCGCACGAGGGCGTTCAGCCCGCGTCCCAGCCGCTGACCGCGGCCGCGCCGCCGCTGGAGCCCGCCAAGCCGGCGCTGGAACTCCGGCTTGCGCGGCACGGGCGCACGCTCCACCTGCGCGGCCAGCCGGGCAAGGGGGTCGGCCGCCTGCGTGCCGACATCGGCGGTATCGAAGGTTCGGGGTTCGCTCATGCAGTCAGAGTGTGCCATCGGGCCCGGGCGGACCAAAGCGCGGCAAAGCGGCGTCTCACGCAAAGACGCTGACGGTCGCTCAACCTGCCCGCGGCGTCCTGGGGGCAGGCATCGCTCCTTGGCTTCTTGACGCCGTTGCGTAAGGCAAACCCGCCGGCCGTATTCTATTCGCCGCTGGCCAGTCGCTCCGAGGAGTCGCTGCGGCGCGGCCCGGTTCGGAGGGACGGATATTTCCGCGCCGGGAGCTGGACTGCCTCGATCTCCCAGGCCTGGTCGCCGCACTCGAGTAGGAGGCAGGCGGGTCCGCCGTAGGTGCGAGTACGTCCGGCCGCGCCCGGGTTCAGGATCCACGGCTCCGCACCGCGGTCGATGGACTGGGAGTGGGTATGGCCGTAAACCACGGCCTTGGCGTGCGGGTAGCGGCGCCGGAAGGCCCGGTGACGCTCGGCAACGGTGATCGGCTCGTCGCCGTGGACGACAACCAGGTCACCGCCGGGCAGCGGGACCCGAGTCTCACGGGGCAGATGCTCGAGGACATGGCGTTCGTGTGCCGGCCATTTCTCGGGCACGTCGTTGTTGCCCCGAATGGCGATCACCTGCTGGCGCGGCTGGAGCGACAGCAGGACGTCCGTCCCACCGATGTCGCCGGCGTGCACCGCCACGTCGCAATCGGCCACCAGATCCGCGATCCGTGGATCGAGAAAGCCATGTGTGTCAGCCAGCAATGCTACGCGCATCATATCGGATTCTTTTCTGCTTCCTGCAACCAGTCCTAACGCGGCGACACCGACGCCATCGCCGTCTCCACGGCATCGGTCAGCGCCGGGTAATCGTTGGCAACCGGAAAATGGGGAAAGTCGTCGATGACCCGCTGCGGCGGCCGGAACAGAATGCCCCGGTCCGCTTCACTCAGCATGCTCGTGTCGTTATAGGAGTCGCCCGCGGCCACGGTGGTGAAGTTGAGCTGACGGAACGCGGCCACGGCGCGGCGCTTGTGGTCTTCGAGCCGAATGTGGAAATTCGAGATACGGCCGTCTGCCTCGACCCGCAGCTCGTGGCAGAACAGGGCCGGCCAGTCCAGCTGGGCCATCAGTGGCTGCGCGAACTGATAGAAGGTGTCGGACAGGATCACCACCTGATGCCGGCTCCGAATGTCCATCAGAAAGTCGTACGCGCCGTCCATGGGCCTCATGTCGGCAATGACCCGCTGGATATCCTCCATCCCCAGGCCGTGCTCGTCCAGTATGGCCAGCCGCTGCCGCATCAGCTCGTTGTAGTCCGGTACGTCGCGAGTCGTCGCCCTCAGGCTGTCGATGCCGGTAAGCTCGGCCAGGCCGATCCAGATCTCCGGGATCAACACACCTTCTAGGTCCAAACAGACAATGGCCACCGGACGAGGCTCCTCAATTTGGCTTTGCCCCCCGACGTCCGACGGGCGGCCCCGAAAACGGCGCAAAAGGTAAGCGTTTTTGGTGACCCGATCAAGGGGATGGTTCACCGATTGGACAGACGACCCGATTTGGGAGAAGCGCAGAACGGCTAGGAGTCTGGGCGGCAGCAATCCAGGGGCTCTGCGGTTCTGAGGCGCTCGTCCGGCAAGGCGCGGCTCGCAGCGAATGGCCCGGTGTCCTGCTTCACGAGTAAGCTGCATTTCAGCGTGG
>Ga0102944_1000388_pt1 | contig 34808 bp, 36 predicted proteins | sample SalPonD_shore_MG_FD_78172 | JGI IMG/M metagenome (GOLD analysis project Ga0102944, IMG submission 78172) | Salt pond soil microbial communities from South San Francisco under conditions of wetland restoration - Salt Pond MetaG... | ecosystem: Environmental > Aquatic > Marine > Intertidal zone >... | reverse complement strand
CTCGTCGGCGAGCTCGGCCTGGAGCCCGGGCCGGGCGGCGAGGCGAGCGACGGCCCACGCGAGCGCCGCCGCCACCGTCGCGTAGCCCGCCAGCAGCATCCCGGCGACCTCGGCCCGCACCTCGCCGCGGGTCATCACCTCGCCGGTGACGGGGTCCGGCCGGGTCAGCCAGGCCGTGATGGCGTCGTCGTAGCCCTCGAGGTTGCGCTCCCGCCGGGAGACGAGGGCGTCGGCGGCGAGCCCGAGCTTCGTGAGCGGGTCGACCGACCGGTCGTACCACCCGGGCGCCCGACGGGCCTGGAGCCGCCCGACGGCGGCCTCGACCGGCTCGGGGAGGCGACGCGTGACCGCCCCCGACACGACGCTGAAGGTCGCCCGCTTGAACCCCCGGCGCATGACCTCGACCGACCGGACGATGGCGGCCTCGTGTCGCCCGACGTCCGGGCCGAACAGCGACGCCCCGAGCAGCCGGACGGCGAGCCGGGCGGTCAGCGGCTTGAGCCTGACGCCGGGCCCGCCGTCGAGCACGGCCGCCGGGTCCGTCGAGCGGCCGCCGACGCGGGGGCCGCCACCGGCCGCGTCCGCCGCGACCCCCTCGAGGGTGGCCGTCGTCTCCCGGACCAGGGCCGGCACCGCCCGACCCGTCCCGCCGTCGGCGAACTCCGGGGCGATGCGCCGGAGCCGCCGTATCCACCACTCGAGGCCGCCCTGGCCGGGGGGGCCGAGGATGCTGCCCTGGACCGCGGCGGCGAAGCCCTCCCGGCTCGGGATCTCGAGTCCCCGGAACGATTTGGGGTCGGTCTGCAGGACGGACCGGACGTCGTCGGGGTGGGTGACGAGGAAGGCCGGCTGGTCGAGACCCGGGTAGAGCGGCGGGATGCGGACCACGTGGCCGTAGCGCTCGCGGAGGGCGACCGCGACGTCGACGGGGTCGTGGCGGAGCAGCATCGGCCCGAACCAGAGCCCGTCCCGGAGGCCCGGCCCCGGCGGAGTCCCGTGGTCGGACGGGGTCCCGCGGTCGACCATGGGACGGGAAGGTCCGCGACCCACTTGAAACCGGGCCGACGCCCGGCGCGATAACGAAAACAACGAAGCTCCCGGCCCGAGAAGGCGGGGTGTGTCCGCTCCGACCGACGACACGGCATCGCCCCGGTTCCTCCCGGCGTCCGTCGCCGAGCGGCTCCAGAACGAGTTCCTCGGGCTCTACCTCATCGCGACCGTCATCGGCATCATCGCCGGCTTCGGGGCGGTCATCTTCCGCGTCGCGATGTGGTTCTTCCAGCTCTTCTTCTTCGACGCGCTCATCAACCCCGGCGACGTCCAGTTCTCGCTGACGTCGCTCCCGCCGTGGCTCGGCGGGTTCAGCCTCTCGGGCGTCCCCTACCTCTTCGGGGTCTTCTCCTTCCTGGGTCCGTGGGCCATCCTCATCCCCCCGACGGTCGGGGGGCTCGTCGTCGGGCTCTACATCACCGCCACCTACCCCGAGGTGGCGGGCCACGGCACCGAGCGAACGCTCGAGGCCATCCTGGTCCGCGGCGGGAAGATCCGGCCGCAGATCGCCGTCCACAAGACGGTGGCGTCGGCTATCGCCATCGCGAGCGGCGGCTCGCTGGGCCGCGAGGGGCCCATCGTCCAGATCGGGAGCGCGATGGGCTCGTACTTCTCGCGGTGGACCAACGCCCGGTACGCCCGGTCGCTGGTCGCCGCCGGCGGCGGCGCGGGCATCGCGGCGACGTTCAACGCGCCGCTGGCCGGGACGATGTTCGGCCTCGAGATCCTGCTCCAGGAGACCTCCATCCAGAGCGTGATGGTGGTCGTCATCGCCTGCGTGATGGCGACGGCCGTCGCGCGGCCCATCCTCCACTACTCGCTGAGCCCGGGCACCGAGCAGTTCCTCGTCCCCCACGCCTTCCACACCGTCAATCCGTTCGTCGAGTACCCGCTCTACGTCCTGCTCGGCCTGCTCGTGGCGGTCGTCGGCTGGGCCGAGGTCCGCACGCTCTACGGTGTGGAGGACCGGTTCGACCGCCTCGGCGTCCCGGGGTGGGTGAAGCCCGGCATCGGGGGCCTCCTGCTCGGCCTCTCGGTGCTGCTCACCGCCGTGGTCTTCCACGTCGAACCGCTCACCGGCGGGGACTGGCTGTTCGGCGTCGGCTACTCGACCATCCACGACGCGCTCACCGGGCGGTTCGCGTTCTCGCTGCTCGTCGTCCTGATGGTGATGAAGCTGTTCGGCTTCTCGTTCTCCATCGGCTCGGGCAGCTCGGGCGGGGTGTTCTCGCCGTCGCTGTTCATCGGCACGATGTTCGGCGGGGCCTTCGGCCTGGTGGTCCACGCGCTGTTCCCCGCGTCCACGGCGGGGTTCGCCGCCTACGCCATCATCGGGATGGCCGGGGTGTTCGCCGCGGCGGCCAACGCGCCGCTGACCTCCACGCTCATCGTCTTCGAGCTCTCGGGGCAGTACACCATCATCCTCCCGGTCCTGCTCGTGACGGTCCTCGGCAGCGAGGTCGGGAGCCTCCTGCTCACGAAGGGGACCATCTACACGGAGCCCCTCATGCGGATGGGCTACACCGTCCAGAACCGCCGCATCGGCAGCATCGAGGACCTGACCCCCCAGGACGTGATGTCGAGGCGGGTCGAGACCATCCCGGCCGGCGCCACCCTGGAGGAGGCCCTCGAGGCGTTCCGCGAGACGGACCACCACGGCATGCCCATCGTCGACGACGGCGACCGCGTCGTGGGCATCCTCACCCGGTCGGACCTCGACCGGTTCATCTCGGGCTCGATGTACGACGCGGTCACCGCCGGCGACACGTCGGGGCTGCTGGACACCGAGCGGGCGGCCACGGTCGAGGAGATCGGGACGACGGACGTCGTCACCTCGCCGCCGAACACGACGCTGCTCGCGGTCATCGACCGGATGGAGAGCTACGGCATCGGCCGGGTTCCCATCGTCGACGAGTCGAACCACCTCCTGGGCATCGTGACGCGGAGCGACATCCTCGACGCCTACGACTGGAAGGGGCCACGCGAGGACGTCAGCTACCCGCCGTCGTGACGGGGTGCCCCACCCGCCCGCGCGCGGCCAACCGCCCCCGAGAAACGGCCGCCAGCGGAGGGCGTTCGATACCGGCGAGCCTCGCCGGGACCCAGTCCGAGGTCGTCGCCGTCGTCGGGCGTCTGATATTGTCGTACTAAATCCGACTGAATCTGACGATGTCAGGCGTTCGCCGACGCGACGGGGGCTCGCGTGAACGATCTCGACCCTTGAAACCCCTCGCGTCCCGAGCCTCACGTGGGTGTCACACCCCACCATGTCAGCAACCGAACACGCGTTCACGCCACGGACGTATCGTGCGGGCGGGTTCCTCCTCGTCCTCTCGGGGGTGATCAGCGCCATCGTCGGCCTCGCCCTGCTCATCGCCGGGACCGCCGGCGGCGTGCTGGGCTACGGGCCCCTCGTGACGGGGGTCGTCGGCGCGTACGTCCTCGTCTTCGCGGTCATCGAGTTCGCCGCGGGGACCTCCGCCTACCGGGGCCGGAACTGGTACGCCAGCATGACCGGGGGCATCCTCGGGATGCTCGGCGTCGTCACGCTCCCGCTCGACCTCGTCGGCCTCATCCTGGTCGCCCTCGGCGAGGGCGAGTTCGGACGACGAGGCGGCCCCCGGTCGGCCGAGTAGACCCGGGACCTGCGGTCTGACGAGTCCCGCCGGCCGGTTTCCGAGCGCCGGTGGATCGTTCGCCGACCGCGCCGCGCGCACCGAGCGCACGACCGACCGCACCTCGTTCTTCCGCCACGTCAGAGCCCGGCCATCAACGTTCCCGAGCGACGGCGACGGGACGGCGCGAACGGACAGGCCTTTGACGCTCGGAGCGTAGCGCCCGCATGGACCGGCGCCAGGCTCGCGAGGCCACCGACCGGGTCGTCGACGCCGTCACGTCCGCCGTCGTCGCCGAGCGCCGGTTCGTCGAGACGGTCCTCCTCGGCGTCCTCTCCCGGGGGCACGTCCTCCTCGAGGACGCGCCGGGGACCGGCAAGACGCTCACGGCCCGGTGCGTGGCGGCCGCCCTCGGGCTCTCGTTCTCGCGGATCCAGTTCACGCCGGACCTCCTCCCCGCCGACGTCACCGGGTCCCACGTCTTCGACGAGGCCGACCGCGAGTTCGAGTTCAGACCCGGCCCCGTCTTCGGGAACCTCGTCCTCGCCGACGAGATCAACCGCGCGCCCCCGAAGACCCAGTCGGCGCTGCTCGAGGCGATGGAGGAGCACCAGGTGACCGTCGACGGCGAGACCCACGCCCTCCCCGCGCCGTTCCTCGTCATCGCCACCCAGAACCCGGTCGAACACGAGGGGACCTTCGGGCTGCCGGCCGCGCAGGTCGACCGGTTCGCGGTGAAGACCCGGATGGGGTACCCCGACGTCGACGGCGAGCGGGAGCTCCTGCGGCGTCGAGCCAGCCGTGAGACCCGGAGCCCCAGCGTGGCGCCCGTCCTCGACCTCGAGGCGGTCCGGTCCCTCCAGCGCGTCCCGGAGACGGTCCGCGTCGACCCGGACGTCATCGACTACCAGGTCGACCTCGTCCGGGGGACCCGCGAGGACCCGCGGGTGGAGCTCGGGGTCTCCCCGCGGGGCACCCAGCGGCTCTTCGAGGTCTCCCGCGCCCGGGCGACGCTCGAGGGCCGGGACTACGTGACGCCGGACCACGTCAAGGCGGTCGCCCCCGTCGTCCTCGCCCATCGGCTGGTGCTCACGCCGGCGGCCCAGATCGACGGGGTCGACGCGGCGACGGTCGTCCGGGAGCTGCTTCGACGGACGCCCGTGCCGACCGTCGAGGGCGCCTGACTCACGCGCGGTCCAGCGCGACGACGAGGGCGACGCCGGCCACGAGGAGCAGCGCGAGGCCGGCCATCGGTCGACCCCCGCCCGCGACGAGGTAGACGGCGGCACCGAGGCCGCCCGCGGCGGCCGCCACGACGAGGCTCCCGGCGGCGTGGACCGCTTCGAGCCGGGCCGTCGGGGCTTCGCGGCCCAGCTGCGCCCCGAGGTCGATGGCCGTCCCGCCGGCGTCCCACGCCAGGACCGTCGCCCCGACGCCGACGACCACCGCGACGACCGGGGCGCCGTCGAGCCCCGCGACGAACACACCGGCGAGGAGGCCCGCGGCCCCCGCCGAGACCGCCCAGTGGCGCCCGCGCCAGCACCCGACGGCGAGGACGACGAGCCCGGCGAGCCCGGCGAACCGTCCCGCCGTCGGCAGCGCCGAGATGGCCGCCACGGCGACCGCTCCCGCCCCGACGGCGAACCACGACCCGGGCCGGGTCGGTCCCCGCTCGACGGGTCGCTCCCTCACGGGACCCACCGCCGCCCCGCCAGCCGGGACACCGCGAGGTCGAGCGGCTCGTCCCACGCCCAGTCGGCCACCGGGATTCCGACCCGACGGAGGTCCGTTATCCGGACCCGACGGGCGGTCGCCTCGAGGAGGGCGGCCTCGGCGTCGGCCGTCGTCGGGTCCGGGCTGACGACCGTCGCCGGGTGGCCCGTGGCGTCGAAGGTCCGGACGTAGCCCGGCGCCCACCGGTCGGTCAGGGGCGTACAGACGACGAGCTGGGCTCCCGTGGGGAGCCGGTGGGCGAGCTCGCGTCGCCACCGGGTCGACCGGGACGGCGGCCCGTCACGCGCCAGGGGGAGCTCCGTGGCGAGCGCTCGCTCGAGGTGGGCGCGGTGCACCCTCCCGGTGCCCGGGGCCACCCAGGTCGACGCGCCGAACGTCGCCAGTCCGACCCGGTCGCCGGCCGCGAGCCGGGTCGCCGCGAGCCGGCCGGCCGCGTCGACGGCTCGGTCGACGGCGTGGGGGACGTGGGGTCGCGGCGCGCGGAAGCACCCCGGCCGAACGTCGACGACGACCACGACCGTGGCGGTCCGCTCCTCGCGGAACTCGAGCGTCGCCAGCTCGCCGGTCCGCGCCCGGCGGTTCCAGTCGATGCGGTTCGTCGGGTCGCCCGGCTGGTACGGCCGCGTGGCGAAGAACTCGACGCCGTCACCGCCGTGGCCCGTCGAGACCGGACCGGCCTCGCGGGAGGCGACCGGGCGGAGGGGGACGGGCGTCACCGTCGGCTCCAGCGGCGGGACGCAGGTGAGCGTCGCCTCGGCCGGCAGGGAGACGCTCGCCTCGCTCGACCCGGCCAGGTCGCGAACCAGGACCTCGACGGGCCCGAACGCGTGCACGCCCCGCCGGGCGGTCACCGCGTAGGTGAGCGTGGCCGTCTCGCCCGGCCGCAGCGCCGTCCCGAGCCGGGGCGAGCCGGCGGCCACCGCGAGCGTCCCGGGCACCCCATCGACGACCCGGAGATCCGGGAGGAAGCGCTCGCCCTCGTTCCGCAGGGTCACGGTCACCTCGACCTCGTCGCCGAGGGCCGGTCGGTCGGTCTCGAGCCGCCGCTCGGCCGCGAGCGTCGCCTCGGGCGGCGACGAGGCCCGGGCGTAGGCCGCGAACCCGACGCCGACGACGCCGGCGAGGACGACCGGGGCGACGCCCGCGAGCCCACCGACCCCGATCGCCGCGAGGGCGACGGCGCTGACGCCGAGCCAGTGGCCCGTCGGGCGCGGCGCCTCCTCGGCCGGTTCGGCCGGCGGCGGCCGCGACCGGTCGAACCACCGGCCGAGCGGGGCCAGCCCGCCGCTCGACGTCGGCTCCAGCCCCACGACGCGAGCCAGGGCCTCGACGGTCCGGCGGCGGCCCAGCACGTATCCGGAGCGCCCACGGGCCTCGACGAGCCGACGGACGACCGACACGTCCGGGACCGCGCCGCCGAGGTAGGCGGCGGCGAACGGGTCGTCCGTCCACGTCCCCCGCTCGACGGCCTCGCGGGCGGCCGCCTCGTCCAGGCCCGCGTACCGGGTGAGGACGGTCACCGTCGCCTCGTGCAGCCCCGACCGGCCGACGCGGCGGTTCCCCAGGAACGCGGTGAGGGCCTCCGAGACCGACCCCGCCGGGGGCTCGGCCGGGGCGAGCACCTCCGGGTCCGGCGTCGTGGTGAGACCGTGCCGCCGGCCTCGCCGACCGCGAACGGCCCGGTACGTCATGGCGACGGCGCCGATGGCGACGAGGTCGACGGACCACCGGGCCACCGATATCGGGACGAGGGCCGGGACGGCGATCGCCGTCGCGCCGAGGGCGAACGCGGCCAACCCGACCGCCGACCACCGGTTCATCGGTTCCCCCCGGGTTCGTTCGGCGAACGGTCGTCGGCCGCCGCCGCGGCGGCTTCGATGCGGCGGAGGACGCGCATCGCCCGGTCCTCGGTCGGCTCGTCGGCCGCCGACCCGCCGTAGCGGACGTCCTCGAACAGCCGGGTGAGCTCCTGGACGTCGGCCCGCTCGAGCCCCGCGTCGACGGCGGCCGCGGCGAACTCCCCCGGAGTCGTGGCCGGCCCGTGCGCACCCTCGAGGAGTCGGGTCATCTCGCGCCAGGCGCGGTAGACCGCGTTCTCGAGGTCAGCCGTCGCCTCGAGCCGGTCGGCGGCCCGTCCGGCCGCCCGGCCGAGCGCGGCGGCCTCCGCCTCGCGCGCCTCGTCCCCCGCCGACGCCTCGGCGAGGGCCCGGGACGCGGTGTGGCCGACGACCAGGACGGCCCCGACGACGACGATGGCGAGGAGCACGAGCGCGATGGCCGGGGCGCGGGGAGTCGCGTGGCCGGCGCCGGGCGGGCCGCCAGCTCCCCCGGCGAACGAGACGTTCCAGGGGGCGGACCCGTTCCCCGCGGCCCCGGAGCCGGTCGGGAGCGACTGGAGCGCGGCGACGAGCGCGAGGAGCCCGAGGACGGCCACGAGGACCCAGAAGGCCTCGCGCCGACGCCGGAAGGTGTAGACCAGGAGGGCGGCGAGCCCGACGAGCAGGAGGGCGAGCACGACCGGGCGGAGGACGTCGAGCGGCACCGGTTTCGACGCCGCCGGCGTGTGCCGCGACCCGAACACCGGAACCCCCCGGGAGACGTGGCCGGTTCCGGGCCCGCCGCCCCCACCGCCACCGGGGACGGCCGTCGGCAGCGTGGCTGCGGCGGCGGCGAGGGCGACGACGGCGAGCGTCGCCAGCAGGGCGACCTCGAGGAGCCGGCGGTCCACATCGACGGGGCGCCCCGCCCCGCCATCAGCGTTCCGCCGGGTCCCACGGGGGGAGACCGACGATCGGCGGGGGGCGGGAGGCCCGCGGGCCCTAGACCGCCCGCCCGAGGACGAAGGCGAGCGCCGAGACGGCCATCGCGTACTTGACGAGCCGCTGGCTCCGGCCGACGTCGTCGCGGCTGCGGACGACCGCGAGGAGCGCGAGCCCGTCGGCGACGGCCACGACCCCGAGGTAGGCCGGCCCGAGCGAGCCGGCGAGGAACGGCACCGGGCTCAGCGCCACCGTGGCGACGAGGCAGGCGTCGCCGAGGGCCGTCGTCGGCCCGGGACCGAGGGCGACGGGGAGGGTCGAGAGCCCCTCGGCGGCGTCGCCGCGGACGTCCTCGACGTCCTTGAGGAGCTCGCGCGCGAGCGTCGCCGAGCCGGCCAGGGCGGCCAGCACCCACACGCCGGCGAGCGAGCCAACGGCCAGGCCGCCGAAGAGGAACGCGCTGGCGCCGAGGAACGCCACCGCCGCGTTCCCGAGGCCGTACCGCCCCTTGAGGAGCGGCGTGTAGGCCACGAGCACGACGAGGTTGCCCACGCCGAGGGCGAGGGCGGCGGTGGGCAGGAAGGCGGCCGTGACGGCGACAGCGGCCGCCGCGGTGGCCGCGGCGACGACGACCGCGCCCCGCGGCGAGAGGGCGCCGCTCGGGAGCGGCCGGTCGGGCGCGTTGACGGCGTCGACGGCCCGGTCGAAGACGTCGTTGACCGCGTTGCCGCTCGCGACGCCGAGCGCGGTGGCGACGCCGGCGAGGAGCGCCGCCGGGAGGTGGCCGGCGAGCGCGCCGGCGACGTACGCCCCGACGACGGGGAGCACCCCGGCGAGGGCCGCGTTCCCGGGCCGGGAGACCGCCAGCGCGCCGCGCAGGGGCTGCCGGCCCCAGGTCGGCGTCGGACGGCCCGTCGCTGGCGCCATCGCGCCCTCAGGCGTCGAGCGCCCCGTCGACGGTCGCCTGGAGCGCGTCGAGGCCCTCGTCGTAGAGCACGTTCCCGACCACGACGACGTCGGCGTGGGTCGCCTTGGCCCGCGCCGACGCGGCGTCGTGGACGCCGCCGCCGTAGAAGAGCGTCGCCGCCTCGAGGGCGTCGGCCGCCGCCGCGACGACGGCGTCGTCGCCGAGCGCCCCGGAGTACTCGAGGTAGACGAGGTCGAGCCCGAGGAGCTGCTCCGCGACCGTCGCGTAGGCGGCGACGTCGGCCGGGTCGAGGTCACAGTCCGCGCCGGTGACCGTCGCGACGGTCGAGTCGGGGTTGAGCACGACGTAGCCCTCGGCGTCGGTCCGGGGCCAGTCGTGGCCCGGGTACTGCCTGACGGCCTGCTGGTGGGCGCCGACCAGCCAGAACGGGTCGTTCGCGTTCAGCACGACGGGGACGAGGTAGCCGTCGACGGCGGCCGCGTCGGCGACGACCTCGGGCGTGCTCGGCTCCTGGAAGACCGGGAGCTCGGCGTCCGCGCAGGCCGACAGGACGTCGGCGAGGTTGCGGTCCGTGACGCCGGTGGAGCCGCCCACGACGACCGCGCTCGTCCCCGTCGCACAGACGTCGGCGTAGCCGACGCCGTCGGGCAGCGACTTGTCCGGGTCGAGCTTCGTGACGTGTCGCCAGTCGCGCCACGGCGGCGCCGCGCCGTCGGGTCGGGCCATCGGGCCTACGCACCCCGGCCCGGTCCGGCCGCCGTCACAGCCGCGTCGCCTCCTTGGCGTCCTCGGCGCGCTCGAGGGCGTAGTCCAGCTGGCGTCGGTGGAGGGCCTCGAGCGTCTCGGCGTCGACGTCCGCGAGCCGCGTCGTCACCTGGACGCCGGGCAGGCTGGTCTTGAGCTGGTTCCCGGAGCGCTCGAGGAGGTCGGCCGGGTCGAGGTCGTCGAAGGCCATCGACGCGGGCCGAGGACCGCCAGGCGCTTAACTGCCAGCATCGGCCCGTTCGCTGGCCGGGTTCGGGGCCGAAAGCGGCGGCGTTCGCCGGTCGACCGGTCACGGCCCGCCGTGGCCGTCGTCGGTGACGAACGTGTTCATGTGGAGGTCGGCGGCGAGCGTCGCGGCCTCGACCGACCGCCGCGCCTGGTCGGTCAGCCGGCAGAGCTCGAGCGTCCCGGCGTCGGGGTCGACGTCGAGGACGAGGAAGCTGGTGTACTCGCCGGCGCCGATGGGGCCCATGCTCGCCCGCGAGAGCGTGGCGCCGGGGGCGAGCTCGTACTCGCCGACCTGGATGGTCCGCCCGTGCGTCGCCGGCGTCGGCCCGTCACCATCGCCCATCGGCCGCGGGAGACGGCCGCCAGCGGTAAATACGTCCCACAGGAGGCCGGTCATGCCGGGAGTGTCACCTATATGGTCCGCCGGTCAGACGATGACGTGAATGGCAGCCGAGGTCGCGTGTCGCGTCTGTGACTGGGAAGGCGACCGCGACGAGCTCCGGCGGCCGCCGACGGGCGAGTCGCTGTTCTACTGCCCGAACTGCGCGTCGGTGGTCGAGCTGGACTGACCGGACGGCTCGACAGCGCTTTCTCCACCCGTCCCCCCGACGGACGGCCATGAACGGTTTCGAGACCGTGTCGGCGAACGGCCGCGAGATCCGGCGGTACCTCGCGACGCCGGACGCGGGAGCCGGCCCCGGCGTGCTGCTCGTCCACCCCTGGTGGGGGCTCAACGACGTCGTCGTGGCGGCCGCCGACCGACTGGCCGACGCCGGCCTCGTCGTCGCCGCCCCCGATCTCTACCACGGGACCGTGGTGACGACCAGCGAGGACGCCGACGAGCGCGCGTCGGCGCTCTGGACGGCCGGGACCGGCGTCGCGGACACCGCCGCCGCGTTCGAGCGGCTCGCCGACCACCCGCAGCTCGACGGCGGGCTCGGCGTGATGGGGTTCTCGATGGGCGTCACCTACGCCCTGAGCGTCCCGCTGGCGCGACCCGACGCCGTCGACGCCGCCGTCCTCTACTACGGGACGGCCGGCGGGGACTTCGGCGACACCGACATGGCGGTCCTCGGCCACTTCGCCGAGCACGACCCGTTCGAACCGCCGAGCCAGATAGACGCCTTCGAGGCCGAGCTCGCGACCGGCGCGGGGTCGGTGACCTTCCACACCTACCCGGGGACCGGACACTGGTTCGCCGAGTCCGACCGACCGGAGTACGACGAGGCGGCCGCCGAGCTCGCCTGGTCGCGGACGCTCGCCCTCCTCCGGTCGGCGTGCTGAGACCGAGTTCCGCCGGAGCGCTGGACGTCGGTTGCCCCCGGGCCAAGGCTTACGGCCGCGCGGGTGCTGGCCCCCGCATGGTCCACGAGGTGCCGCCCATCGAGGACGTCCCCCACGTCGACGACGTCGACCCGCGCACGCTGGTGTCGCTCGCCTACGTCCGCGACGACGACACGCTCTACCGCGTCCTGCCGAACCACGAGCGCGACGGCCAGTTCGACCTCGTCGAAGTGGAGGACGCGGCCGACCGGGTCGCCTGGGACGCGTCGGCGTCGAGCGGCGGAGCCGGGTCGGGGGAGGCGTCGGGGCCGGGCGACGGATCCGGGTCGGACGACGTGCCCTAGTCGGCCAGCACGGCGACGTCGAACCGGCCCGTCCACCGGTAGCGCCGGCCGCCCCACCGGAAGGTCGGGTCGAGCCACGCCCGGGTGAGCACGAACGGGAAGACCAGGAGGCTCGGGAGGGCGAGCAGCCAGGTCCACCGGTCGACGCCGAGGTATCGATAGACGACGAGCGCGACGGCCGTCGTGACCAGGGTCGTGGCCAGGGGCGCGACGATGGCGGCGGCCCAGAGCGCACAGCAGAGGGCCCAGGCGGCGAGCGTCGCGCGCGGCAGGAAGAAGCGGAAGGTGAGCACCCACCGGGTGAGGCGGTCGCGCAGCCGCTCGCGCTCGCCGTCGACGGGGACGGCGTCGACCAGGTCGGTCGTCGTGTAGACGCCGTCGAGGGCGGTCCAGAGCAGGGCGTCGTCGCTCACCGTCCGCTCGAGGTCGCGCCGGAGCCGCGACTCGTCGAGCGCCCGCCGGTCGAACGCGACGCCGCCGCCCCACGCCCCGCCGTACCGGCAGAACGGCGCCGAGACGAGCAGGACCGTGGCCGGCTCCACGAGCCACCAGGTGGGGTCGTCGCCGATGAAGACCGGCGTCACCGACGCCGCGACCCGTTCTTCAGCGACGTCCTCGAGCCGCGCGAGCCAGTCGGACGAACGCGGCACGTCGTCGTCGGTCATGACGACGAGGGGCTGACTCGCCCGCTCGAGGCCGACGGCGAGCGCGTGGGCCTTCCCGGAGCCGGCCGTCGGCTCGCCGGTGGGGACGACGGTCAGCGTGCCGGTCGTCGGCGGCTCTGGTGGGTCGCGGGCCACGGGGTCGTCGGGCGCGTCGCAGAGCACGAGCAGCTCGTCGTCGGCGCCGAGCTGGTCGGCGAGCGCGGCGCACGAGGGCGTCCACCGGTGCGTGGGCAGGAGGACGCTCGCCATGGGCGGCGGTGGGCCGGCGGCCTCGTCAACCCACCGGACCGCCGACGGACACCGTCCCGCCCGACGGAACGGTTTTGCCGCTTCCAGCCGAACCTCTTCGGGCAGCCGGGAGGCCCGCACCATGCCCGACAAACCGCACCAGAACCTGGCCATCATCGGCCACGTCGACCACGGCAAGAGCACGCTGGTCGGTCGTTTGCTCTTCGAGACCGGGAGCGTCCCCGAACACGTCATCGAGCAGTACCGCGAGGAGGCCGAGGCGAAGGGGAAGGGCGGCTTCGAGTTCGCCTACGTCATGGACAACCTCGCCGAGGAGCGCGAGCGCGGCCTGACCATCGACATCGCCCACCAGGAGTTCGACACGGACACGTACTACTTCACGGTGGTCGACACGCCCGGCCACCGCGACTTCGTGAAGAACATGATCACGGGGGCGTCGCAGGCCGACAACGCCGTGCTCGTCGTGGCGGCCGACGACGGCGTCCAGCCCCAGACCCAGGAGCACGTCTTCCTGGCTCGGACGCTCGGCATCGAGCACCTCGTCGTCGCGGTCAACAAGATGGACCTCGTCGACTACGACGAGGACCGCTACCACGCGGTCGTCGACGACGTCAAGGACCTGCTCGGGCAGGTCCGCTTCGACACCGACGACGCCTCGTTCATCCCCATCTCGGCGTTCGAGGGCGACAACGTCGCCGAGCACTCCGACAACATGCCCTGGTGGGACGGGCGGACCATCCTCGAGGTCCTGAACGACCTCCCGGAGGTCCAGCCGCCGACCGACGCGCCGCTGCGCCTGCCCGTCCAGGACGTCTACACCATCTCGGGCATCGGCACGGTGCCCGTCGGCCGCGTCGAGACGGGCGTCATGAAGCCCGGCGACGCCGTCTCGTTCCAGCCGTCGGACGTCTCGGGCGAGGTCAAGACCATCGAGATGCACCACGAGGAGATCCCCGAGGCGCGGCCCGGCGACAACGTCGGCTTCAACGTCCGCGGCCTCGGCAAGGACGACGTCCGCCGGGGCGACGTCTGCGGGCCCGCGGACGACCCGCCGACGGTCGCCGAGACGTTCACCGCCCAGATCGTCGTCATGCAGCACCCGTCGGTCATCACGGCCGGCTACACCCCGGTCTTCCACGCCCACACGGCACAGGTCGCCTGCACCATCGAGTCGCTCGACGCGAAGATCGACCCGTCGACGGGCGAGACCACCGAGGAGTCGCCGGACTTCATCAAGGCCGGCGACGCGGCCATCGTGACCGTCCGGCCGCAGAAGCCGCTCTCCATCGAGCCGTCCTCGGAGATCCCCGAGCTCGGCTCGTTCGCCATCCGCGACATGGGCCAAACGGTGGCCGCGGGGCGGGTGCTCGAGGTCACGCCGCGGTAGGTCGCGGGTCGTGGGCTCGGAAACGGGGCCGGTGGGTCAGCTTCGGCTCGGCCGGGCGAACACCAAAAAAAGAATCCGAACGGCGGCGTTCGGTTACCGACCCTTCTTCGTCTACTTCGACGGCTTCCCGGTCTCGGGGCCGCCGCCAACCGTCCTGATGGCGTCCGAGCCGACGGCGGCGACGCCGTCGACGGTCCGGCCGGAGAGCGTCGCCGTCGTGTCGCCGGCCGCGAAGCCCGCGTCGGCGCTCGGGAAGTGGAGCAGCAGGTCCACCAGGCCGTCGCCGTCGACGTCCTCGACGTGGCCGCCGTGGGCCGCGCTCGCGCCGCCGGGGCCGAACCGCAGCGTGGAGACGTCGAGCGTCGTCGCGTCGAAGTCGGCCGTCGAGTAGACCGCGACCGGGACGTTACCCTTGGCGCTCGGGTTGATGGGGTCGATCGCGTCGGCGTTGCCGGGCTTGACGTCGATGGACAGGTCCCACGCGACCGAGACCGTCCGCGAGGTGGCGTCGGACGCGCCGGCCGGGTCCGTGACCGTCAGCGTCACCGTCTTGTCGCCGCCGGTGGCGAACGTGAACGCGGGCGAGACGCCCGTGGCGGTGCCCACCCCGTCGAAGTCCCACGCGTAGGTGAGCGGGTCACCGTCGGGGTCCGACGAGCCCGAGGCGTCGAACGACACCGGGCTGCCGGTCACCGGGCTCGACGGCGAGAACGAGAACGCCGCGGTCGGCGGGGCGTTCGGGAGCGACAGCGTGAACGTCCCGTGCATGAGTTCGGAGTAATCGAAGTTACGGCCCCTGACGACGATGCCGAAGGCGTAGCCCGCGTTCACCGGGAGCGTCGCCGTCCCGGCGCCGGAGAAGTCGCCGTAGGTCCGCTGGTCGAAGAGCGTGGTCGTCGTGGTCCCGCTCGGCCCGCCGACGAACGCGACCGCCGAGGCGGACGCTTCGTACCACGAGTGGTTGCCGCCGATGGTCCAGTCGAAGGTGAGGGCGCCCGTCGACGTGGCGGTGGTCGTGTACGTCCACGACCCGACGTACCCGCCGCCGTCGTTGTTCCAGCTGAGTTCGACGCCGCCGTCCGCGGCGTCGGAGACGCCGGCGCGGCCCGTTCCCGTGGCCTGCCAGTCGCTCGCGTCGAGGCTGATCGGGGCCATGGCGGCCGCCGTGCCGGCCAGCGCCGGGAGGCCGACCAGGCCCAGGAGGCCGGCGCCGACGAGCCCCCGGAGGGTCGAGCGTCGGGAGATGCTGCTGGCGGGGGCGCCGAAGGCCGCACGGGCTGTCTTGTCAGTCGAGTGATGTGAGTCGGGTGACATAGATATGTCTGTGTTGCGCCATCGTCGAACCCCGTAAATTAAGGGATTTCACCTACCGAGGTCGTCCTTCATTCGGATTCTGCGTGGCGTCGGGGGCCTCCAGCGCGCCATCGGGTATATAGAGTGACACGTTAATTCCCGTATCTGTCAGGATAAATACCTCGTTTAACCGCGTCCATTCGTGATAGATACGGGCCGTCGCGGCGCGTCGCCGTCCCTGCGCTGGCAGCCACGCCGCGCGTGTCCGTGTCGTGGCTCGCCATCTCAGGGTGAGGCTAAGTGGGGATGGGTCCTGGTGAGACCAATGCGAGGGCGCCTCCCCCGAGCGGTCGCCGACTATCGCGGCCTCTTCGACCGGCGGGTGTGGTTCCTCACCGCCGGGCAGGTCGTCCTCTCGCTGGGCCGGGGCATCCTCATGCCCTTCATCACGCTCTACTTCTACAACGTCCGGGGCTTCCCGCTGGCCCTCATCGGGCTCAGCCTGGCCATCGCCTTCCCCCTCGGGTCCATCGTGGGCCTCTACTGGGGCTCCACCGCCGACGCCGTGGGCCGAAAGCCCCTGATGCTGCTCGGCTACTTCAGCGCCGCCGCGATGTCGGTGGCGCTGGCCTTCGTGGCGACCATCCCGGAGCTGTTCGTCGTCACCGCGCTCCAGTCCATCGCCTTCTCGGCGGTGAACCCCGCGAACCGCGCCATGGTGGCCGACGTCACGCCGCCCGGGCGACGCACCCGGGCGTACGGCCTCCTCTACATGGCGAACAACCTCGGCCTGAGCGTGGGCCTCCTCGTGGGCGGCCTCCTGGCGGTCTTCCTGCCGTACCAGGCGCTCTTCTTCGCCGAGGCCGGGGGGTCGGTCGCCTACGGCCTCGTCGTCCTCCTGTTCGTCCAGGAGAGCCACGCGCGCGAGGCGTCGGCCGCGGCGGCCGCCGGCGGGTCGGCCCTCGCGAACGTCGGCCGCGAGCTCCGCGCCCTCTCGACGCCGCTCCACGACCGGTCGTTCCTGCTCTTCGGGGCCGCGGGCGTCTGCGTCGGCCTCGGCTGGAGCCAGCTCTACATCACGTTCAGCCCGTACCTCAAGGACGTCCTCGGCACCCCCGACGCCTGGATCGGCGCGCTGTTCAGCATCAACACCGTGATGGTCGTCCTGTTCCAGATCCCGCTCTCGGCGTGGGCCGAGCGCCACGCCCGGACCGACGTCTTCGTGGTGGGGAACGCTCTGCTGGCCGTGAGCCTCCTCGTCACCTGGGCCGCCGGCGGGGCGTCCGACGTCGGGACGGCGATGGCCGTCATGGTCCTCGCCGTCGTCGTCATGACCGTCGGGGAGATCGTCAACGCGCCCATCGGCCCGTCGCTCGTGGCGGGCCTGGCGGGGTCGGCCTCGGACGTGGCGAAGTACATGGCGGCCTTCGACCTCACCTGGTCCGTCGGGACGGGCATCGGCGCCATCGTGGGCGGCGCCTTCTTCGACGCCGGCCGACCACGGCTGCTGTTCCCGAGCGTCGCCGTCTCGGTCCTCGTGGGGATGGTCCTCTACTGGCGGCTCGGCCGGGTCCTCCCGCGGGACGTGAACCGCCCGGCGCCCGACGACGGCGAGCCGCACGTGCCCGTACCGGGCCTCGGGGACTGAGCGGGGCTGGCCGGACCCGCCTCGTCGGTCCGCCGGGTGCTCACGCTTCGGGCGGCGCGAGGTTCTTCATGCGGAAGTCGGACTTCGGGACGTACCGGCCGGCCAGGGCGGCCAGCGCGTAGGTCCGCCGGACGTCGGCGAGGTTGTGGGCGAGCAGCGGCCCCCAGTCGCCGGCCTCGAAGGCGGCGACGGCTTCGGCGCTGTCGTCGAACGGGTCGCCGCGGTCGCCGCCGACGAGGGCCTCGTGGACGCCGACGAGGTCGCCCACGTCGCCGGTGTTGAACCGCGCGACCATCGACCGCACGTCGGCGTAGGCCAGGTCGGGGAACGGCCAGGCGACGCCGTGGCGGGCGCAGGCCGTCCGCAGGAACGGGAGGTCGAAGCCGCCGCGCCAGGTCTCGCCGTTGAAGGCGCAGAGGTACTGGCGGTCGCCGTCGAGGCGTTCGGCGGCGAAGTCGTGGAGGGCCGCGAGGAGGTCGGCCTCGGCGTCGACGGTGGCGACGGTGACCGGCGTGCTATCGGGGGCGGCCAGGTCGGCCCGAAGCGCGTCCGCGTCGGCACCCCGGCCGCCGGTCTGGAGGCCGAGCCACGCGCCGACGTCGGTGGCGAGACCGACGACGGTGACGACGGCGTCCGGGGCGAAGCCGGAGGTCTCGAGGTCGAACGCGACCGGGGTGAGCGCGGTCATGGCCGTCGCTCGGGCGGGCGGAGCATAACGGCGTGGCGTGGGGGTGGAGTGAAAGTGAAGGGCCGCCGCTCGGCGGGTCGGGTCGAGAGCGACGGCGTCCTCGGTGGTCGGCCGGTGGCGCCTAGAGCAGCGCGACCGCCTGACCGACCGCGTCGGCGGCCAGGAGCCCGTCGAGGACGAACCGGGCGAGCGCCACGGCCACGGCCACCATCGACACCGATTCGACCCGGGCCATGAGGTATCCGATGACCTCGGGGTTCGTCGGCTCGTAGCCGAGCTCGGTCTCGAGCCGACGCTTGATGTCCTCGAACCGCGTCGACTTGCCGCCGGAGAGCGTGATGGAGATGGGCACGGGCGTTCGAACGACAACCCTTCCACCGGCACACCATAATCGTTGGCCTTCGATGTCAAATCCGAAGACGTTCCCCGGTCGTCCGGTCGAGCCGGCAGCCTCATGGCGGCCGCGCCGGTCCGGCGGCGTATGGAGCCCGACACGACGCGCATCCCCGACGCGCTCTTCGCCGAGTTCACGGCGCGGCTGCCCGAGGTCTGCGTCGAGCTCGTCCTCCGCCTCGACGGCGGCGTGCTCCTCGTCCGGCGGACGAACGAGCCCGCCCGGGGCGAGTGGTTCTGGCCCGGGAGCCGGCTGTACAAGGGCGAGCGCCTCGACGCGGCGGCGCGCCGGGTCGGGGCCGAGGAGCTCGGCCTCGCGGTCGACCTCGAGGGCCAGCTCGGCGTGTCCGAGCACTTCTGGGAGACGTCGGCCGTCGTGGGCGCGCCCTCGCGGCACACGGTCAACGTGGTCTACGCGGCGTCGCCGACGGCGGACTCGCCGGCGGTCGAGCTCGACGACCAGCACGACGCCTGGCGCGTCCTCGACGAGCCCGAGGCGGGGCTCCACGCGTACGTCCGGGGGTACGTCGACCGGTTCGGCCTGCTGAGCTAAGTGGGCGGCTTCGGCCGTCCGTGCCGGTCAGCAAGGGCGTTCCGGCTGCTCACAGCACCAGCGGGACGGCCGTGAGGGCGCCCGACGGCAGCGCCACGGCCGTGAGGATGCTCGACGGCTCGAAGCCGATGAGCATCGCCCCCACCAGCCCGAGGCCGACCACCCGCACCAAGCCCATGAGCACGCCCACGACCTCGGCGTTCGACGGCTCGTAGCCCCAGTCGTCGGCGATGCGCTGCTTGATGTCCTCGAACCGCTCGGCCTTCCCGCCGTAGAGCTTCATGGAGAGGGGCATGTTCAGGGTCCTGGCCTGAACTGTTCCGCCCCCGACAACATATAGCTTTCGCAGCATATACGTGCCGCGGCGGCTGGACGTTCGCTGACTGATACACTAGTTATCCTTCGGGAATACGCTAGCCTCGACGCGATATACTCGTGTGAAGTTCATCGATTTAAATCGTAGCGAGGATACTAGAAGATAAACGTCAAGACCTGATAGGTATGACTCGGCACCGTCCGGGTAACCCTGTCATTTACAGTTCCGCTGACCATCCACTCTACGCCGACGACGTGACACCCGGAACCCTTCGCGAGGGGGACACCCTCATCCCTACCCCACCCCACCGCCCCACCAATGCCCTCCTCCGTCGTCCACCTCGCCGCGGCCGCGCTCCTCGCGGTCGTCCTCCTCGACGACGCCTTCTCCCCTCGCGCCGCCCTCGTCGTTCTCGCCGCCGCGCTCGTGCCAGACCTCGACGCCTTCGTCGGCCTCGTCGTCCCCAACGCCCACCGCGCCGCGCTCCACAACGTCTTCGTCCCGCTCGTCCTCGGCCTCCTCCTGGTCTACGACCTCCGCATCAGACACACCTCCTGGCTGAAGCACCGCTTCGGCCCCCACGCCGGCCGCGTCGCCGCCGTCGCCGTCCTCGCCATCGCCTTCGCCGCCACCGGCCTCGACCTCGTCACCAACGGCGTCAACCTGTTCTACCCGCTCCACGACCAGTTCTACACCTTCACCGGCCACGTCGCGCTCTCGAGCACGCGCGGCCTCGTCGACACGTTCTTCCAGCCCGTCCGACACTACGCCGCGACGACGCACAACACCCACTTCGCGACGGTCATCAACCCCGGCCCGCCGCCGGCCTCGGGCGGCCCCGCCGAGCGCCTCGCGCCCATCGTCTGGACGGGCTGGCAGCTCTGGTTCGTCGTCCTCGGCTACGGCGCGCTCGGGTGGCGGCTCTGGGCCGACCGGTCGTGAGGCCCGGTGGCTCGTCTGCCAACCGTCCCTCCTCCGCCCCCGTCCATCACCCCTCGAGCCACCGATTCGGCGTCACGGCGACGACGAGCGCGGCCGCCGGCCCGACGACGAAGCCCGCCCAAACGACGAGCGCGGCCACCGCGGCGAGCCCGAGGCCCACCCGCGATCGCCACGTGAGGCCGAGCGGCACCCGACGGGCGACCCAGACGACCCACCACCCGGCCACCAGCCCGGTGGCGACGTACCCGAGCGTCACGAGGGCGAGCGGCGTCGGCCCCGTCCGCGCCAGCGCGAGTCCGAGCTGGAGCGCCGTCCCGAGCGCACTCCCGAGGACGAGCAGCCCCGCGGCGAGCAAGCCGCCGCGGACGAGCGGTAGATTAGCCTCCTCGGGCCGCCGGCTCAGCGCCCAGCCGAGGCCGGCGATGAGCGTCAGCGCCGTCGGACCGAGGACGAGCCACCACGGCTGGCCCGCCCACCGGTGGACGCGCACGAGGTCGAACGGGAGGCCGAGATACCCCGTCGCGGTGAACGCCTCGGTCGTGCCGATGGCGACGCCGACCGGCCCCGGCCGACCGGCCGGCTCGTAGACGGCCACGAGGTAGGTCGTCTCGGCGGTCACCGGTCGGTCGAGACTCGTCGTCTCGAAGAGCGCCATGGGCGTGAACGGCTCGAGCTCGGGACGCGCCGGCCGCTCCCCAGCGACGACCTCGGCGGTCATCCCCTGAGGCACGACGACGCCCGGCGGCACGCTCGAGCCCTCGCCCGACGCACCACTCCCGCCCGCACCCGACCCACCACCGCCGCCCCCGCCCGCGCGCGACATGAGGACGACCGACGGCGTGAACGCACCGCCGACTGGCGTGAACGTCGACACGCGCAGGCGCTCGCCCGGCTCGAGCGTGAACCGGTAGTAGGCGACCTCAGCCCGACCGAGGCGGTCGTAGACCGCCCACGACTGGTCGGCGTTCGCCACGACCGTCGCCGTCGCGGGCGAGGCGTTGTCCGCCGCGAAGCGCGGCGCGTGGGCCAGCGCGGGCGCCGCCAGCAGCAGGACGCCCATGAGGACGAGGCCCAGACGTCGGCGGCTCGTCGCCACGACCGAGGTGCGTCCGCCAGCCGGAAAGTTAGCCGCGGCTGAACGGGCGAGGGACGTCTGAGGGCGACGCCGGAACCCGGCGCCGAAAAAAAGGTGCCGCTAGATCCGGTCGGGCCGCCCCGAGTCCACGTCGATGGCGTCCACCGGGCAGACGTCGACGCAGAGCAGGCAGTCGATGCAGAGCTCCTCGCGCACGGGGTCGGCCTTCTTCTCCGACTCGGGGTGGCCCGGCGTGTCGAACCACTCGAAGACGTCCACCGCGCAGTCCTCGACGCAGCCGCCGTCGGCGATGCACGCGTCGAAGTCGACGGCGACGTGGGTGCCGTGGATGCCCAGCTGGGCCGGCTCCTCGACCGGGCCCCAGACGTGGTGGCCCTCGTGGTCGGCGACGATGCCCCTGCTCTGCTCGAAACTGGCGTCGATTGACATGGGTGACTGCTCGACCGTCCGGTTGGCCGCCCCGTCGAATAGGGCCGCGACCCCGATATGATGGGGTTCGATGGGCCCCCGGTCGCTCCCAATCGTCGACGCGCGTCCGGGCCACGTTCCCGGGCGGCGCCCGCGGGCCGACCCTGTCGCACGGTCCGGCGTCGGTCCCCCGGCGGCGGCCGGCGTCCCCGCCGGCGCCACCCCCGCCCCTATTTAAACCCCACCGGATAGCGGGGTCGTAGCTACGTCGGGTCGGCGGATAACCCCGAAACCATGCGTGAACTGCGGCGGTTCCGGGCGAGGGGTGGCTGAGCGTGGCGAGCGTCAAGGGCACGACGGCCGACATGGGGTCGCTCTTCGTCCAGCTCACCGGCCGCTCGACCATCGTCGAGCACCAGGCGGACGGCGTCAACCACGAGGTGGACGACGGCGACGACGCCGTCGCAGCCTACGTCACGGCCGCGTCGCGGGCCACCGGCTTCGACGACGTCATCGACGTCCCGGACCTGAACTGACGGCCCGTCCGGGCCATTCCGGCGCCCGCATCCCGCGGGTCCGACGAACGACACCCGCGCCGAGCGACCGCTCGGACGGCCGCCGAGCCGCCGGCCACCCGGTTTCGTGGCCACCCACCCCGTGACAATCAGGGCCTCCCCTTATCGTCGATACCGGCAATCGTTGCATCACGATGTCCTCCGAGGCGACGTTCGGCTTCCGGTGCCCCGCCTGCGGCCGCGAGACGACGGTCGACCGCGGGGTCCGTGGCGCCCTCCTCGAGCACGGCTGCGTGGTCTGCGGCGTCGCCGTCACCGCCGAGGCGTTCAGCCCCTCGTAGTGGCGCGCTCGGGCTGGGCCGATCCGCGACATCAGTCGAGGCTTGGGCGGCGGGTCCGCCACCCACACCGTTCACCGAGGGACGGCGCCCGTCGCGCGATCAATCGTCCTGCGCGTGGTGCTGGTCGCCGCCCGAGCCCGAGGTGGCCCTCTGATCGTGTCCGGCCGGGACCTGGTCGCCTCCGGCTGCGCCCCCGTCGTGGGACTGGTCGTCCTGCGCCGAGGCGGCTCCCTCGTGGTCGTGCCCGTCCTCGTGGCCCGCCCACGCGCTCGGGCCGTAGCGGTACTGCTCCTCGAGGAGCGTCATCGAGCCGTTCGTGACGCGGTAGGTCTGCTCGGCGACGAAGCCGTCGGCGCGGACGCGGAGCTCGAGGGCGTCGCCCGGGCTCGCGTTCAGCGTGGCGCTACCGTTCGCGCCGGTCCGGGCGGTCGCGTCCGCGACGGCCACGGTCGCGTTCTCGACGGGCGCGCCGCCGTTCGTGACGGTGACGGTCAGCGTGCCGCTGCCGAGGCTGGCGGCGACGTGGGCGTCGTGAGCGGTCGTGGCGGGCGACGCCTGGCTCGCGGCGCCGGTGGCGACGACGGCGGCCGCGCCGCCGGTGATGGCGAGCATCGCGGCCAGCGCGATGGCGGTCAGCTGCAGGGACATACGCGCGGTCGTGGACCGGCGACCGTCATCAACCGGGCCGTTCGTTCGCGCCGTTCGCACCGTTCACCGGCCGGTCGAACGGTGTGAACGGTGGGCCGCGCCCGAGCGAATGCCGAGACCGACAGGCCTATTCCGTCGTTCCCGTAACCACAAGATATGTCCCGCCGGGCCGGCCGCCGCGCGCCGCTGGCGTCGACCGGCCTGCTGGTGGCCGTCCTGCTCCTCGTGACTTCGTCGGGCCTGGCGACCGCCGCGTCCGGGCCGACCACCCCCACCGCCGCCGCTTCGACCATCGCTCCCGGCGGCCCCGCGACCGCCGCCCTCGGCCACGCGGGCGGCCCGCCGGCCGCGTCGACGAGCCCGTACCCCGCCCTGGCGCCGAACTCGAGCCGGCCGGTCAACGCCACGCTGGGCTACTTCGACGGCTACTGGTACAACTCGACGCTCGACGTCACGCCGAGCGACGGCCTGAACCGGACCGAGCTCACGGCCTACGTCGACCGCGTCATGGCCCGCGACGAGCTCATCCTCGGGCGGAACTTCAAACGGCCCGTCCCGGTCAGCATCGTCTCGCGGCAGGCCTACCAAGCCAACCGGACCAGCGGGACGCGCCCCGCGAACGGGACGTATTCGAGGTGGAACAACGTCGTCTGGCGGGGGACCTTCCTCGTCGGCGCCGACCAGAACGTCCAGCAGGTGCTCGCCCAGTTCTACGGCGGCCAGGTCCAGGGCTACTACGCGCCGGGGCCGAACCACATCGTCATCATCACGCCCACGGGGTCGTCGGCCTACATCGACCCGGCGACGCTCGCCCACGAGCTGGCCCACGCGAACCAGGACCAGTACGACAACCTCAGCCGGCCGGCGTACAACGGGCGGACCCAGGACCAGCAGCTGGCCATCGGCGGCCTCGTCGAGGGCCAGGCGAAGTACGTCCAGCTCGTCTACCAGCACGAGTGCTCGACCGGTGGCTGGTCGTGCCTCGCGAAGCCGACGAATCGGCCGACGCCGACGGCCACGGCCACCGCAACGGCCACCGCCACGCCGAGCCCCGCGACCGCCACGCCCACGCCGACGGCGAGCCTGTCGACCGGCACGAACTACGGCGTCGAGTGGGTGCTCTACTTCCCGTACGCGATGGGGCCCCAGTACGTCGACTCGCTGCTCCAGCGCGGCGGCCCGTCGGCCGTCGCCGCCGCCTTCCGGTCGCCGCCCGCGAGCTCGTCGACGGTCATCCACGACACGCCGGTCGTCCCCGACACCATCCGCGTGAGCCGGCCGGCGGCGCACGGCTGGCACCGCTACCGCGGCGTCGGGATCAACGGCACGGACACCCCCGGCGAGGCCACCATCTACGCGATGCTCTGGTGGCAGTCCGCGCACGACGGGGCCGGCCTCGTCCCCGCGTCGAGCATCTTCCGGCAGGGCGCGGGGCCGTTCGACCAGTACAACTACACGAGCGCCGCGTCGTCCGGCTGGGCTGGCGGGACGCTCGTGCCCTACCACAAGCCGGGCCAGCCGGACGGCTTCGTCTGGGTGACGACCTGGCGGACGCCGACCGACGCCCGGCAGTTCGCCTCGGCCTACCGGACCATCCTCCAGGCCCACGGCGCGACCCACGCCCCCGGGGCGACGGACTGGACCGTCGCCCCGCCCGACGGCTTCGCCGGCACCTACCGGGTCGCCGTGAACGGGACGCGCGTCACCATCGTCGAGGGGCCGACCGCTGGCGCCGTCGCGGAGCTCCAGCCCCACGTGACGGTGACCCGCCACGCGTCGACGGCCGGCGGGACGCCGACGGGGACGGCCACGCCGTCGCCGGCCCAGCGTTCCCCGTCAGCGACGGCCGCCGCCGGCTCGCCCGCGAACGCGTCAACCCCGCGGGCGCCCGGCTTCGGCTTCGTCGTCGCGCTCGTGGGCCTGCTCCTGGCCGTGGGCGTCCTCCTTCGCCGCCGGCGGTAGCGGGGCCCCCGGCGGGCGAAGCCGGCAAGATACGACCTTCGGGAGAGGACAGAATCGTAGGCGTTCAAGACCTCCGGCTCCCGGTGACGCTCATGGGTCGGCCGATCGCCGTGGCGCACTATCCCGAGGGCAACGGCCACGCCACCCGGATGCTCGCGGTCGGGAAGGCGCTCGAGGCGGCCGGCGACGCCGTCGCCTACGCCGGCGGCGGCGACGGGTCGCGCCTGCTCGAGGCGAACGGCTACCACGAGTTCCGGCCGACGGCGGTCGACTTCGTCGAGGACTACCAGGCCGGCTCGTTCTGCCGGACCCTCGCCCGGAGCGGCCCGCTCTCGTGCCGGCGGGTCGTGGACTACCGCCGCTGGTTCGCCCGGGTGCGGCCCGCGGCGGTCGTGACCGACGACATGTTCGCCGCCGTCGCCGCGCTCCACACGGGCGCGCCGCTGTTCGTGGTCACCCACAACGCCCCGTCGCTCTACACCGACGTCGTCGAGCGGGCGTTCACCCGGCTCGTCACCCGGTACCAGCTGGCGGCCTCGCGGGCGTTCCTCTACCCGTCCGTCTGGCCGGTGGGCCCCGACGACCCCCGGGGGGTGACCCACATCCCGCCCATCGCGCTGGACGCGCCGGCCGGCCGGCCCGGCGTCTCGGACCTCGACGTGCTGCTCGTGCCCAGCGTCTACTCGCGCGGGTTCGACGCCCTCGCGGCGGCGCTCCGGGCCGAGGGCCGCGAGGTCCAGCTCGTCGGCGACGCCCGCTGGCAGCGCGTGCCGGCCCTCCTGCCCTACCTGCGGGCCGCGTCGGTCGTGGTCTGCTCGGGCTACTCGACGGTGATGGAGGCCGCGGTGGCGGGCACGCCGTGCGTGCTCTACCCGTTCACCGACGAGCAGCGCGGCGTGGCCGGGCGCATCGCGCGGGCGGGGCTCGGGGGCTTCCAGGTCGCCACCAGCGTCGAGGGCGTCCGCCGGGCGGTCCGCCACCCCCCGCGGGCGGCCGGCTATCCGAACGGCGCCGGTCGGGCGGCCGAGCTGGTCCACGAGGGGCTGGCTGGTTGACGTCGCCGTCCGAACGCGGCCCCTGAACGCCCCCGACGGCAGCACCACTTATGGGCCGCTGCGCCCACTGTCACCACATGGCACAGCAGGTCGCATCCGTGCTCGAGGTCGACCAGTACACCATGGGGCTCGTCGGCCCCGACCAGCCCTGGGCCGGCACCGTCGCCGACGGCGGCACCGTTCGAACCCACACGCCGCCGGGCTGCTGGGGCCCGATGATCACGCCGTCGTTCCGCGGCGGCCACGAGGTCACCCGGCCCATCCGCGTCGACGGCGCCGAGCCGGGCGACGCGCTCGTCGTCCACATCCGCGACGTCGAGGTCACGAGCGTCGCCACCAGCACGGGCTCGATGGCCGAGCGCGAGGGCGCCTTCGGCGACGACCCCTTCGTCGACCACAAGTGTCCCGAGTGCGGCACGCCCTGGCCCGACACCGTCGTCGAGGGCACCGGCGAGGAAGCCATCCGGTGCGCCGAGTGCGGCGCGAACGCCTCGTCGTTCGGCTTCGACTACGGCTACACCGTCGCCTTCGACGACGACCGAACCGTCGGGCTGACCGTCGGCGAGGACGGCGCCGACGCCCTCGCAAACCGCGCCGCCGAGGCGATGGCGCTCCCGCCGAACGCCCGCCAGCACCCCATCCTCCTCTACGAGCCCGACGGGATGCCGGGGACGCTCGGCCACCTCCGGCCGTTCATCGGCAACATCGGGACGACGCCGCCCATCGAGCTCCCCGACTCGCACAACGCGGGCGACTTCGGCCAGTTCCTCGTCGGTGCGAGCCACGACTGGGGCCTCGCCGACGAAGCGGAACTCGAGGCCCGGACCGACGGCCACATGGACTCGAGCGATGTCCGGCCTGGGGCGACGCTCGTCTGCCCCGTGAAGGTCGACGGCGCCGGCCTCTACGTCGGCGACCTCCACGCCAACCAGGGCGACGGCGAGCTCTCGCTGCACACGACCGACGTCAGCGGCCGCACGGAGCTCGACGTCGAGGTCGTGAAGGGGCTCGCGCTCGACGGCCCGCTCCTCCTGCCGAACGTCGAGGACCTCCCCCACGTCTCGCGGCCCTACACCGACGCCGAGCGCGCGGCCGGCGAGCGCCTCGCCGCCGAGCACGGCGTGGACGCGGTGGCCGACGCCGGCCCCGTCCAGTTCATCGGCACCGGGCCCACCATCAACGACGCGACCCAGAACGCCTTCGACCGCGCCGGGGCGCTCCTGGACATGACCGAGGGCGAGGTCCGCGCGCGCTGTACGTTCACCGGCGGCGTCGAGATCGCCCGGCTCCCGGGCGTCGTCCAGCTCACGATGCTCGTCCCGATGGACCGACTGGAGGCCGTCGGCCTCGCGGACGTGGTCAGGGAGCAGTACGGGCTGTAGGACCCAACGCCGCCTTACCCGCCCTGCATCGCCGGGAACAGCGAGAGCGTCGCGCCCGGCGGGCACGGCGCGTCGAGGTCGACCCGCTCGCCGTCGCGCATCACGCGGACGCTCGGCCGGAGCGCGCCCGCGGGGTCGAGGAGGTGGGGCTCGGCCCGCGGGTGGGCGGCCAGGAGGGCTTCGACCGCGTCGCGGACGGTGTCGCCGGCCACGGCCACGGCGACGTGCTTCCCGCCCGTCGCCGCGCGGAGCGGGCCGTAGACGACGAACTCCATGGTCTCGACGACGCCGGTGGGCGGGAAAAAGGCCGCGTCGGCCGCCTAGCCGAGGCCCGGTCCCGCCGCGCCCGCTCAGAACCCGCGGGCCTCGTGCGCGGCGGCGACGCGCCCGAGCGCGACCACGTGGGCCGCCTGGCGCCAGGTGAACGCGTCGTCGTGCGCGTGGGTCGCCTCGTAGGTCGCCCGGACGTCGTCCCAGGCCGTCGCCATGTCCGACTCGAGCTCCTCGAAGACGCGCTCCTTCGTCCACGTCCGGTGGTTGACGTCCTGGAGCCACTCGTAGTACGAGACGGTGACGCCGCCGGCGTTCGCCAGGACGTCCGGGATGACCGGCACGCCGCGCTCGCGGAGGACGTCGTCGGCCTCGTTCGAGGTCGGCCCGTTGGCGCCCTCGACGACGAGCGAGGCCGCGACCGCGTCGGCGTTGTCGTCGGTGATGACGTTGCCGACGGCCGCCGGCACGAGGACGTCCACGTCGAGTTCGAGCAGCTCGGCGTTGCTCACCCGGTCGGCCCCCTCGTAGTCGCCGACGAGGCCGGGCGCGTCGCCCGAGTCGCGGACCGCCTCGACGTCCAGCCCGTCGGGGTCGTAGACGCCGCCGTCGACGTCACTCACGGCGACGACGTTCGCGCCCCACCCGTCGAGCGTCAGGGCGGCGTTGGCGCCGACGCTCCCGAAGCCCTGGACGGCGACCGTCGCGTCCTCGAGGGGCTGGTCGTAGTAGTCGCAGGCCGCCCGCGTGACGAGGGCGACGCTTCGCCCGGGGGCCTCGGCCCGGCCGTAGCTGCCGCCGATGGCCGGCGGCTTGCCCGTGGCGACGCCCGGGCTCGTCTCGTTCTCGGCCTTGCTGTAGGCGTCCATGAACCACGCCATCGTCTGGGCGTTCGTGCCCAGGTCGGGCGCCACGACGTCGCGCATCGGGCCGACGACCTGGTGGATCTCCTCGGCGAACCGGCGGGTGAGCCGCTCGTGCTCGTCGGGGCTCAGCGAGGCGGCGTCGACGGTGATGCCGCCCTTCCCGCCGCCGTAGGGCAGGTCCATGACGGCGCACTTGAGCGTCATCCACATCGAGAGGCCGATGCACTCGTCGGCCGAGACCTGCGGCGAGTAGCGCAGGCCGCCCTTGTACGGCCCGCGGACGTTGTTGTGCTGGGCGCGGTAGCCGACGAGCACCTCGGTGCTCCCGTCGTCGCGCTCGAGCGGGACGGCGACGCGGTGGACCATGTGGGGCTCGAGGAGCTCCTGGCGCGTGCGCTCGCGCAGGTCGAGGTGCTCGAAGGCCTGTTCCAGCTGGGTGACGGCGGTGTCGACGGCGGTGGCGGCTGTTGCCATGAATGGGGCCCTACTTCGGCGGGTTGCGCCCGTCGTCAATCAGTCGGCAGCCGGGCCACAAAATACCTCGGGAACCGGCGGTTCGGCCGTCGTGACGGCTACGCCGACGCGTCGCGCTCGGCGACGAGCGCCTCGAGCCGCTCGGTCCCGGCGTCGACGGCGCCGCCGTGGTAGCAGACGGTCCGCTCGACGTCGAGCCCGGCGAGCGTCTCGACGCTGTCCCAGGCCGTCTCGAGGTCGGGCGTCGCCGACTCGCGCGGACCGACGAGCTCGCCGTCGACGACGTTGCAGGCGTCGCCCGCGACGAGGAGCTTCGCCTCGGGGAAGTAGAACGAGGTGTGGCCGGGGGCGTGCCCGGGCGTGTAGACGGCGGTCATCGGCCCGGCCGCGGTCGCGAACGACTCGCCGCCGGCGAGCCGGACGTCGATCCGGGTCGGCTCGATGGCCATCGGGCGCTCCTCGCTCGACTTCGCGAGCTCGAGCTCGCCCTCGAGGTAGGGCGCGTCGGCCGCGTGGGCGAACGTCGTCGCGTCGGTCCGCTCGACGACGGCCGCCAGGCAGCCGGCGTGGTCGAGGTCCTGGTGGGTGATGACGACGGCCCACGCCTCCTCGAGCCACCGGCCCTCGTCGGCGATGGCGTGGGCGAGGTCGGCGACCCCGTTCGGGAGGCCGACGTCGAGCAGGAGTAGCCCCCGCGGGGACTCGACCGCCACCGGGTTGAGGGTCATCGTGCGGTCGCCGAGCGTCGCGTCGAGCGACAGGCCGTGCACCACCGTCGCGAGTTCCATGCGGCGCGTTCGACGGCCAGGCGCTTGAATCGGGGGGCTTTCGGCGGTATCGGCCGGTTCGCGGCCCCCTGGACGGACGCGGTCCCTCCTGGACGTCCGCGGCCCCGCCTCGCTACCCCGCCTGCCGCCAGCCGCGGACCAGCTCGTAGACCACGTAGGCCGCGACGACGCCCACGACGGCGATGCCGCCGAGCTCGACCAGCCGGACGAAGAGGCCGACGGTCGCGCGCAGGAGCCAGAGCCCGAACAGCGCCACGACGACGACCGCTCCGACCACCAGCGCCGACCGACCCGCCGTGCCCCGTGCCATGGCCCCTCCTTCCGGGCCGACGCGCATAACGCTTCGCGCGGCGGCGCGGCCCCGGACGCGGTCGCGCCCCTCGGGGCCGTGTGACCGGGCCCCTCGGGACCGGGCCTCCCGGCCCACCACGCCCCGAACCCGAAAACGCCTAACCCCCGGCCGGCTCGCTGCCCCCATGGGAACCACCCTCACGGACGACGTCGCCATCGTCACCGGGGCCGGGCGGAACATCGGGCGGGCCATCGCCGAGCTGTTCGCCGCCGAGGGCGCGAAGGTCGTCGTCGCGGACGTCGACGCCGACCGCGCGACCGAGACCGTCGAGCGCATCGAGGCCGACGGCGGCGCCGCCACCGTCGCCGTCGTCGACGTCACCGACGAGGCGCAGGTTCGGGCCATGGTCGAGACGGCCGAGTCGACCTTCGGGCCCGTCGACGTCCTCGTGAACAACGTCGCCATCAGCGACCGCGACCCGTTCCTCGAGCTCTCGCTCGAGGCGTTCGAGCGCGTCCTCGCGGTCAACCTCCGGGGCACGTTCCTCTGCACGCAGGCCGCCGCGCGGTCGATGCAGGCCTCGGGCGGCGGCCGCATCGTCAACGTGGCCTCGACGTCGGCCCACCGCGGCCGGCCGACGGCGACGGCCTACGCCACCACCAAGGCCGGCATCTGTAACTTCACCCGGTCGGTCGCCAAGGCCCTCGCCGAGCACGACATCCGCGTCAACACGCTGTCGCCGACGCGGTCGGGCTCGCGCGTCGGCCAGGACGACGCCCGCGAGGGCGAAGTGCCGCCGGACATCCTGGCCGGCCGGTGGGGCGTCCCCGAGGACCAGGCCCGGGCCGCGCTGTTCCTCGTGGACCCCGCGAACGGGTTCGTCACGGGCACCGAGCTCCTCGTCGACGGCGGGGCGTCGGCCTGAGGTGGCCGCCCGCCCGCCGGCGCGCGCCGACCGACCCCCGGGCCGCGCTCGCCGCACGACAGGTATAAGGCCGGACGCGGGAGCGACGGACCAATGACCGACGGGGCGGACGGACCGACGGGCAACGATGACGTGGTCAGGGCGGAGGGGGCCGCCGACCCGAGTGATCCCACCCTCGCCGTCGGCGTGGACATCGGCGGGACGTTCACGGACATCGTCGGCTTCGACGCGGCCGCCGGCCGGGTCGTCGTGGCGAAGGTCCCCTCGACGCCGTCGAACCCGGCCGACGCCGTCGTCGCCGGCCTCGACGGGCTGTTCGACGAGACCGGCTACGGCCCGGCGGACGTCGCCTTCCTCGCCCACGGCTCGACCGTCACCGTCAACGCCCTCATCGAGCGCACCGGCGCCGAGACCGCCATCCTCCTGACCGAGGGCTTCGACGCCGTCCCGGTGGCCCGCCGCGGCGACCGACCCCAGGCCGAGGTGACGAACCCGCGCTACGAGCCCCCGGCGCCGCTCGTCCCCCAGCGGCGCGTCTACGAGGTGCCCGAGCGCGTCGGCGCCGACGGCGAGGTCGTCGTGCCGCTCGACGAGGCGGCCACGATCGAGGTCATCGACGCCCTGCGCGAGGCGGGCGTCGAGTCCGTCGCGGTCTGCCTCCTGTTCTCGTTCCTCGACGACCGCCACGAGCGCCGCGTCGCCGAGCTGTTCGCCGAGCGCTACCCCGCGTGCTCGGTCAGCCTGTCGTCGGCCGTCTCGCCGCGCATCCGCGAGTACCCGCGGCTCTCGACGACGACGGTCGCCGCCTACGTCGACCCCATCCTCGGCCGGTACCTGGCCGACCTGGCGGCCCGCCTCGAGCGTCGCGGCATCGCGCCGTCCGACCTGTCGATGATGCTCTCGCACGGCGGCCTCACGAGCTTCGCCGACGCGGCCGCCCAGCCGGCGAGTACGCCGCTGTCGGGCCCGGCGGCCGGCGTCCAGGGCGCCCGGTTCGCCGCCGAGCTCGCCGGGGTCGACGACGTCGTGACGCTCGACATGGGCGGCACGAGCTGCGACATCGCCATCGCGCCCGGCGGCGAGCCGCTCATCACGACCGCGAAGGAGCTCGGCGGCAACCCGGTCACCGTCCCGATGGTCGACGTCCGGGCCATCGGCGCCGGCGGGGGCACCATCGCCCGCGTCGACCACGGCCGGCTCGTCGTCGGCCCGGACTCCGCGGGGGCCGACCCGGGGCCGGTCTGCTACGGCCGCGGCGGCGAGCGCGTCACGGTCACCGACGCGAACCTCGTCCTCGGCCGGCTCAGCCCGGACGCGCGCCTCGGTGGCGACCTCGCGGTCGACCGCGACGCGGCGGAGGCCGCCGTCCGCGAGCAGGTCGCCGAGCCCCTCGGGCTCGCCGTCACCGCGGCCGCCGAGGGCGTCCTCGCGGTGGTCAACGCCGAGATGAAGAAGGAGCTGCGCCTCGCGCTGACGCGGGCGGGCCACGACCCGCGCCGGTTCGCCCTCGTCGCCTACGGCGGCGCCGGGCCGATGCACGCGCCCGCCATCGCCCGCGAGCTCGCCATCGAGCGCGTCGTCGTGCCGCCGTACCCGGGGCTCAACTCCGCCGTCGGCTTGCTGTCGACGGACCGCAAGCGGCTCTACGAGCGCTCGCGCGTCGAGCCGCTCGCCGCGGCCGCCGTCGAGGGGTCGTTCGCCGCCCTCGTCTCCGAGGCCCGGACGGACCTCGGCGAGACGGACGCGGCGCTGACGTTCGAGCGCGAGCTCGAGCTGCGCTACGCCGGCCAGTCATATGAGCTGGCCGTCCCCGTCGAGCCCGGCGACGCCGTCGAGACCATCCGCGAGCGGTTCGACCGCGCCCACGAGGCGGCCTTCGGCCACGCGGGCGACCAGCCCCTCGAGACGATGACCTACCGGGTGGCGGCCCGCCAGGCGACCGACACGCTCACGGGCGACGTCTTCGCCGACGCCCTCGACCCCGACGCCGACGGCGCCCCCACCACCGCCCGGCCGGTCTGCTTCGACGGCGACTACGTCGAGGCCGCCGTCTACGACCGCGAGCGGCTCCCGCCGGGCGCCGTGGTCGACGGCCCGGCCGTCGTCGAGCAGGCCGACACGACGACGGTGGTCGACCCGCACACGCGGGTCGCCGTGGACGAGTTCGGCAACCTCGTGCTGACGTTCGACGGGGGTTCGTCGCCATGAAGGAACGCCCGGACCTCGACCCCATCACCGTCGAGGTCGTCGACAACCGGCTCGACGAGATCGTGCGCGAGATGCAGCACGTGCTGTTCCGGACGGGCTACTCGACCATCATCCGCGACTCGAAGGACGCCAGCGCCGGCATCTGCCTGCCCGACGGCCGCGTCGTCGGCCAGGCCTTCCGGCTGCCGCTGCACTGCGGCGTCTTCCCGCCGACCGTCGACGGCATCTGGCGGGCCTTCGAGCCCGACGACCTCGAGCCGGGCGACGCCGTCGCCGTCAACGACCCGTACTGGTGCGGCGCGAACCACACCTCGGACATGCTCGTGGCGACGCCGACGTTCGTCGACGACGAGCTCGTCGCCTTCTGCCTGACCATCGCCCACAAGCCCGACATCGGCGGGCTCGTGCCCGGGACGACCTCGCCCGACGCCACCGAACTCTACCACGAGGGGCTGCTGCTCCCGCCCGTGAAGTACCGGCGCGCCGGCGCCGTCGACCCGGCCGTCGAGGCCATCGTGCGGAACAACTCGCGGACGCCGACCGTCTCCCTCGGCGACATCGAGGGCCAGCTGGGCTGCACGGCCGTCGGCGCCGCGTCGCTCGTCGACCTCGTCGAGACCTACGGCCTCGAGGCGTTCCGCGGGGCCACCGAGACGCTGCTCGCCTCGACCCGTGACCGCCTGGCCGAGGCCATCGAGCCGTGGGACGGCGAGACGACCGTCGAGGGCACGCTCGACACCGGGAGGGAGCTCCTCGCCGTCCGGCTCACCGCGTCCTCGCGGGCGGGCGAGGGCACCGTCCGCTTCGACTTCGCCGGCACCGACGCCCAGACGCGGGGGCCGTACAACCTCCGCCCGCACGTCGCGCGGAGCGCCTGCCTCTACAGCCTCGTCGGCGTCGTCGACCCGACGCTCGACCTGAACTCGGGGGTCGAGGCGGCCTGCGCGTTCGACCTCCCCGAGGGCTCGCTCGTCAACCCGACCCGCCCCGCGGCCTGCAACAACTATTCGCAGGGCATGGCCGTCTGCGTCCACCTGGCCCTGCGGGCGCTCGCCGCGTTCCGGCCCGAGGGCGCGGTCGCCGAGACGGGCGGCAAGATGAGCATCTCCGTCGGCGGCCGGGCGGCCGACGGCGACGACGAGGCCGTCGTCCACTACGAGATCATGGGCTCGGGCTACGGCGGCCACGCCGGCGGCGACGGCGCGAGCTGCATGGCCTCGTCGTACGAGTCGAACGTCGAGTTCGCCGACGTCGAGATCGTCGAGACCGAGTTCGACGAGCGGTTCGTCCGGTTCGCCACGCGACCCGACTCGGCGGGCGCCGGGGCGTTCCGCGGCGGCGTCGGCTTCGTCCGCGAGTACGAGGCCCGGGCGCCGCTGTCGTTCACCTACCGCGGCTCGGGCCACCGCGTCGAGCCCCGCGGCGTCGGCGGCGGCCTGAGCCCCGGGCACGCCCGTGCCGTCTACGCGCCGGCCGACGGCGCGGCTCGCGACCTCGCCACCTCGGAGACCGTCGCGCTGTCGCCGGGCGACCGCGTGCGCATCGAGCGCGTCGGCGGCGCCGGCTTCGGCGAACCCCGCGAGCGCGACCCCGAGCGGGTGCTCGCCGACGTGCTCGACGGCTTCGTCACGCCCGAGGCGGCCCGCGAGACCTACGGCGTCGAGCTGACCCCGCACGGGACGGGCTACGTCGTCGACGAGGCGGCGACGCGCGAGCGCCGACGGGGCGCGGAGTAGG
>Ga0102944_1000386_pt1 | contig 34831 bp, 30 predicted proteins | sample SalPonD_shore_MG_FD_78172 | JGI IMG/M metagenome (GOLD analysis project Ga0102944, IMG submission 78172) | Salt pond soil microbial communities from South San Francisco under conditions of wetland restoration - Salt Pond MetaG... | ecosystem: Environmental > Aquatic > Marine > Intertidal zone >... | reverse complement strand
TCGAGCCTGGCCCTCAGCACCGGGTCATCCGGGGCCGCGAACGGCAGCCGGTCGATGATCACCAGCCGCAGCGCCGGTCCGCGCACATCGACGCCTTCCCAGAAGCTGGCGCTGCCCAGCAGAACGGCGTCGCCCGCCGCACGGAAGCGGCGCACCAGTTCGCTTCGCGGCGCCTCCCCCTGGACCAGGAGCGGGAAATCCAGTTCGTCGGCCAGCAGCCGTGCCGCCTCGCGCAACGCCCGATGGCTGGTGAACAGGAAGAAGGCGCTGCCGCCGCTGGCTCGCAGCACCGGCAGGGCGGCACTGGCAACGGCCCGTGCATAATCACGGTTTCCGGGGTCCGGAAGGCCCTCGGGAACGTACATCAGGGCACGGCCCGGAAAGTCGAACGGGCTCTCCAGCAACAACTCGTCGGCGTCTTCCCCGAGCCCGACCCGCGCCCGTATATGGCTGAACCCGCCGCCGACCGCCAGGGTGGCGGACGTGAATATCCAGGCCCCGGGACGCGACGCCATGGCCCGCTGTAGGTGGGGCGCGACATCCAGCGGCGTCATGTGGAGGCTGAACGCCGTGCGCGCGGCCTGCATCCACTGCACGCTGTCCTCCGGTTCCGGCTGCCGCATCAGCCGCAGCCGCTCGCGCAGGTCCAGGCAGCGGCGATGACAGCTCTCCAGGCCCTGGCCGCGGTCCGCCAGAGGCTCCAGCGCCTCCCCCAGCAGCTCCAGGTCCCGCGCCAGCTGGTCCAGCCGTCCCGCCACCTCCGGGGTATCCCGCAGCGCCGCCCAGGGTGCGCGCAGCGGCCCTTCCCCCAGTGCAAGCCGCATCTGCCGTACCCGCATCTCCAGCGTCCGGGACCGCTCGGCCAGCTCGGGCATGTCGCCGGTGCCCGCGGTCTGTTCGGCGAGCGTGTCGCGGCCCAGTTCGCTGAGCTGCCGGCTGCTCAGGGACAGGCCGAAGAAGCGCGAAGCGATTTCCGGCACCTGGTGGGCCTCGTCGAGCACGATCGCATCGGTGCCGGGAAGCACCTCGCCGACACCGTCCTCGCGCAGGGCGAGGTCCGCGAACAGCAGATGATGGTTGACCACCAGCACCTCTGCTTCCTGCGCCCGGCGCCGCGCCCGGTACACGAAACAGTCGCCGAACTCCGGACAGGTCGAGCCCAGGCAGTTGTCCGCGGTCGAGGTGACCGCGGGCCACAGCGGGTCGTCCTCGGACAGCTCCGGCACCTCGGCGATGTCGCCGGTCGGCGTCCGGCCGGCCCACTCCCGGACGCGCGCCAGCCGGGCCTGCGCCGAGCGGTCCCGCAGCCCGCCTTCGCTCAGGCCGAGGCGGTGCAGGCAAAGGTAGTTCGCCCGTCCCTTGAGCAGCGCGACCCGGGCCGGAACCTCGAGCGCGTCCCGCACCAGCGGCAGGTCGCGGAAGTAGAGCTGCTCCTGCAGCGTCTTGCTGGCGGTCGAGATCACCGCCTGCGCTCCCGAGGCCAGCAGCGGAACCAGGTAGGCCAGGGTCTTGCCGGTGCCGGTGCCGGCCTCCACGACCAGCCGGCCGCGCTTCCGCACGGCGTGTTCCACGGCGGCCGCCATCCGGCGCTGGGATTCCCGCGCAACGTAACCCGGAATACGGGCGGCCAGCGGCCCGTCCGCCTCCAGCAGGGCGGCCGCCTCGTCCGGTGCCTCGCCGGCGAACTGTCGGCTCATTGGCTCTCCGCCTGTGCTGCCTGTCGATCCGCGTCACGCGCGCCGGGGATGTCGCCCCGGGCCCGCCGGGCGGCCGCCACCACGCGCCACGCCGCCGCGGTGAGCGCCGGCTCGCCGGACAGGCTGACCGCCTTCGACGCCAGCGACTCCGCGTCCGGGTTCCGGTGCTGCGCCAGGCGCACCCGGGCCAGCCGGTACCAGAGCCGCGGATTCCTGGGTTCCAGGCGCAGGGCGCGCTCCAGGCTGGCCGCGGCCGCCTCCGGGTGCCCCGCGCTCATCGCCTGGCTTGCGCGGTCGGCCAGCGCGACCACGGCGGGGGTATCCGATACGGCTTTCCGGGCGCCCTGCCCGGCCCCGCCCGGACCGGTGGTCGCGCAGCCCGCCAGCAGGAAGATCCCCAGCAGGCCGAGACATCGCCAGGACCCCGGGGATTGCCGCCGGACCGGCACCGCGGAGCGGTCCGGCGGATTCACTGGAAAAGGTGCCTGAACCATCGCAGCAGTCCGCCTCCGCCCGTACCTCCGGATCCACCTTCACAGTCGGAGCGGCCGGCCGGCTCGCTCCCCCGGATGAAGGGCAATTGTATCGCCCCGGGGCAGTCCCGGTCCGCCAGCAGGCCGCTCGCCGGATCGATCCAGCGCCGGTCGACGCCCGGCGGCGGCGTCAGCTCCAGCGGCCGGGGATGGATCCGCCGCATGATCGCGCTCCAGATCGGCAGCGCCCCGCTGGCGCCGGTGAACCCGGTGGGCCGGTCGTCGTCGCGACCGACCCATACCACGGCCAGGCGGTTGCCGGTGAAGCCGGCGAACCAGCTGTCGCGGAAGTCGTTGGTGGTGCCGGTCTTGCCGGCGATGTGCAGCGCCGGGTCCATCCAGTGGTAGACCCCGCGCGCCGTGCCGACATCGGCGACCTCCTGCAGCGCGCGGGTGATCAGGTAATCCGGCGCCGGTTCGACCACCGGTCGCACGTCCAGCGAGTAGCGTGACAGCGGTCGACCCTGGCGCGTGAGGACATCGCGGATCGCGCGCAGTGGCGAACGAAACCCGCCGGCGGCGATCGTGTGGTAGATACCCGCGACCTGGTACGGGCTCATGTCCACGGCGCCCAGCAGCACCGACGGGTACGGGTCCGGATCGCTTTGCATGCCCAGCTTCTTCAGGGTCGCGATCACCCGCGGCACGCCCAGAGCGAGCCCCAGGTTCGCGGTCGCGGCATTGTACGAGTGGGCCAGCGCGAGGTAGAGCGGCACCCGCCCGTGGTACTTGCCGCTGAAGTTGGTGGGATTCCATACCCGGCCGCCGGCCTGCCGGAAGTTCACCGGGTCGTCATCGAGCAGCGTCGCGAGCTGGTAGCGCCGCGGCTGCTCCAGGCCCGTCAGGTAGATCGCCGGCTTGATCAGCGAGCCGACCGGCCGGCGCGCAACCAGCGCGCGGTTGAAACCGGCAAAACGCGGGTCACGGCCGCCGACCACGGCCAGCACCTGGCCGTTCTCCACGTCGGTAACCACGGCCGCGGCTTCCAGGCTGCCCCGCGGCAGTCCGCGGCCGTGCTCCAGCCGCCGGATCTGGCGCGACAGGGCCTGCTCGGCGGCGCGCTGCACCCGGGGATCGAGGGTGGTGAAGATGCGCAGCCCCTCGGTGGCGAGATCCGACTCACTGTAGCCCGCCTGCAGCTGGCGCTTGACCAGGTCGATGAAGGCCGGGAAATCGGTCTCCCAGCGGCCGTGTTCGGGGACGCCCAGCGGTTTCTGCTTTTCCAGCAGCGCGTGCCGTTCGCTGATCACGCCGAACCGGGCCATCAGGTCCAGCACGTGGTTGCGTCGCGCCAGCGCGCGCTGCGGGTAACGTCTGGGATTGTAGTACGAAGGCCCGCGCACGAGCGCGACCAGCAGCGCGAGTTCGTGATCCCGGAGCTCGGACAGGGGCTTGCGGAAGTAGAACTGGCTGGCGAGGCCGAAGCCGTGCACGGCGCGGGAGCCGTCCTGGCCCAGATAGACCTCGTTCATGTACGCCTCGAGAATCTGGTCCTTGCGGTAATGCCACTCCAGCAGCACGGCCATGATGGCCTCGTTGAACTTCCGCCACAGGGTCCGCCGGTTGCTGAGGAAGAAGTTCTTGACCAGCTGCTGGGTCAGCGTGCTGCCGCCCTGCACCACTGCGCCCGCGCGGATGTCCGCCAGTAGCGCCCGCCCCATCGCCATGAAGTCCAGGCCGTGATGGCGGTAGAACCTGCGATCCTCGGTCAGGATCAAGGCCCGGGTGAGATGCGGTGGCACGCGATCGAGCCGGACCAGGATGCGGTCCTCGCCGTGCTCGGCATAGATGCTGCCGATCTTGGGGGGATCCAGGCGGGTCAGGGCCAGGTCCTTGCGGCTCCCGAGGTCACGCACCCGAACGACCCGGTGACCGTCGAAGTCGACCTCGAGGTGGCGACTGGGCTCGCTGCCATCCCAGAACACGAACCGGCGCGTGACCATCCGGATCCCGCCGGCGGTCTGCTCCCAGGTCCCGGGCCGCGCCGGGTCCGGGACGCGGCGATAGCCGAGCCGGCGGAGCTCCTCCACCAGCTCGACGCGGTGGAGGAGCTCACCGGCATAGAGATCCAGCGGACGGGCGTAGACCTGCGCCGGAAGCGCCCAGCGCTTTCCCTCGAACTTGCCGGTGACGACCTGGTTCAGGTAGGCGACGTAGCCCGCGAACGTGCCCAGCAGCAGTGCCGCCCCAAGGCTCGTCCATTGCAGCCAGCGGGGCCGCTGGCGGGGCCCGCGGAGTCTCATCCGTGCCTCGTGATCACGATTTGCCTGGACAGGGTGGTCCGTTCATATTCCGTTAACACAATGTGGCTAGAGTAGTTCCGGCAACGCGAGCGGGACTTGCGACGTCAATCCCCTCTCCACCCTGTCAGGCGCCACTCCGGCGCCTGCTTTTTTTTCGCCCCGCCAATGCTGCTATTCGGCCTCACCGGATTCTTCCCGGGCTTCGCCGCGGGCGGCGCGCTCGGCTCCAACGACCTCCTCCATCTGCTCGATGGTGGTGTGGCGTACGTCCTTGCCACCCACCAGGAAGATCACGTACTCGCAGATGTTGCTCGCGTGGTCCCCGATCCGCTCCAGCGCGCGCGCGCACCACATGGTGTCCAGCGCGCGCCGGATGGTACGGGGATCCTCCATCATGAACGTGATCGACTGCCGCGCGATCGAGTCGTACATGTGGTCCACCCGGTTGTCGGTGCGGGCAACGCGCAGCGCCGCCTCCGCGTCCAGCCGGGCGAAGGCGTCCAGAGCCTCGTGCAGCATCTTGCGCACGGTGCCGGCGAGGTGCTCGAGCTCGACGTAACCCTGTGCCGGACGGTCGATCTCGGCCAGCTGGGCCGCGAGCCTGGCGATCTTCTCGGCCTCGTCGCCGATGCGCTCCAGGTCGGTGATGGTCTTGATGATGCTGATGATCAGCCGCAGGTCACTGGCCGCGGGCTGGCGACGGGCCAGGATGCGCGTCGCCTCCTCGTCGATGGCGACCTCCATACTGTTGACGCGGTAGTCGCTGCGGGCGATCTCCTCGCCCAGGCGTCCGTTGGCATCGACCAGGGCCCGGGTCGCCTCGGCGATCTGGTGCTCCACCACTCCGCCCATGGTCAGGACCCGGTTGCGTAGATCCTCCAGCTCCTCGTTGAACTGCTGGGAGATGTGGTGCGTGAGATGCAGTTTGTCCATCGCCAACCTCGCTGGCCGTCGCCGGCCGCCTGTCAGCCGTAGCGGCCCGTGATGTAGTCTTCCGTCTGGCGCTTGGCCGGATTCGTGAAAATGGTATCGGTGTCCCCGTACTCGATCAGCTCGCCCAGATACATGAAGGCAGTGTAATCGGAAACCCGCGCCGCCTGCTGCATGTTGTGAGTCACGATCACGATCGTGTAGTCCGACTTGAGCTCGTGGATCAGTTCCTCGATGTACTGCGTGGAGATGGGGTCGAGCGCCGAGGTGGGCTCATCCAGCAGCACGATGTCGGGCATGATCGCGATTGCCCGTGCGATGCAAAGACGCTGCTGCTGGCCGCCCGAAATGCCGTGTCCGCTCTGCTTGAGCTTGTCCTTGACCTCGTCCCACAGCGCCGCCTTGCGCAGCGCCCACTCCACCCGGTCATTCATCTTGGCGGTACTCAGGCGCTCGTACAGGCGGACGCCGAAGGCGATGTTGTCGTACACGGACATGGGGAACGGCGTCGGCTTCTGGAACACCATGCCGATGCGCGCCCGCAGACGGTTCAGGTCCTGGCGCCGGTCCAGCACGTTCTGCCCGTCGAGCAGCACCTCGCCCTCGGCACGCTGGTTCGGGTAGAGCTCGTAGATTCGGTTGAACGAGCGCAGCAGGGTCGACTTGCCGCAGCCCGAGGGCCCGATGAACGCGGTCACCTTGTGCTCGGGAATGTTGAGCGTGATGTCCTGCAGGGCGCGGAACTCCCCGTAGTAGAAGTTCAGGTTGCGCACGCTCAGCTTGATCGGGCCCTCGGGGCGCCGCGGCTGCTCGCCCGCCTGGCTCGGATTGACGCTCAGCCGGATTCCCCCCCGGCGGTCCTGCTCGTTGCCCGCGGCACTCGTGCGCGACGCCTCCCGGGTTTCGGTTTCGGCTCCGTTGCTCATGGCTGTTGCTCCGTTCCTCTCAGGAAGATCCTGGCGACGACGCTCAGCGCCAGCACGCTGAAGGTGATCAGGAGGGCGCCGGCCCAGGCCAGGTGCTGCCAGTCCTTGTACGGGCTCATGGCGTACTGGAAGATCACCACCGGCAGGTTCGGCATGGGCCGCCCCAGGCTCGTCGACCAGAACTGGTTGTTCAGTGCCGTGAACAGCAGCGGCGCGGTCTCGCCGCTGATGCGGGCCACCGCCAGCAGCACCCCGGTGAGGATACCCGCGCGCGAGGCACGATAGGAGATCCGCAGGATCACCAGCCAGCGCGGCGCACCCAGAGCCGCGGCGGCCTCCCGCAGGTTTTCTGGAACCAGCCGCAGCATATTGTCCGTGGTCCGGACCACGATGGGCAGCACGATCGCAGCCAGCGAGATCGCGCCCGCCCAGCCGGAGAAGTGCCCCAACGGCACCACCATCAGCGCATAGATGAACAGACCGATGATGATCGACGGCGCGCTCAGCAGGATGTCGTTGATGAACAGGATGAAGCCGGCGATCCGCGAGTGGCGCCCGTATTCCGCCAGGTAGGTGCCGGCCAGGATGCCGACCGGCGCACCCACGGCGATCGCGAGCCCGGTCATGATCAGGCTGCCGACGATGGCGTTGCCCAGGCCGCCGGAGCTGCCGGGTGGCGGCGTCATTTGGGTGAACAGCGACGGCTGGATGCCGCCGATCCCGAGCTGCACCAGGGTCACCAGAATCCAGGCCAGCCAGAACAGGCCGAAGCCCATCGTCAGCACCGATACGCTAAGGTTGAAATAGTTGACGATGCGTCTGCACGCGTAACGGCTCATGGCACGTTCAGGTTTACCTGCCTTCCCTGGCCTGCAGCCGCATCAGCATCAGCCGGGCTGCGACCAGCACCAGGAAGGTAATGCAGAAAAGGATCAGGCCAAGCGCGATCAGCGACGAGGTGTACAGCTGACCGTCCGCTTCGGTGAACTCGTTCGCCAGCGAGGACGAGATCGTGTTGCCCGGCATGAACAGCGCCGCGCTGATGTGATGCGCGTTGCCGATCACGAAGGTCACCGCCATGGTCTCGCCGAGCGCGCGGCCCAGGCCCAGCATGATCCCGCCGGTGACGCCGACCCGGGTGTACGGCAGCACCACGTGCCGCACCACCTCCCACGTGGTGCAGCCCATAGCGTAGGCGGACTCCTTCAGCACCGGCGGCACCACCTCGAACACGTCCCGCATGATCGAGGTGATAAAGGGCACGACCATGATCGCCAGGATCAGCCCGGCCGTGAACATGCCGATCCCCATCGGGGGCCCCTGGAACAGGGCGCCCACCGCCGGCCAGCTGCCCAGGTGCGCGGTCATCCACGGCTGGATGTAATCGGCGAAGAAGGGGGCGAACACGAACAGTCCCCACATGCCGTAGATAATGCTGGGGATGCCGGCCAGAAGCTCGACCATGATGCTCAGCGGACGCTTCAGCAAAACGGGGCATAGCTCGGTGATGAACACGGCGATGCCGAAGCTCACCGGCACCCCGATCAGCATTGCGATCAGGGAAGTCACCAGGGTGCCGTACATCGGCGCCAGCGCGCCGAATTCGTTGGTAACCGGGTTCCAGACGTCGGTCCAGATGAATGACGCCCCGAAATGCTCCAGTGCCGGCAGGCTGCCGATCACCAGCGAGGCGATAATTCCCAGCAGCACCAGGAGCACGAACACCGCGGCGGCGAACGTCAACTGCCGGAACAGACCGTCGACCGCCCGCCCCGCACCAGACGCACCGGGGGGGGTCTTTTCTGCACGGGCTTGCGTCACTGCGCTGTTCATCATGCTTGGCTGCAAAGCGACCGGGGGAGGGGTGGAGCGCTCTCCACCCCTCCCCCTCGTTGGATCCGCGGGCATACGGACCCCGCCGTGGCGGCGCCCATGCTAACCCGGCCGCGCGGACATCACCAGATGGGCTTGCCGTCCGGTCCATGCATCTCCTTGTGCCAGACCCCTTCGACCATCTTGACCACGCTGGCCGGCATCGGCACGTAATCCAGCTTCTCGGCGGCCGCCTGGCCGTGATGGTAGGACCAGTCCAGGAAGTCCAGGACCGCCTTCGCGGTCGCCGGGTCATGCTGCTCGCGATACATCAGGATGAAGCTGGCGGCGGTGATCGGCCAGCTCTGCGCGCCGGGCTGATTGGTGAGCACCAGGTAGAAGCCCGGGGCATCCTGCCAGTCGGCATTGGCCGCGGCCGCCTGGAAGGTCTTCGACTCGGGCTTGACGAAGTTGCCGTCCCGGTTACGCAGCTGCGTGTAGGCGAGGTCGTTCTCCAGCGCGTAGGCGTACTCCACATAGCCGACCGCACCCTTGATGCGTCCGACGTAATTGGCCACACCCTGGTTGCCCTTGCCGCCGACGCCGGTGGGCCAGTCAACCGCCTTGCCGAAGCCGATCTTCTGCTGCCAGGTGGGGCTCACCTTCGCCAGGTAGTTGGTGAAGTTGAAGGTCGTGCCGGAACCGTCCGAGCGGTGCACCACGGTGATCGCCCTGTCGGGGAGATCCAGCCCGGGGTTGAGCTTCCTGATCGCCGGATCGTTCCAGCGCTTGATCTCGCCGAGGAAGATCTCCGCCAGGGTGGGGTTGTCGAGCCGCATCTCCCCCGGCTTGACGCCTGGAATGTTCACGATCGCCACCACGCCGCCCATAATCATCGGCCATTGCAGGAGGCCAAACTTGTCCAGCTCGTCCTTCTTGAGCGGCGCGTCGGAGGCCCCGAAATCCACCGTGCGCGCCTTGATCTGCTTAATGCCGCCACCGGAACCGATGGCCTGATAGTTCATCTGGACGCCGGTCTTCTGGTTGTACTCCTGGGCCCATTTCGAGTAGACGGGATAGGGAAACGTCGCGCCGGCCCCCGAGATCTGGTTCACGGAGGCATGGGCGATACCGGCAGCCGAGGCCGACACCACGGCCGCCGACAGCGCCAATATACCAATTCGCTTAAGCATCCTTGACTACTCCCTGAGTGTTGTGATGCGAGGGCCCACTCGTTGAATGCGGACCGCACGGTACGCTACGCGGGGCGCGTGACAATCATGTGAACCCGGCGCCGCCCGCCCCGCGCGGAGCCCGGGCGTCACAGGAATGCAATCCGGGCGACACATGGCCGTCACCCGACAAGCCTAGTGTCGCCGTCATGGATCACAAGCACCCCCGGCGCCTGCGCGTCGCCCTGGTCAGCGAGACCTGGCCGCCCGAAATCAACGGCGTCGCCGCGACCGTTTCCCGCTTCGCCCGCGACTTGCGCTGTCGCGGTCACGCGGTTTCGGTGGTCCGACCGCGACCGGAGCAGTACGCACCGGGAGAGCCCGACGATACCCTGACCCCGGGGCTCGGCATACCCTTCTATCCGGGCCTGCGGCTCGGGCTGGCCTCACCCGCCGCGCTCGCCCGCCGGTGGCGCGAGCGGCGCCCTGACGTCGTCTACGTGGCGACCCAGGGCCCCCTTGGCGCCGCCGCGCTCGGCGCCGCGGCCAGGCTCGCGATCCCCGTGGTGGCCGGTTTCCATACCAACTTCCACGACTACAGCCGGCACTACGGTTTCGGTTGGCTCGCGCCCGCGGCATCGGCCTGGCTGCGCCGGTTCCACCGCCGTGCGTGGTGCACCGTCGCGCCCACGCCGGCGCTGGCGGAGGCCCTCGGGCGCCAGGGGTTCGGGCGCGTGCAGGTCATCGGCCGGGGCGTTGACACGGCGCTGTTCAGCCCCGCCCGGCGCAGCACGGCAATGCGGCGTGCCTGGGGGGTCACCGGCGACCGCCTGGTGGTGCTGCACGTCGGCCGGCTCGCACCGGAGAAGAACCTCGGGCTGGCTCTCGAGGCTTGGCGCAATATCCGCCAGCTCAGGCCCGGGGCACGGTTCGTGGTCGTCGGCGACGGGCCCCTGTTGGGTAGTCTCCGGCAGCGGGAACCCGGTATCCTGTTCGCGGGAGCACGGCGGGGCCGGGATCTCGCGGCTTGCTACGCCAGCGCCGACATGTTCCTGTTCCCGAGCCGGCACGAGACGTTCGGCAATGTCACCATCGAAGCCCTCGCCAGCGGCCTGGGTGTCGTCGCCTTTGACCGTGCCGCCGCCAGCCTGTACATCCGGCACCGCGTCAGCGGCATGGTGGTGCCGCCCGACCAATCCGCGGAATTCGTCGCTGCGGCCGCCAACCTGGCCCGCGATCCGGGCCTGCTGCACCGCATCCGGGGCAACGCGCCGGCGGCAGTCGGTGGCCTCGATCACGGATTCGTGGTAGACCATCTGGAACAGGTTCTCGACCAAGCCGCCCGGCAGGCGGATCGGAAGCATGATCAGGCACGCCATGTCGTCCTTGCTAGATAACGCCAGCAGGCTCGAGCTTGCCTGGTGCATCCGCTTGCAGCGGCGCGTGCGCCGACCCGGCATCCGGCTTCTGTTCCGCTGGGCCAGTCGCATGGGCAACGGCGCGATCTGGTACACCCTCATGGCGGTGCTGCCCATCCTGGATGGCCTGCGCGGCCTGGGCGTGTCGCTCGAGCTTGGCCTGACCGCCCTCGCCTGCCTCGCGATTTATCGCGCCACCAAGACCGCGACCGCCCGGCCCCGTCCCTGGGCCGTGAGTCAGACGGTGCACGCCGGCGACCGCTCGCTCGATCCCTTCAGCTTTCCTTCCGGCCACACGCTCCAGGCGGTGGCCATGACGACCATCGCGATGGCGCATTATCCGACCCTGGCCCTGGTGCTCGTGCCGTTCACCCTGCTGGTGGCCGGCTCACGGGTGGTGCTGGGGCTGCATTATCCCAGCGACGTCCTGGCCGGCGCGCTGATCGGTCTCGCGGTCGCCCTGCCGGTCGCGCTGCTCATCCCCTGACGGCGGAGCCTGTTTACAGGGGGGCGGTCTGATCCGGATACTGACTGACACGGCATTCCCGCACGGAGCCTCAGATGCCGCCAACGTCCGACCGGCGCAATGCGATCGTCGGGGCAGCCGCCGCCGATCCCGAGCTTCGCGACGGCGTGCCCCGCGCCGGGCGGGAGATGGCCGGCCAAGTGCGCCAGCTGTTCTTCGGCGGGATCCGGCAGGGCTATCTGGCTGCCGCGGGAGACCCGGATGTCGCCGCCCGGGCGCTGGTCACGCTGCTGCTGCAGGGTCTGCTCGAGAACTTCGCCGAGGGCCGCTCCGCGGCCGAGGCACGACGCCACCTTGTGCAAACCCTGCGGCTGGTTGTGCGCGGTGCGGCGCAGGACCGTCACCGCGCGCCATAGCCGCGCTCACGACGCCTTCACGCCCTGCCGCTGCAGGCGCTGCTCGGGGAAATGACAGGTGAAGGTGCTCCCCTCTCCCAGGCGGCTGTGGATCTCCAGCCGGCCGTCGTGCCGCAGGACCCCGTTGCGCACGATCGCCAGGCCCAGACCGGTCCCGCCCTGTCGCCGGGAGCGGCCGGTATCGACTCGGTAAAAGCGCTCCGTGACCCGCGGCAGATCCTTCTCGGGAATGCCGATGCCGGTATCGCTCACTGCCAGGTACGCTCCGTCCCGCTCTGAATCCCAGGTGAGTTCCACCCGGCCGCCCTCGGGTGTGTACTTCACGGCGTTGGTGACCAGGTTCGCGGCGACGCTGTGCAGCTCTCGCTCGACACCGCGAAGGCGCAATCCGGGCTCCGCGTAGACCGCGATCTCCACCGCGCCGTCGGCGATCTTGCGCGCCTGCTCGGCCACCGCCTCCAGCAGCTCCGGCATGTCGACGGCCTGCTGCTGCACCGCGTCGACCGGGCCCTCCATGCGCGAGAGCAGCAGCAGGTCTTCGAGGATGTGCTCCATGCGCGTCGCCTGTTCCCGCATGCTTTGCAGCGGCTGGCTCCACCGCGCCGCCGCCTCGGGGTCGTCGAGCAGGCTGTCCAGGTAGCCTGCGACGACCGTCAGCGGGGTGCGCAGCTCGTGCGAAGCATTGGCGACGAAGTCACGGCGCACCTGCTCGAGCTTGTGCAGGCGGGTAACGTCCCGCGCGATCATCAGGCGCTGCTCGTCACCGTAGGGCACCACCTGCAGGGCCAGCGTAATGTCCTCGTTCACCGGCGAGGGCACCTCCACTGCGTCCTCGTACTTGCCGGTGCGCAGGTATTCGGTGAACTGGGGATGCCGCACCAGGTTGGCCACGCGCTGGCCGATATCCTGGGGATAGCGCAGATTCAGCAGCTGACCGGCCGCGCTGTTGAACCACACGATGCGCACGTCGGGGGTCAGAAGAACGGTGCCATCGGGGAACGCCGCCGTGGACTGCTGGAACTCACGGAGGATGGCGGCGAGGCGCCGTTTGCGCCGACGGTTGCGGCGCTGCAGACGATAGAAGTGGCCGTAGATCACGCCCCAGATACCCGGGCCGTCGGGCGGGTTGAGGCTGCGTGACCCGCCCAGCCAACGCTCAAGCCGGTAGAGGTTGCGTATCTGCCAGGCGATGTACCCGCCCCCGACCAGAACGATGCCCCAGCCGGCCGAGCCGAAGACCAGACCGACCAGGGCGCCAGCCAGTAGCACCCCGAACAACCGCCACGCCTCCACGCCCCAGGGCGACATCAACACTCAGCCCTGAACGGAGAAGCGATACCCGGTCCCCCGCACGGTCTGCACCAGGCGTTCGGCGGCGTGCTCGGTAAGCGCCTTGCGCAAGCGGCGGATGTGCACGTCCACGGTACGCTCCTCGACATAGATGCTCGGCCCCCAGACCCGGTCCAGCAGCTGCGCCCGACTGTACACACGCTCCGGGTGCGACATGAAGAAATGCAGCAGCCGGAACTCGGTCGGCCCGAGGTGCACCGCCCGTCCGTCCACCGTCACCCGATGAGCGCCGGCGTCCAGGCGGATACCGCCAAGCTCGATCACCTCCTCGGCACCGCCGGCCGTCGCGCGCCGCATCACGGCCCGAATCCGGGCCACCAGTTCGCGAATGGAAAACGGCTTGGTGACGTAATCATCGGTCCCGATGTCCAGGCCGCGCACCTTGTCCGCTTCCTCACCGCGCGCGGTCAGCATGATGATTGGCAGCTCGCGGGTTCCGTCGTCCCGTCGCAGGGAACGCGCCAGCTCAAGGCCACTAACCCCCGGCATCATCCAGTCCAGCAGCACCAGATCCGGGCGATCGTCGGCAATAGCGATACGCGCTTCCTGGGCATCGGCCGCGCCCACGACGCGATAACCCTCCCGCTCGAGCCCGAAGGCAATCATCTGCCGGATCGACTCTTCATCGTCGACTACCAGTACGGTCTGTTCGGCCATGTCATCCGCAATGGTTCAACATCCGTGACGATTACAACAATGCATTATGACACAACGATGACGAAGCCTTCCCGGCCCCTGCCACCGCTGGAGGGATGCTTTTGCGCGGCCGACAACCTGGCAAAAGATCAGCAGTCGCGGCGCAACCGAGGCAGCGCGATCCTTGCCTCCGGTCCGCCGGAAACGAGGGGGCGCGGTCCGGACTGCAGGCAATCCTCGAGAATTCCCGCGACGGTATCGCGGTCCTGAGGTGGGCCACCTGCCTGAGCTGCAATCCGGCGCTGTGCCGCATGTTCGGGCATGAGTCAGCCGGCGAGATCGCCGGGCGGAGCATCCTGGACTGCGGCGATCCCGGCGAGCATGCGCGGCTCCCGCGCAGCTACCGCGAGCAGCTGGCGGGACGCCAGGCGGCACTGCAGCTGGACGCGGTCGGCCGGCGCGCCGACGGCAGCTGCTTCGACTTGCGCATGAGCGCCGGCCTGTCCCGCGCGGACGATGAATACCGGCTGGTACTGGTGGTATCGGACATCACCGCCGAGCGCAGCGAACGGGCCCGGCTCGAGGCGGAGAACACCACCCTTGCCCGGGGCATGGGCCGGATCGCCGAAGGCGTGATCACCAGTGGCGCGGGCGCTCGGCTGCCCCTGCTCCGGGGCCGCACCGCGGTGGGAGCAGTCAACCTAGGACGGTGCACGGCCGGCGAACCGGAACCGGCCCTGCTGGCGGCCCTGGCGGAGCTACAGCATCAGCTGGCCGGCCGCGTGGCCGATGCCGGCCGGCCCCCGGCCTGGCGCGAAGCCGAATAGCTGCCATGCCAGTCAGGACCGCCCGAGGCTCTTGCTGGCCATCTCGTACACGTCGTTCGGCAGATCCGGGCTGGCAAGAATTCGCTCGAGCTGGGCTTTCATCAGCTGGCTCCGGGAGGATTCGTAGCGGCCCCAGTCCCGCAGGGGTCCCAGCAGACGGGCCGACACTTGGGGGTTGAGCGGCGCGAGCTCCAGCACACGGTCGGCGAGGAAGCGGTATCCCGCCCCGTCGGCGCGGTGAAAGTGCCGCGGATTGCCCCGGCAGAAGGTCCCGATCAGTGCCCGCACGCGGTTGGGATTGCGGAGGTCGAAGTCCGGGTGCCCGCCCAGCTCCTGCACCCGTTCGAACGCGTCGGGCCGCCGGGACACTGCCTGCACGGCAAACCACTTGTCCAGCACCAGCGGATCCTCCCGCCAGTGCGCATGGAAGCGTTCCAGGGCCCGGTCGCCGGCCGGGTCACCCCGTTCCGTCAGGGCCGAGAGCGCCATCATGGTATCGGTCATGTTGTCGGCTTCGTCGAACCGGGCCTCGCAGCGGCGCACGATGTCCTCGCGGCCGGTTTGCGCGGCCATCAGGTAGGACAGGCATGCCCCGCGCAGCCGGCGGCGCGCGACCGCATCGGCGTCGAACCGGTACGGGCCGTCGTCGCGGCAACGCTCGAACGCGGCCAGGAAAGAGTCCCGCAACGCCTCGGCCAGGCCGGCCCGCAGGTGCTCGCGCGCGTCATCCAGCGCCTCGACCCGGACCGGCTCCATCAGGCCAGCGAGGTAGTCGAAGCCCGGCAGCCGCAGTGCCTCCGCCGCCAGCGACGGGTCCACCGACTGGTCCTCCACCAGCGCCGCGACCGCCCGCACCAGCCCCGACGGCACCACGCCGCCCGGCTCGCCGGTATTCGCGCGCTCCAGCAGCAGCCGGGTAAACAGCTGCTGGCCCGCTTCCCAGCGGTTGAACGGGTCCCGGTCATGCGCCATCAGGAAGTGGAGATCGGCCTCCGACAGTCCCGCGTCCAGGTACACCGGGGCGGAAAAGTCGCGCAGAAGTGACGCCACGGGCTGCTCGGACACGTCCCGGAACTCAAACACCTGCTCGGCGGCGGTCAGCTCCAGGACCCGCTCGCACGGAGCCACGCCGTCCCCCTCCAGGCGCAGCGGGACCTGGTCGCCGCCCGGGTCGAGCAGGGCCATCCGCACGGGGACGTGGAACGGATCCTTGCGGGACTGTCCGAGGGTCGGGAGACAGCTCTGGCGCAGGGTCAGGCGGTAGCTCCGGCGCTCGGGGTCGAATTCCCCACGGGCCTCGACCCGGGGCGTGCCGGCCTGCTCGTACCAGCGCATGAACTGGCCGAAATCGCGCCCGTTGGCCTCGGCCATGGCACCGACAAAGTCCTCGATGGTCGCCGCGCGGCCGTCGTGATGCCCGATATAGAGATCCATGCCGCGGCGGAAGCCGTCCTGGCCGAGCAGGGTGTGCAGCATGCGGATCACTTCGGCGCCCTTCTCATAGACCGTCGGCGTGTAGAAGTTGTTGATCTCGAGGTACGAGTGCGGCCGCACCGGATGGGCCGTGGGTCCGGCATCCTCCGGAAACTGTATCGAGCGGATCATCTGCGTGTTGCGAATGCGATGCACCGCGGCCGAATGCATCTCCGACGAGAACAGGTGCTCGCGGAAGACGGTCAGCCCCTCCTTCAGGCTCAGCTGGAACCAGTCTCGGCAGGTTACGCGGTTGCCGGTCCAGTTGTGGAAGTACTCGTGTGCCACCACGCTCTCGATGTTCTCGAAATCCTGGTCCGTGGCGGTTTCGGTGCTGGCCAGCACGTACTGGGCGTTGAACAGGTTCAGCCCCTTGTTCTCCATCGCGCCCATGTTGAAGTCGCTCACCGCCACGACCATGTACAGGTCGAGGTCGTACTCCAGGCCGAAGGTCCGCTCGTCCCAGGCCATGGCCTTCTTGAGGGATTTCAGCGCGTGCGGCCCCTTGGGCTCGTCTCCCGGCCGCACATAGAGCCTCAGCGGCACGCGGCGGCCGGAGCGCGTCACGAACTCGTCCTCAACGCAGGCAAGATCCCCCGCCACCAGCGCGAACAGGTAGCTCGGCTTGGGGAAGGGATCCTGCCAGGTGACGAAGTGCCGTCCGTCGCCGGCGTCACCCTCGGCGATGCAGTTGCCGTTGGACAGCAGCACGGGGTAACGGGCGCGGTCGGCCTCGATGGTTGTGGTGAAACGGCCCAGCACATCCGGCCGGTCGGGATGGTAGGTGATGCGCCGGAACCCCTCGGGCTCGCACTGGGTAAAGAAGTTGCCACCCGAACGGTAGAGTCCTTCCAGCGCGGTATTGTGCTGGGGACGGTTGCGGCTCTCGACGGTCAGCTCGAACTGTTCCGGGACCTCCTCAAGGGTCAGGCCGGCCTCGTCGAGGCGGTACTCCTCCGGAGCCAGGCGGCGGTCCTCCAGGGACAGGCCCGTGAGCTCCTGGTGCTCGCCCCGCAGCACCAGCGGGGCCGCCGCGTCGGCCGCCTCCGGATTGCGCCGGATCAGCATGCGCGCGCGCACATCGGCGTGTTCCTCGTGGAGATCGAGCGACAGATCGATCTCGTCGACCAGGAAGGTGGGCGGCGTATAGTCCTCGAGGCGGACGGCGCGGGGCTCGGGTCTTGGCATGGCACGCGGCTCCTGGTCAGATGAGAAGGCTATTGTAACCGGCTGTGCCGACCATTGACGAAGGTCAGCGCGTTCGCCGGACACCCCGCTTACATTGCGTTACGCGTCGCGCACTTTCGGTTACATCGCGTTCCGGCCGGCGCAGCTAGAATCTCGCTCGCAGGCCCCGCCGGACGGTGCGGGGCGGGAACTCGGAACGAGGATGAAAAAACTCGCATGGATCGGCGCCCTGGTCCTGATCGTGCTCGTGGCCGGCGGGGTTCTTTACTGGCGCGAACGCCCCGCACCGCCGAGCTACACTACGACGGCCGCGGCCCGCGGCGACATCGTGCAAACCATCATCACCACGGGTACGGTCAACCCGGTGGTGACGGTGCAGGTCGGTTCCTACGTCTCGGGCCGCATCCAGTCGCTCTCCTGCGACTTCAACACGCGCGTCAAGGCCGGGGAGCTCTGCGCCCGGATCGACCCCCGCCCCTACCGCATGGCGGTTGACCAGGCCCAGGCCAACCTGTCCAGCGCCAAGGCACAGCTGGCCAAGGACCAGGCCGGCTTGGCGTATGCCAAGACCAACTACGAGCGGGACCGGCCCCTGTACCAGCGCGGGATCGTCTCCCAGGACACCCTCGACAGCGAGCTCAGCAGCTACCGCCAGGCGACCGCGCAGGTGGAGCTGGACAAGGCCACCATCGCGCAGCGCAAGGCGGCGCTCGAGGCCGCCCAGGTCAACCTCGACTATACCCGGATCATCTCCCCGGTGGACGGCACCGTGGTCTCACGCAACGTGGACGTGGGCCAGACCGTCGCCGCCAGCTTCCAGACGCCGACCCTGTTCCTGATCGCCCGGGACCTGACGAAGATGCAGGTCGACACCAACGTCAGCGAATCCGACATCGGCCAGGCACACGTCGGCCAGAAGGCCGTATTCACGGTCGAGGCCTATCCCGGCACGACCTTTGACGGCGTGGTCACCCAGGTCCGCCAGGCCCCGATCACGGTCCAGAACGTGGTTACCTACGACGTCGTGATCGGCGTCGACAACCCCGACCTGAAGCTGTTCCCGGGCATGACCGCCAACGCCCGGATTATTACCCGCGAGCGACGCAACGTCCTGCGGGTGCCCCTGCAGGCGCTGCGCTTCGAGCCCGGCGGACCCCTGGCCGCCGGCAGCGCCGAGGCCGGCCCCGCCTGGCCGGTCCGTGGCTCCCATGTGTGGATCCTGCGTGACGGCAAGCCGGTGCGGCTACCAGTCACCGTCGGCCTGCAGGACTCCGACTGGGCCGAGATCACCGGCGGCGACCTGCACGAAGGCGATGGCGTGATCATGGACGAGGCCGGCGGCGCCGCCCGTCGGGGCCGTGGCCCCGGTCGCAGTCCGTTCCGGCTGTGAGGCGCGCATGATGGCCGACAGCGGGCAGCCCCTGATCCAGGTGCGCGGGCTCACCCGCTCCTACCGCACGGGCGACGTGTCGGTGCAGGCTCTGCGCGGCATCGATCTGGTCATCAACCACGGCGAGTTCGTCGCGATCATGGGATCCTCCGGGTCGGGCAAGTCCACGCTGATGCACCTGCTGGGCTGCCTGGATCGTCCCGACAGCGGCAGCTATCACCTCGAGGACGTCGACATCGGCGCCCAGGACGAGCCGGCGCTGGCGCAGATCCGCAGCCAGCGCATCGGCTTCGTGTTCCAGAGCTTCAACCTGCTGGCCCGGACCACCGCCGTCGAGAACGTGGCGCTGCCGTTGCTGTATTCAGGAGGCCTGCGCAGCGGCAACGCGAGGGCCCAGCAGGCGCTGGCCGCGGTAGGCCTCGGCGACCGGTCGGGGAACACCCCGGGCCAGCTCTCGGGGGGAGAGCAGCAGCGCGTGGCGATCGCCAGAGCACTGATCAACGACCCGGTTCTGCTGCTCGCCGACGAGCCGACGGGAAACCTCGATTCCCGCACCGCCGACGAGATCATGCACATGCTGCGCGCCCTGAACCGGGAGCGCGGCCTGACCGTGGTGCTGGTGACCCACGAACCGGACATGGCGGCGTGGGCGGACCGGATCATCACCATGCGCGACGGCCAGGTGATCGCGGACGAGCACAACCACGCCGCCCGGGAGGACAACGCCCCGGGCGGGCCCGGGCCGGAGGCGGCGCCCGCCCCCGAGGCCGGATTCACGCTGCCACTGGCCGGCATGGCGCTGCTGGTGGCGGCCCGCGCAATCTTCCGCAACAAGATGCGCTCGGCGCTCACCATGCTCGGCATATTCATCGGCGTGGCCGCGCTAATCACCATGGTGGCGGTGGGTCAGGGCGCCAATGCCGCGGTGGCCGCGCAGATGGAGGCACTGGGAACCAACATGATCGTGGTGCTGCCCGGCGCCACCCACGCCGGCGGGGTCCGCGGCGGCTTCGGCAGCGCGTCCACCCTGACCGTGTCGGATGCCGATGCGATCCGCAAGGAGGCGACAGCGGTCGCCAATGTCAGCTACCAGATCCGGGGCGCGGGCCAGATCCAGTACGGTGGCCAGAACTGGAACACGGGCATCCAGGGCGTGACGCCGGCCTATTTCAGCATCCGCCGCTGGCCGGTCGCGGCGGGACGCAGCCTGACGCAGCAGGACGAGACGGCGGCCGCGCGCGTGTGTCTGATCGGCCAGACCGTTTACCGCAACCTGTTTGGTGCCCACGAGAATCCGATCGGGGCGACCATCCTGGTGCGCAACGTACCGATGCAGGTGGTCGGGCTGCTCAGTGCCCGCGGCCAGACCGGCTTCGGCCACGACCAGGACGACACGGTGATGATTCCGTTCTCGACCGCCGAGCGCAAGGTGATCGGCGTGGCCGCCCCCTCGAGCACCGAGACCCCCAGCAACTGGATCTACGGCCAGCCCGTCAACCCCTTCGGGACCCCTGCGCGCCTGACCGGCTTCGTCAACATCATCTTCGTGCAGGCCCGCAGCCCGGCCCTGGTGCAGCCCGCGATCGACCAGGTCACCCGCATCCTCAGCCGGCGACACCATATCCAGAACGGGGACACGCTCGATTTCAACGTCCGCAACATCAGCGACATCGCCGAGGCGGCCCGCGGCAACGCCCGGATCCTGGGCGTGCTGCTGGCGGCCGTGGCCTCGATTTCGCTGCTCGTGGGCGGGATCGGAATCATGAACATCCTGCTGGTCTCGGTGACCGAACGCACCCGGGAGATCGGCCTGCGCCTGGCGCTCGGCGCCCGCCGCATCCACGTGCTGCTGCAGTTCCTGGTCGAAGCGGTGCTGCTGAGCATCATCGGCGGCGTCGCGGGCATCATTGCCGGGGTCGCGGTCTCGGAGATCGTGTCCGTGGTCGCGGGCTGGCCGACCCAGCTCTCCGCGGTGGCGATGATGGGGGGGTTTTTGTTTTCGGGGGCCGTGGGCGTCTTCTTCGGCTACTATCCCGCCCGGCGGGCCGCGGGCATGAATCCCATCGAGGCGTTGCGCTACGAATGACCGCCAGCACCGAAAGCCCGCCACGCAGCAAGGTCCCGGGACGCGGGCATGCCCGGCCGTACCGGTCCCTGACGCCGCTATTCCTCGCGCTGGGCCTGTCTGCCTGTGCCGTGGGCCCGAACTTCGCCCCGCCGGCCGCCCCGGAAGCCCGCCAGTACACCACCTCCCCGACTCCCGCGACCATCCATTCGACGCAGCAGCAGGGCGATCAGGCCATTCGTATCGGCCGCAGCATCTCGGCGACATGGTGGGACCTTTACCAGGTCCCGGCACTGAACGACGTGCTCACACAGGCGATCGCCGGCAGCCCGGGGCTGGTCGCCGCCCGTGCCACACTGGCCCAGGCGCGGCAGAACGTGGCGGTCGCCGCCGGAGGCCTCTACCCGCAGCTCGATCTCGGCGCCCGGGCCGGGCGTGAGCGCACCACGGCCTCCGGTGTCGCCGGCGCGCCTACCGGCAATTACTACGCGGTCAGCGCTACCGCCGGCTACAGCCTCGATCTCTTCGGCGGGACCCGCCGCAGCGTCGAGCAGCAGCAGGCCCTGGCCGAGGTCAGCCGCTACCAGCTCGCCGCGGCCTGGCTGACTCTCACCGGCCAGAGCGTCCAGCAGGCCCTGACCATCGCCTCGGCTGAAGCGCAGATCCAGGCCGCGCAGGAGATCGTCTCCGCCGATCGGAAGAACCTGTCCCTGGTGCGGCAAAAGTACCAGGCGGGCAAGGCCGCGCGCGTGGACGTGCTCACCGCCGAGACCAGCCTGGCCTCGGACCAGGTGCTGCTGCCTCCCTTGCGCCAGCAACGGGACGCCGCCCGCCACGCGCTGGCGGTGCTCAGCGGCCATTCACCGGCGCAGTGGACGCCGCCGGAGTTCCGGCTGGAGGACTTCACACTGCCCTCCAGGGTCCCCCTGAGCCTGCCGTCGAGCCTGGTTCACCAGCGTCCCGACATCCTGGCGGCCGAGGCCCGGCTGCACGCCGACAGCGCCGCCATCGGCGTGGCCACTGCCAACCTCTACCCCTCGCTCACCCTTTCGGCGTCCCTGGGCCAGCAATCCGCGGAAGCGGGCACCCTGTTCGACAGCGCCAGCCGTTTCTGGAGCATTGCGCTCGCGCCGCTGCAGCCCCTGTTCCATGGCGGGGCGCTGCGTGCGCAGAAGCGCGCGGCCGTGGACGCTTACCAGGCGTCGCTCGCCAACTACCAGCAGACGGTCCTGACCGGCTTCCAGCAGGTCGCGGATACGCTGCGGGCGCTCTCCCACGACGCGCAGCTGGTCGATGCCCAGGCGACCCTGCTCGGCAACGCCAGCACCTCCCTGGAGCTGCAGCGCATCAGCTATCAGGCGGGCAAGTCCGACCTGCTGCAGCTGTTGGACGCCCAGCGCAGCTATGCCCAGGCCCGCATCGGCTATATCCAGGCCCGGACCCGGCGTCTTCAGGACACGGCCGGCCTGATCGTGGCCCTCGGTGGCGGCTGGTGGCAGTCGAGCGCTGCCGGCGCGACGCCCGGGACCGCGGGGACCCAGTGAGCCGGCCAGCGGCGTAACTCCGGGATCGCGTTGGTCAGCCCGGCGAGCCGCGCCGGGCCACGTGCCGCTTGCTGCTCCAGGACGACAAGAGCCCGCCACGCACGACGTTGCGCCGGCAGGTGGCACCCGCGTAACACTCCCGGTCACGTACACGGCCAACTTCGCTGATTGCCGCCCTTCGCGGGGGCATTTCCCCGCTGCGGTGCCAGCGGCTGCCGGAGTATCGAAAGGGAGAAAGGGGTGCAGTGAGCTGTTCCACGACCGACCGGTGGCATCGCTCAGATGGGGCGCGGGGCGTCGAGGTTCGGGCCGCCCCGATCGCGCTATTGAGCCGAAGGGACGGAGGCGCCGACCCCGCCGGCGCCCCCGTGGGATGTCACCAGCGGCGACCGTGGCCGTGATGGAAGCCGCCGTGGCGGCGGAAGTCCAGGTCGAAGACGCTGCGCTGCACCGGGCTTAGCCTGGCATAAAGCGGCTTGACCGCCTTCTCCAGCGCCTGCAGGGACTGGAGCCGCTGCTGCGTGAAGCGTATCCCCTGATCGAGCCGTTCCGGTGCGGTCTTCGGACGCTTCCGGCGTGCTTCCTGCCAATGCTTCGCCGCCGACGCCGCCCGGGCCTTCAGGGTCTGCGCGAAATCCTGCCAGGCGTCCTCCTGGCCCTTCTTGAGGTGCAGGTCGTTCCTGAGCCGGTCCAGGTAACGGTCGAGCCGGTGCTGCATCGCCTGCGGGCCGTGGCTGGAGTGCCCACCGGGCCGCCCCCAGCTACCCTGGCCGGGAGCGGAGGCAAGCGCCGCGGGCGCGGCGATCGTGACCGCCAGGGCGGCCGCGCTGATAAGGACGGGAAGTGCTCGCATGTTCCGATCTCCATGTTGGACGGGGAATGTCCGTGGCAGACCTACCAACTCTTTCAGAAGGTATAACCCGATCCCGCACGCGGAACCGTAACCGAAACCGAGGTTGTGCAACGGCGTGTAACAATGGTCGGGCAGGACTGATCCGGTCAGGGGCAATGCCCTCGCCGCAGGTGGCCCGTTGCGAGGTGGCATTGCCCCTGACGGGGTCGGTAATAATTCGTTACGCGGGCAGGCGCGCCGGGCAGCCCGCCTGTGTTGTATATATAACCTCATGAACGAAACCGCTCATATCCTGGTCGTCGACGACGACGCCGAGATCCGCGACCTGCTGGAGACCTACCTGTCGGACAACGGCTACCGGGCGACCGCCGTGCGCGACGGCCATGGCCTGCGGGCCGTACTCGAGCACCAGCAGGTCGACCTGGTCGTGCTGGACCTGATGCTGCCCGGCGACGACGGCCTCACCCTGTGCCGCGAGCTGCGGAGCCATTCTCGGGTCCCGGTGCTGATGCTCACCGCGCGCGGCGACGAGGTCGACCGTATCCTCGGCCTCGAGATGGGTGCCGACGACTACCTGCCCAAGCCCTTTAATCCGCGGGAGCTGCTGGCGCGGATCAAGAGCATCCTGCGCCGCACCCACCAGGGGTCGCAGGACAAGGACGACCGGGGGGGGCGGCGCTTCCTGTTCGACGGCTGGTGCTTTGACCGGGTGACGCGCCAGCTTCTGGCCCCCGACGGGGCGTCGATCGCCCTGTCCGGGGCCGAGTACCGCCTGCTGGAGATCCTTCTGCGCCATGCCAACGAGGTGCTAAGCCGTGACCAGCTGATGCGGCACCTGCACGGGCGCGACAGCGGACCGTTCGATCGCAGCCTGGACGTCCAGGTGAGCCGTCTTCGCCAACGGCTTGGGGACGACGGCCGGGAGCCCCGCGTTATCAAGACCGTGCGCAACCGGGGCTACGTGCTCGCTGTTCCGGTGATTGCGGAGCCCTGACGTGCGGCTTCTGCCCCGCTCGCTGTTCGGGCGCCTGACGCTGATCCTGGTCGCGGGCCTGGTGGTGGCCCAGCTGCTCAGCCTCGGGCTTACCCTGCGCGAGCGAAGCCGGTTGCTGCACCGTTTCGACAGCCAGCGCTGGGCGCAGCACATGGCCGATACCGTGCGCCTGGTAGAAGCGCTGCCGCCCGGCGAGCGGGGGCGCGTGACGCGCGTCGTTTCGCGGCCGCACCTGCGGGTCGTACTGCGACAGCAGCGCTATCCGCGATCGCGCGGCCAGCCTCTCTCCCGGGAGATGTCCGGCCTGTCGCAGGCCCTGCACGACGCCCTGGGTAGCCGGCTCGCGTCGGTAATGCGGGTCCCCGCCGATGCCCCCGGCCTGCCGCCGGGCCGCCGCCACCGTGACCCCGACCAGCGCCTGTTTCTTACCCAGGTGCGCCTGCGCGATGGCCAGTGGCTGATGTTCCTGTTCCGTCCCCCTCCGCTGCTGCCGGGACATCCCATGCGTCTCCTGGTGAGCTCGGGTGCGCTACTGATCGCGCTGCTGGTGCTGGGGATCGTGGCGGTGCGCTGGGTCACTCGTCCGCTGCGGGTGCTGGCAGATGCCGCGGAGGCACTGGGCCGGGACATCGACCGCGCGCCGCTGCCCGAGACCGGTCCCGCGGAGATGCGCCACGCGGTGCACGCTTTCAACCAGATGCAGCAGCGCCTGCGTGAATCGCTGGAGCTGCGAAATCGCTTCCTGGCGGCCGTCTCCCATGAGCTCAAGACTCCCCTCACCCGCCTGCGGCTGCGCGTGGAAATGCTCACCGACGAGGCCGCCCGATCCCGCTTCGGGCGGGATCTCGACGACATGGAATCCATGATTACCGCCAGTCTGGACTTCGTGCGCGGAGCCTACAGCCAGGAGCCGGCCCGGCCGATCGACGTGCTCGCGCTGGTCGAGAGCGTGGTCGAGGACGAGTCCAGCGTCGGCCACCGGGTCGACGTCAGCGGCACGCCGGCGGCGCGTTACTCCGGCAGGCCACAGGCGCTCCGGCGCTGCCTCGAGAACCTGGTCAGCAACGCGATCAAGTACGGCGGCGCCGCCCACATCCGTATCGAGGACGATCCCGGCGCACTGGTGCTGCGCGTACGGGACGAGGGCCCCGGCATGCCGCCGTCCGAGCTCGATCGGGTGTTCGAGCCCTTCTACCGGCTGGAGGCCTCGCGCAGCCGCGACTGGGGTGGGACCGGCCTGGGCCTGGGCATCGCCCGGAACATTGCCGAGATCCACGGCGGCATGCTCGAGCTGCACAACCGGCCCGGGGGAGGGCTGGAGGCGGTCCTGACCCTGCCCCGTCCGGTCACCGGTCAGCCCCTCCCTTCCCCGCCAGCCCTCTAGCGGCCGTGTTACACGGCGTTACAGACCGCCAGCTCGCGTAACCCTGCCCGTTCGCCCGGGACCGTATACTGACTTCGAGGGTGCCGGCCGCGACGCCCCGGTACGCCGAAAGGAGGACACCCCATGGCCCGCTTCACGATTCGTCCGCCCGGCGCTGCCACGCGCCCTGGCCCCGCGCTTCCGGCATTGCTGGCGCTGCTGCTTGCCACCGCGTGCCTGGTGATGGCCCCGCCCACCCGGGCCGACCCGCACGATCAGGGCCGACACGACCGTCACGATTTCGTCGGACGTCGCCACGAGAGCCGCGGTGCCGGACCCGGGCTCCGTGTCCGCGAGCGCCACGATGCACGGCGTCACCGCGAAGACTCCCGGCACGCGGACAACCGTCGCCGTGGCGAAGTCATTCGCAAGCGCGCGCTCCGTGAGCGCCACGATCGGCGGGCACGCGACGACTGGCACGATCGCGCCCGGTACCGCCACGACTGGCATGAGCACGATCCGTGGTGGGCCTGGAACGGATGGGACGACGACGGCTGGCACCACCACGACGGGCTCTTCCTGGGTTTTCACGGCCCGGGCGTCTGGGCGCACGGCTGGGACGACGGCCGCTTCGGCTGGTGGCTGTCGGTCGCCGGCTCCTGGTATTTCTACCCGGACGGCGTCCCCACCGGCCAAGTGGTCGTGGTGCAGACACCGCCGACCCCGGCCGACACCGCCACGGCGCCTTCGCCCCCGCAGTACTGGTACTACTGCCGCGCGGCCGGGAAGTACTACCCGTACGTGCGCCATTGCGCCGCCGGCTGGCGGAAGGTTCCGGCCCGGCCGTCGGGCCAGTAACGGGTAGCACGTCGTGAAAGCTGCAACCGCCATGCTCGCCGGGCTTGCATGCGTGCTGCTGGCCGGCTGTGCCACCGTACCGCAGGGCCCCGACGTCGCCGTTATGCCCGCCCCCGGGATGCCGTACGCGGCGTTTCGCCAGGACGACGCCCGCTGCCGTGCGTACGCCTCCCGCAGTGCCGGTGCAAGGCCGTCCGACGTTGCCGCCAACAGCACGGCGTCCGGCGCGATCATCGGCGCGGCCGCCGGGGCGTTGCTGGGCTCGCTCGGCTCCAGCGACGGCGACGGCGCAGCCCCCGGCGCCGTCAGCGGCATGCTGGTTGGCGGCACCATGGGTGCCGCCCGCGGGCAGGCGGCTGCGGCGACGTTGCAGCACCGCTACGAAATCGCCTACGAGCAGTGCATGTACAGCGCCGGCGACCAGGTACCGCGAGCACGCGTGCGGCGCCGGCGATCCACCCGCGCCTGGTACCCGCCACCCCCGCCGCCGCCCGACGACAACTGAGCAGGAGGCGCACCACCCGCGACCGGTGCCGGCAGCCTCGGGGCCCGGCGCGGCGCCGGGATCTCCCCTCCGGCCGAAACCCGACACTTGTTAGAGAATACCGCCCGGCGCTACGCTTGAGGCACTGCACACACCTCGTTCAGGGGTGGTCAGGGTCGGCTTCCACGAGGAGAACCGTCCGTCGGAGCGCTCGCGCACGGCGCCTTCGGCCAGCGACACCCCCGCCCGCCGGCCTTTGGAATCTACAGCTGACAAAAGGACCGGACATGACAGGCAGCAACGTTGCGGGCATCACCTCCTACGGTGGCTACGTCCCGCGCCTGCGGCTCGACCGCAAGGCAATCGCTGACGCCAACAAGTGGTTCAATCCGTCGCTGGCGGGACAGGCCGTGGGGGAGCGCTCCATGGCCAACTGGGACGAGGACAGCGTGACCATGGCCGTGGAGGCCGCGCGCGACTGCCTGGCCGACAGGGCCCGCGAAGCGGTGGATGCGCTGTATTTCGCCTCTACCACGATGCCGTTCTCGGACCGCCAGAACGCGGCCATCGTGGCCACGGCGCTGGCCCTGCGCGAGGACATCGCCTCGGTCGACGTGACCTCTTCCATGCGCGCCGGTTCGAGCGCACTGCTGCAGGCGCTCACGGCCGCGAGCGCGGGCACCTCCGGTAGCGCTCTGGTGGCCGCCGGCGAGCATCGCAAGACCCGCGCCGGCGGCGCCCAGGAGATGCGCTTCGGCGATGCCGGGGCCGCATTCACCGTCGGCACCGAAGACGTGATCGCCAGGCTGCTCGGAAGCCACAGCCTCACCATCGACTTCGTCGACCACTTCCGCGGCGAGGGGGCGGAAATCGACTACTCCTGGGAGGAGCGCTGGATCCGCGACGAGGGCTATTCCAAGATCGTGCCGCGCGCGGTCACCGGAGCACTGGAAAAGAGCGGCGTCGGCGCCGCGGATATCGCGCACTTCGTGATGCCCTGCGTGTTCCCGCGTCTTCCCGAGAAGATCGCCCGCAGCTGCGGGATCGACGGCGAGGCGGTGCACGACACCCTGCACGCGGTCTGCGGCGAGGCCGGCACCGCGCACTCGCTGGTGATGCTCAGCCACGCGCTCGAGCAGGCGCGGCCCGGCGAGAAGATCCTGGTGGTGTCCTTCGGCCAGGGCTGCGACGCCATGGTGCTGGAGACCACCGCCTTGCTGCCCGCGGTGCAGGCAGCGCGCCGGGGCATCACCGGCTCGCTGGAGCGCCGCCGCCCGGAAGAGAACTACATGAAGTGGCTGGCCTTCAATGGCCTGGTCGACATGGAGCTCGGCATGCGCGCCGAGACCGACAACCGCACGCCGCTGACCGTGCTCTACCGCAAGCACGACATGATCGAGGGCTTCATCGGCGGCAAATGCAGCGAGTGCAGCACGCTGCAGTACCCGCGCACCCGCATCTGCGTCAATCCCGAGTGCAAGGCGGTCGACACCCAGCAGCCGTACAACATGTCGGAGCAGCGCGGGACCGTGCAGTCCTGGTCCGCCGACTTCCTCACCTACTCGCCAGATCCACCACAGCATTACGGCATGATCGTGTTCGAGGAAGGCGGCCGGCTGATGATGGACTTTACCGACGTCGATCCCGGCACCGTCGATTCCGGCACGGCCGTGCGCCTGGCGTTCCGCATCAAGGACTTCGACCGGCGGCGCGGCTTCCGCAAGTATTTCTGGAAAGCGATCCCCGATACCGGCGCGGCCTGACCGCGCGAGGAGACGAGCATGGCTACTGGCATCAAAGACAAGGTCGCGGTCCTGGGCATGGGCTGCTCGAAGTTCGGCGAGCGCTGGGAGAGCGGCGCCGAGGAGCTGATGGTGGAGGCCTACATCGAGGCCCTGCAGGACGCGGGCATCGAGACCGACCAGATCGAGGCCGCATGGTTCTCCACCCACGTCGACGAGCAGAGCGTGGGCAAGGGCGGCACGCCGCTTTCCACCACCCTGCGCCTGCCCAACATCCCGGTCACGCGCGTGGAGAACTTCTGCGCCTCCGGCTCGGACGCCTTCCGCGGCGCCGTGTACGCGGTCGCGGCCGGCGCCTGCGACATCGCGCTGGCGCTGGGCGTGGAGAAGCTCAAGGATACCGGCTACGGCGGCCTGCCGGCCGGCAGCCGCGGCACCCTGCAGCCCCAGATCGGCTTCAACGGCTCGGCCCCGGGCAACTTCGCCCAGCTGGCCTCGGCCTACCGCGCCAAGCACGGCGTCAACAAGGACGATCTCAAGCGGGCCATGGCGCACGTTTCGGTGAAGAGCCACGCCAACGGCTCGATCAACCCCAAGGCGCACCTGCGCAAGAAGATCACCGAGGACCAGGCAATCAACGCCCCCATCATCGCCGAGCCGCTGGGGCTGTTCGACTGCTGCGGGGTCTCCGACGGGGCCGCCGCGGCCATCGTGACCACCCCGGAGATCGCCCGCTCGCTGGGCAAGAGTGACTTGGTCACGGTCAAGGCCCTGCAGCTCTCGCTGTCCAACGGCCTGGAGGCCTCGCACAACTCCTGGGACGGCAGCTACTTCCACACCGCGCGCATCGCGGCCAAGAAGGCCTACGAGGAGGCAGGGGTCACGAAGCCGCGCGAGCGGATCTCCATGATGGAGGTGCACGACTGCTTCTCCATCACCGAACTGGTGACCATGGAGGACCTGTTCATCTCGCCCGAGGGCGGCGCGGTCACGGACGTCATGGACGGCTTCTACGACGCCGACGGCGGCGTGCCCTGCCAGATCGACGGCGGCCTCAAGTGCTTCGGGCACCCGATCGGGGCGTCGGGCCTGCGCATGCTCTACGAGATGTACCTGCAGCTGCAGGGCCGGGCCGGCGAGCGCCAGCTCTCCGATCCGAAGCTGGGTCTCACCCACAACCTGGGCGGGGCCCCCTTCTCCAACGTCTGCAGCGTCTGCATCGTGGGCGCCGAGGGCGCCTGAGCGAGGAGTCGGACCGCCGGGCGGCCGCACGGCCGCCCGGCGGTCCCCTTCAGCGTATCAGCGCCAGTAGGGCGTACCCCACCGCCGCGGCTGCGGCCAGCATCGGCAGGGACCAGCGATGGAACTCTCGCCACAGCCCGCGCTCGGCCGCCAGCCGCAGGGCGATCAGGTTTGCAAGCGATCCCACCACGAGGCCGTAGCCGCCGGCGTTCGCGCCCCAGGCCAGCGCGCGCCAGTCCGGCGTGAATCGCTGCACCAGGATTGCCGCCGGCACGTTCGACAGCAGCTGTGACGTCGCTGCCGCGGTGCCGAACACTCCCCCCGGAGACCGAATCCCGGCGCGAATCGCCCCCCCCACGGCCGGCACCTCCGCCAGCAGTCGCAGGTCCGCGAACATCAGCCCGATGATCGTGAGCAGAGCCCAGTCCAAGCCGGCCGGAATCACCGGGAAGGCCAGCAGGTAGAGCATCAGCACGAAGCCCGCGGCAGGGATCGCGTGACCACTGTCCGTGGCGACCACGAACAGTGGATAGAGCGCGAGCGAGGCGGCCAGCAGCCGCCGATCGAGTGACGGCGCGCCATCGTCCCTTGCCGCGGCCGGTGCCCCGGACGCAAACGCCGGCAGGACTGCCACCAGCACCAGCGCCAGCATCACGCCGCCGAACGGCAGCATCCACCGCGCGAATTCCCCGAAGCTCGCGCCGGACGCCTGCCACAGGAAGAGATTCTGGGGATTGCCGACGGGGCTGAGCGCCGAGCCGGCGTTCACCGCCAGCGCTTCGAAAACCACCAGCCGTCCTACCGGCAGATCGCCGCGGCCCCGCATCCCCAGCGTGAGTGGCACCACGATGAACAGCGCTACGTCGTTGGTGACCACCGCCGCGAGCGCGGCCGAAAGCAGCACCAGCAGGGCCGCTACGCGCCGCTGCCCGGGCACCCGCACAATGATGGCGCGTCCCAGCAGCAACGGATAGCCGCTTCGTTCCAGGCCGCGGCTCAGCACGAACAGCCCGGCCAGGGCTGCCAGCGTGTGCCAGTCGACCAGCTGCGGCACCCGCAACGCGTTTTCGGGGCGCCATGCCAGGAGGCCGCCGAGCATGACCAGCAGGGCCGCGAGCAGCGGCTCGCGGTGCAGCCGGTGCAGGCCCTGCCGGATCACTCCCGGCCCCTTGGGACGACCCATCCGCCGCCGGGTGCGGCGACGTACCCTTGACCCGGATCAAGCGGAGGCCACGAACAGCGGGTTTCCTGGCAAATCGTTACAAAAATCACCCTTAGCGCCCGTCCGGCGGGCCTATAATTTCGCCAGACAACGGCCCGCCGGGGTCGTCTCCAGGAGCTATGGAGCCATGCATCACAAGGACATCGTGCCGGGCCACGATCGGCCGGGCGCCGGCCGAAGGGGGCGCATGCCAGTCATGCTGGCCGCGGCCCTGTTCGCCACTGTCACTCTGCTGGGCGGGAGCATCGTCACGGCACCCGGAAGCCAGGCCTGGGCCCAGCCTGCCCGCGACCACGACCAGCGGCAGAAGTCCCGCAAGCCCCGGCGCAAACCCGGAAATGCCCACCCGCCGGCGCGGAATGTCCGCCCGCCGGTCCGGCGCGACACCCGCTTCCGGTTCATTTACCCGTACCACGGCTCTCCGGTGCGCTATCACTCGCGCCCCGTGCCCCGCTACTGGCACCGTGGTCACTGGTACCAGGGCTGGTACGGGCCCTACTTCGGCTGGTGGTGGATCGTGGGAACCTCCTGGTACCTGTATCCGGCCCCCATCTACCCCTATCCGACCGTGGTGGTGGAACCGGCGCCGCCGGCAGCGATAGTCAACGAGCCCTCGGCCCCGCCGCCGCCGCAGTACTGGTACTACTGTCCGGGATCGCAGAGCTACTACCCCTATGTCAGCGAGTGCCCGGGCGGCTGGCAGAAGGTCCCCGCCAGCCCGTCCGGCGGCTCGCCCGAGAATGCCACGCCGCCGCCGCAGGGACAGCCGTGATGCGCCACCGCCGAATCCCATGGCTGTTGCTCCTGGGCCTGCCTGTCTTCACGGGCTGTGCCTCCGTGCCCACGGGCCCGAATATCGCCGTGATGCCGGCCCCCGGCAAGCCCTTCTCGGTCTTCGTCCGCGAGGATCGGGAGTGCCGCCAGTACGCCCTCGCCAGCATCGGAGAGGAGCCGTCCCAGGCGGCGGCCCGGAACGTCGCCGCCGGTGCCGCCGTGGGAGCGGCCGCCGGGGCTGCTGTCGGAGCGCTCAGCTCCGGACGGCACGACGCCACCGGCGCCGGAGCCGCGACCGGCATGGTCCTCGGCACCATGATCGGCGCCAGCAATGCCGACATCGCCGCAAGCTCGCTGCAGCGACGCTACGACATCGCTTACGCCCAGTGCATGTACGCCAAGGGGAACCTGGTTCCGGGCACGCGCTACTACGGGCCCACAGCATATCCGCCGCCGCCTCCGCCGCCCAAGTGACAAGCTACATGCACGGCGGCGGCCAGCCCTGTCTTGCGTCCGGCCTTTGTTACCCACGCAGAACCGGACCAGACGCTGGCCGGCCGCGAATCCCGCTGGTTGCGGGGCCATCCCGGACCGCCTCGGCCGGAAGCTCGGCGGGCCGTTGCGGAACCGGGAAGTCGGGGAGGCCACGGGACAGGTTGCTCACGCCGCGTTCCAGGACCTTGCCGGTGGTCACCGGGTAGATCGTTTCCCGCCCCCCGGAAGCTGGTTCTGCGGCTCGCGGGCCATGTACGACTCAGCGGTAGTTGGGGCTGCTGATCAGGATGAACGCGACGTTGCAGAGCCGGTCACCGCGATTGCGCCAGGCATGGCGCGTGGCCCGCTGGACCACCACGTCCCCAGCCTGCAGGTGCACTTCCCCGGCATCCACCTCCAGGTCGATCTCACCCGACAGGATGATGCCGTAGTCGATCGTGGGCGTGGTGTGCATGCCGGGATTGTCGTCCTCCATGGCGTCCCCGGTATCGAAGCGGGCACGGACGCGTTCGACCAGCTCCGGGGTGATCTCCGACATCTCTGCCTGTGGCGGGAACGTGAAGATCCGAACCGTCGAGCCGCCCACGGGCGGCATCAGGTGATGGCGATGGACGTCGACGGGATCACGCCGAGCGTCCGGGTCCGGTTGCGCCGGATCGTCCACCCAGATCTCGTCCGTCTGGAATACGCCGGCGTCGAGATGCCCCGGCGTCGGTCCGTCAAACACGAAATACGACTTGCCGCGGGCATCGTTGCCGGTGACCACTCGCCTGGTGGGCATGTCTCCTCCTTGCCTACGGGTCGGCGTTGACGTCCGGCACGCGCTGGACGGCCTACATCGTATCGCAGATCGCCCGGGTTCTGGGTCACCCGGTCGCCGGCACGCACGCTGCCTGCGCGGGTGCCGGGGCTAGCGGAAGGCGGCATTTTCGACGGTCACCCGGAGAAACTCTCCCTCGTGCTCGAAGCGCTCACTGCCCGGGTACCAGCCGACGCGCAGCCGCGAGGGAATTGTGTACCCGGAGAAGGTGCGCTCCTTCTCGGCCACGGCGCCGAAATCCAGGTAGCTGAAAGGCGAGTTGGCCGGCGCACCCCATCGCTGCATGTGCAGGCGTCTCAGCCTCCCATCGCGATCCACCTCCAGCTCTACCGCGCCCGGGTGACCGAGGACGGGAAACACGGCGCGGATCCGCCCGGGTCCGCGCGCCGACCAGACCACCTTCCGCGCGCACAGCGCCGAGGGCAGCCACACGTGCTCCGCCTGCATGCGTCCGGCCGCGGAGCGAGTGATGTCGGGTCCCCTGCGCCGGACCACGGGCAGCAGGCCGAGCAAGCGCCAGCACATCGCGCCTTCCGCGTCCAGGATGCTGTCGCAGCCGCCGAGGCCCAGGCCGGCCACCCGGGTGGCAGCGCACCACACCATGCCCCGGTCGCTGCAGATGACCTGCTCGGCGGTGAACGGGCGCCACCGACCCAGCCGGATCTCGCCGCGCATGCGCAGCCGGACCGCGGTGGCCAGGGGCGTTCCGTGCGCGATGCTGTGCTCCAGGTAGCGCCGCACGTCGGTCGGCTGCCAGGTCAGCTGCTCTGCCCCGAAGCGCAGATCACTGGCGGTAGGCGCCCTCCACAGGCGCTCGAGGTGCTGGCGCCCAGGCTTCATGCTCGCACCAGCTCGCGATCGCCCGACCGGCGCGGGTAGTCGGGCATCGAGACGACTTCCGGGGGGATGCGGGAGGCCGCCCGCTTCGCCTGCATCGACGGATCCGCCGCCGAACCCCCCAGCTGCTGAAACTCTGCCCGCATCGGCTCGTTCGCGCGATCCCGCTGCTTCGCCGGCATCATGATTCCGGCACAACGACTCATCGACGGGCCCTGGATGCGGTTCCAGGCGCGCCTCCCGCCGTTGACCGTCAGGGACACGCGCGGATCGCGGCAGATGTCGGCCACGCCCTGCGCCTCGCGGAACATGCCGACGGCGATGTCGAGCCCGTCGTCGGCGTGTCCCGCCGTCGCGGCCCGCGGGTAGCCGTCCGGCGGCACGTTCATGGGGGCTCCGGTCTGCACGAGCGTCCGGGCGAGTCCCAGCGGCTGCCTGTGCCGTCGTGGCAAGCCGCGAGGAGCGAGCGTGGTTGCGCCACACGACCGACGGGCAACACCGCTTACTGCGGTATAGGCGGCCGCCCGCAGAATGAACGCCTTGCCTGCCCCGACCATGTGCAACACCTCCCGTTCCTTCCGCTGTGAGGCTAGCCGCGCACGGGAATGACCTCCTTGACCGGGGACAACGATTCGGATGAGTCCGGACGCCGGGACAGATCGCGCCCGACCGGGACGCGAAAGTCCGGCGCCCGCATTGACCGCCCACCCCCGGAGCGGTATCAACAGCGGCACATTCGCTACGAAGGAGTCCCCGGCATGCCGGCACAAGTCTCATCCCCGCGTTCATTGCGCGGATCCATCGTCCTGGTCACGGGCGCCGCCAGCGGCATGGGCGCAGCCACGGCCCGCCTGTTCGCCGCCGAAGGCGCCGCCGTGGCGGTGTCAGACCGCAACGGTGACGGCGCGCGGCGGGTCGCCGACGAGCTGGCCGGGCGGGGCGGGAACACCCGTGCCTGGGCCCTGGACGTGGCCGACCCGGCGCAAATCGACTCGGTGGTCGCCGAAGCAGCGGAGCATTTCGGCGGTCTCGAGATCCTGGTGAACAACGCCGGCGTGTCC
>Ga0102944_1000383_pt1 | contig 34858 bp, 32 predicted proteins | sample SalPonD_shore_MG_FD_78172 | JGI IMG/M metagenome (GOLD analysis project Ga0102944, IMG submission 78172) | Salt pond soil microbial communities from South San Francisco under conditions of wetland restoration - Salt Pond MetaG... | ecosystem: Environmental > Aquatic > Marine > Intertidal zone >... | reverse complement strand
GGTCAGCCGTCCGGTGGTGTAGAACAGTTTGTCGGCGCCGTCTATGCCTTCCAGCCACATGCGTCCGGCGATGGCGTCGACGGCATTGTGACGGCCCACGTCCTCGACGAAGATCAGGGGCTCGCTGTCGGTGCAGAGGGCACAGCCGTGCACGGCACCGGCGCTCCGGTAGACTTCGTTGCGGGCATTCAGGTTCTTCAGCAGTTCGTAGATCCCGGACTGTTTCAAAGGAATGGGCGTGATGTCGATCTGATCCAGCTGTTCGAGGATATCCCCGTACACCGTGCCCTGGCCGCAACCGGTGGTGACGATACGCGGCCCCAGCCGATCCTTCCAGTCATTGCGCTCGGAGAAGGTGGTAACGGCGGCGGCGCTGACATCCCAGTCCACCTGCACTGACTCGATCTCGCGGATGTCGGTGACCAGACCCTGGTTCTTGAGGTAGCCCAGTGCCAGGTGCTCGGGATGCATGCCCAGGGTCATGAGCGTGACGATCTCGTAGCTGTCCACGTAGATGGTCAGCGGACGCTCGTCGGCAATATCCTGGGTGCGGAGATTCCGGTATTCATCCATGACGTCGACGCTGATGGTGGGAGGCAGTCCGGCGTCGGTCATGACCGGACGGTAGTCGGATGACATGTTATCCCCCTGTCACGTTCATATGGCGGAAGATCACCGGACGGGTTTCAAGATTGAAATCGTGCCCCTTGGGCTTGATGGCCATGGCGCCGCGAATGGCGTCCTTGAGCCTGTCCATGTCGCCGGGATGGCGGCGTACCACCTCGCGCAAATCGACGGAATGCTCCTGCCCCAGGCACAGCAGCAGCCGCCCTTCGCAGGTCAGGCGCACACGATTGCAGCTGCCGCAGAAGTTGTGGCTGTGGGGAGAGATGAAACCAACGCGGGTGCCGGTTTCGACGATCTTGAAGTACTTCGACGGACCGGCGGTGGTCTCGGTGGTCGGCAGCAACGTGAATTCCTGCTCCAGATCCGCGCGGATTTGGTCGCTGGAATAGTAGGCCTCGGCACGATCGTGCTCGCCGATGACGCCCAGCGGCATTTCCTCGATGAAACTGATGTCCATGCCACGCCCGCCGGCGAAACGTACCAGGTCCGCGACCTCCTCGTGGTTGCGATGTTTGAGGATAACGGCATTGAGCTTGAGCTTGTCGAAGCCGGCCGCCTGGGCGGCGTCGATGCCGGCCAGGACCCGGTCGAGATCGCCGACGCGGGTAATGCGCCGGAATTTGTCCGGATCCAGGGAATCGAGGCTGATGTTGAGGCGCCTGACCCCGGCTTCGCGGAGCGGTCCCGCCATCTTCGCGAGCTGCGATCCGTTGGTGGTCATGACCAGTTCGTCCAGGCCGGGCAGGGCGCCGAGATCCCGCAGCAGGTGCAGGACATTGCGCCGCACCAGGGGTTCGCCGCCGGTGATGCGGATCCTGGTCACGCCCAGTTCGGTGAAGGCGCGGCCGACCGTGGCCAGTTCCTCCAGGGTCAGGAGGCGGGCCCGGGGTACGAACGTCATGTCCTCTTCCATGCAGTAAACGCAGCGGAAGTCGCAGCGATCCGTGACCGAGATGCGCACGTAGTTGACGGTGCGCCCGAAGTTGTCGACCAGTGTTTCCGGAGTTGTAGGGGTATCGATCATATTGCGTAAGACAATGAAATTACGACACAAGTTGCGCCGCCGGCGGCGGTCTGCCTCCAACGCCGATTTTACGTGGCCGGGGCAGACCGGTCAAAGCGGCGGCCGCCGCCGGTGCCGGGACGGCAGCAGTGCCGCATTAAAATAAGCCTTTAAAAACATATGGATACGGTGAAATAGTCCGGGATTTTAGGTGTGTAGCGGCAACTTGACTCCTTCGTCAACATTGGCGATCCTCCCTTACGCAGCAGCGGGTGTGTCCACGGGGCAGGGGTGCCCGTCCTGATAATGGCGTGAACAACAAGCAAGGGGGGTGGGTATGGCGGGCATACTGTCCAAAGAGCGTATCGTCGCCGGACCGGATTTCAACCGCTGGAAAATCGTGCCGGCGGCGCTCGGCATTCACCTCAGTATCGGCTCCGTCTACGCCTGGAGTATTTTCAATCCCGCCCTGATCAAGCGCATCGGCGTCGTCACCAGCGCCGCTGACGACTGGTCCCTGCGCAGCGTGGTCTGGGTCTTCACGGTCGCCATCTTCGTGCTCGGGCTGGCCGCGGCCGTGGCCGGCCGCTGGCTGGAGCAGGTGGGGCCGCGCAAGGTCGGCGTGGTGGCCGCCTGCTGCTGGGGCGGCGGTTTCATCATCGGTGGCATCGGCATCGTCACCGGCCAGTTGTGGCTGCTGTACCTGGGCTACGGCGTCATCGGCGGCATTGGTCTGGGCCTGGGCTATGTTTCGCCGGTAAGCACCCTGATCCGCTGGTTTCCCGACCGCCGCGGCATGGCCACGGGCCTCGCCATCATGGGCTTCGGCGGCGGCGCCATGATTGGCGCTCCCCTGAAGGAATTCTTTCTCGAGCTCTATTACCATGCGCCGGATTATCTGGGCAAGGTCGCCGATCTGCACCTCGTTACCCAGGCGGGCCAACGTTTCGTCGAGATTGGTGGTCACCTCCAGGCAGTAGTGGTAGTCGCCGCCAACGAGGTTAACCGCATGATCGTGGCGGGTCCTCCCGGCGTGTACAAGTTGGGCACCGGTACCAGCGGCGTGGCCCAGACCTTTTTTACCATGGGGGCGATCTATTTCACGGTGATGATGATCTCGTCCTTTGCCTACCGGGTGCCGCCGCAGGGCTGGGCGCCGGCGGGCTGGACGCCGCCGGACGCGGCCCACGCGGAGCAGCGGATGATGACGCGCAATGACGTGGATATTGACCAGGCCATGAAAACGCCGCAGTTCTACCAGCTCTGGATCGTGCTTTGTTTCAACGTCACCGCCGGCATCGGCGTGCTGGGCGTGGCCAAGACCATGATGACAGAAATTTTCGGTACCACGCTGCCGAACATCGTCGACGGCACCTTTGCCGCCACCTACGTCATCATGATCAGCGTCTTCAACATGCTGGGGCGCTTTTTCTGGGCCAGCATTTCCGATTATATCGGGCGGCGCAATACCTACTGGATTTTCTTCTCCCTGGGCATTGTGCTGTACTGTTCCATTCCCTATACCGCCCAGCAGGTCAGTGTCCAGCCCTCGGTGGTATGGCTGGTGTATTTCTACGCCGCCACCATGATCATCTTCACCATGTACGGCGGCGGGTTCTCCACCATTCCCGCCTACCTGGCCGACATCTTCGGCACGCGTTACGTGGGCGGGATCCATGGGCGCCTGCTCACGGCCTGGGGCACGGCCGGGGTGCTCGGTCCCCTGGCCATCACCTCGCTGCGTGAACATGCCGTGCACAAGGCCATCAACAACCTGGCCGGCAAGATCGATCCGGACCGTTTCCGGCAGGCCTTCGGCGCCGGGGTCGATCAGCTGCACCAGCTGGTGGAAGCGCATACCGTGACCATCTCCAAGCTCATGGAGATCGCACCGAAAGGGACGGTGGATCCCACACCCAACCTCTACAACAGCACCATGTACCTCATGGCGGTGCTGCTGGCTGTGGCCCTGGTCTGTAACGCCCTGATGCGGCCGGTGCATCCTAAACACCACATGCAGGAAGGCAGTGAGTAAACAGCAGTAAATAGTAAGTAGTGAATAGTGAATAGAAAAATCTTGTGTATGTCATACCGGACAGCGCGTTGCGCTTATCCGGGGTCCAGTCTTCGCTGAACGAAACCCTGGATGCCGGATAACGTCTCTGACGTTTCCGGCATGACGGTACTATCACTATTCACCAATCACTGAAGGGATGTTCCACCAGGCAGACATTGTAGTAACGCGGATCGTGTGAGACTTCCTCGCCCAGCCAGGGCGGGTGCGGGAAGGATTCATCGTGGTCCGACAGTTCCAGCTCGGCCACGACCAGGCCGATGTTGGCGCCGGCGAATTCGTCGATTTCCCATGTGTGTCCGCCGTACTCGACATAATGCCGCGTTTTCTCTATCAGCGGCTGCATGCACAGGTCCCGCAACATGGTGCGGGCGTCATCTGCAGGGATGGGATAGTCGTATTCGGTGCGGGTGACGCCCAGGGTCATGCTCTTGATATTGAGACCGGCCCTGTCCCCCTCCAGTCGTATGCGGATAGAGCCCCGTTCCGTGTTGGCCAGGTAACCCTGTATGATCTCGCTGCTGTTCGTGCTTAAATCACGCCAGTCGTCATTGATAAGAAGAAACTTTCTTTCTATCTCGGTTGCCATGCAGAAATATTATCGATCCCCGCAGACGCGGACAAGCCGGCCGTGCGGCAAGCAGTAGCCTTGTGACCCGCAACGCGCGTCAGATCCTGCGTGTGAGTTTCAGCCCGCGCATGCTGGTGGCCCTGGTGATGGGGTTCGCCAGCGGCCTGCCGCTGCTGCTTACCAGCACGCTCCTGCAGGCCTGGATGACCGATGCGGGCGTGGACCTCGGCACCATAGGCCTGTTCACCCTGGTGGGTCTGCCCTACACGCTGAAATTCATCTGGGCGCCGCTGCTGGATCGTTATGTGATTCCCGGCGTCGGCCGGCGCCGCGGCTGGCTGCTGGTGGCCCAGGCTCTGCTCATGCTCACCATCGCCGGTCTGGGAATGACGCATCCTGCCGCCAATCCCCCCCTGGTCGCCCTGGTGGCGCTGCTGCTGACCTTCTTTTCCGCCTCCCAGGACATCGTCATCGATGCCTACCGGCGCGAATCGCTCGCCGACGACGAGCAGGGGCTGGGTGCCTCGCTGTATGTCAACGGTTACCGCATGGGCATGCTGCTGGCCTCGGGCGGGGGTCTGATCCTGGCCGATCTGATGCCGTTTTCGGCGGTCTACCTGCTGATGGCCGTATGCATGTTGCCCGGCCTCATCACCACGCTGCTGGCGCCGGAACCGCCAATCGAGGGTGCTCCACCCGCCAGCCTGCGTGAGGCGGTGGTGGAACCTTTCATGGATTTCTTCAGCCGCAACGGCGCGCTCACCATCCTCCTGTTCATCCTGCTCTACAAGTTCGGCGATACCATGGCTACCACGCTGACCACGCCGTTCTACCTGCAGCTCGGATTTTCCAAGACCGCCATTGGCGCAGTGGTGAAGCTGTTCGGTTTCTGGGCCACGATCGTGGGTGGACTTGCCGGCGGCTTACTGATCCTGCGCTGGGGCAACTACCGCTCACTGTGGATCTTCGGCATTCTGCAGGCCGTTTCCACGCTGGGTTTCGCCGCGCTGGTGCCGATAGGACCCAACGAAGCGGCACTGGCTGTGGTGATCGCACTGGAGAATCTGGCGGGCGGCATGGGCACGGCCGCTTTTGTCGCCTTTATGGCCAATCTGACCAACCGGCGCTTCACCGCGACGCAGTACGCGCTGCTTTCCAGCCTGATGGGCGTGCCTCGCGTGATCATCGCCAGTCCCAGCGGATTTGTCGCAGAAGCCCTGGGCTGGGCGGGCTACTTCATTTTATGTGCGGCATTGGCGATCCCGGGGCTTTTGCTCCTCCGGTATTTCCGGGGCTGGCTGGATACCGATGACGAGCCGCAGCGGGTGCCGGCGTAAGAGAAAAGGCCGGGGCCTGACAGAACAGCGGCGCCGGGCCTTTATCGCCCAAGCTTGTTCTGAACCTTCCCGCCGTCCAGGAAGCTGTCCAGGTAACCCCAGCGGTAGGCACCGCCATTACTGTCCTGCAGGTAGTGCCGGTACAGGGACGAGGGAGAACCGTACAGGTCACCGTAACCGTAACTGCCGAGGGCAGGAGCCTGGCTGTTTGGCGCAGCGTTCAGGTTGTAGCGGTTCTGCCCCGAGAGATGGTAGCCGCTGCCCGGGTTCGTGACTGATCCGTAATTGTTGCCAACGGAAGGGGTGTTTCCGTCGACGCCGGTGCTGAAAGAATTGCCGGCATGGCCATAGCCGGATGTTCCGGCGGCCGCGACCGGACCTGCCAGAAGCAGGCCGGAGGCCAGGGCGGTGCCGAGGAGGGCGGTCTTCATGATGGCAGCCTCGCTCGATGAATGTTCTGTGTGGGACGCCCGGACGCGGGCGGGGTTCCCGGATCAGGGTTCCCGCACCACCCGGATCCCGATGAAATCATAGCGGGAATCCGACTTGTACTTGTCCCGCGCCGCGTGGCGGATGGAATCCGGCGGAGTGCTGTAGGCGCCGCCGCGGACGACGCGGTAGGAACAGTCGCCGCCCTCCCAGACGCTGCCGTCGTCCGGTGCACCCTTGTAGTCATCGTGCCAGCAGTCCTGCACCCATTCGCCGACGTTGCCGTTCATGTCATAGACACCGAAGGGATTGGGATCGAAGTGGCCGATCTTGGTCGGTTTGCGCGGATCCAGATCGTCCTGGCAGCCGAAGCAATGGGCCATTCCCGGCTTGGGATCGTATCCCCACCAGAAGGACGAGGTCTTGCCGGCGCCGGCGGCGTATTCCCACTCTGCCTCGGAGGGCAGGCGGTATTTCTTGCCGGTCTGTTCGGATAACCATTTGGCATAGTAGAAGGCGTCGTCCCACTTGACGTTGATCACGGGATGGTCCGCCTTGTCCATGTGCAGGGTATCGGGGATTTTCCGGCCCGTCGCCCTGGCGAACTTGTCGTACTGGGCGATGGTGATTTCATACTCGCTGATGGCAAAGCGCTTAACGTGCACCTGGTGCCGGGGCCGCTCGTCCACGTGCTGTGAAGTGCCCGGACTGCCCATCTGGAAGCTGCCGGCAGGGATCCAGACCATGTCCGGACCGGCCGTGCCGTTCTTCAAGGTATCGTGAAAAGTCTTGTGCTGTACGGGTGTCGCGGCAGCGGGTTTCTTCTCCGGCTTGGCTGCCACCGGCGCTGCCTGTGCCGGCTGCGGGGGCGGTGTCTCCGCCTGCTGTTCCGGCTGCGCTGTCTGAGTGGCCTGGCTTTCGGGGGCCGGAGCCGCGGCTGGCGGCGCTGTTTCCTGCTGCGGGGGCGTTGCCGCAGCGGGTGCCGGCGGCGCTGCCGCTGTCGTTTCCGGCGTGGTGGTTTCCGGCTGTTTCCCGCCCAGAACCAGGTATGCGCCCACCGCGGCCGCGATGACGAGTACGGCGGCGATGGCGATAAAGAGGCCGGCCCTGCTCTTGCCGCCGCCCGCTGCCGTGATGGGTTCGGGAGCCGATGGGGCCGCCGCCGGCGCCGGTTCGGCCGCAGGTTCGGGAGCGGCCGGCTCGGGTTCCGGGGCCGCCGCGGCTTTCTCCCTGACATCCACCACCACCACGGTGGTGTTGTCCTGTTTCGGCATGGCCGCGTCCTCCACGGCGCCGAGCAACGCATCGGTACATTCCTTGGGTGTCTCGGACCAGTCGCAGAACTGGATAATCTTGCCGGCACTGAGGGTGTCCATGCCGTCGCTGCAGAGGATGACGCGGTCATCCGCCTGCAGCGGGAAGGGTTCGTCGGACACGTCGATTTCGTTGATTTCGTCGCCGGTCACGGCACTCATGAGCATATTGCGGGCAAGACCGGGTTCGGGATCCACCGGCGTTCCCGCCGCTTCCATGCGGTCCAGGAAACCACCGTAGCTGTGATCGGCGTTTTTCTTGATCAGTTCCTTGTTCCTGAGCAGGTACAGATGACTGTCACCGACGCTGGCCCACCACAGCTTGCCATCTTCCAGTATCGCCGCCACGATGGTGCAACCCATGCCGGCCAGGGCCGGCGTTTCCGCGATGGTTTCCTTGATGGAATTGTTGGCCCGGATAACGCATTCATACAGAATATCGGAGGGATTCTCGGCGGGGTAATTGGCGGAGACGTGCTTGTTGAACGCCTGCACCGCCATGTTGCTGGCCACGTTGCCCGCGGCATGACCGCCCATGCCGTCGGCGACGATAATCAATGCACTGGGATTGCCCTTGGCATCGGTGAGGTGGGTAATCAGGAAGGCATCTTCCTGGTAGTCTCTGGCGCCGTCTATTTGGGCGCCTGCAAGTTCAAATTGAAGTGACATGTTCCGCCCAGGAACTCCCCAAGTTTTGGATCACAGGCAACTTGTTGTTTTTACAATTCTAATCGGTTGACTCCGAATGCTGCTTGCATTAACTGGCGCCGCGTACGGATTCTGATATCGTACCAGCCCGCGGGGGATTTACAAAACGAATTGTCAGGCTAATCAGCAGCTTCCGGAATCAAAAGACCGGTGCTTCAGGCCGCACGCGCTTTGATCCGGAACCGGACTCGCCTATAGTCGGTGGGGTGCGCGCAACCAGATATGAAAGACGAATCGGAACGGCATGACATCTTCTTCCATTGAATTTTCCATGTTCCTGATCTTCACCGGGGCCGCCGTGTTGGCGACCCTGGCGCTGTTCGCGCGGCAGGCGATGCTGGTCGCCTATATCCTGCTGGGCATCATCCTCGGTCCCTGGGGGGTGGCGCTGGTGAACGATCCCGGCCTGGTTCAGGACATTTCCACTATCGGCATTATCTTCCTGCTGTTTCTGCTGGGGCTCGATCTCCTGCCGAAGCAACTGGTAAAAATGCTGGGGGAGGCTCTGCCCACCACCATCTTCAGTGCGTTGATTTTCTGGGGAGCCGGGTTCGGAATCGGCATGGCTTTCAGCCTGAACACGCACGAATCGGTCCTGGTCGGGGTGTCGCTGATGTTCTCCAGTACCATTATCGGCGTCAAGCTGATGCCTACCACGTCCCTGCATCATCGCCACACCGGGCAGATGATCATCAGTGTGCTGCTGCTCCAGGATCTGCTGGCCATCCTGGTGTTACTGCTGCTGCAGGGTTACGGCAAGGGTGTCAACCTGGTGACGGATATCCTGATGCAGCTGGGAATGCTGCCCGTCCTGATCGCCGTGTCCTGGCTGTTGTATAGGTATGTACTGGAAAAACTGATACTGCGTTTCGATCAGATCCATGAATATATCTTCCTGGTGGCCATTGCCTGGTGCCTGGGTATATCGCAGCTGGCAGCGGCCATGGGGCTGTCCCGCGAGATAGGCGCCTTTATCGCCGGCATTACCCTGGCATCGAGTCCCATTGCCCTGTTCATAACGGAAAAACTCAAGCCCCTTCGGGATTTCTTCCTGGTTCTGTTCTTTTTCTCCCTGGGTGCCGGTTTCAACATGGGCGCCCTGGATCGGATCCTGCTGCCGGCGCTGTTGCTGGCTGCATTCGCCATCGTGATTAAACCGTTGGTCTTTCGCCAGTTGTTCGTATGGGTGGGCGAGAAACCGTCGGTATCCCTGGAAGTGGGATTCCGCCTGGGACAAATCAGCGAGTTCTCCCTGCTCATCGCCGTCCTGGCGGTGCAATCCCGTTATATCAGCGACGCGGCCTCCTATCTCATCCAGCTGGCGACGCTGCTCACTTTCATTGTTTCGTCCTATGTCATTGTGCTGCGTTATCCGACGCCCATCGCCGTGAGCGACAGGCTGCGCCGTGATTAAGGCAGTGAATAGTGAATAGTAAATAGTGAATGGAAGTCGGTAGGGGGCCATTGATCAATAACAGCAATTACTATTCACTATTCACCATTCACTATTTACCGGTTTAAACCAATGAGCGACGCCCTCAGCTACCTCACTGCCGTCCGCAAGGAAGCCATGCAGTCCTACTTCGGTTTTCTCAAGTCCGCGGGGCAACATCTGGATCCCAAGACCCGGGCCCTGATATCGGTCATTACCAAGGTCGACAACCAGACCGAGGCGGGTTTCCGCCAGTACCTGCCGCGGGCGCTGCAGGCCGGCGCCAGTGCCGATGAAATCCTGGACGCATTGCTGTGCGCCTTTCCGACCCTGGGGCTGACCAAGATCGTCTGGGCCATCGACATCCTCCTGGACATGGATATCCCGGAGTTCAGGCCGGAACGCCTGGGTCACCGGGCCGGGTGGCACGACGTCGCCGCCGTCGCCGACCTGCCCGGCGACCGCGGCGTCTGCCTGGAGTACGGAGAGGAACGGCTGTTCGCCCGTCGCGACGGCGAGCAGGTACGCGTCTTCAGCAGTCGCTGCCCCCACCAGCTGACCGACATCCCGGCGCGGGCCCTGAACAACGACAGGCTCACCTGCCCGAAACACGGCTGGACGTTCGACCTGCGCAGCGGCGAATGCGTGGACAAGGGCGATCGGCCCCTGCATGAACTGGAAGCGAAGATAGAAAACGGCAGGCTATGGGTTTACTGCTGAGGTTTATCCATGGGGCACGTCTTAACTTGTTATGAACCACGGAGGACACGGAGAACACGGAGGGAAGAATATTATTTGGCCTGGCATGAAGGCTGGCCGAAATCCTCAGTATGCCTGCCCGCGCATTGGTGATATCAATTTCTTTGTCTATTGATTTTAAAGGCAATTACAACGAATGAGCTCGGTCCGGCAAGACCCTCAATAAACATTGCTTTACTCCGTGTTCTCCGTGTCCTCCGTGGTTAAATATCAACGGTCGGATTGCACATCACCAAATTGCCCTCCTGCGGGGGCGATTAGCCCGGTGGCTAAGATGGTGTTAACCCTTTCGGTCAGACGCCGGCGGAGTTCCCGGGTGTCGGCTTCCGGGTCGAAGCGGTAGCGGTAGTGCAGCTGCAGGGCTTCATGCAGCGTCTCCGCCGGGACTTGAACGTCGAGACGGTCGAACCAGGCGCCCAGGGTTTCCCCGGGACGACGCCGGTGGCCGGTCTGCTCCAGTTCACGGATCAGCCGGTACAGGGCCGAGTCCATGCCGGGGTGTGCGGCTGGTGGTGGCGTTGCGCGTTCCCGCCGGTTGCGGTGGATGCGTTCCTTGCCGTACAGCCGCCAGATCAGCAGCAGTACCAGCGGCACCAGCAGCCACAGCAGATAGCTGTTGGAACTTGCCTCGGCGGGCTCGTCAGCGGCCTGCCAGCGCGCAAAACGATATTTCAACCACGAGATGAAATCGAACAGCGGTTCGAGTGCGGGGGCATTGGCGTTCTCGGCGGACGCCCACACGGGGGGCGTGGTATCGATGACATGCCAGCCGCCGTCAACCCAGGCCATGGCCCAGGAATGGGCGTCGCGCGCGCGGACAACGTAATTACCTTCCAGGCGGCTGAACTCATCCGTGACGTAGCCGACGGCATAGCGGGCCGGTATGCCTGCCGCGCGCAGCAGCAGGACAGTGGCAGTGGCGAAGTATTCGCAGTGTCCCCGCCGGTTCACAAACAGAAAGTTGTGCAGATACCTGCCGCGGGGATAACGGTTGCGCTGGGTCAGTGAATACCGGAATTTTTCGGCAAAGTTGCGTTTCACCGTCGCCACAATCTCGCGTGGTGTCTTGTCGTACAGCTTCCATTCCTGTGCCAGCCGCCGGAAATCCGCCCGGTAACTGGAGCCGATAAACAGATCCTCCTGGGCGGGAGGCGAGTCGTTGATGGCGCCGGGTCGGAAGTCGACGCGGTACCGGATCCAACCCTTCCGGTTCTCCATCTTTACGGCCCCGTAGGCATTGCGATCGATCTCAACGGCGGTGCTGTTGCGGATATTGGTGGTGCCCATGGGCAGGGGGATGACGGCCGTGCTCCTGATCATGTATTTGGAGATGGCGACGCTGTGGCCGCCCCGGTTCCCGGCCAGGGTCCAGTTGCCGGGAGTAATATCCGGATCAATGAGGTCGAAGCGGGTTTTGTTGTTGCTCCACACGCCGAAACCGTAGTTGGCATAGGTAGCTTCACGCAGGAGCAGGGGGCGGGTCAGCTTGCCGTCGGTGTAGACCCGCAGCACGATCCGGTCTGACAGCTTGAGCCGACCCAGGGATCCGATGGCGGTGGTTGCCCGATCCGGATCCCGGTAACGCCACATATACTGTTCGAACAACTGCATCACGGACTGTTCGATGGATCGGTGCAGCTGCTGCAAACCAAGCTGACCGCCGAAGGCGATCCCGATCGAGAGTCCGACAAGGCCGGCCCAGACGCCGAAGTGATAGCGCCGGGGCCGGAAAGACCAGAGGACGATGATCAGCAGCACGCTGCTCAGGATGAAGAAGCCGAGGTCGCGCCGGTTGCCGGCGCTGGCGGAGAGTATGCAGAGCAGGAAATACGGCAGGGTCAGGTCGATATCCCGATCCATGTCGGAGCCGGGCTCGAGCCGGCGCAGGCTCAGGAACAGGGCGCTGAGTTTCATACAGCCGCGTTCGCTGAAACGCTGAATCGATACCAGCAGAAACAGGATGAACGGCATGATCGACAGGATGACGAAGATGCCGCCCGCGCCGTCCGTGGTGAAGACGTATACCGCCAGCAGGAAAAAGGCCACGCCGCTGATGTCAGAGAGGGCGTTGAATTCCTGATCCGAAATGGGCCAGCGCCAGCCCGTCCAGCGCGGTGATTCCAGCAGCAGCGCCATGGGCAGGGCATACCAGAAATAGCCGGTCTGCCAGCCCCAGAGCAGCAGTCCGGCGCCGAGAATGAACGGTGGCGCGGGACGCAGGCGGACGGCGGCCGTGTTCATTGCTGCAGGTCCTGCCAGTCCACCGCATCCAGATCCTGCTGGATACGCCCCGCCGTGAGGGTAACGAACTGCCGCGGCCGTTGCGCCGGGGAGCCGGGTTCCGGTGCAGCGGCGGTATCCGCCGTATTGATGACAAATACCCCCACGGGCACGCCGGCATCTTCCAGCCGACGGACCAGTTCACGCCGCGGGGCATCCCAGCGCAGCAGAACCAGGATCAGGGTGCTGAGGTCACGGCGGTGCTGCAGCAGCAGATCCGCGAGCTCGGAAAAGGGCCGATCACGGCAGGGCTGTACGCAGGCGAGCATCTCCAGCATGTGAGCGGTACTGTCCAGGCCACGGCCGGAAGTCAGGCGACGGGCGACGTCTTCGACGAAGATCAGATCGGTCAGGCTGTCCTGCTGTTCTATGGCCAGCTGAAAGGAAGCCGCGACGGAAACGGCCTCCTCGAAAACCTCGTTCGGCCCGTCATCCAGGAAGGTGTCCAGCACCAGTCCCTGCCTGACGAAATATTCATCCTGGAATTCCTTGACGATCGGCTTGCCGCGCTTGGCGTAACTGCGCCAGTGGATGGCGCGCAGGGGATCACCGGGCTGGTAGTCGCGCAGCGACAGGAATTCCTGGGAATCGCCGATATGGCTCACCAGTGTCATGCCGCCTTGCAGGTACTGCCTGCCACCCGCCAGCTGCAGGCGCGGGATCCGGTAGGTACGCGGCAGCACCAGCAGGGACTCCCGGGTGGCAAACCGGCGCATTCCCCGGAACAGACCCAGGGGATCGGGGCGGGCGAGGCGCAGGGCGGCAAAGCGCAGGTAACCACGGCGCAGCGGGGTAAATTCAACGTCGAGATCGGTGCGATCAAAGGGAGGTATGGCCGGCACCGCACGAACCGGTATGGATCCGCCGCGCCTGTGGCGGAGGAGGGTCACCAGGCGTGGATAACCGATCAGGCGATCCACCCAGTTGCGCCGGGCATCCTGCGGATCACGGCTGTTCCTGAATTCGGCATAGTCCGGAAACGCCGACTCCAGCTCATCGATGAGCAGGAGGTCCTTCTGCGGCCGGGGACCGGAATTTTCCACACGCACACGGTAACGCAGGGGCGTGCCGGCGGTGGCGCAGGCGGGAAGCCGGCGCTGCAGCCGGAAACGGCTGCGAAACATGATGCTGCCGAGCATGGCCACCAGCAGCAGGGAAGCAGTGAGCGCGAACAGCTGGAATGCCAGGGTCTGTCGTGTGTCGATACCGAAGATGCCGGCGGCGACCAAACCGCCGAAGATGAGTCCGCCGCCCGGCGTAAGGCGGTCCCGCAGCCACTGACTGAGTCGGTGGATAAGACGGAAATTGCGGTACAGCAGGCGACGCAACACTGGAATCTATCTCAAAATTCAGCAAAGTGGCATTTTGTTATTTCGAGCCCTGGCCCGTCTGGATGAAAGATCCCGCCAAGCCTGCCCCGGATCGGGGTCCGGGGCAGGCTTGGCGAGAAATGTTTATCCATCAAAATTGAAACAGGTTCTAGACCGGGACAGGTACGGATTTCAGGAGATCGGAGACAATGCCGGCGGTGGTGACGCCGGCAAAGCGGGCCTGGGGATCCAGTATCAGGCGGTGGGCGATTACCGGCACCGCCAGTTCCTGTACCTGATCGGGGCTGACATAGTCGAGCCCGTCAAACAGGGCCAGGGCCTGGGCCGTTTTCATCAGCGTCAGGGAAGCGCGCGGACTGGCGCCGTTGACGACACCGGCGGCGTCGCGTGTTGCCCGGATGAGGCCGACAATGTAATGTTTGATCTCGTCGCTGATGCGTACCTCGGCCAGTTCGGCCCGGCATCCGATGACATTCTCCTTGTCGACCAGCGCCTGGATAGACTCCAGGGGATGGGACCTGTTCTGCTCCGACAGGATCATGACTTCATCTTTCTCGTCCACGTAACCGAGACTGATGCGCATGGCGAAACGATCCATCTGTGCTTCCGGCAGGGGATAGGTGCCGTGGTACTCGATGGGATTCTGTGTGGCGATGACGAAAAACAGCGCTTCCAGGGGGTAATCCCTGCCGTCGACGCTGACCTGGGTTTCGGCCATGGCCTCCAGCAGGGCCGACTGGGTCCGGGGAGAGGCGCGGTTGATCTCGTCGGCGAGCAGGATATTGGTGAAAACGGGACCCCGGTGAAAACGGAAATCCTGATCCCGCTGATCGAAGATGGACACGCCGAGGATATCGGTGGGCAGCAGATCGGGGGTGAATTGCACGCGGTGATACTCGGCCGCGATGGTTTTCGCCAGCGCCTTGGCCAGGGTGGTCTTGCCGGTGCCGGGCACGTCTTCCAGCAATACGTGGCCGCCGCTCAGGAACGCGGCCAGTATCAGCCGGATGGCCCTGTCCTGGCCACGGATGACCTTGCGCACGTTGCCCGATATGGCTTCAAAAACGGACTGCGTCTGCATGACGAATACCGGCCCGGCTGTTCATATTGAAGGAGACACCCCTTCGCTGACGTCCCGGATGGGAGCGTCAGGGAGACTGATAAATATACAAGATCGATATAATCATACAGGTATCAGATAGGGAGTCGATATGTTTGAAAAAAACGCAGAAACCCAGGTCCCCATCACCGGCCTGCTTGCCCGCCGCTGGAGTGGCCGGGCCTTCGATGCGGACAGGCAACTGGACCGGCGGCAGATCACCGCCCTGCTCGAGGCGGCGCGCTGGGCGCCGTCCTGTTTCGGTGACGAACCCTGGCGCTACCTGGTTTGCGACCGGAGCACCAGTCCCGATGCCTGGCGCAAGGCGCTGGACTGCCTGTCCGAGGGCAACCAGGGCTGGGCCGGAAACGCCCCGCTGCTGCTGCTGGCCGTGGCCTGCATGACGTTCCGGGCCAACGGCAAGCCCAATCGCTGGGGCCACTATGATACCGGTGCGGCCAGCATGAGTCTGTGCGTGCAGGCCACCGACATGGGGCTCATGGCGCACCAGATGGGCGGCTTTGATGCCACCCGGGCGAAGGAGGTATTTGCCATTCCCGACGGTCATGACCCCATGGCGATGATCGCTGTCGGTTACCAGTTGCCCCGGGAACGGATCCCGGAGGATCGGCGTGAACGGGAGCTGGCGCCGCGCGCGCGCCGCCCGCTGGGGGAGAACTTCTTCGAGGGCAGCTGGGGCGAGCCGGTCAAGTCCTGATCCGCCGTGGCACTTTCCTTAAGGCATGCCCGGGTCTGGCGGCTGGCGGGCCCGCTCATCGTATCCAATGTTTCGGTCGCCGTGCTGGGCATGGTGGATACCGCGGTGGTCGGGCATCTCTCCGATCCCGCCTATCTCGGCGCCGTGGCGGTGGGTGCCGTGATCTTCGATTTTCTCTACTGGGGCACGGGTTTCTTGCGCATGGGCACGACCGGCATTGTTGCCCAGATCCACGGCCGCGGCGACGCGGAGGAAATGCGTTCCTCGCTGCTGCACGCCGGGGCGGTGGCGCTGGCGATCGCGGTCCTGTTCCTGCTGTTGCAGGCGCCCGTCGCCCGTCTCGGCGTATACCTCATCGGCGGCAGCCCGGACGTCAGGCACTTCGCGCGGGTGTACGTCTACTGGGCCATCTGGGGCGCACCGGCGGTGCTCGCGGGTCTGGCGATCATGGGCTGGCTGCTGGGTATGCAGAATGCCGGCGCCACCCTGATCATGGCGGTGACCACCAACCTCACCAACGTGGCGCTGGACTTCCTGTTCGTGTTCGGTCTGGACATGAATGTGCGCGGCGTGGCGTTGGCTTCGGTACTGGCCCAGTACACGGGCCTGATCACGGGTCTGGCCCTGGTCCGGCGAGAACTGCGCCGCCATCCGGGCAAGTGGCGGCGTGACCTGCTCGCCGACTGGCAGCGCCTCGGCGCCATGCTGGTACTGAACCGCAATATCTTCATCCGCACCCTGTGCATCATCTTCACTTTTGCCTTTTTCACCCATCAGGGCGCCCGGCAGGGGGAACTGGTCCTGGCCGCCAACGCCATTCTTATCAATTTCCTGCTGCTGATTTCACTGGGGCTGGACGGTTTTGCCAACGCCGCCGAGGCCATGGTGGGCAGGGCCATCGGTGCCGGTGAACGGCATGCCTTCCACGACGCCGTATTGTCGGCCGGGTTCTGGTCGCTGATCGTGGCGGCGGCATTCAGCCTGTTTTACGTCCTCGGGGGCCGGCCGCTTGTCGACCTGATGACTAATCTGGATTCAGTACGCGCGGTCGCCTATCGTTACCTGCCCTGGATCATGGTCCAGCCGCTGGTGGGCGTATGGTGTTATCTGCTGGACGGGATCTTTATCGGTGCAACCCGCGGCCGGGAGATGCGGGACACTCTGCTGGTGTCCACCTTCCTGGTGTTCCTGCCGGCCTGGTACGGACTGCGCTTTCTGGGCAATCACGGCCTGTGGCTGGCCATGCTCCTGTTTTTTGCCGCGCGCGGCCTGACCCTGGGATTCGTGTCCTGGCGCATCGAACACGCCGGCGGGTTTATTCCCCGCCGCGCCTGAAGCGGATGATTTTCCGGCGTTCCCGTTTGGTCGGCCTGCCGCGGGGTGCCGGCATCGCGGCGCCGTCGGCCCGCAACTGTTCGGCCAGGCGCCGGCGCGCTTCCAGGCTTTCCGCGTGTTCCTCGTACAGTCGTGCCGCCGCGGCCGCCGGTTGCCGGGTCGGTGCCGTGGCGAGGATGGTGAAGGTGAAGTGGTACGGGCCGCGCCTGACGGTCAGGACATCGCCGGGCTGAACCGTCCTGGATGGTTTCAGGTGCTGTCCCGCCATCCTGACCCTGCCGTTGTTCACGGCCTCGGCGGCAAGCCGCCGGGTCTTGAAAAAGCGTGCGCACCACAGCCATTTGTCGACACGCAAGGAGCTGGAGGAAATATCGTTATCCATTTGCCTGTGCGTCAAGTCTCGGCATGTTTTATTATTGAGGTGACCGGAAACCGATTGTACGGGTTTCACTGCAATGATCGACAGTTCTTGACCGGAGAAACTTCGTGACGGAAAACGCCCCCAGGGAACTGCTGCCCCTGAATATCGCCGTCCTTGTCGTGTCCGATTCGCGTACCGAGAAGACCGACAAGTCCGGCAAATTACTTGCCGGCAGGATCGAGGCCACCGGCCACCATTTGTATGAAAAACGCATCGTCCCCGACGATATCTATCAAATCCGCGCCGCGGTGGCCACCTGGATTGCCGATCCGGCCGTGAACGCCGTGCTCACCACCGGCGGTACGGGCGTTACCGGGCGGGACGGTACGCCGGAAGCCGTATCGGTATTGTTCGACAAGGAGATCGCGGGTTTCGGCGAGATCTTCCGGCACCTGTCCTACGAGGAAATCGGCACCTCCAGTCTGCAGTCCCGTGCACTGGCGGGGGTGGCCAACGGCAGCTATGTTTTCTGCCTGCCGGGTTCGTCGGGTGCCTGTGCCACCGCCTGGGACAGGCTCATTGCCGCACAGCTTGACTACCGGACACGGCCCTGCAATCTGGTGGAACTGATGCCGCGCCTGAAAGAAACCTGAATCCGGATCACAGAGTTGGAGACGGCGTTTACACGGTGCGGGCCATTACCGGCAATATGCGTTACACTTGAATTACATACAAGCGATAAGTGAACCGCGTTATGAACCGGATTTTCCGCGGACTGACCCGCATATTCCACCAGTGGCACGAAGCCTGGGCGTCCCGGGGCGTCCGTGGCAGGAGCGTTGTTGAAATATGCGGGTTGACCCTGCTGTTGCTGTCCTGGAACTGTTCGGCCGAAGAGTTCAATCTTCCCGGGAACGGTGACAGCGTGATCGGCAGCGTAACCACTACCGTGGTGAAGAAAGGTGATACCCTCCTGGATATCGCACGCAGAAACGAACTTGGTTACCGCGACATCCAGCTTGCCAATCCCGGCGTCGACATGTGGCTGCCGGGCAAGGGCCGGCACATAGTGCTGCCGACGAAATATGTCCTGCCGCTGACCCCGCACACCGGCATCGTCCTCAATATTCCCGAGATGCGTCTTTACTATTATCCCAAGCCCGTCGCCGGCCAGCCCCGCAAGGTGATTACCTATCCGCTGGGTATCGGCCGCGAGGGCTGGACGACGCCGTATGTGAATACCCGTGTCATCGCCAAGCAGAAGCATCCGTCGTGGTACCCGCCCAAATCCATACAAAAGGAACATGCCGAGGAAGGCGATCCCCTGCCGGACCGGATCGGTCCCGGGCCGGATAATCCACTGGGCAACTATGCATTGAAACTGGCCCTGCCGTCCTATCTCATACACGGCACCAACAAGCCTTACGGCATCGGCCTGCGTGTCAGCCACGGCTGCATACGCCTTTACCCGGAGGACATCAAGGCGCTGTTCCAGGCGGTGCCCGTGGGGACGCCGGTGCATATCGTGAATCAGCCTTACAAGCTGGGCTTGTCTAACGGACGCTTCTATCTTGAGGCGCATCCCTCACTGGGTGAAGACAGCGAACGTTTTAAGGACAACATTACCAGCGTGGTACAAATGGTGGTCAAGCTGACGGACAATCATGATTATTATATTGACTGGAACCTGGCCCAGGCCGTTATCAGGGAGCACAAGGGTATACCCGTGGAAATCGGGCGTCTCAAGAAGACGGATATGATTGCGCAATCACGGGACACGAAGCAGGCGGATGCGCGGGATCATAAACTCGATTTGAAACTGGAATCCGGACTGAGTAGTAACTAAAGTTACGGAGAGGGCGGTTTGTCGGGCAAAAAAAACCCGTGATGGAAACATCACGGGTTTTTTTTCAGGGAAAGGCGCCGCTTACTTGCGCATCGCCTTTTCGAACATCTTGTCGATTTTGCTTGAATTGGAATTGCAGCATTCAAGCGCATTATCGGCGTTCGACTTCGCTTTTCTCGCGGTGTCGAGCGCTTCATTGGCGGTTGCCAGGGCGTTGCTGGCCTGCCTGCTGGCGTTATTCGCGGTATCTTTGGCGTCCTGTGCCATGGACTTTATCTCGGATATCTGATCCGGAGTCGCGGCACATCCGCCCAAGAGTCCCAGCACCAGGGCGAGTGTCGAAACTTGGATTAGTGTTCTTTTCATAGTTGGTTCTCCCGTTAACCGTGTATGGTTGCTCCAGGTCTGGTCCGGGCATAATGACGTATTTGGGCCGGATTGGCAATAATTTTAGGCCGGTTTTTGTGCCTGGATTCTCAGTTTGCGTGAATATAAGCAGTTGTTATTGCTGGCAAAGTCATCATGACCTGCGGCATGTCCCGGAGGGCGGCGGCAGCCGTCAGCGCCCGTAGATGGTCGGTGGTGCCGACAGCCGGGAATCGTGGTGGGCGACGATATAATTCGAGAGCGCCATTTCAAACCCCTGTATGGGCTTCTTGTCACAGTATTTGTCGAGCCAGGCCAGCACATCCGGGAACTCGTCCACGCCGGAAATCTGGTAGGTGTTCGGCGTCAGTGTGTTGTAGGCGGTCAGAAAACCCATGACGTAATATTTGTACTGGTCGAATTTCTCCGCCTTGCGCGCCTTGCTGTAACTGTAGCAGGAATGCCGTCCCGGCCCCCATACCGCGTAATTGCCGTTCTTGTCCATGGCCACGGACTGCATGGAGACGCTTGCCAGAAAGATGATAAGCAGGATGCGCATGGGTTTGATCCCCCCTGAGGTTATGTTGATGATTCCATACCCGCTGCTTCGCCGGGAAGATTACAGGTGAAGCATAACATCGAATGCGCGCGTTGGAACAGGTGGCAGCCGGGACTTACTGTTTGTAGAAGGGCATCGGCCGTCCGGAGAACTGTGATTTGAGGAACTCCATCTGGTCCAGGAGAATGCGCCGGTTGGAGAGCGCCAGGTATTCTGCCCAGTTGGGTACGTACGGCACCGCCAGCAGCGGCATGTTGGACATCTCCGGCGTACGATTGCCCTTGCGCGTGTTGCACTGGCGGCAGGCGGCAACCACGTTGGACCAGCGATCGAGGCCGCCGCGGGAAAGGGGAACGACATGATCCCGGGTCAGTTCATGCTCCGGATATTCGCTGCCGCAGTACATGCACAGGTGCGCATCCCGCAGGAACAGTTCTCGGTTGGTAAGCGGAGGAATGGTTCGCTTGATGTGCCGGTGGGAGGAAGAGCGCTTGACGGCGATAATGGTATTGATGTCGACGCAGGAGCGCACGCCGGTACGCCGGCAGATGCCGCCGTGGAAGGTAAAATTGTGTTCGCCCGCCGTCCAGGCAACCATGTCACGGCAATACAGGCTGACTGCATCCTGCCAGGGGATCCAGGTAACCGGAATGCCGGAAATATCCAGGCGTAAAATCAATGGTGTCATGCTTTGCTCCCTGGCCGGGCACACTTTGATAGAGGGTGCCCGCGGAACGGTTCTTGTGGAACATATGCATTTTTATTTGAAAAATTCTTAAAATCAAGAGAGTAACGTAAATTAAGTCAGGTGAATCGACATGAAAGCAATGGCACGGCTGCTTGAGACCATGCGGGCGCTGCGGGATCCGGAGGGCGGCTGTCCCTGGGACCGGGAGCAGACCATGTCCTCCATCCTGCCGTACACCCTGGAGGAGGTGTACGAACTTATCGACGCCGTGGAGCAGGGCCGGCCCGAGGACATCCGTGACGAGGTCGGCGATTTACTGTTTCATGTCGTGTATTACGCGCAGATCGCCGCAGAGTCGGGGGACTTCGACTTCGCCGACGTCGCCGCGGGGGTTAATGACAAGCTGGTGCGGCGGCATCCCCATGTGTTTGGCGATGTCGTCTTCGCCACCACCGCGGAGCGGCGTGCGGCCTGGGAACGGATCAAGCAGGAGGAACGGCGGCAGGCGGGCAGGGAAGAGCAGGGTCTGCTGGCCGGCGTCAACCGGGCCCTGCCCGCCCTGCAGGCGGCGCACCGGCTGCAGAAAAAGGCGGCGGCCGCCGGTTTCGACTGGGATCGCCTGGAGGCGGTGCTGGACAAGGTGGAGGAGGAGGTCCGCGAACTCCGGGAGGAGCTGGCGGCGGCCGGCGGCCGGCAGCGCATGCAGGAGGAGATCGGTGACCTGCTGTTTGCCTGCGTCAACGCCGCCCGCTATGCCGGCGTCGATCCGGAAACCGCCCTGCGCGGCGCCAACCGCAAGTTCACCGCGCGCTTCGGTTATATCGAATCACGCCTGGCGGAACAGGACCGCCGCGTGGAGGATACCGGTATGGAGGAACTGGAGGCGCTGTGGCAGGAGGCGAAAGGCAGTGAATAGTAAGTAGTGAATAGTGAATAGAAAAAGATACAGCTGTTCGTTCCCCACGTTCACAGTATCAACCCGGCTGGCGGGGCATAGTTAATCGAAGGCTGGATATCGGAATGCTGGCCGTCCGGCTATCCGGTATGGACGGTTTTACTATTTACTATTCACCATTCACTATTCACTTTCCTTATCATGCGTAAGCATGGCGTAAGCGGAGTGATTGTGAATGGACTCGAAGTTTTCCGATTCCACGGTGTAGGAGCCGATGCGGTCGTCGCGGTTGAAAATGACGGCCACGTCGCGGACGATGTCTTCCACGAACTTGGGATTGTCGTAGGCTCTTTCCGTCACGTATTTCTCATCCGGCCGTTTCAGCAGCCCGTACAGTTCACAGGACGCCACCTGTTCCACCATTTCGATCAGCTCCTCGACCCAGATGAAGTCGCGGGTATGTACCGAGACCGTGACATGAGAGCGCTGGTTATGCGCACCCCGCTCGGAGATCTTTTTCGAGCAGGGGCAGAGTGTTGTGACCGGGACCACGATCTTCACGATCACGCGGGGGTTCCCATCGTTGATTTCGCCGATGAAGGAAACCTCGTAGTCCATGAGGCTGCGGACCCCGGATACCGGGGCGGCCTTGTTGACGAAGAAGGGGAAGTTCATTTCGACATGTCCGGCCCTGGCATCCAGTACCTCCGTCATTTCCTCGATCATGTGCTTGAAGGATTCAACGGTAATCTCGTATTCGTGATTGTTCAGTATCTCCACGAAGCGGGACATGTGGGTGCCCTTGAAATTGTGCGGCAGATTCACGTACATGTTGAATCTGGCCACCGTGTGCTGATCGGAGCCGGTACGATCGCGAACCACGACCGGGTGCCGGATATCCTTGATCCCGACCATGTCTATGGGAATGTGCCGGGTATCCTGGCTGCCCTGGATGTCGGGTATCTCGTTGGTGGCAATCGTTTCTGCTCGATTCATCGGTATCAACCTGGGTCTGGAAATTCAACTGTCCGTGCCCCGCGCCCGCCGCTCAGGGCAATGCTGCTTCATTAAAGTGTAATGCAGTCTCCCAGTAATTTACTAGGGTTTTCTCCGGGGTTGCCTCGTGGGGACTCACGGCGGTCCCTGATGGATTGGGTGTGCCGGAGGGTTATTTGTTCCGGCTGACAATATAATCGGCGAGCTGCCGCAGGGTATCGGCGCCGGCATCGAAGCCATCCAGGGCGGCCAGGGCCTGGCGATGCAGCTGCCGTGCGGCCTCCTTCGCACCTTCCAGTCCGAGAAGATTGGGATAGGTGGGCTTGTTGCGCTCTACATCAGAACCCTGGGGTTTGCCCAGGGTTTCGGTATCTCCCTCGATATCCAGAATGTCGTCCTGCACCTGGAATGCGAGACCGATACAGTCGGCGAACTCGGCTGCCTTCCCGAGCAGCGCCGGATCATAGCCGGGCCTGGACAGCGCGCCCAGTTCGACGCTGGCCCGGATCAGGGCCCCGGTCTTGTGCCGGTGCATGTTCTCCAGTTCCCGGATATCGAGGGTGCGGCCGACGGCGCCGAGGTCGATGGCCTGGCCGCCGGCCATGCCGCGGGAGCCGCTGGCCACCGCGAGCCGATCGATCATGGCGATGCGCTGGGCCGGATCCACGTTGATGCCGGTGTCCGCGGCGAGAACGTGGAAGGCCAGGGCCTGTATGGCGTCGCCGGCCAGGATCGCCGTGGCTTCGTCAAAGGCCTTGTGGCAGGTCGGTCTGCCGCGGCGAAGATCGTCATCATCCATGGCAGGCAGATCGTCGTGGATCAGGGAATAGGAGTGGATCAGCTCCACCGCCGCGGCGGGGCCGTCCAGGCAGTCAGGTTCCACGCCGAAAGCCTTGCCTGCCGCATAGACCAGCACCGGACGGATACGCTTGCCGCCGCCGAGGACGGCGTAGCGCATGGCTTCATGCAGTACCGCCGGCTCGGTGCCGGCGTCGGGCAGCCACGTCTCGAGCGCGGCTTCCACCCGGGACTGACAGTCCCGCATTTTTTCCGCTAAAGTCATAAAAGGTTATTGTTGATTGTCGTTCTGCTGCGGGAAGTCTTCGAGTTTCTCCTTGCCTTCTTCGCTGAGCAGGATCTGTACTTTCTGTTCCGCCTCGGCCAGCGCTTTCTGGCAGGCCCGGGTGAGGGCGACGCCGCGTTCAAAATCCTTCAGCGATTCTTCGAGGCTGAGATCGCCGGTTTCCAGCCGTTCCACCAGCGTTTCCAGTTCCGCCAGTGCTTTCTCGAAATCGAATTCATCGTTGTTTTTCCTGGCCACCGTGGTTCTCCCGCTTGCCGAAGGACGGGCATGGTACCAGAACCCACTTCATAATTCTGCGCGGCCGCGGCTCACGCAACCCTGAGACAGGATCTGATGCAGTTCTCTCGTACAATGCCGGCGCGCTCGATGATAGGTTGATTCTATAAAGCGAATTGGGAATATCAATGGCCGCCAGATTGACACTTTCAGGGGTGCAGGGTACATTCACCGGCATCTTGTCATCTACAGGGTTGTTGCGATAATTATATTTAATATCAGCAGGTTAGGAGGAATACCATGAGCTTGAAAGGCAGCAAGACCGAAGAGAATCTGAAAGAGGCGTTTGCCGGCGAATCCCAGGCCAACCGTCGTTATCTGTACTTCGCCCAGAAGGCGGACGTGGAAGGCTTCAACGATGTATCCGCCGTGTTCCGTTCCACCGCGGAAGGTGAGACCGGTCACGCCCACGGCCATCTGGAATACCTGGAAGAGGTCGGCGATCCGGCTACCGGTGAACCCATCGGCGGCACGCCGCTGAACCTGAAGTCCGCCATTGCCGGCGAGACCTATGAATACACGGATATGTATCCGGGCATGGCCAAGACCGCCCGCGATGAAGGCTTTGACGAAATCGCGGACTGGTTCGAAACCCTGGCCAAGGCCGAGCGTTCCCACGCCAACCGTTTCCAGAAGGCGCTGGACGGCCTGGATTCCTGAACCCGCACTAGGCCACAGGGAAGCCGGGACCGGGCCATGCCCGGTCCCTTTATATCCGCCAGCTGAAAACCCCGGTGCGAAACCATGAGTGATTCAGGCTATCGTGAAGGCAGTCTGGAGGCGCCGACGCGCCACCCCATAGACTGGCAGAACCCGGATTTCTACGATCAGGAACAGGCGTTTCAGGAACTGGAACGCGTTTTCGACATCTGCCACGGCTGCCGCCGCTGCGTCAGCCTCTGCCATGCCTTTCCGACCCTGTTCGATCTCATCGACGAATCGGAAACCCTGGAAGTCGACGGGGTCGCGAAGGAGGACTACGCCAGGGTCGTGGAGCACTGTTACCTGTGCGACCTGTGCTACATGACCAAGTGTCCCTATGTACCGCCGCATCCCTGGAACGTGGATTTCCCGCACCTGATGCTGCGGGCCAAGGCCATCCAGTACAAACACGGCGACAGCCGCTTCCGCGACCGTCTGCTGACGTCCACGGACACGGTGGGCAACCTGGCCGGCATCCCGGTGGTGGCCGGGGCGGTCAACGCGGCCAATCACAACCGCCTGGCGCGCACGCTCCTGGACAAGACCCTGGGCGTACATCCCGACGCGCCGCTGCCCGAGTACCACAGCGACACGCTGCGCAAGCGGGTGGGGCGACGCGACACCCTGTCGCTTGACGCCGAGGCGACCGGCGATACCCGGGGCAGGGTGGCCCTGTTTGCCACCTGTTACTGCAACCGCAATGCCCCGCAGATCGGTGAGGATCTCATCGCCGTGTTCGAACACAACGGCATCCCGGTGCGGCTGGCGGAAAAGGAAGTCTGCTGCGGCATGCCGAAGATGGAACTGGGTGACCTGGAGACGGTGCAGGAACACATGGAGTTCAACATTCCCCGCCTTGCCGCCCTGGTGGACGAAGGCTGGGATCTGACTGCGGCGGTACCGTCCTGCGTGCTCATGTTCAGGAATGAGCTGCCGCTGCTGTTCCCGGACAACGAAGCGGTGCAGAAGGTAGCAAGGGCCTTCTTCGATCCGTTCGAGTACCTGATGCTCCGGCATCGGGAAGGGAAACTGAAAACGGATTTCAAGCAGTCGCTGGGCAAGGTCGCCTGGCATGCGCCCTGTCACCAGCGCGTTCAGAATATCGGCGCCAAGACCCGCGAAGTGCTGGAATTGATCCCCGACACCAGCATCGAGGTCATTGACCGCTGTTCCGGTCATGACGGCACCTATGCGGTGAAGAGTGAATGCCGGGACATCTCGGTCAAGATCTGCCGGCCCGTCATCAGCCGGATAAAAAAGGCGGAAGTGGATCATTATGTCAGCGATTGCCCCATGGCCGGCGATCAGATCCAGTCGGGGATGGAGGACGACAGCGCCGCCGAATCCCCGTTTACACTCTTGCGCCAGGCCTACGGCCTGTAAGGAGTTGTGCAACCATGGACAAGATCACCCGCGATGATTTATACAGCCTGGAAAAATATTCCGGGATGCGCCGGGAGTTCCGCTCTCGCGTCATGCAGCACAAGAAAAACCGGCGCCTCCCCATAGGACCCAACGCCACGCTGTATTTCGAAGATCGTCTTACCATCCAGTACCAGATCCAGGAGATGCTGCGCGCCGAGAAGATCTTCGAGGCTGCGGCCATCCAGGAGGAACTTGATGCCTACAATCCCCTGATCCCGGACGGACGCAACTGGAAGGCCACATTCATGATCGAATTCGAGGATGCTGAAGAACGCCGCCGCCAGCTGGGCAAACTGGGCGGCATCGAGGGCTGCGTCTGGCTGAAGGTGGATGAGAACGCGCTGATCGAACCGATTTATGACGAGGACCTGGAAAGACATACCGAGGAAAGGACCTCCGCCGTGCACTTCATGCGCTTCGAACTGACTGAAGCGGACGCCTCGGCCCTGAAGCAGGGCGCCGGCTTGTCCGCCGGCATCAGCCACGAGCGCTACAATTACACCGTCAACCCCGTGCCGTCTGCCATCCGCGACGCCCTGGTCGCCGATCTGGACTGACAGGACCAGGATTTGACCTGTTCCGGCAAGGACCAGGAGGTGAATCGCAAGTCGTGAATCGTGAATCGAGGCGCTGTCTTTTTACGATTTACGATTCACTATTCACGATTCACCCGTATAGAATCTTGCACCGGGTTCTAGTATTCTCTCCCCAGCTTTATCAACCCTTCCAGGAGAGAGTTACCCTTTGAGCAGTCGTTATGAAGCCGCGGATATCGAGGTACTGACCGGCCTCGATCCCGTGCGCAAACGGCCGGGCATGTACACGGACACGTCCCGGCCCAACCACCTCATTCAGGAAGTCGTCGACAACAGTGTCGACGAGGCCATCGCCGGCCACGCCCGCCGCATCGATGTCATTCTGCACAAGGACGGTTCCGTTTCGGTCTCGGATGACGGCCGCGGTATGCCGGTGGACAGGCATCCCGGGGAGAAAATCAGCGGCGTGGAAGTTATCCTCACGCGTCTTCACGCCGGCGGCAAGTTCTCAACCAAGAATTACAAATATTCCGGCGGCCTGCACGGCGTCGGCGTGTCCGTGGTCAACGCTCTCTCCAAGCACCTGGAAGTATGGGTCAAACGTGACGGCAAGGAATACAACATCGCCTTCGCCGGCGGCGAGCTGAAATCACCGCTGGAAGTGGTCGGGGAAGTGGGCAAGCGCAATACCGGTACCACCCTGCGCTTCTGGCCGGATCCGCAGTACTTCGATACCGTCAAGTTTGCCATCGCGCGTCTCAAGCACCTGCTGCGCGCCAAGGCCGTGCTGTGCCCGGGCCTGACGGTGCGGCTGGCGGACGAGACTTCGGGCGAGAAGCAGGAGTGGCATTACGAGGAAGGGATCAGCACCTACCTGTCCGAGTCCCTGTCCGGCGTAGAGCTGCTGCCGCCGGAACCCTTCATGGGCTCCATGTCCGGCACCCACGAAATCGTCGACTGGGCGGTGCACTGGCTGCCCGGTGACGGCGAGCTGATCACCGAGAGCTATGTCAACCTGGTGCCCACCATACAGGGCGGCACTCACGTCAACGGTCTGCGCCAGGGTCTGCTGGAGGCCATGCGCGAGTTCTGCGAATCGCGCAGCCTGTTGCCGCGTAACGTCAAGCTCACCGCCGAGGACGTCTGGGAACGCTGCGCCTACCTGTTGTCGGTGAAGATGGAGGATCCCCAGTTCGCCGGCCAGACCAAGGAGCGTCTCGGTTCGCGGGAGTGCACCACGTTCATATCCGGCGTCGTGCACGACGCCTTCAGCCAGTGGCTGCACCAGCATGTGGAAATGGGGGAGCGCATCGCCGAGCTGGCTATCAACCATGCCCAGCGCCGGCTCAAGGCCGGCCGCAACGTGGTCAGGAAGAAAGTTACCGGCGGTCCGGCCCTGCCCGGCAAACTGGCGGACTGTTCCATGCAGGATCCCGGCGTCTGCGAACTGTTCCTGGTGGAAGGCGATTCCGCCGGCGGTTCCGCGCGGCAGGCCCGCAACCGGGAATTCCAGGCGGTGATGCCGCTGCGCGGCAAGATCCTCAACACCTGGGAAGTGGATCCCGGCGAGGTACTGTCATCGAAGGAGGTGCACGACATCGCCATCGCCATCGGCGTGGATCCCGGATCCGGCGATCTCACGGGACTGCGCTATGCCAAGATCTGCATACTGGCCGACGCCGATTCCGACGGCCTGCATATCGCCACCCTGCTGTGCGCCCTGTTTCTCCGGCATTTCCGCCCCCTGGTGGAGGAAGGGCACGTGTTCATGGCCATGCCCCCGCTGTACCGCATCGACGTGGGCAAGGATGTCTATTACGCTCTGGACGAGTCCGAGAAGGACGGGGTGCTGGACCGCATCGCCGCGGAGAAAAAGCGCGGCACCGTCAACGTGCAGCGCTTCAAGGGACTGGGGGAGATGAGCGCCCTGCAGTTGCGCGAGACCACCATGGCCCCGGAAACCCGCCGGCTGGTGAAACTTACCCTGGAAAAGAACGACCGCGCCGACAAGATGCTGGACATGCTGCTCTCGCGCAAGCGCGTCCAGGACCGCCGGGAATGGCTGGAGTCGAAGGGGAATATGGCTACGCTGTAACAGCAGTAAGTAGTGAATAGTAAGTAGTAAGTAGAAAAAACTGCCGGCCGGACATGTTCCCGGTGCGTCGATCAACCCTGTTCCTCTATGACTCCGCTTTTACTTGTTGCTTGTTGCTTGTCGCTGCCGTCAGGCAATATGCTGATCCGGACACAGCCCCGGGTCATTCTCGGCATTGATGATTTCCAGCAGATCTGCCAGGTCGTCCGGGGACAGTGCTTCGGGACACTTGTCGGTGAGCTGGAAATACAGGTACGAGACGGCCATGAAGCGGTTGATGGTGTCCTGTCTGCTCATGATGCGCACTCCGTTTTTCGGGTCGCGGCCATGATCGGCGGGCAATATGATGCCGCGGTGACAGGATGATGAAAATGCAGTGACAGGCGTTCAGTCCGTGGAGTGGTTCCGCCACCAGCCGGGGAGCGCGGCGATGGAATCGATCACGGCGTCGGGGCGGACATCCCCCTCAAGGTCCGCCGGCCGGTACTTGCCGGTCCGGACCAGCATCCCGGCCAGGCCCGCCTGTTGCGCTCCGCCCACGTCGGTGACGATGTCGTCCCCGATCATGAGCACCTCGTCGGCAGCGGCGCCGACCAGGGCCAGGGCTTCCCCGAAAAACCCCGGCGCCGGCTTGCCGAGGACGATGGCCTCGACGCCGGCGGCATGCTCCAGTGCCTTGACGAAGGGGGCCACATCCAGGCGCAGTCCGTCCGGGGCGCGCCAGTAACGGGTCATGCCCAGGGCGATCAGGGGCGGTTGCGGTTCGGCCATGAGCAGGCGGAAGGCGCGGTTCAGGGTGGGGAAGTCCCAGCCTTTGCCCAGATCGCCGAGTACCAGGGCGGCGGCACCGTCCTCGCGTTCGGACGGCAGTTCCTCGAGATCCTCCAGGTCCCCCTTGGTAGCTTCCGGCATGAACAGGGCGACGGGACCCTCCACGTGCTCGTGCAGCCAGTTGCCCGCCGCGATCACCGGCGTCAGGATGTGTGCCGGATCGATATCCATGCCCAGGCGGCGCAGCTTTTCTGCGATGCGCCGGCGCGGGCGGGACGTGGTATTGGTCAGATACAGGTGGGGAATGCGCGCGGACTGCAGCCAGGCCACCGTCTCCGGCGCCCCGGCAACGATCTCCTCTCCCTTGTACAGAACGCCGTCCAGATCCACCAGGACGGCCTGCAGCGATTCCCGCTTCATGACCGTATTACCTCGGCACTGGGATCCTTTCCCTAACCATAGCACAACCGGCAGTGTGCCTGTCCGGCATGCAGGTCCCGGGATGGTGTGCGCCCGCGACGTGGCCGACGTGCGTTATGCGGTTACGCAGCGCCGATGAAGTCCATTTTGCCGATGTCGACACCGTTGTGCCGCAGAATGGCGTAGGCGGTGGTGACATGAAAAAACACGTTGGGCAGGGCGAACGTCAGCAGATAGGACTGGCCGTTGAAAGTGACGGTTTCGCGCAGCTTGAGGACGATCTCCCTGTCTTCGGTGCCGTCAATCTGCCCGGGCTCCAGCGATTGCAGGAACGCCACGGTCCGTTCTATGCGGGTATACAGTTCGGCCCAGGTGGATTCGTTATCCTCGAATGTCGGTGGCTCCAGCCCGGCCAGGCGGGCGCCACAGCCCTTGGCCACGTCGGTGGCGATCTGGACCTGACGGGACAGGGGATACATGTCCGGCGCCAGGCGGCTGTGGAACAGCACGGCCGGGTCGAATTGCCTGGATTCGGCGTATTGTTCGCCTTTCCGGAGAATGGCGGTCAAATTGTTCAGCGCCCGTACGAACACGGGAATGGAGGCCTGATACATGGACAGGGTCATGGTTTAACTCCTGGGCAGTGAGAAAAGGTACAACCCGCCGCCGCTGCAGGCATGGCAGGTTGATTATACGGCATCGCCGCGGTTCGCAATCGCCGGGGTGCGACGGCAGGTGATCAGTACCTGCCGGGCGCCCCTTTTTATTTCCCGGATGTTGAGAGAAAATCGTTCGCCAGACAACCCCGGTACATAACAGGCTGAACGATGTCCGAAAACCTGACCCTCGATTTCGAAAACAACGAATCCCGCCGCCTGCACGAATTTGCCGAGCAGGCGTACCTGGATTACTCCATGTACGTGATCCTGGATCGTGCCCTGCCGCACATCGAGGACGGCCTCAAGCCGGTGCAGCGGCGCATCATCTACGCCATGTCCGAACTGGGGCTGAAGGCGACATCCAAGTACAAGAAGGCGGCCCGGACCATCGGTGACGTCATCGGCAAGTTTCATCCCCACGGCGATTCCGCCTGCTACGAGGCCATGGTGCTCATGGCCCAGGATTTCAGCTACCGCTATCCGCTGGTGGACGGGCAGGGCAACTTCGGATCCATCGATGATCCCAAGTCGTTTGCCGCCATGCGCTACACCGAGGCGAAGCTCAGGCCCTATGCCGAGGTGCTGCTCGCCGAGGCGGACCAGGGCACGGTGGACTGGGTGCCGAACTTCGACGGCACGCTGCAGGAACCCCGGCTGTTGCCGGCACGCCTGCCCAACGTGTTACTGAACGGGACCACGGGCATCGCCGTGGGCATGGCCACGGACATCCCCCCGCACAACCTGCGCGAGGTGGCGGCGGCGTGTATTCGCCTGCTGGAGGAGCCGAAGGCGACGGTGAAACAGTTGTGTGAGCACATCCAGGGACCGGATTTCCCCGTCGCGGCGGAGATTATCAGCCCCCGGGAAGAACTGCTGGCCATGTACGAAACCGGCCACGGCTCGGTGCGCATGCGGGCCACCTGGGAGAAGGAGGAGGGCAACATTATCGTGACCGCCCTGCCGTACCAGACTTCCGGCAGCCGCGTCCTCGAGCAGATGGCGGCCCAGATGAAGGCGAAGAAACTGCCTATGCTGGAGGATCTGCGCGACGAGTCCGATCACGAGAATCCCGTACGCCTGGTGCTGGTGCCGAAATCCGGCCGCGTCGACGCCGGGGAGCTCATGTCACATCTGTTCGCCACCACCGATCTGGAGCGGGGCTTCAAGGTCAATCTCAACATGATCGGCGTCAACGGCCGGCCGCAGGTCAAGGATCTGCGCACTATCCTCAGCGAGTGGCTGGGTTATCGCATCGAGACCGTGCGTCGCCGCCTGCAGTTCCGCCTGGAAAAGGTGGAGGCCCGCATCCACGTGCTCGAGGGCCTGATGATCGCCTACCTCAACATCGACGAGGTGATCGCCATCATCCGCGAAGCGGAGGACGCCAAGGCCGAGCTGATGCGCCGCTTCAAGCTCTCCGACGAGCAGGCCGAGGCCATCCTGGAACTGAAGCTGCGCCGGCTGGCGAAGCTGGAGGAAATGAAGATCCAGGGCGAGCTGGACGAACTCAAGGAAGAGCGGCAGTCCCTGCAGAAAACCCTGGGTTCGAAGCAGCGCCTGAAGACCCTGGTCAAGAACGAGATCCGGCGGGACGCCGAGACCTACGGCGACGAGCGCCGCTCGCCGCTGACGCTGCGGGAGGAAGCGCAGGCACTGGATGAGGCGGCGCTGATCCCGACGGAGCCGGTGACCGTGATCCTGTCCGAAAAAGGCTGGGTACGTGCCGCCAAGGGCCATGATATCGATGCTGAAAGCCTGAATTACCGCGCCGGCGATGCTTACCGGCAGGCGGGCCGCGGCCGCAGCAACCAGCTCGCGGTGTTCCTGGATTCCACCGGCCGCTGTTATTCGCTGCCGGCCCATACCCTGCCGTCGGCGCGCGGCCTGGGCGAGCCCCTGTCCGGCCGCGTCACCCCGCCGGACGGCGCCACCTTCGCCGGGGTCATGATCGGTGAGCCCGGCACCGTCTTTTTCCTGGCGTCGGACGCCGGCTACGGCTTCATGGCCCGGCTCCAGGCGCTGTTCACCAAGAACCGCAACGGCAAGTCCGTGCTCAACGTGCCCCGGGGCGCGGGCGTCCTGACGCCGGCACCGGTCTTCGATCCGGAAGAGGATTTCGTCGCCGCCGTCAGCAGCAGCGGCCGCCTGCTGGTCACCGATGTTGCCGGTTTCCCCCTGCTGGGCAAGGGCAAGGGTCTGAAGATCCTGCACATCCCGCCGGCCAGGCTGAAGGCGCGCGAGGAGTTCCTGACGGCTCTGACCGTGTTCAGCGAGGGCGACTCGCTGCAGCTCACTTCCGGCAAGCGCCACCTCACCCTGAAACCGGCGGACATCGACGAGTTCTACGCCGAACGCGGCCTCCGCGGCAGCCTCCTCCCCCGCGGCTTCCGCCAGGTGTCTTCGATACGGTGCCTGAAGGAGTCAACATCGGGAACTGAATAATTAACCACGGAGAGCACGGAGAACACGGAGATTAAGAGTGTCGGGTTTCCGGGATGCGGTGTCGGATGTTGATTACTACCAATCAGTCGCCGCAGTTCAATTGGATGCTCTGCTGCAAAAAATGTTCTTTCCTCCGTGTCCTCCGTGTCCTCCGTGTTCTCCGTGGTTCAAACAAATACTTACAGGATGCCGGTCAGGTATCCGCTTGCCGGGCCCCCTTCAGCCATTGAACTTTCCCCTGTCCGGTACTATCTAGTTATTCGATAATATTCCTCTACGGAGGCAACCAAACTCATGCGTATCCTCTTGTTTCTCGGTACCAACCTGGCCGTGCTCGTGGTCTTGGGCGTGGTCATGGAGGTGTTCGGCCTGCACGGCTACCTGAACCAGAACGGCGTTGGCATCGATCTCAACGCCCTGCTGATCATTTCCGCCGTGGTCGGCATGACCGGTTCCTTTATTTCCCTGGCCATGTCCAAGTGGCTGGCCCTGCGCAGCACCGGTGCGCAGGTGATTACCACGCCGTCCACCCGGGAAGAAGCCTGGCTGGTGGAGACCGTGGCGCGCCTGGCCCGGCAGGCCGGTATCGGTATGCCGGACGTGGCTATCTACCGTTCGCCGGACCTGAACGCCTTTGCTACGGGCATGAACCGGAACAAGGCCCTGGTCGCTGTCAGCAGCGGCTTGCTGGATCAGATGAACGCCGACCAGGCGGAAGCGGTGCTGGGGCATGAAGTCACCCACGTGGCCAACGGCGATATGATAACCCTGAGCCTGATCCAGGGCGTGGTGAATACCTTCGTCTTCTTCCTGTCCCGGGTCATCGGCCTGGTGGTGGATCGCGTGGTCTTCCGGGTGGAGCGCGGCTACGGTCCCGCCTACTGGATCACCGCCATCCTCGCCCAGATCGTCCTCGGCATCCTGGCCAGCATGATCGTCATGTGGTTCAGCCGCTACCGGGAATACCGCGCCGACGCCGGCGGCGCCCGGCTGGCCGGCCGCGGCAAGATGATCTCGGCCCTGGAGCAGCTCAAGCGCAGCATGGAACAGCCGCACCTGCCGCAGCAGTTCGAGGCCTTCGGCATCTCCGGCAACGTCAAACAGGGCATCGCCCGCCTGTTCATGAGCCACCCGCCGCTGGATGAACGCATCGCGGCCCTGCAAGCCATGGCTTGACTGGATTATTGAACCACGGAGGGCACGGAGGACACGGAGATTAAGAGTGTCGGGGTTCCGGGATGAGGTATAGGATGTTGATTGCTGCAGGTCTGTCGCCGCAGCTGAATGAAATGCGTGCTGCAATAATTTTTTTCTCCGTGTCCTCCGTGCTCTCCGTGGTTAATCTAAAGGGGTTTTGGAGAGTTTCCCCGGTTCCTCGCGCACCAGGCGCGGCACCAGGTAGCCGGGGAGGCGGGTTCTGAGTTCTTCCATGATTTGCCGGGCGCGGGCGTCACTGACCTGGAAATGGGCGGCGCCGGCCACCGGGTCCAGCATGTGCAGGTAATAGGGTAGGGCGCCGGCCTCGAACAGGCGTTCGCTTAAGTTCGCCAGCACCGCCGCATCGTCATTCACTCCCTGCAGCAGCACCGACTGGTTGAGCACGGTCAGGCCGGCCGCGCGCAGTGATGCCAAGGCACGGCCGGCATCCCCGTCGATTTCGCCGGCGTGGTTGGCGTGGATGACCACTACTGCCTGCAGGCAGCCACCGGAAAGCAGGGACG
>Ga0102944_1000382_pt1 | contig 34862 bp, 31 predicted proteins | sample SalPonD_shore_MG_FD_78172 | JGI IMG/M metagenome (GOLD analysis project Ga0102944, IMG submission 78172) | Salt pond soil microbial communities from South San Francisco under conditions of wetland restoration - Salt Pond MetaG... | ecosystem: Environmental > Aquatic > Marine > Intertidal zone >... | reverse complement strand
TTACTTTGTTCAAATATTTTCTCTATTTTCGACAATACTTCCATACTTAATTCATCTTTACTTTCTTCTAAGAGAAGCTGACTAAAGCCTTTTATAGTAGTCAGTGGTTCTTTTAAGGTATGGGAAAGGTTGGAAATAGTCTCTTTATCCAAATTAGAATTATTAGTTATTGCGTTCGTTTTTTCTTCAACATAATTATTAACACTTTCTCTTATAAGTTTTGAAATAGTGCTAAAATTCTTTTCTTTGATAAATTTCTGCCACTTCTCTTTAGTTTCTTCTGACACATAGAGAGAAATACGTTCTTTATCTCTATCATAGATCTTACCTCCCTCTAAATATGTTTTAAATCCCTCAGTAATTTGATCTCTCCAAACAGCATATTTTCCCATTTCATTTTCATATTGATCCATTAGCTTCTTAACCTCGTCTGAGATTTTTCCATTTTTATGGTCTTCAACTATTTGATCAATATCTTCTTGCGTAAAATTTTTATGGGAATCTTTTCCTTTAGAATTATTCTCTCCGCTTTCTTCGGTTTTTTCCTCAGTAATTTTCTCCACCTATTCTAGTCTTGAATAAAATTATTTACACAATTAATATATATGTATGTTAATTTATCTTTTTTTTTATAATATTCAAAAATAAATTGGATCTTATCGCTGAAATGTCGCATCCAAATATGCTTTTTTTATCATTATACTAAATACTTGTGTTAAATTAATGCTTTTTTTACCATCATACTATAATACTTGTGTTACACTAAGCTGTAATTCATACATTCAATGGGAGATAGCACAAAATTATTTCACATCCATAATTACTCAGAAAGAAGAAAAAAGATTCAATTTTGTTTATTTTTTACTTGCTCTAAGTGAACAAATAGTTTGTTAAAGTCACTCAAATTAAAGGGCTTTAAGATATATCCATCTGCTTGCGTATCTTTGATATTCTTTTCTACCTCAGAACCCGGCATTGCGGTAAGAAAATAAACTGGAATATCTCTATACTTTTTTTTCGATTTGATCTGCTTACATATATCATAGCCATTAATATCGGGTAAAATAATATCTAAAAGGATTAATTTGGGATGTGAGTTCTCAATTTCTTCCAATCCTCTCTTACCACTGACCACTCCTTTACAAATATAACCTTTACTTTCCAAGTATGAGGTGATTAAGCGTATAGTTGATAAATCATCTTCAATTAAGAGAATATCATATTGATGGTTAGGAACTTGAATATTGTCTAAAAATTTGATGATTTTATTCTCTAATAAAATACTTTGATCAAAAATATTTTTAATTGTCGTAATAATTTGTTCGGAAAGCTCTTCTTGATAGTTATCTAAGATGAGCTGAGCATATCCCTTAATAGTAGTTAAAGGTTCTTTTAATGCATGCGAGATTTTAGAAACCGTTTCAGGGTCAATTCTCGAAAATTTCCCGTCTATATTATCATAATCTGCCACAAATTTCTTTACACTCTCTCTTATTAGTTTGGATAAGGTAGAAAAATTATTCTCTTCTATAAAATTCTGCCAATTGTCTTTCGTATCTTCCGATACATAGAGCGAGATCCGTTCTTTATCTCGGTCATAAATTTTCTCCCCTCGAAGCCATCTTTTAAAGCCCTCCGTGATTACCCCGCGCCAAATCGCATACTTACCAGTTTCATGTTCATATATGATCATTTCATCGGTTTTCTCAGCTTTTGGCGAATTTTCCAATCGTTTAATATAATCCTCAACTGCTTCACCATCTTGTTTTCTCATTTATTATACCCTAGGTTTTTTAGATCATGAGGAGTCTGTTAGAAAATATGATATTACTTTATTACCATAATTATGGTTAATAGTGGTTGCATAATAATAGAGGTTTAATTTAAATCTATGCAGATCGAAAACTTTGGAAAATTAGCCATTTTGAAAAAAGTTTTTGAACTCAAAAATATAAAAATTTCTCCTAAGTATATCTTTTTTATCATTAAGATTTTCTAATTAAAATGATTATTAAAATACAGGATACTAAAATAGAATTAAAAAGCGATTTGAATGAGCTCAGTCTCAGAGTTTAAATTAATTTTTTGGAATTTTAATTATGGGGATACAATTTGTTTTGGTATTTCTAGTTTTAGGGGTATTGATGATGATGGCGTCATTTTGGTTCGGTTTAAATTATAGAAGAAAAAAAAGACGACAGAAAACCTTCCAATGAATATAATCAATAATAATGTAGTGCTAACAGATGAAAAATCTACAATACATGACATATATCTATTCTATAAGGATTATAAACCTAAAATTAGGACTTACGCTCTACCAATTATTGGTGGAATTATTATCGGCCTCTTTATAACTCTTTTGTTTGTTCTACCCAGATTCCAGCTTTGAGATTGAACTCATCCAATCGCTTTCTCTTTCTATTTTTAAATCTTAAATTAGTGGTAAAAAATTTTTGGAGATTTTATCAAAAATATACATATTTACATTATAGTAAGCAGATCATGCAATCCATGAGATCGGACGGTGTATTATGAGAATTCCCTTAATTACTGCTTATGAGATGTCTCTCCCATCTCAGCATTGTAATAATTTAAATTGGCGATTAGTCCCCGAGTAAGTGTCATCTATTAAAGATTTGTTTAGTTCGTTCTATCAATGATAACAAAAAATCAATTTTTACAACAAAAGCTTTAAATATGCGTTTTTCATATTTTGTAACAATGCAAAATTTGATAAAAAAGATTTTTTCAGACACACAAATTTTTTTTGTCGAAGAATAAAAAAGCAGGAACGATTTTTCTAATAACACAGGGGTTTTTTTAAAAAATGGTTGAAACACACAGAATTGCAAGTTATGAACTTACAAATCTATGTCCGGAATGCGGGGGTAGTACAATTTTGTTAGACGAAAGCGGCGACACAGTCTGCAAACAGTGCGGTTTGGTAGTCGGAGAGCGCTCATTAGACCGTGGTCATAGCGGGATAAGGGCATATACAAAACGGGAAAGGGATAAGAAAGAGAGAACGGGGTGTCCGATTTCCATTTTAATGCCTGATATTGGTTTATCAACGATTATTGATCGATCTAAGATTAAGAATCCAGACCTACGACGAGCAGCAAAATGGAATACTCATTTATCGTGGGAAAAACGTAATATGTTGATTGCGATTACCGAATTAAAAAGAATTGGAAGCAACTTAAATTTTCCTGAACGCGTCAAGAAAGCATCAGTGAAATTGTACAAAGAGGTCTATAAAAGGAATTTATTGCGTGGAAGATCCATTAATGGGATGATTGCAGCATGTGCATATTATGAATGTAAAGAGGAGCGTGTACCGATTACCTTACAAGAGATTTTGGATGAGGCATCAATCAACGATAACATCGTAAAAAAATGTTATAAAATTTTGGTTCGAGAGTTACATCTCAAATCACCGAATATTGACCCAACTTCGTTAATTCCACGATATTGTGCTGATTTAGGCCTATCTATTGACGTTGAGAAGAATTCCATTAAAATTTTAAGAAGTTTTATGAGCAAATTTCCGATTTGTGGAAAAGATCCGAAAGGATTATGTGCGGGAGCGATTTATCTTGTATCAAAACTGAAGAATAAAAAGATCTCCCAAAAAGAGATCGCCAATATAGTGGGTGTGACTGAGGTAACTCTTCGGTCTCGATATAAAGAGCTTCAACAGATAATTTCGAATTTAATCTAAGTAATGACATAGTTTATTTATTATTTCTTTCCTTTTTATTATAAAAATAGTCTACTCAATGATTTTAAGAGATATGCATATTTCTATTTTTCTGCAAAATTTGATAAAAAGGTATCGAAATAAGATAGAATCCTTTAGAATATAATTTTACGCGTTATTCCAGTATCCTAAAAAAAACCACTCTCTTCACCACGTAAGATATAAATAATCATATTTATAATATTTGACTAGAATATCGTTAAAAATAATGGATTTTGTTTAAAAACATAGTAGCATGTCGAAAGAAATTGTCAATGCTAAGATGAAGCTTCATTTAATTTTAGAAAATATAAATGATTTGGTTGCTATCCTTAGCTCATCTTTTCCATACAAGGTGGAATTCATAAATGAGACACAATGGAAAAAAACCTTAAATTATAGTGAGAATGATCTTATTGATAAACCATTCTTAGACATAATCGATGAATCTTATTTAGACCAAGGGAATCATATTTTAAAAGTGAAAAAAGAATACAGGGAACTTGAAAAAGATATAAGAATAAAAACAAAGAACGGATTAATTGTTTGGTTTGAAATAAAAAAATCAATATATATAGATGATTATGGGAGAGACAAAATTTTAATTATTTTAAAGGAAATTTCTCGTTTTAAAGAATTGGAAGAACAAGTTAGGAATAACGAAGAGGATTTGAACACTATAACGAAATCAATTCCAGAAATTAAATTTTGGAGATTATTTACGCCTAAGAAGTATGAGGAAGCGTTGAATAGATCATATGAGATGCTGGAGTTGGTGATTAATAACATCCCTCAATATATATATTGGAAAGATAATGATCTCAATTATTTAGGATGTAATAGTAATTATGCAAAACTTATAGGTCTTAATTCCCCAGATAGATTAATTGGGAAAAAAAATAGTAATATTTTTTCTAATATGGAAAAAATTAATGAATTGAATGAAAAAGAAAGCGAAATATTAGAAACGGGTCAGTCAACATATCATAGAGAAGAGATTTGGGAGGTATCAAATAATCCTCCTATTATCATAGATATTAATAGAGTTCCATTAAAGGATTTAGAAGAAAAAATTGTTGGGGTGTTAGTTTCGTTCCAAGATATAACAGAAAAGATAGAAAAAGATAAAAAATTAAGGGAATCAGAACAAAAATATCGAAATTTAATAGAGACGTCATCAGTTGGTATTTTGGAATTGAATTTAATCAATAATACTATTTCATATATTAATCCTAAGTTAATAGAAATTCTTGGTTTTGACAAGAAAGAGAAAGTGACCGAACAAGAAATTAAAAAATATCTTCCAATTCAGGATTTAAAAGAAAAAGTTCAATCGAATGATAACAAAAAATTAGAGTTTAAAATTCATGATAATAAGGGGGAATTAAAGTGGATCTCCGGGAAATATGTGAATCATTATAATTCAGAAGGTAAATTAATAACACTTAGATTTTGGTTAGATGATATCACAGAACGCAAGAAATATGAAGATCTCATTACTGAATTAAATATGAACTTCTTAAATTTCAGTACTGAGATTCAAGATAATATCAAGACTTTATTAAAAACATGCAAGAAGTTGTTAAATGCAGACTCCGTGGTCTACGTTAGTGAATATGATAGAGGTAAAAAGAAATCTTTTCAATTATTATCGACTGAAAACGACAAATTCTCTCTTAGTAAGGATGAGTTTGAAACTGATTATTTTTTAAATAATTTTTTCAAGAAAAATCATGATTTTCTACAATATTATAATATTGATAGAAATAATACAAAATATTCAACAACAGATCCATTTATAAAGAATAATCGTTATATTACTGCATTTGGAAAGAAAATAACTTCAGATGATACTTCTAATAGTATAATATGCTGTTTTTTTAATGAGAAATTAGAAAAATCTGTTCAAAATCAATTAGTGTTATTTTTAATCGCTGATGCAATCGAAATAGAACAAAAGCGATGGAAGGCGACACAACATTTAAGAAAACAAAATATAAGACTGCATGAAATGGATAAATTAAAAGCAGAATTATTTTCGAGGGTCGCACATGAATTAAAAACACCTCTAATTTCGATTAAGGGATATGCTGAACTGATGAAGATTCTTTTTAGTGAAAATCTGACTCAAGAAATGATTTCGATATTGAAAAGTATTGAAATGGGATGTAGAAAATTAGAGACAATTGTAAATAAATTGTTGGAAAGTTCTAGATTCGAACAAAAGAAATTAAGAATCAAAACAGAAAAAGCAAATTTAAGTGTTTTAGTTAAAAAAAGTATCGAGGAAATGCAGGGATTTGCAAAATCAAGAAATCATACAATCGAATCGAACCTTCATGAGGAGCTAACATTAAAGTATGATGAAGAACAAATTCACAAAGTACTCACAAATTTAATATCAAATGCTATAAAATATACACCTACAGGTGGGATTATAAAAATAAAATCAGAAAGGTATGATTCAAAAATTATAATTTCAATAGAGGATAATGGAATTGGTTTTAAAGAAGAGGAAAAAAAATATCTCTTCAAAAAATTTGGCAAAATAGAGAGATGGGGGCAAGGATGGGATGTTGATATAGATGGAACAGGTTTAGGTCTTTATATTTCAAAAAAAATTATAGATTTACATAAAGGAGAGATATGGTTGAAATCTGAAGGAAGAAATAAAGGTAGTACCTTTTTTTTTACATTGTATAAAGAAGAAACAACTAATTCTTAATAAATTTAATATTCAATATAGTTTAGAGAGGAAAAATAGGCAAAGAATCATTGCTATTTCTATTTTTCATCATTTTTTTTAAATCCTCCATAATAAATTTAATATCGTTAGTACCTTCGACATTTATACTATTTATTAATTTATAGGTTTTATTTCCTAAATTAGAATTGGATATTTGGTAATAATCTATATTATATTGGGTTTTTTTTAATGATAAGTGTATTTTAATATAGTTTTGAGAATATTCAGGTATCTTTTTATCTCTTTTTTCTTTTAAAACCAAAAGATAAGAGTTCTTGGTTTGATTAATGTCTAAATGATAAGAAGAATTCCATATCTCGATAATTTTTTCTGATAATGTTTTAATATAGAATTTATTATCTACATTTTCCTTTCTATGTTTCATTTTGTTATTAGATATTTAATACCTTACACAAAACATAAAAAAGGAGATATTTAAATTTAGTAGGAAATCAATTTAGTTGATATTTATAGATATAATAGATAATAGGAATAGAAAGAATTTTTTATAACTCTCTTCCAACACCATAATATATTAATAAAGCTGTAATGATTAATAGAATCGAACTAGTGGGTGGCCAGATAATTCTAAAAAGAGGGATTATTTGAGTATTAAATAATATAGCTCCGTACATGATTGGTAATTCTAATAAAGCCCCCACAATAAAAAATTTCATTTTTCTTTTAAGTGTTTTATCTTCAAAGAATTGATAAATTTTTAGGGAAAATATTAAAGTTGGTATTGTGATAAAAGCACTTATATAAATATAAGCAATAATTAGAAAATTCAAGCTATAAATGGGTACCCAGTTTTTTTCTTCAGTTATTATAATACCTTTAGGTGTTAATAAAAGGAGAAATGCGGTGATTGCATAAAAAATAAATAGAAAAAGGGTATGATTCTTTTTTTTTTCATTCAACAGATTTATTATAAAAATTATAATAAAGATAGGTGATAAGCTTGTTAGATAAAAAATTATACAATATATATAGAAAAGGATCAAAGAGGGAAATGAAATTGAAATTATCAAATAAAAAATATTTAGTATAAAAGCTATTATGTAAAAAATAAAAAATAAACCCAAAACTATTGTCGAAATATCTCTTTTTCTTTTGAGTACTTTATATGCTATTGTAATTAATATAATAAGAACTAAGGGTTGTGAAAATGAAATTAAAATGATTCTAAATAAATCCAAATTTTGCAATAACATATATATTAATTTAAATTTTCCTTTTATTCTTATATATTTTTATATCTTTTTCATAATTCAAATCTTATCATTTTCATTCTAATATAATCAAATCCAAGAATTTTTGGAACTAGAATCATCTTCTTTATTTTCAAGATTCCCGAATATAGAATTTCAAAAGCTAAATAAGATGCTGTCATCCTCACGATTGGAGCTATGGAAATGGAGTATGGTCTATCTTGGAAAAAAGTGTCTAAAGTTCCTTTTTTACGATTATAAGTTTGTTTTAAACCTGGAAAAGCTAAAAATTTAGAATAGAGCTTTTTCTTCATTGTATTTTGTAAATTTTTTGATTTTTTCATTTCTTTAACAGACATTTCTTTTGTCTCCAAATCATAAAAGGATTCATAGTCCATACTATCAGTTGTAAACCACATAGAAAATAAATAAGGAAGCCCAAAAGATTCTACCATTGGTATTTTTAATTTCCTACATCTTCTAGCGATTAGAATTGAAGTGAATGGATCATCTAAGGCTAGCGATATGATAGATATATCCTTTAACAACTCAGATATATTTCCCTCATTCACTTTGTAATAAAATCTAATATTAATATTCGGGTTAATATCCTTAACTAAATCTCTTACAAAGTCAACTTTATATCTTCCAAGATCTTTTCGGGTACATAATTGTCTATTTATGTTAGATTCCTCAAATACATCATTATCGCAAACAATTATCTCCTCACATCCAACTCTCGCAAGTTGTTCCACTAATGGCCCCCCTATACCACCTAAACCAAATATGGCAATTGGAGTTTTTCTTATTTTTTCTTGATCCTCAATTGTGAATAAACCTATATTTGCTTTAATTTGATTCCAATATTTATCATCCCAATTCTTAAGGTTTTTCATCTCATTTATAAAGCGATCTTTTATTAATTTAATTCATTTTATCACTATATAATCTTCTTAAGAATTAGTTAATAATAATTGGTTAGAATTTTAAAGTCTATATTCTAAAAGAGCATGAGTACGTGTGTGAATTCCATTAAGGATCTTGGCAACTTTACTACTTGACACATTTTCACTACCAATTCTACTTGTATAATGTGTTATTCCTAACCTTGATAATTCACTCATAGTTACATCATACATTAACAAACTCAATCCCTTCCTTCTATGATCTGGATCGATTGCCCATGTATAAACTACTGTAGATTTTATCTTTCCTTTTTCTCTTCTAAAAATGTCAGGTAAAAAAGCACCAGAAGCAATCATTTTATTATCTGGTTTATATTTTATATAAAATATCATTGAAGAATAGCCTTGTTCGAACACGAAATCAATATAATTACCTATTACATTTATAGAATCTGGAGTTATACGAGCAGATTGAGGTAAATTTTCAACTTGCAATTTGATAAAGTCTTGTCTAATATTTAGGAATTCATTTTTATCCTTAATGTTTATATATTCATAATCTTTGAATTTATATCTTGATTTCGATGAGCCATTCAAATGGAAAAATTTGGTGGGATCCCAAGTAAAATCTTTAAATCTAACTGTAAAACCTTTTTCATTAAATAGTTTAGGATAATTCAGAGGATTTATAGGGGAAGCAATCGTCAGAGAATCAATAAGGCTCCAATTCAAAAAACCCCATCCATAAATAATTGCTGGAATATTAATTGGACCAATTATAGATTTACAATCAGAATTTTTACCAATTTGGATCAATCTGTCAATTAATAAATTTATTTTCTCTGTTTTGTTATCCAAAACATTAAAATAACCAAAGTATAAAATATTTTTAAATTTAAATGTTAAAACACAACCAGCAATATAACCAAATTCCAATAATATATGCAATTTTGCTTTAAAATGATTAATATCACATTTTATATATTTATAGAGATCTGGCCAAATAGGGAGATGTGTACCTATATGAATAAACTTCATGATCTCGCCGAGATCATCGTAGATTTTAAAACTATAAGAGATTTTATCTGATTTTTTCATAAGAATTTTAAAATACTAATATTATGAATCTAAATTAAATCAATTTGATAAAGATTTGCTTGTTGTTAATTATGCAAAATCAGATGATCCTATAAAATCAAAAAGAATCTAATCTATTCTTCAATTTTTTACTTTCTTGAATTAAATTTAGATCGATATTCGGATTTATTTCTCCCGTAAAGTAATTAAACAAGATCATGTCTTCGAAAATTCCTTTTTTTGGATTAAATTCGAAGCTTGGAATATAACCTCTTGGCTCAAAACCAGCATTATTAAATAATTTTTGATGGTCAGGTTGATAGGCGGAAACATAAATTTCAAAATATCTTAGGTTTTGATTTTTTATGAATTGATTAAATTTTTTAAGAAAAACAGATAGTTCTTCTAAATTATGAGATTTATATTGCGTCTTTTCAATGTTTTTATTATCTTTATGGTAAAGAAACATGAAATAAGAATTACTGTTTTTTATTGAAAATTTTATAAACTGATGTCCATATTCATCAGTTTCTTTTCTCATGATAATATCTTCTTCGAGTTTGCTAATTTCTTTATAATTTATTATTAAATTAGGATTCACAATTTCAGGCAGACCTAAATCATATCTCTCTTGGGAATAAGTATAGCAATTTAATACTTGTCGTATAATTTTTGGTTTCTGTTTTGATCTAAATTTTTTGAGGGTGTTTTCCTTATATGTTATAGTAAGAAACTCCGATTCTGGATTATCATAAAAAAGATCTTTATTAGGTAAGAAAGCTATAGGTTTTAAGCTAACTACAGAATTTGCGTATTGAGGTGTAGATGAGAATGTCCTCACTTCACTTGTCCATAGTAATATTTCATTATTATAACGTCGCCATAAATATATCAGACTACAAATAAATGTCTTTAAACCGTCAAATTTTCCGTGATAATTCTTTTTTAGAGCAAAACCAAAAAGATAACCTCTTTTTTTATCGAATTCTAATAATGCACCGAGACACCCAACAAAATCACCGGATTGAGTTTTAAATATTATCCAAATATAGTGAGGATCGATTATCATTTTGCGTATTTTTTTTGAATCTTCCAAAACTTTAAATGGATATTTACCTGAATATACCTCCTGAAAAATAGCTGCAATTTCAGAAGAATCATGAACATCGGCTATTTTTAAAAAGGGGGTTATTTTTTCATCTCTAGATTGTTGATTTATATCAAAATCAAGTAGTTGTCCTTCTTTAAAATTCAAAATAGGGATTTCTTTATAAAAATTTAACAATTTATCAACTGTCTTAATTGATGATAGATCTGTTTTCGATACTAGCAAAAGTTTTCAAATCACCTTTTCTTATATAATGCGTCGATCTCATTAAATTTTATATTACTAAATGTTTCTAAAAATTCTTCTAAATTCGTGATATTTGAGACTTTAGAAACATGTATTAGCAAATTCTATAACACTTTTTCCCTAATAATTTAGTTTAAAACCTTTACCGATAGCATATACTTTTTCTTAATCATTTAAATAATTTTCTTTTTTTTTGAAATATTTTCACGAAGATTTATATATATGTTAATAAAAAATTTTAATTTAAAAAATAAGTAAAGAATTGAGTTTCCAAAACAATTGAAAGAATAGATAAAGAAGAAAGGTTATTTTAAAAAAATAAAAAAAAAATAAATTTATATAAGATCACCAAATAATATTTAAATAGAATACTCAATTTGATGTAATTTGATATGAAAATTTCTAAATTAGAACTCATTGATAAGGTTAAATATGCCAGAGATGCCTTATTAGAGAAGGAAAATAAAAAGGCAGCACAAATTCTTGAAGAACTTATACAAGATGATCCCATAAATGACCACTTATGGTTACTTTTTGGTATAGTAAAAAGAAGAATGAATGAATTTGAACAGGCGATTAGTTGTTTTGAAACCGTGACAGATCTTAATCCTTCACTAGAGGAAGCATGGGGTTTATTAACAATTACCTATTTAGATATCAATGATAAGAAGCGAGCAGAAAATGTGATGAAAAAAGCATTGGAATTAAATCCATCTAATAATAAAATCCAGTTTTATCAAGAAAATCTAATTAATGTTTACCAAAAATTTGGCTCCTTTTTTGATAAATTTGATATGGTCGCCTAGAAATTTAAATCAAAGTTAATATATTTTACTTGGTTTTTACTATTTTATTGATTATAAAATAGTTCAATTTTTTCCTTTTTTTCAAATTAAAATAATGAAAATCTTCACGTTTTTATATGCCGACACTATTATGTTATTACCCTATTAATAAAATTTCTTATAGGGGGAACAAAAAAAGTTATAGGGTTAAGGCATTATGACTTTAAATTTTGAAGATAAAGAACATCTAAGAAGAGCCTTTTTAAAAGAATTAAATTGGTTTGAAGAGGAATTAGATCTCTTATTTAATGGAAAAACCAGCAATTTTACTGAATGGGATTTCAGATTAGCTGAAAAAATATTAGATGGCATGTCTGAAATCATTAATAAGTATAGCTATGAAGAATTCTTATATGTTCTAACGTCGAAATTAAATAATATCAATAAAAAGTACCCTGAATTGTTTAAGAACTTATAATTTCACTCTTTTCTAAGTCGTTAATGTTTTAGGAATTAAGCAAAAAATTCAAAAAGCTATATTATAATAAAAGTAAAGAATTTCTAGAATGAATATTTAAAAATAGAAGGTTTTTATTTCCGGTGACCAGTCCTTCGAGCTGCTATTTGTCCAACTTTTCGACCAGGAGGAGCATTTCGGTCTATTGTGGTTGGTTTGTGAGGAGACTGTTTTGCACCACCGCCAAATGGATGAGAACAAGCATTCATCGTCACACCCCTGACTACAGGCCACTTTTTAGCTTTTGACCTCACATAATGATGCTTACTTCCCGCTTTTAGAAAAGGTTTATCAGTTCGCCCCCCACCCGCAATAACTCCGATTGTACATAAGCAATTTTCATTGAACCATTTTGACTTTTTCGATCTGAATTTCACACTTACTTTATTCCCAGACTTTTCCTTGATAATTGCAGACACACCAGAAGCGCGTGCGAATTTGCCCCCATCATTTGGTTTACCTTCAATATTACACACAACCGTTCCAAGGGGGACATCTTTCAGAGGAATTATGTTTCCCACGTTAATCATCGCTTGTTTAGCTTTAATGGTTTTCTTTTTCTCGATATCTTTTCGAGTTTGGACATATTCATCTCCTACATATATGCCCTCAGGAGGCAAATATAAGCCTTTTAGACCATCTTCAAACCTAATTTTTGCGACTGGAGCCCCTCTTCCAGGAGAGTGTATAAAATCAACGATTTCAAAGGAATATTTCATCTCGCCTTCCTTAAATGGGCGATATCTCACTGATCCAATATGACGATGACTTGGACTCCGTGCCCATGTATGTCCATATCCTTTCCTCTGTGCTAAAATTCTTTTTCCCATCTGTATCACTTCAACATGTCAAATAAATAATGTAAGAAAAATAATTGTTAAAACTTTAAATTTTTTATTCTTTTTCAAGTAGAATTAAGATATTTCAATTAGAATGGAATTAGTTTTGGATACGTTTTTGAGTTAATTTATATCAATTTAACGTTTAAAGCTTCTTATCTTCTAGTAATTGATCAATATCGTAATTAAACGCAATAGGGATTTCTCGGTCTATGAACTCCCCGGCAATATTTGTTGATAATAGTTCTTTTACTTCTTCATAAGTATCTGTTTGTCCTAATACCCAACCCAATTTAACATATCCGACTTCTGGAATCATATTTTTTCCTGAAATAACCCCCATATTGGTTAATTCTCTACCAGTTGAATATACATTCATACCTGTAAACCCGTGAAGAGTTTGAGTTGTCATTAATACTACAATCCCCTCTTCGATGGCACGTTGAATCGCATCAAACACTCGATGACTTACATGCCCTAATCCTGTTCCAGCAAGCAGGAGTCCTTTATATCCTTTATCGATATAAAAATGTATTTCTTCGCTTGTTAGACCGGGATATGAGTAAACGAAACCGATCTTTTCTTCAAAATCTGTAAGAGCTTTAGTCTTTCTTTTGGCTTTTTTAGTATAGTCATTCGTAAACATTCTGATTTTTCTATCCTTAACCATTCCCATTGGAATATGATCAATCGTTCTAAAGGTATTTCGATATGATGAATGCATTTTTCGTGCTAAAGTACCTTTATGAATTAGATCATATTCATGAGATGAAGACCCAAGCATTACGACCATAACTTCCGCGATATCTGAGGTGGCGACAGAAGCGGCATTGATAAGATTCAAAGCAGCATCAGATGATGGTCGATCAGAGCTACGTTGACTTCCAACTATGACTACTGGAATTGAAAGATCTTTCAGCATAAAAGATAATGCCGCAGACGTATATCCCATAGTATCTGTTCCATGAGCAATAACAATTCCATCTTTCCCAGAATTCGCATGTTTTTCAACTTTTTTAGCTAATTTTTTCCAATATTCTGGTTTCATATCTTCTGAATAAATTTTAAAAACAATCTCCGTCTCAAGATTGCATATTTCAGCTAATTCTGGAACTGCACTAAAAAGTTCTCCGGGTGTAAATGCAGGAATTACAGCACCTGTCGTATAATCTAAACGGGATGCTACAGTCCCTCCAGTTCCTAATAGAGTGATTTCTGGGAGTCCTTTTGTTTTTGGAAATGATTTTTCAGGAATTTTATACTTTGCTTCTCTTTTTCCAATTTTTTCAATATTATTGACATCGTCAATATATATACCCACATTATAACTATTTTCTAATTTAATCTCAATAAAACCTGGTTTAGAATACTCATTTCTCGGTAAAAGGATTCCTTCATATTCTGTTTTATCAGTTGATATTTTTATTATATCCCATATTTCCAGCTTATTTTCATTTAAGAATTCCTTGACTTTTTCTTTATAACCTTTTAATTTATCATTCATTTAGTTCATCTCCTTTAATTTTTGCTGAATTCCTTCTTTTAATTTTTTTGATATTATAGCACCGTCAATCTTACCGCGTAGTCTTTTCATCGCATCTCCCATTAATGGTCCCATTGCTCGCATTTCCTGTTCTTTGATTAAATCATTGTTTTTATGAATAACTTCCTCGATTATTTGATTAAGCTCATCCATAGAAACCTTCTCAATTTTTAACTTCTCTTTTACTTCTTCAATTGTGAGAGTGGGATTATCTGCTTTTTCTGCCATAATATCTTCAATTGCTTCTTTCCCAATCTCTCCCTTATTTAATAATGTAAAAATTTGTTTATAATCCTCATCAGAAATATTTTCGATTTCCTTTCCATCCCTCTTGAGAGCAGTTGTAGTCTCTAAGAGGGTTGTAAGTATATGAGTTGGATTTTCTGGGTAAATTTTAACTAGAATATTAAACAATTCTAAATCCCCATTGAAAATTAAATCTTTTATTACTCTTTCTTTAGTGCTATATTTTTTAGAAAAATCTTTAATAATTTCCCATGGATAATCGGGCAATTCATCTTGAATAGCTTTTATTTCCTCCTCTTTATTGATAATAGGTCTTGTATCTGTGTCAGGGTATAGACGTGCTCCTCCATGAAGTTCTCTCAGAAATTCTGTATTTCCATTCTCTAATGCCTTTCTTGTTTCAGGTGGGACTCCAACGAACGCAGATCTAACACGGTCTTTAATCACATTAGAAGCTTTTTGTACTTCATTTTCATTTCCTATAATTAAAACAAAACAATCCTTATCTTCATACCTTAATTTTTTCTTAATTATCTTGATATCTGAATCTGAAAACCCATAATCTTTTATTTTCTCATCAGAGTGGATAATTCCTTTCAATCCAGAGATTGACTGAACTTTACTGTTTACTTCAGTTCCAAAACGATAATCGGGAATAAGTTCCATCCCAAAAATTCCACTAAAATTTTTAAAATTAATACCAACAAGAATTTTTCCTTTTTTTATCCCATTTGCGATAAATTTACAATCCGTTTTTTTTAAGTCATTTGAAAGGTCTATCGGATTACCGATTGCATCCTCCTGTTTTATATACATATTTTTTAATTTTTCTTTAATTCTTAGAAGATTATATTGACGTGAAATTTCATGATTAATTAAGACAGGAATCCAATCTAATTTCTGTACACCCTTTATTTCTATTCTCGTTCCTCCTTTTATACTCACATTTATATCCTGTCGAATTGAACCTAACAATTTTTTTACTTTAGTAGACCATAATAAGAGCCCTAAACGTTCAGCACATTCTCTACACTCATTAGGGTCATTAATATCAGGTTTTGTTGTTACTTCTACAAGAGGTATGCCCAATCTGTCTAATCTAAAAATATTAGTTTTTTCTCGAGTTTCAATTTTACGCGCGGCATCTTCTTCTAAACACAAAATATCTATTCTAATTTTCTTTCCGTCTTCTAATTCAATATTTCCATCTTTGGCTAAAATCATGGTTCTTTGAAAACCACAGGGTACACTTCCATCAAGATAGTTTTTTCGACACACATGCATCTCTTCGATAATATTTGAATTAAGAAGTAGAGCTATTTCTAAGGCGATTTTTCTTGCCTCATCATTACAATCAAAGGGAGGAGTTTCATCCATTTCATATGTGCAGATCACCTCATTATAGCATTCATAAATGGTTTTCATTTCTTTTTCATATTCTGTAAGCATCGCCTCATCATAAACGCCCATCTCTCCCAATACAGGCCTCATTTCTCTCCGTAATATAAAATCTGGTTCTCTTGTTCCTTGAAGTTCATTCGGACATCTACAAAATAGCTTCGTTTTAGAGTCGAGTTGCTGATGTATCTCTAGTCCACATTTCAGTCCCAGTTGTTCATAATCAAAATCTTCCATATTTATCATAAATTTAGTCTAATTTATTATCTTTTTTACAATTATTATCTAAAATTGCGATTTAATTTGGAGAGAATAAGGAAAAATGAAATAATAGGGAAAATTGAACTTATTTTAAATAATACTTTCCATTGTGTTCTTTCACTTTCACATAATTTGAAATATACTCTAAAAAAAATTCTCTTTGTTCTTGCTTAGCGGGGTTTAAACGGATTCTAAATATTAATTCTTGTTCATTCTCAATCTCAATCCAGTGAAGTTTTTCAAAAAATCTTAAAATATTTATGAGATGATTTTCCATATTTCCACATTTTTCTATATTTTCTTCTATTAATTTTATCCATCTGTGTCTAGCAAAATCATCCTCAAAATCAATAGAAACATCCTTATCAGAAGCCATTTTCATCCATAAATAATAATCATGATCTTTAAGCATTCTAGTATAATTAATAAAAAATTGGATATTGTAATCTATTAATTTACGTATTTCTTCTCTGGAGACCTCTTCCTCAAGCATCAACTCGATTCCTTCTGCCTCAATCCGATAATAGGAATTCTTAGGTGAATGTATAAAATTTGTTAATTTTATCCCTAAAAGACCAAATATCGCACTAACAAATTTTGCATTCTCATATATAAGATTTTTATAGAGACTAGTTGCCTCCACTCTAAACTTTGGATAAATTGAATCATTTTGGGTTATAACTTCAAAATTCAGATGAGAACATAAATTATTCTCTCTAAAATAGTTTTCCAATCTATTAATAAAGATTTCTAATTTATTTATATCCTTTTCTATAAAATATTCCTTAAAAAAAATTTTCATTGCTGAAAAAAAACTCATCGTCCCTTCATAATCAAGTTTATTATATTTATTTGTCTCAAGAATCATTTCGTAAAAGGGAATTGTTGCTCTGAAACTAAATTTATCATAAAAACTATTAACTTCTTCATCTACAAATTTTTCAAAATCGTCAAGAGTTTTTCCACGTTCAAATGCATTCAAAGTTTTTTCCATAACCTGAGTATAAAAAGCAGAGATACTTTTATATCTCTCATCCTCAGGATTTTCATTTTTCATTTTATTAACATATCTAGAAATCCAATCTTTTAGAGCTGGAGATATGGATATACATTGTTGAGACGTCTTTTTAGTCGATAAATATTTTTTTGATGTCATTTCTTTAGTTGAATAAATTCTTTTTTATATAATATATTAAAAAATGCAAAATATAAAACTTTTTTTCAAATAATTTTATTTTATTTATGAAAATAATATAAGAATAAAACAATTTCATTAATTTTACTTAAAATTAAATAATATTGAATATTTTTTTCCAAATCGCTCTTAAATCTAACATTTATAAAATAATAATCTAATAGTATTATTTAAAAATAAAACTTAATATTATAAAGATAATAAACCCAAAAGACAAATTAAGGGAGCTTTACAGGAGGGGTATTTTCAATTCTTATACGAAGAGATAAATTTCATTAATATATTATAGCGATAATTTATTTTTTAAGGTTTTTAGAGACATAGGGCCCATCTAATACATATCCCATATCGTAGAACCAACTTCTTACTCCAATTCCACTTATGACAGAAAGTTTTTTAGCATCAAAATCTCTTATGGCTATTTCTTCTGCTTCTTCTAATAAAGAAGTTCCGAATCCTCTATGTTGGAGCTGGGTTTTGTTATAAGGTTTTTTATCTTTTGCAACCAGTTCTCCAACAACTTTTATCTCTCTTACGACCATCGTGTTTCCATCATTCAATTCTGGTCGATGTGCAAAATCTGATGGTTTTCTTAATCTCAAATATCCAATCAATAGATTATCCTTTTTATTTTCATAAGAAAGAAATACTTCATGTCCTTTCGAAGCAATATAATCTTTTCTATATAAATCAACTTCTTTTATAATTGATTCATTTAAAGTTTGTTTTCTAGTTTTGATTCCATATTCTCTGCATCGAATACAGTTGCATTTAGAGTTTAGTTCAAGAAGTCTTTCATGCACTAGTTGCCTTAAATTGCTTTTTTTACATCCCGCCTCAATTAAGGGTGCAGGAATATCACGCATGACTCTTTGAATACGTACATATGAAGGTACCATTTGTTTCCAATTAGCTATAAGGTTGATTAAAATGTCCAATGGATATGGTTCATAAGATCCATTTACCCATAATTTATATAATTCTGTTCCTTTAATAACTAAGCATGGATAAATTTTAAGCATGTCTGGTCTATAATTCGGATCTTCGAAAAGAGTTTGAAACATATCTATATCCTTTTCGTATGAAGATCCTGGTAAGTTGGGCATTAAATGAGCATTTATTTTCAACCCCGCATCCTTGGCTATCCTAATTGCTTCAATACTGTCTTGAGTAGTATGATCTCTATTCACTAATTGATAAATCTCATCAAAAACAGTTTGAATTCCAATCTCTACTCTAGTTGTTCCATATTCAAGCATTTTATCAACATGAGCCCTCTTGCAATAATCAGGCCTTGTTTCTATGGTAATTCCAATAATTCTTCTTTTTGAAGTTTCAGCTAATTGCTTAGCTTCATTCAATGTATCCACTCGTTTATTTATAATTGCTTCAAGAGCTCCTTTGATAAATTTTTTTTGATATGTTTCACTAGCAGAGAGAAAAGTTCCTCCCATAATAATTAACTCAATTTTATCAACATTATGGCCGATAGCTTCAAGGTCTTCAATTCTACTCCTTACTTGTTTATAAGAGTCATAATTATAATGAATAGATCTCATTGCTGCTGGTTCTCTTCCTGTGTAGGATTGTGCTACCTTTTGACCAGGCTGGGATTCAAAACCAGGGCAATAAATACAATTTCCCGGACATTCAAGAGGTTTTGTCATAATAGCAATAACAGATACCCCTGAAATACTTCTAGTTGTCCTTCTTCGTAATTTACGATTGATAAAACGCCTTTGTTCATCTGTCAAATGTACTTGATCAACATACTCAAGAATAGTTGCATTTTTGATAACTTTATTATAATCGTGTTTCTTGGCAAATTTTCCCTTTATATTTGTGATTTTCGAACGTGGAGTCTGAGGATTGCTAAGTAAATAATTTATGGTGCTAAGTGCAATATTTTTAATCTGTTCTTGATTATCAGAAGGATTAAAATTCATTTTATTCATAAGATGCATCAAAAATTTAAGGTCATTGTTAATAATCGATTAAAAAACAAATATTTTATTATTAATATGTAAAAGAAAGCGAATATTTTTGATTAAGTGAATCTTAATGTAATGCTAGATTCCATCCTAAATTTTTGATTTCCTTCCTGTAATATCTCGCCTAAATTTTCCAAAGTCATCAATTTTACGTAAAATTTGAGAATTAAACACAGGTCCATCAATACATACTAATAAACCCAAAGGATCTAAAGTGCATAATCCACATAATCCACATCCGCATCTCATCATACGTTCAAGGCTTGCTTCCATAGGAATTTTTTTTTCTTCACAAACATGAAATATTTCATACATCATTTTTTCAGGACCGCAAGTATAAACTATAGCATCTGACAAATTTTTTTTGGAATACTTTTTAATCTCATTTTTGAAGATAGTTGAGGCAAAACCTTCACTTCCAAAACTTCCATCATCTGTACAAAATATAACATTCGAGAAATCATGATCAAGTGACTCAAATTGATTAATAAATATGATTTCTCTCTCCTTATTTGCTCCTTCGATTATAATATGTTCTAATTTTCTTTCTGCGAATTTTTTAGATAGGAAATTAAGAGGAGCTATTCCTGTTCCACCACCAATAAGAAAAATCAGTTTTGTTTTATCTTTAGGAATTGTAAATGAATTCCCCAAGGGACCTCTAAAACCAATATAATCACCTTGAGAAAGATTGCATAATATATTGGTACACTCACCTACATTTTTAACTGTAATTGTCCAATTTCCTTTCAAATCTGCTCCTGATAATGACATAGGAACTTCATCAACTCCGGGAACCCAAACCATTACAAATTGTCCTGGCATAGGTTGTATATAGGAATCTATAATATTTTTAACATTAAATGTAAGACTCAAAACACCATCGCATTCCTCTTCTATTTTCTTGATTTTAACTGAATTAATTTGATTTTTATTCAATATTCTGGCTCCTCCTGAGTTTTGAATATATGTGCTTCTCCAATTAATTTGGAAATATTATTAATACTATTTCTTTTCAAATAATCTTTTAAATCTTTATTAATCTCAGTCAATATATCAATTCCCTTATGTAATGCTGTGCCTATTTGAACTGCGCTTGCTCCTGCTAAAAAGAATTCTATAACATCCTTCCAATTAGATATGCCGCCACACCCTATAATTGGAATTTTTAATTTATCATAAAGGTCAAAAACTTTTTTAACTGCGATTGGATGGATTGCTCGTCCTGATAAACCCCCACTCCCATGAGAAAGAATAGGTGCCTTAGCATTAACATCAATAACCATTGCGGCGAGTGTATTTATTGCAACAACCGCATCAGCACCACCATTTTCAGCAGCTAAACCGATCTTTGTGATATCAGTGACATTTGGATTGAGTTTGACAAAAAGAGGGACAGATAGTTTTTCCTTTAAAGATTTTACTAAGGAATTTGTGAGCTCTGGATCAACTCCAATGGATGAAACCTTAGCGTGGGGGCATGAAATATTTACTTCAATAGCATCGCATCCTGATTTTTCCGCCTTTAATGCCACTTTAGTATAGGATTCGATGGTATCTCCAAAAACACTCACAATTAATGGGAAGTCAAACCTTTTAATTTTTTTAATTTCTTCTTGAAATTCATCTATTCCCGGATTCGCCAAACCAACACTATTTATAAAAGTTCCTTCAAAAGCTTCAAATATAGATGGGTTTTTATATCCTTTCCTTGGTCGAGGACCAACAGATTTAGTAGTTATTGCTCCAGCTCCAGCATCAAACACACGTTTCATAGAGGAATAGGAAACACCCAATATCCCAGAAGCTAATATCAATGGAGATTTTAATTTTAACCCACAAATATTTGTTTCTAGCATTATTATTATTTAAGTATTAAACATTAATAATATTACAAGTCTATTTATGAGAGCGTCTAAAAATGAAATGTTATATTATTGACACTTTGATTGGATTATTTGCGCAAGATAATCAAGGGAATTTATTAAATTTCAGAATTTTTAATGATCAAACAGAAAAAGCAATAAATTTCTTTAAAAAACTCGATCAAGGAGAAATATTAGAAGAATATCTAAATCTTTTGGATGAATTAAAAAATTCTGGATTTGATACATTTATATTTGATAATGAAAATCTGGAAACTATGACCTCAGAAAAATTGAATCTAAATACCAAATTGGAACCCTCATCCTTAGAATTCAAGAATTTTAGATCTAACCTTCTTGAGAAATTAAAAACAATTGGATTGATTTACACAGAGCAAGAAATTAAAAAAAGGTATAAAAAGATAAGCCAAGAACTTATACGGCAAAAAGTTAGAGAGGCAGGTGAAGAAAAGGATATATTTATTGTTCAAGTAATCGAGATATTAGATTCTCTCAAAGAAACAATAAGTCAATTCTCAAGCCGCTTGAGGGAATGGTATGGTCTTCATTTTCCCGAACTCACCGATAGGATTATTGAGGATAACATATTATTAGCCGAAATTGTTGCAAAGATAGGAAACAGAAAAAATTACAATGAAGAAGTTTTTAAAAACAGATTTGAAATTCCCCAAAGATTAATCGAGAAGTTAATAAATATGTCCAAGAAATCAATGGGAGCAGATATTAATCTCAAAATGGTTAAAGATTTCGCTCAACAGATTCTCTCTATTAATAATTATAGGATAACTTTAGAATCATATTTAGAGGATCTTATGTCCACAACTGCGCCAAATATTCAGGCTATTGTAGGATCTCTCATAGGTGCAAAATTAATTGCAAAAGCAGGAAATCTTCGAAAATTAGCATTTATGCCAGCTTCAAGAATCCAACTTTTAGGAGCTGAGACAGCGTTATATAGACATTTAAAATCGGGACAAAAGCTCCCCAAACATGGGATAATTTTTCAATGGCAGCAAATTCGTGGAAATCCCCCTTGGATACGTGGGAATATAGCGAGATTAATTGCTGGTAAACTGGGCTTAGCAGCAAAAATAGACTATTTTTCCGGAGATTTTGTAGGAGAAGAATATGCAAAAGAGATTGAAGAAAAGATCGAAGAAATAAAGAAAAAATATCCAACGCCTTCTTAAAGAAAATCAAAGAAAAAAAGGAAATAATGAGTTGATATAATCTAATGAATAATATTAAAATCCGAAAACACCCAAAAATATATAATGTCTTTGTATCGGGACCTTTAACCAATCCGCGTTTGTATACAAGGAATTTAGTTCCAAGAAGAAAAATTTATGATGAAAAATTAATTGAGGTTGATGGGATTGAATATAGAAGCTGGGATCCCGAAAGAAGTAAATTAGCAGCTATTTTTATAAATGATCCCTCAACCAGTTTTTTGAGAAAAGCTAATAGATGTTTGTACTTAGGTGCCGCTTCAGGGACTACAATTTCACATCTTAGCGATATTTTACCTAATGGATTAATTTATGCAGTAGAATTTTCTGAGCGCAGCATTCGACAATTAATTCAAAATACTTCAGATAGAAAAAATGTAATTCCAATATTAGCAGATGCACGCTATCCAATAGAGTATGCAAATGCCATTTTTACTGATATAGATTTAGTCTATCAAGATGTTGCCCAACCAAATCAAGCTGAGATTATGGTTAAAAACATGGATTATTATCTTAAAGAAAAAGGAACTTTTATCTTTCTAATAAAATCACAATCAATTGATAGTATCTCAAAATCAGAGAAAATTTATAGTGAGGAGAAAAATATACTCCAAAAAGCAGGGTTTAAAATACAAGAAAGTATCAATATTCATAATTTCGCTAAAAATCATATAGCTTTAATTGGAGAGAAAAAATAATATTTTACTTACTTCTTAATATTAAAACTGAAAATCATTTTACCCATATCTAATTATTTAGACGATTTATTCATTAAAGTATTGAGTTATTTTCCTATTATAAAGCTCTAAATCCAAGATTCTTTTTGTTGTCTGCCATGTTTTTCGAGCAAATGTTGGTGCTTTTTTTTCGATACGTATCCATTCTTTTAAAAAATTGATAGTGCGCTCATCAGAGGGATATCCTGAGCCAAGATCTGAATATCCCATATTTAAATATTTTTTTCGCAAGGAAGTTATAATCATATCGCGTGTATGTTTTGCAATGATCGAAGCTGCTGAGACGATGGGATAATTTTCATCTGCCTTATGCTCTGAAATTAATTTGAGAGGTTTAATTTCTAATTTTTTAGCAATTAAATTTTTGAATCTTTCCGCATTCTTATCGGCAGCATCCAAATAAACTATGTCTGGCTCTAATTCATTGATTATTTCTGCAAATTTATTCATTTCGAGACCATTTAAATTAATATCATTATCAAATCTTTTATCAATCTCTTGAGCAGATATGACTAACGAATTAAAACACACACAAGCATTCTTTACTAATTTAGAAAGATTTGCACGCTTTTTTGGACTCAATAATTTAGAATCTTTTACTCCAATCTTTTCCAGATAATGTAAATTTGATTGTGCAAAACAAACACCGCAAACAACCAGTGGACCTAATACGGGGCCTTTTGGGTAATTAGACGATATGCCTTAATAACTCCCAGCCTCGTCAATTCCACAGACTAAAAAATCTTTCATTATAATATTGTGAGATTTTTTTGCAAAAATTTGATTTTAATTAATATATTAAAACAATTTAATCGATAAAAAAATAGATATTGTAATATAATAAAGGGATAATAAAATATTATTGTAATACTTAGAGATATCGAGGTTTAATATAATTCTAATTGGTTGAAGTAGATTTTTCTGAATCTTGTACGAGGTTTATGAATTCTTCCTCATCATCGATTTTTTCTAATTGTTTAATCTTTATAATCGGAATTTTCTCCTTTGGAAGATTTTTAGGTATTTTTATACCATTATTTATGATAAATATCGCTTGCTTATGAAACAAATTTGTAAGGGTTTTTAAGTTATGTAGGCATTTTAATTTGATCTCCTTAATTTTTTCTTTTTCAGAAACTTCAGAGAATAATGGATAAAATTGATTTCCTATTTCTAAATCCAAATTCTTGGAGGAAAGTAAGACTTCGAAAGGGAATTGCCTTTTATACCAATATGATTTTATACCAATATCTTCAATAATATCTCGAAGATGTTCTTCAAAAGGGTTTAATTCTTTTTCTTTTTCAATAGTCAATTTTTCAAAATCGAATTTAAAATGCCAATCTAATACATCTATATTTCTTATAAAAGATTTAGAGCCCAGAACTTTTCCAAGCTTCTCGGCAATTTCCATTGAAGGGCGCATATTTTCGCGTTCATATGAGCAGAGAGTTCTTTTTGTCACTCCAATCTGATCTGATAATTCTTTTCTAGATATTTTTTTCTCTTCCCTGAGTTCTTTGATAATATCTCCATCAAGAAAAACAACACCTCCACCTCTTCTAGCCAAAATATAGGGATATAATCCCTCTCTTAAGATTTTTTCTAAAGTATTTATATTAATAAAGGGTAAACCTTCTCGTATATATATTGTATTATCTTCCAGTTTTTGATACCTGTTTTTCATTCCAATAAGAAGGGGTTTTGATTTTAAAAGTTTTGAAAGTAATTTAATACCTTCAATTATATCCTCGTTAATATTATCGATATTTGAAAATACTTTTACAATAAATACCAGATTATGCTTTTTGACTAGAAAATCGTAGCAATAGCTCTGTCTGTTAGTATTAAATCTGAATGAAAATGTTTCAAACTGTTTTTCATTTAAAAGATGTTCAATTTTTTGTAAAATTTTTTCCATTTGTTCTACTAGTACTATACGATTTGTATTAAAAAATCTTTTATTGTTATTAAGAATAATCTAAAAATGATATCTAAAAATTTGAAGAACTTCCTTTCCCTCTTTGGTTAAATAGATCTTTTTATTTCTTTTATGATCTGATACATTAATATAATTTAATTCCAAATTCAATCTATTTAGATATTTTTTACTGTTCATATATTTACTTGCTTTTAATTTTCTTTCATCTTTATTCTTATTTTGTAAAGTTAACACTTTCTCTTTATAGAGCTGTTCAACTAAATCTTTTTTATATATAAATTTTTTTTTCTTTTCATTGTAATCTTTTCCCTTATATCTTTCTTCTATTAATTTATCAATTAATTTGAGAATTTTAATATATATTTCTTTTGGTTTTTTCAAAGGAAAAGTTAGGGGTTCTATAAGAATCATTTCACCTTTATGTTCAGGTCCCTCTCCAGAAGGATTATAATCTGTAGAGTAAACATAGTAGATATCACAATCCCACAATTTTGCTGCTTCAACAGATGCAATACCAGTTAATTTTGATCCTGATCCAACATTAATATAAATCTCGCAATTTGGATTTTCTTCTCTTTCATCTTTAATAATTTTAGAGATCTCTTGAATAACCTCGATATAATTTGCATAGTCAACTTCTTTTTGAATTATTTCAAGTTGTGGTAGTTTATTTTTAAGAAGTTCTACATTTTGCTCTAAATATGATAAATTCTGATCCTTTTGTCCTGTGTCACGAATATAAGCGGTGAAATAATATAATTTGTTTGGAGGGTGATCTAGTATAGGTTTTGTTATTCGGTCTTTTTCTCTTGAATTGAAAACGAGATGGATTTGTTTAGTGAAGATATGAATCACTTTTTAATTATGTTAAATGTGATTATTTAATAAAATTAATTCATCATTATATATTTTAAACTGAAATCTTAGTTAAAAATTTAGCTCTTGCAAATTTTGAAAGTTTTTTTTCTACTTTTTATATTCTAGTAAAAAAATACCTTTAGAAAAATTTTAATTAAAGGTTATGAAAACTTAATTATTTTAAATTGAATTCAAATGAAAATCAGAATTTTTTATAATGGATTATTAATTTAAAAATATATTATTAGACGATCAGTATAAATTAAAAGATGAGTAAATGTTAAAAATCGATAAATGCAAATTTGGAGAGATCGAAAAATCTGATTTTCCTGAGCTTTGCGAACGAAAAGGAGTTGGACATCCGGATTCCGTCTGCGATGCAGCTGCTGATATGAGCTCGAGAATGCTATGTAAGTATTATTTTGAAAACTTTGGGCGTTACTATCACCACAATTTAGATAAAGCTGCTTTAGTTGGCGGGATCGCGAAACCAGAGTTTGGTGGCGGAAAAATTTTAGAACCACAGTATTTCTTGATAATTGGACGAGCTATAAACCAAATATTCAAGGATAATAAACTAGAGTATATTCCAGTCGCACCTATATGTTTAGATGCATGTAAAATTGTTGTTTCTAATATTTTCAGAAATTTAGATTTAACCTCTCAAATTCAATTTGATTATGCTGTTAAGCCAGGTTCGATTGATCTCACTGGAGTATTCGAAGAATCTGATGTGATGGATCAAATTCCGTTGGCAAACGACACGAGCTTTGGTGTTGGTTTCGCACCTTTATCAGACTGCGAAAGAATAACCTTAGAAACGGAGCGTTTGCTTAATTCTGACGATTTTAAGGATAAATGCCCTGGTTCAGGGGAGGATATAAAGGTGATGTCAACAAGAACGGGAAACAAGATAGATATTACTATTGCAAATGCTATGGTTAGTAAGTATATCTTAGATAAGGGCGAATACACCAATTATGTGGAACAGATTCAAGATACAACTATGGATTTGGCATCAAAACTTATTCCAGAGAGAGATGTAACTGTTTCGGTAAACGTTGCGGATAACTTAGACCAAGAAATTATGTATTTGACGATTACAGGTACGAGTGCGGAAGCAGGGGATGATGGTGAAGTAGGGAGAGGAAATAGGGCTAATGGCCTTATAACACCTTGCAGAACAATGTCTCTTGAAGCTGTATGTGGAAAAAACCCAATAAACCATGTTGGAAAAATTTATAACGTTCTTGCGAATAATATGGCAAATAGAATCTATGAAAGGGGACAAGGAGATATTAGAGAAGTTCATGTAAAATTGTTATCACAAATAGGTCGTCCTATTACAGATCCTTGGGTTAATTCAATTTCCCTTATACCTGCCGATAACGTGAATTTCTCAAGCATTCAAAAAATCGCCAAAGAGGTTTCTGAAGAATTATTAAGTAAAGAAAATGTTATCGATCTGAGAGAACGCTTAATTGCTGGTAAAGAACAAGTATTTTAACATGAGTGAAAGATATCTTATTTTTATAATTTTTTTCTAAACTCTTCAATAACAATTTCTATTAGTTTTAATAAAAAATATTTAAAATTATAAAAAAGATCTTACATATAACATCTGGTAAACAATTGCATAGAGAAAATTCAAAATGAGCTTAGATAAGTGGATAAAATCAGATAAAGAAAAGGAGCAAGAAACTAAGAAAAAACAAAAAAAAGAAAACATATCAACTCTAGAGAATCAAATAGAAAAAGAAGAATCATTTAAATTAAAAAAATTCAGATTAAAATGTTCTAATTCTAAATGCAATTATCAAAAAACCTTAATGAAACGGCAATTGGCTAATAAGGATAAAAAATGTCCACGATGTAATAGTGTAATGAAAATAATTGAATCTTAATAAATTCCAATATTAACTTGGAGATTATTTAGATGGATTATCCATATCAAAGGTTCTCTCACAATAAGGGCATGTATCTTTTTTTTTGGTGTACTTAATTGCAAGATATATAAAATAACCCAAACCCATCGTTAGACAGATGAAGAAGAAAATTAGCTCGTGATATTTATGATCGAAATTCTTTCTTCTCGGGATAACCATTCTTTCACATGTAGGACAATAAATTTTCTCTTTCACTTTTTTCATCAATTAAAGTAATTTATGATATGGTCAATAATAAAAAAAATTTTTTAAAAATTAAATTATCGCATTAGCCTTAATATTACTCGAAAAATCATAATTCATAATTTATTAATCGATCCTCCTAAGTTTCTTTGCGGGGCGTCCAACATAAATCCATCCATTTTTCAATCTTTGACCAATTTTAGTATAGCTACCCATTCCTAGAATACTTCCTTCTTCGATAATAGTGCCCGGAGCTACAACGCTATAGGCTCCCACAGTGCTTCGGTCTTCAATTATAGTTTTTTTAATTAGTAGTTTGTTATTGATTATTAAAGAACTTAATATAATTGATCCTTCTCCTAATAGTGATTCCTCCCCAAATTCAATAAAATCAGTATCAATATAACTGTCAAGAACACCTGCACTTGAAGGCATTCTAATATTAAAAAATTTTAATGGAAAAATTTTTGCCCAAGGAAGTGGAAAATAATCGAAAGTTTTTAAGATGAATTCCTTAATAGTTTTTCTCATGCAATAAAATAAATAATTCTTATCCTTTAATGAAAGGTCAAATTCTCCTTCTTTTGGGAAATGGATTAAATTGAGTAAAATCAAATACATTTTCCCAATGGTAAACAAACTCAGAATAAATATTCCAAAATAGAGAAGTAAATATCCAGGTAATAGAATTAGAAAGAAGATAATACCATATGTTTTAAATAGAAGCTCAAAATAAGATAAGATCATTATTAGAGTAAAGAAAATAGGAGGCCAAATGATTAAAAACTTCAAGATAAAGAATCTTTTTTCTTTTAAATTATTACCTTCAATAATAGTTAGCTCAGACGACATGATTTTTTTTTTAAATTTATAAAATTTAATATATCGAGATTAAATTTATTCTTAAAATCTTTTATATTTTCTATTTTTTTTGCTGGAGCATCAAAATAAACTGAGTTAGGATCCAGAATTTCATTTTTAGAGACGATTGAAAAAGGTAGAATATGAGTATTTTTTTTAATAATTGTTCCTGGTGCAATACAGCATCCATCATTAATTACGACTCCATCTTCAATAGAAACTGATTTCACCGTTAAAGCTTTATCCCATAATTGGGTTGTAAGTAAAATTTTACCAAGATAAACGTTTTTTCCCACATTTAAAAATTCTTTTGCTAAATACATATCTTCAATTATAGAATCTTTCCCAAATTGGCAATTTCCAATAAAATTGAACACTTTTTTGATAAGCCATGGATAAGGTCCTCGTTGGATTTTCCATTTAATATATCTAAGTAAGAAGGAACGCAGAAAATAGTAGTCATACTCCTTCGATTTATTCTTCCAGTGAAAGATTCCTTCTTTTGGTTTATTAATCTTACAGATTATATAATAACATAATTTTGTGACGAGAACCGTAAGAAAAATATTAATGAGATGCATTAAAATGATAAATGGAGGAGTAAATGTTAAAATTAACATAGAAGTATTAGTGATAAAAAGATTAGAGAATGAAAAGGAAGCTAACACAAAAGGATAAAAAATTTTCGCAAAATAGAGATATGAAATTATTAATACAGGCATATAGGCTGTGAAGTAAATAAGTAAAAAAATAGCAATATAAGTAGGAATTTTCTTTATAAATTTCTCTGTGGGTTTATATGATTCTGTGGTTTTCCCTGAATTTTCTTTGGATTCACTCTCAACTTCTTGAATTTTTTGTTCAATGTAAGATTTAATAGTAGTTTTTTTATTTTCAATTATTCTGTTTTTTCTGGCAGGATATCCTGAATAAATAGAATTTTTTTCCAAAATTTGATTAAATCGAGTCATAGAAAGAGTATTTAAAATAGCATTTTCTTCTATTCTAGTTCCGGGAGATATATAACTATGAGGTCCTACTATAACATTATCCTGAACAATTACTTTTTTTATAATTAGATAATCGCCACATATCATAGAGGATTTTATAAAAGATCCTTTTCCTAAGGTTATATTTTTTCCAAATTCAATAAATTCAGTGTCCATATTGGAATTATTGATGTTATTAGTGAAAGATGTTTTAATTCCAAATATCGTTAGAGTAAGATTGTTTAAAACTGATGAGGGTAATAGACTAATAATCCAAATTGGCCACTTTTTAATAACAGAGCGAAGACTCCAAAAATAATAATCTTTATTATCTTTAACTCTTCTAAAATTTCCCTCTTTTGGTTTATAAATAAGATTTATCAATATCAAAAGTAATTTTGCAGTCAATAAAGAAGAGAAAACAAGAATAAAATATCCGATGAATAATTGGATAGGTAAACTCAAAAAGAGGAGGATAATGTCGCTCTTGACTAAATTATAATAGAGTAAGAATTCAATGATAATGATATAAAAACTTATCCAGATATTAATTCCATAAATAATTAAAAACTTCTGAGAGACTAATGTATTAGTTGAATAAGGACCGTCGTGTATAGATGTAGGAAAACTAGTCATAATTATGGTTTAGACAGAGAGAAAAATAATCTTCTTAACATAATAAATTTCTTGTTTTTAATTAAATATATTGTATTTGGAAATAATGATAAAATATAATTTAGTCGTTTTCTTCTTTTTTTCGTTTACTCAAAAGATCAAAAGTACTTTTCATTCCCATTTTATCCAAACGTTTACGCTCGCGTTTTATATCAGCTTTATTGTAATCTTTTTCTTCATCATCAGACATATTATGAAATATAACCCTTTTTTATTTTTATAATCGATTCTATTCTTTTTTTATTATAATAAAGTAAATAATCTTTTTATTTAATATAATTAAGTTCAAAAATAATTTTATATATCTATTCTTGTTTATTCCTCTAGTATAAGATTTAAATTAATAAAATTATTGAAACAATCGAAAAAAATTATGCCAAAATGCTATCATTGTGGAGAGGAATTCGACGAATTATATAAATGCAATGAATGTAATCAATATTATTGTTACTTGCATAAAAATCCAATAAATCATGAATGTAGTATTGTTAAAGAATCATTAGACCTTCAATATAGTTCAAATGAATTGAGTGAAAATTATCTAAGATCTCATGATCCATCTAACGCAGATTTAACTGGAAATGCATCACACAGTCAACATCAACAGCCAATTTTTCAACCAACTCATTATGATGATTCAGATCCACATGGAAACACTGATGGTACTTTTACATGGTATCGACGAGAATCAAATATTCCAGATGATGCCTTTAGTCCCGATTCTGGTATTGAATTTAAGGGAATCCTCCTTCCCTATAAATCTGAGTTCTTACATTTGTTAATTGGATCGGTTTTAATTTATATTATCGGTTTAATAGGGTTTTATAACCCTCAGAATCAACAGCAACTTAATGCACTAGGATTTGGATGGATAATTTTTATGGTTGCAGGATTTTACACGACTGCTTTTCTTTTTCATGAATTTGGACATCGTCAAGTAGCGATCCATTTTGGACTCCAAACTAAATTCCGTTTATTAAAATATGGAATGATTATCACAGCGTTTGGTTTATTAATGGGTATTATTTCGATAGCTTCTGGAGTTCAAGGTCTTCCAGGTTTAGCATTACCTGGTGCAGTTGTAGTACTTGGTCTAGATAAAATAGATAAGAAAACAGGTTTATGTAAAGCGGCTGGACCTACAGTTAATTCAATATATGGTTCCATATTATTCACTGTATCCTTTCTAATACCCATTTTTCCGATTAATTTATTCATCGGAATGGCCGCTTCCATAAATTTTATGCTTGGACTTTTTAATCTAATTCCGATTGGTATTTTAGATGGTGAAAATATCTTTAAATGGAATAAACAAGTATATTTCTTCCTTGTAAGTTCTATGCTTATCCTAATTATAATTAATTATATTTGCATCTACTTACCTCCAGCCTCAAATCCCTATTATATTTGATTTAGAAAAACGATTTATATTCTAATGAAATTTTATAGTAAGAACAGAAAGTGAAAAAAATATCAATAATACTACTTTTTATTAAATTACAAACAATTTTTTGTCCAATTTCATATTGGATTATTATATAAAAAGAATTATTAAGAAAAGTTCTTAATCAATAAAAAATGCCATTTTGCGAGTATTGTGGAAAAGAGATAGGATTCTTGCCATTTCGATGCAAATATTGCGGCGGAGTCTTCTGTAAAGATCATAGATTGCCAGAAAATCATGAATGTACCTTTGAGAGAAAGCATCGCCCAACAGTCCCAACTTCTAGAGGTGAAAAAAAAGAACAAGAGAGATACCAATTTATTTCTTCAGATGAAGATCCTAAAAAAATTAGAAAATTTCTGAGACAACAGGAGAAAAAACGAGAAAAAGCGAGAAAATCATTTGAAAGTGATGTTTCAGGTTACGGAGGTTCCTCAATAACAACTTTTTTAATATTGGCAATTTTTTTAGCTTCTATCATAGGAACTTTCTTCCCAGAATACCTATGTTTAAGTTCTTCAAGTTTTTTCAAATTATATTTATGGACATTCATCACTGCACCATTTGTAAATATATCAGATGGTTTTTTTGGTATCTTTTTTTTATTAATCATCATATTATTATTTTATAATATAGTTAGAATAATAGAGTTGAGATTTGGGAGTAAATTTTTAATCTCACTATACTTGTTTTCAACATTTCTCGCTGCTTCAATATACATCTTAATTTGGTTACCTATAGAGCTTTCTAGCCCAACAAGGTTGCAACCTTGGCCAATAGGATTAGCGTTTGGGGGGCTATTAGGAATAATTTCATTTATGATCTATTTTAGTTTTGATCGTGAGATGACTTTTCTACTTATGTTTATTCCAATAAGGATTAAGGGAAAAATTATTCTATTATTATTAATTTTATTTAGCTTAGTACCTGGACTTTTATTTTTTGTGGTTTTTCTTAACCCTATTTATCTTGCTATTTATATTCCGGATTTGGGTGGAATTTTAGCATCCTATATAATATTTCGATATAAATTCCGATATATTAGATGATGGAGATCATATTTTATGTAATAAAAAAGATAAAATTATTTGATTTTAAACCAAAATTTCTTATTTTTTAAACATCTATATCACATTAAAGAGATTTAATTTATTCGGAAAATGCCTGAAAATAAAAATAATACGGTATCTAAAATAATCGAATTAAATGAAGATTTAATTAGAAATAATGATCTATTAGCGGCTGAAAATAAAACAATATTTGAAAAAAATCGGATAAAATCATTTGATATTGTAGGTGCAATAGGAGCAGGAAAGACTTCGTTATTAGAAGTGATTTCCCGGGATCTCCAGAAAGAGTATCGTGTTTTGGTAATTAATGGAGATGTTGCGACTCGAGTGGATGCGGATCGCATTGAAAAAGTGGGGGCGAAAGCAATTCAAGTTAACACAGGGAGAGAGTGTGCACTAAATTCATATCATATTTCACAAGTAATCAAAAATATCAATTTAACTGATTATGATATTGTATTTATTGAAAATGTAGGAAATCTTATTTGTCCGTCAGATTTTATTCTAGGAGTTTCTAAACGTGTGGTTGTTGTTTCAATTACAGAGGGCCCGTGGGTGATAGAGAAACATCCATTATTATTCAAAATGTCAGATATTGCTGTTATAAATAAAATTGACTTATTAGATGTTGTGGAGGTAGATATTGATGCAATGGTAAATGATGCAAAAGAGATTAACCCAAGATTACAAATCTTCACCACAAGTTGCAAGACTAGGGAAAATGTTGATAAGTTAAAAGAGGCATTGATAGAATAGATTAAAATATATCAAAAAACTAAAAAAAACCGAAGCGAATTAATCATGTCAATACGAGAATATAATACTGAACTACAAAAATTTATCGATAAAATCGTTAAGGTATATATAGATAATGAACGATTTTTTGTAGGAACTCTCAAGGGTGTTTCTGAAGAGGCAAATTTGATAATAAATTCTGCAAAAAATGAAAAAAATAAAGTTTTTCCTCAGATCTTAATTAATAATTCCTATTATCAGTATGTGACAGTTGAGGAAGAACCATTTCCTATGGAAGCATTAGCAGAGAGGATTTCGAAAATCTTCAGTAAAGGACACGTTCAATATATCGAGGAACAGAATATAATTTCAATTTTGGGTGGAAAAATCATAGTGGATGAAAACGGAGTTAGAGGTAGCGGCCCAAGCGCAGAAAGAGTTAAGAAAATATTCGATCAATTCAAAATGGACTTAGAATAATTATTTCTTTTTTTAAT
>Ga0102944_1000381_pt1 | contig 34868 bp, 28 predicted proteins | sample SalPonD_shore_MG_FD_78172 | JGI IMG/M metagenome (GOLD analysis project Ga0102944, IMG submission 78172) | Salt pond soil microbial communities from South San Francisco under conditions of wetland restoration - Salt Pond MetaG... | ecosystem: Environmental > Aquatic > Marine > Intertidal zone >... | reverse complement strand
GCGATCAAGATGACCCTGTACCGCACCAGCGGCCAATCTCCCGTTGTGCAGGCGCTTGAACAGGCGGCGGAGAACGGCAAGCAGGTTACCGTGGTGGTTGAGCTGAAGGCACGTTTTGACGAACAGCGAAACATTGGGTGGGCGCACCGGCTGGCACGTTCCGGTGTGATTGTGGTCTACGGTATTGCCAGGCTCAAGGTGCATGCCAAGGCAATGCTCATTGTCAGACGCGAAGAAAGCGGTATCCGGCGGTACGTGCACATGGGAACCGGCAATTACAACGACCGAACGGCAAAGCTCTATACTGATCTGGGATATCTCACTTCCCGTGACGATATCGCGTACGAGGCGGGTCTCTTCTTTAACGCGATTACCGGATACTCAGCCATTCCTGCCCTTTCTAAGATTGTGATGGCACCGGTGGGATTGAAAAGCCGGGTCATCCAGCTCATAGAACGGGAGAGCATGCGGGCCGCTTCCGGTGATGAGGGATTGATCCTTGGCAAGATGAACTCGTTAGCGGATCCTGACGTGATTGATGCGCTCTACGCGGCAAGCCAGGCGGGCGTCCGCGTCTCACTCTGCATTAGAGGCATTTGCATGCTTGTTCCGGGGGTACCGGGGTTGAGTGAGAACATCACGGTTGTGAGCGTGGTGGATCGCTTCCTTGAGCATTCCCGGGCCTACCTTTTTCGCAACGGCGGTAATGAAGAAGTCTACTGTGCCAGTGCGGACTGGATGCCCCGCAATCTGGAACGCCGGGTAGAATTAATGTTTCCTATTGAGCAGGCTGAGTTGCGCAAAGAGATTCGCTCCATCCTTGAAGGCTATTTGCATGACAACGTCAAAGCACACGTGCTGCTCCCTGATGGATCCTATGTGAAACGAACCCCGCGGGCGCGGGAAGAAAGACACCAGGTGCAGCAGGCTCTCTATCGAACCGCCCGCGAGTTTGCCGATGCAAAGGAACCGGGTAACCGCAAAGAGTTCGATGTGCGTCGGAAACCCCCGGAGTCTTCAGCAAACGGTAGACAGTAAACCGGTAAAGTTTTAGCAATTTTCTCTTGACGACTGACTTTATTTGACAGTACACTTTGTTTTGCAAAGTGAGTTTGCGATTTAAAGTGACTTTGAAGCAGAAAGCGTGGCGGAAGGCATGGAAGACGAAAAAAATCAGGCCAACATCTCCAGGTATCTGGAGGACATTCAGGTAATCAAGAACATTCTGGCAAAGAACGAGGAGAAAACGCTCCTTGAGCCGTGGGCGTTTCATCTCTGGGCGGCGGTTGTTGCCATTGGGACTGTAATCCACTACGTGGCGTATCGCGCGTCCGTGCCGCACAGAGGCACGCTGGTCCTGCTTGTATGGATTGCGGTTGTGATCATAGGGTCCGTTGGAGAGACGGTGGGCTGGCTTCGAATGTTCAAGCGGGAAGAGACCCCGCTTTTCTCACTTCGTTTTATCCGCTTCATTTTGACGGCAATTGCGCTTCTGCTTGTGATGAGCATAACCATCATCACGTTGCTTGCCCATGGCGCACTTTCACCGGGATTGCTGCTGGTTATTGTCACAATGCCCATGGTTTTTTACGCACAAATATCGTACGCGCAACTCTATATTGAAGCCTTCATTCTACTTGGCGCGGGGCTTGTGCTGGTACTCGTAGACGTATCGGTTCCGGCAGCCTATGTCTTTGCAGGCCTGTTGACGGCGGCGGCTATGGCTGGTGCGGGGTTTCATTCAAAGGTGCTTGAGAGAGAGCGAAGTGAGTGACCTCCACAAACGGTTTGACAGCGTCTTTTTTGAGAAAACCCGAATTTCGCTGGTCACCATCCTGTATCAGGAGGAAAAGGCGGCGTTCAATTCATTAAAGGGGCGCCTTGATCTTTCGGACGGCTCTCTCTATACGCATCTGGAAAAGTTGATAGCGGCCGGCTACGTAGACAAGAAGAAGGAGCTGGCCGGCGCGCTTGTACAAACGGTTTACTTTCTGACTGAAGACGGACGCTCCCTGTTCCGGGATTATCTCATTTTTATTGGAGAGATGCTGGAACGCTTCGGGGACAAGGAGGAACATTGATATGAACACAAGAGCGCGTATTACAGGAATTCTCGCTGTGGGGCTCCTTATTTGGGGTGTGTCAGCGGCAAGCGCACAGTCCGGGGACGCGCAAACGCTGCTTGCAGAGATGGATTCCATTCTCTATCCGGACAGTTTCCACATGAAAGTTGTCATGGCAACGCATCGGCCTGACCGGCGCGATATGCAAATGACCATGGAATCCTACTACAAACAGGACGTGGGAACGCTCATTGAGATTCTAGATCCGCCGCGTTCACGCGGAACAAAGTTTCTGCAGAAAGAGGGAAGTCTGTGGATGTATAATCCCAAGTCCAATTCCAGCCGCGCCATCAGGCTTTCCCCGCGGGACTCCTTCCAGGGAAGCGTGTTCTCCAACAATGACATCGGAGATCCCAAGTATGCGAATGACTACCGTGCCAGTTTTGGCAGCGACCAGACCATCCAGAACAAGGATCTGGGAAACGTGGAGTGCCGTACTCTCATTGGAGAGCCAAAAGGTCCCACCGCGGCATACGGCAAGATAAAGGTGTGGCTCCGCAAGAGTGATAACATGCCGCTGCGCATGGACTATTACGCCAAGTCTGGCCTTCTTTTCAAGCGGCTCATCCTTACCAGCTTTAAGCAACTTGCGGGAGAACAACGTCCTTCCATGTGGAGAATGGATTCTCTGGAGCAAAAGGACGCCTATTCCACCGTAGAAATCCAACAACTGGAAGCGCGCAACAATTTGCCGGACAGGATGTTCACCGAGGCAAATCTTACACGATAGGGGAGACCAGGTATGACCTTGAACCACTGCCCCCACAAGAAGAAGTTGCGCTGCGCGATAGGTGCAGCCGCTCTCTTTCTTCTGCTTGTTTCCGCCCCGCTTTCTGCCCAGGACTACTCGGTCTACGGAGAGATAACCGGAAGCAGCACCTACCACCGCGTGCCGGACGCCGCCGCGCAAAATGTTCTCACCGGTGAGGTGAAGATTTCCGCCAACCATCGCCTTACCTTTCAGGCAGGGGACTTTGTGGCACACCACTTTCTCACCATAGATCAAGACGGAGACTACACGCACACGGTGACAGAGGCGTACCTCAATCTTTTTGCTTCCCCTGAGGTCAGTATTTCCCTGGGGCGCCAGCGCATTAACTGGGGTACCGGTTACACCTTTGCACCCACTGATTCCCTCCATCCGGAAACGGCGGATCCGGAGGTAGATATGGGATTTGACGGAAGCAGCGTACTCTACACGCCGGGATCCAACTTCACGGTCTCTCTGGCACTCTCCCTTGATGACGCGCTCGGGCAGGTAAGCAGGGAGTTCTACAACGGACTCAAGTACGCAGTCTACGCCTCCCTTTTTGCAGGCTCTACCACCATTGCCCCGAGTATTGTCTATGAGCCGGACCGCACATTCAGACCCGGCCTTTCCCTTTCCACCGAGATCTTGAATACCGTAATCTTTGCGGAGGCGGCGTGCGAGTTTTTGAACCAGGCCGTCTATCCAAATCTTTCCGGCTCGCCTCTTACCCGCACCGCTGCATCGTGGGATCCGTATCCGCTTCTGGCGGCGGGTGTTGAAAAGTCCTTTGGAAATGACATCATAGACGTCAATCTGCTCACCGAGTACTACTATAACAGTGCCGGCTACAGCGGTGCTGAAGCGGACGCCCTTTATGCAGATCCGGCCGGGCTGGCCGGAGCGGGCGCCGGTACCGGCGGCAACGGTGGGGGAGCGGGCCTCCTGCGGCGTCACTACGCAAGTGAAACCGTCACGGTGGACCTTGCCGGTTACGTTACCGCAGAGGGTGCAGTCCTTGTTAATCTTCAGGACGGCAGTGGCGCGGTGGAACATAGCGCAACGGTGACGGCCCTGCGCGGCATAGATTTTAAGGCAACAGGCCGCTGGTATTTTGGCAAGAAAGGCGAGAGTGAGTTTGGAACGTTTCCCCTTGCTGCTGTTCTTCCCGGACGCGCAACCGTGGAGCTTTCCGCAACCGTTCATTTCTAAACATGTAATGGAGGACGGCAATCATGGCTGTACTTGAGGTAGAAAACGTACACAAGGTGTATTCGCTTGGAAAGACAGAACTGGAAGCATTGAAAGGTGTGAGTTTCACCATTGAGCGCGGAGACTTCATGTCCATTGTTGGACCCTCCGGTTGTGGAAAGACTACGCTGCTCAACATCATTGGCTGTATAGACAAGCCCACCAGCGGCAAGGTGCTCTTTGAAGGAAACGATGTAGCCACCTACTCGGACAATCAGGAGGCTGATACCCGCCTTTCCCGGATGGGTTTTGTCTTTCAATCCTTTAACTTGATACCGGTTTTGTCTGTGTCCGAGAACGTCGAGTTCCCGCTCATTTTGCGCGGAGTAGAGAAGAAGAAGCGCAGAGGACGAGTGAAGGAACTGGTGGATGCGGTTGGCCTGAGCCGCTACTCTGCTCACAAACCGGACGAGCTCTCCGGCGGACAGCGGCAGCGGGTAGCCATTGCGCGCGCCCTGGTCAATGAGCCGGAGCTTGTCATTGCGGATGAGCCCACGGCAAATCTTGATAGTGAAACCGGCGCCATGATTGTGGACCTTATGGGGACGCTCAATCAAGAGCAAGGTGTCAGCTTTGTATTTTCAACGCACAATCCGGAAATCATGAAGTACGCGCACCGCATCATCCATCTGAAAGACGGGCTGGTTGACCGTGTGGAAGGAGACGGGTGATGTTCTTCAAATTGGCAGCGCTCAACCTGCGCAAGCACCTGAAACGCACGCTGCTTGTCCTCTTTGCTATTGCAATATCCGTGCTGGTCATGGTCTTTGTTGAAGGGCTCATGACCGGACTGCAGCAATCGTTCTTTCAAAGCATCTTTCAGGACAGCGGGCACGTACAGCTGCACAAGACGGGCTGGGAAGACCGTCTTGATCCCTACAGCCTGGACTACACCATCAGCAATCCGGATGCAGATCTGTCACGGCTGAGAAAAGATCCCCGCGTCACTGACGCGGAGCAGATCCTCCCCTTTGGCGCACTGGTGCTGCACGGAGACAAAAACATGCCCATGGGCGGGTACGGCATCCAGCCGGACACTACCTACTTCACGCGGGCACGGGAAGGAATGCTTCAGGGCCATCTTCCTCAATCAGACAATCAGATTGCCATCTCAAAACGCACAGGCGAACTGCTTGGCGTCTCTTACCGGGATCCCCTGGTGGTCCTGGTTCAGGACAGTACCGGGAGCGCCTTCTACTACGAATATACCGTTGCAGGCGTATTTGCCACCGGTTCAAACCAATTTGACACCGGCACGTTCTTCATCACGCATTCCGCCGCCGAGGATCTACTCTACATAGGCAACGCGACCATTGAGATCCGCGTGAAACTTCAGGACCCGACCATGGCGGACGCGTTTCAAAAGGACATGTCAGACTGGGCGGCAGGTCAGGATCTTGAAATCAAGACATGGAAGCAAATACACGGCAGCTTCATAGTCATGTTTGAATTCTTCGATATCTTCATGATTTTCATAGATCTCCTGGTCGTGATTGTCACCGCCACCGTAATTACAAACGCCATCCTAATGAACGTCTTTGAACGCACGGCGGAGTTTGGCACCCTGCGTGCCATTGGTCTCAAGAAGCGCCAGCAGTTTGGCATGATCATCTCAGAAGGAGTGATACAGGGTGTGCTTGGCAGCTTCATAGGTTTGCTCGCGGGGGTCGGCTTCACTCTCTATGTTGCCAGCGTTGGCATTGATATGGGCGGGGTTGCCGAGAGTGTGGGGCTTTCCAGCACCATCTATCCGGCGCTGACCGTGACAAACGGGGTGCGTAGCTTTGGGGCCGGTGTTCTCATTTCTATTGTTGGATCGCTGTACGCCTCAATGGTAAGCACGCGAATGCGCATTGTTGACATGTTCGGCGGCGAGCACTAGGGGAGCTTCATGGAACTATTCTTGGTAGGCTGGAAAAACGTCTTTCGTAACAAGAGAAGAAGCATTCTCAATATCATTGCACTCACCGTGGGCATGAGTATCATGGTGCTTGGACTCGGCTGGGTCCAGGGGTATGGAACCTATATCTACCAGTCCCTGATTGATTTTGAAACCGGGCACATCCAGGTGCTTCCACAGGCGTACCTGGACGAAGCCGCTCGTTTGCCGGTTGATGTAACGGTGCCTGATTACCGCTCCTCGCGCGAGGACCTTCTGGGGAATGGTGATGTGCAGGCGGTGACCGGCCGCGTGAATTTCAGCATGGAGCTAGGAAACGGCACGGTGTACGTGAGAATGCTCGGCCGCGGCATTGATCCGGCGCAGGAAGCAAGGGTTACCGTATTGCACAATTACATCTCATCAGGCGATTACCTTACGGCCGGCCCCGGCATCCTGGTTGGCAAACCGATGGCGGAGAAACTTGCAGTGAAGCCGGGAGACACCATGTACGTGAAAGCGCGGGACCGCTACAACGTTGAAAACGTGGTTGATGTGAAGGTTGTGGGTGTCTTTGATTTTGGCTATCCCGCCATGGATCAAAATCTGGTATTCATGGATCTGAAAACCGCCTCCACGCTTCTATCTCTAAACAACGAAGTAACGCGGCTTGTGGTGCGCCTGAAGGCAGGAACCTCCCCGGCGGCAGCGCTGTCTTCGGTCAGGGAGACAGTGCGGAAGAAGCTTCCCGGAGGGGACGCTCTGGTGGCAAAGTCATGGAAAGAGTTTGCCCAGACCGCCGTAACCGGCGTGCAGAGTGACACGTTTTCCTTCTGGGTCACGCTCACCGTTATTTACCTTCTAATTGTGCTTGGAATTCTGAACTCCATGTCCATGTCCATTCATGAACGCACCGGAGAGATTGGTACGCTCCGGGCCATCGGTATACGCCGTGGACGGCTTGTCACCCTGTTCCTCTGGGAGGCCGTCAGCATTGCCGTTCTGGCAGCCATTGCCGCGCTGGTAATTTCCCTGCCGCTTGCCTACTACCTGGGACGCATTGGTGTGGATGTCTCCTCCAGCATGCCGGCAGAGATTCCAATTCCGTTTGGCACAAGATTTCATGCCGATTTCCGGTTGTGGCACTTTCTTTTTTCATTTGGCGTGAGCGCTCTGACCGGTGTGGCAGGCAGCTTCATCCCCGCACGCCGCGCAGCCCGTCTCAATATTGCCCGCGCAATGTCCGGCCGGCGGTAGCGGCGGCACAAACGGCCGGTGCTTCAAAATACCCAATCTTCGGGCCACTGCATGAGGTTGCTTTCCCGGTGAATTTTCTGATATAAGAAACATCTCTCACATGAAACAGCGCATTGCAGAAGCGCTTGCTGACCGCGAGTTTCTCAGGCGACTTTTCCAGGTGGCAATGCCAATTGCCCTGCAAAGTCTGATGGTCACCTCCCTCAACTTGATCGACACCATCATGATTGGCCAGCTTGGCGAGACCCAAATTGCGGCGGTGGCGCTGGGTAACCAGATCTATTTTCTCCTTATGCTTTTCCTTTTTGGCGTAGGAAGCGGCACCGCCGTGTTTACGGCGCAGTACTGGGGCAGGAAGGATGTGGCGGGAATCCGCAGCTCTGTGGGGGTGTCTCTGCTATTTGTGGCTGCCGGTGGCAGCTTCTTTACTGCCGCGGCGGTTTTTTTTCCGGAGCACGTACTGCGCTTTTACACCACGGACAACGCGGTCATTACGCTGGGAAGCAACTATCTGCGTATTGTGGGGTTGAGCTATCTCTGCACCGGGCTCTCCGTCACGTTTTCTACGGTCCTCCGCAGCACAAATAACGTCCGCCTGCCGCTGGTGGGAACCTCCATCGCCCTTGCGATCAACACCGCCTTCAATTATCTGCTCATCTTTGGGAAGCTGGGCTTTCCGGCGCTTGGGGTGGAGGGTGCGGCCATTGCCACCTCATGTGCCAGACTGGTTGAGGCGACTATCATTGTTGGTGTCTCCTACCTGCGCCGGGAAGCCGTGGCGGGACGCCTGGCTGAGTTCTTCCGATTTTCGCGCAAGTTTCTGGGGCGTTTCATCCGCACCGCCCTGCCGGTTGTGTTCAATGAGATTGGCTGGTCCCTTGGAATAACGATGTACGCCGCGGTTTACGCGCGCATGGGGACAAGTGTGCTTGCTGCCTACAACATCGCGGATACGGTTTCGCGCATGGCTTTTGTTGTATTTGTGGGAACGGGGAACGCTGCCGCAATCATTATTGGCAATAGAATCGGCGCCGGAGAGGGTCATCTTGCCGCCCGCTACGCCAGGCAGATTCTGACGTTTGTTCCCCTCCTTGGCCTGGTTACCGGCGGTATTGTGCTGTTGCTCTCACCCCTGGTGCCGCTCCTTTTTGCCGTTTCCGCGGATGTGCGTTCAATGGTGAGCGCCATTATGCGCGTGTTCTCTCTTATTATCATCGCCAAAGTTACCAACCTTCACATTATAGTAGGCCTCCTGCGCAGCGGAGGAGACACGCGATACAGTCTGCTGGTGGACGTGGCTACCCTCTGGTTTGTGGGGCTTCCGCTGGTATTTGTTGCCGGCCTGGTGCTCCATCTTCCCGTTCACCTGGTCTATCTCTGTACGGCGGGAGAAGAGCTGGCTAAACTGGCCCTGGGACTTCCCCGCATTGTATCCGGGCGCTGGATTCACAATGTCATTGTGGCGGATTGAGAATGGTATGAATCGCAACGAAGAGATTCGAAACGTAATAGAAAGACATGTCGAGCTCTCCTTTTCCCGCTCCGGCGGGCCTGGAGGACAGAACGTGAACAAGGTGAATACCCGAGTCACCGCCCGCCTTCCTGTGGAGAAGCTTGTTGGGCTGGGTCCTGAGGTGCCGTCACTGGTTCGGGAACGGCTGTCCCCGCGGATTACCGCGGCGGACGAACTTTTAGTGAGCGCGCAGGAGCGCCGCAGCCAGTTCGCTAACAGAGAGCTGGCGATAGGCAGGCTTGCCGCACTTGTCCAGCGGGCGCTTGGGCCCAGACGGAAGCGCAAGTCTACGCGCCCGTCCCGCGCTGCCAACGAGCGCCGGCTGGCCGAGAAGAAAAAGCGTAAAGAGAAGAAGAAATTCCGAAAAACAGACTTTTCTGGCGACTGAAATTGTCAGCTTTCTGCGTTCGGCGCACCCTTGTTGTCCGTTGCGGGCGTCGTTTCTTACTTGACAAAAGGAAGGGGCGTGCGTAAGGTGGACGTTACCTTGCAAAAACATGCAAAAAAGGAGATGGCAATGCGAAGATTATTCACCCTCTGCCTACTACTCGTTTTAGTCGCAGTTGGTGCGTTTGCCAGCGGTAGCCAGCAGACTTCAGGAGAATCCCTGGTCTACGCTACCACTGAGAAAATCACCGACATGGACCCGGCCAACGCGTACGATTTCCACACGTGGGAAATTTACCAGAACGTTGCCGGCGGTCTGTTGAAGTACAAGCCCGGCACCACTGAACTGGAGCCAGGACTTGCTGAGAGCTACACCGTCAATGACGCGGGCGATGTGTATACCTTCAAACTTCGCCAGGGAGTGAAGTTTTCTGACGGTACGCCGTTTAACGCGCAGGCCGTGAAATGGTCTATTGAGCGTGTTATGCGCATAGCCGGTGACCCCTCGTGGCTGGTAACGGACTTTGTTGATTCTGTTGAAGCCCCGGACGCAAACACGGTTGTGTTTAAGCTGAAAGGTCCTGTAGGTTTCTTCCCCTCACTGGTCGCATCGGTTCCGTATTTCCCGATGAATCCGGAGATTTACCCGCCGGACACCATTGTGAAGGATCCCACAGAACTCAAGGGCGGCGCCTTTGCCGGTCTTGGTGCCTACAAGATCACCAGTTTCAAGCGTGATGAAGAGGTAATCCTGGATGCCAACCCCAACTATTACGGACAAGCGCCCAAGATTCCGCGCATTGTTATCCGCTACTTTGCGGACGCCACTACTATGCGGCTTGCGCTGGAAAACAAGGAAGTTGACCTTGTCTACAAGAGCCTGAACCCGTCTGACATCAAGGACCTGATGGCCAATGATGCCTACACGACCTTCCAGGTTCCCGGTGCACAGATCCGCTACCTCTGCTTTGAAACTTCTGAGGGTACGTTCTCAAACAACATTACCCGCCAGGCAGTTGCCGCCCTTATTGGCCGCCAGGAAATCATCGACAAGGTGTTCCTGGGCCTTAATGAGCCGCTTTACTCAATGGTTCCCAAGGGCATGATCTACCACACGGATGATTTCAAGGAAGCGCTTGGTGACAACAACGTGCAGCTGGCAGACAAGCTGTTGCGCCAGGCCGGTTACTCAGAAAGCAACCCGCTCTCATTTGAGCTCTGGTATACTCCCTCTCACTACGGTGACACTGAAGTGAATATGGCTGAAGTTGCCAAGGCACAGATGGAGCGTTCCAAGCTGGTGAAGGTAAGCCTGAAGTCCGCTGAGTGGGCCACCTATGTAGAAAAGTGGAACACCAAGGAAATGAAGGCGTTCTTCCTTGGCTGGTATCCGGACTACATTGATCCGGACAACTACACCGCAGCATTTGCCGGAACATCCGGTAGTGCCGGTATGGGTATCTTCTTCTCCAATGCGCAGTGGGACGCACTCTTCAAGAAAGAGCAGACCAGCCCGGACCCCAAGGTGCGTGAGCAGGTTTTCCAGGAGCTGCAGCAGCGCTGGACCAAGCAGGTTCCCACGGTTCCAATCTTCCAGGGTAACCTCTTTGTCTTCACCCAGCCGGGTGTAAAGGGCGTGACAATTGGCCCAACTATGATCTTCAACTACAACACGCTCTACTTCGAGAAGTAAGACGTGCATCTATCCGACCCGGAGACGGCCGCTATCATTGCGACTGAGTACCGCTCCGGGTCGGAGTATTTTTGGAACATCAGATGAAAAACCTCCTGAAGTATTTCGTCACCAGGACGCTGTTAGCCATTCCGATGATTTTCATCCTGCTGTCACTGGTGTTTGTGATCCTGCGGGTCATGCCCGGGGATCCTGTTGTGTCCATGCTCGGGGCCCATGCGCCTCCGGAAGTCATAGAGCAAAAACGCGTGGAGCTTGGACTCAACAAACCGCTTATTGCCCAGTATTTTTCCTATCTGGGCCAGCTTGCCAGGTTTGACCTGGGCGACTCCATGATCTTTCATCAGAAGGTGAGTCAGCCCATTTTGGACAAGCTGCCGGCAACGCTGGAGCTTACCCTGACCGGCATGTTATTTGTGCTGGCTATAGGGGTGCCACTTGGCGCCTATGCCGCCAATAAACGGCGAACAGGCCGCGACTTTGGTATCAGGCTCTACGGAAATATTGTCTACTGCATCCCCGTCTTTTGGATGGGGCTAATGCTTCAGCTCATCTTTGGGATCTGGTTAGGATGGTTTCCCATAGCGGGAAGAACGGGGAGCCGCATTTTTGTTTCCACGTTTGAAAAAACGGGATTCTATATCATAGATACCCTGCTTGCAGGCAACATTCACGCCTTTATTGACGTGCTGTATCATCTTTTCCTGCCGGCTATCACGCTTGGAATTGTGCTTTCAGGCATTTTTGTCCGGCTCACGCGCGCCAACATGCTGGATGTGCTTCGCAGCGACTATGTGCTTGCCGCCCGTGCTCGCGGTATTCCTGAAGGACGGGTGGTGTATCGTCACGCGTTGAAGAACGCGTTTATACCCATTCTTACCATGATGGGGCTCCAGTTTGCGTTGCTACTGGCCGGGGCAATTCTGACAGAGACCACGTTTTCGTGGCCCGGAATGGGACGGCTGCTGTTGGAGCGTATCTATCTCAGAGACTATCCCACCATTCAGGGAGTCATTGTGGTGTTTGCACTCTTTGTCACGGCAGTATCACTGATTGTTGACCTTGCCTATGCGATTATCGATCCGCGGGTGAAGTACTAGGAGGAGTAACGGTGAGTACACGAGTAAGCCTGTCGCCCGCCGGCGCTATAGGAAAGATATTTCGTTCATTCAGCGAAGCGGGCAGGAAATACGGTGTTGAGTGGTGGATCCTCATTGCCGGGATTGTGATAATTCTCGCGGTAGCCTACATTGCGTTTTTTCCGCAAACGCTGGCGCCGTATGATCCGCTGGACCAGAACGCGGGCCCACAGCTGGGCGCGCCAAGTGCGTCGCACCCGATGGGTACGGATAATTTGAGCCGTGACGTGCTTTCACGCACGCTTTACGGGTCCAGGACCATTTTAGGAGTGGCATTTGCCGCCGCTCTGGTATCATCTCTCATTGGTATCCCGCTGGGCCTGCTCTCAGGGTTTGTTGGCGGTGTGCTGGACCGCGTCATCTCTCTTATTATGGATTCGCTCTATTCCTTCCCTGGTTTGATCCTGGCAATTGCGTTTGCAGCAATGCTTGGGCCGGGTGTGGTGAACATCACACTGGCGGTTGCAGTTATCTACATACCGACCTACTTCCGCCTGGTTCGTGGTCAGACGCTTTCCGTGAAAGAAGAAGTGTACGTGGAAGCGGCGCGCGCCCTTGGCGCGCGGCGGCCCGCCATTATGTGGCGCTACATTTTCCCCAACGTGATTGCGAGCGTGGTGGTTGTGTTCTCCCTGAACATTGCAGACGCAATAATGACGGAGGCGGCGCTTTCCTACATTGGGTTGGGGCTTCCGGCCGGCATTCCGGACTGGGGAATGGACATTGCCATGGGAAAGAAATTTCTCCCCTCCGGCGCGTGGTGGATGATTACCTTTCCCGGACTGATGATTGTGATACTGGCGCTTGGTTTTACCATGCTTGGTGAAGGCCTGGCGGAAATTTTGAACCCGCGCCTGCTGGAGAGGTAGATGGCGGATAAGATACTTGAAGTAAAGAACCTATACATAGAATATCCCATCAGTATTGGGACGGTGCAGGCGGTAAGCGATGTGAGCTTTGACCTGCATCACGGTGAGGCGTTTGGACTGGTGGGAGAGTCCGGGTGCGGAAAATCTACGCTTGGCCTCTCATTCCTGCGTCTGCTGCGGCCTCCCGGCCGTATTGCATCCGGAGAGATTCTCTACCGCGGGCGCGACATTGTAAAGATGAAGGACCGTGAACTCCTTCGCATGCGCGGGCAGAATATCGCCATGGTATTCCAAAATCCGCTGACATCGCTTAACCCGCTATTCCGCATTGATCAGCATTTTGTGGAAACCATTCAGTGGCATGAGCCCGGGACAAAGCGGGATGACGCCATCGCTCGTTCTGAAAACGTGCTGGAAGACCTTGGCATTGAGAAGAAGCGCCTGTTTGAGTATCCGCATCAGCTCTCAGGCGGTATGAGGCAGCGGATCATGATAGGTCTGGGACTGATCATGAACCCGGATATTATTGTGGCGGATGAGCCCACCACCTCCCTGGACGTGATAGTGGAGGCGGGCTTTGTTGATCTGCTCAACCACCTGCGCAAGGCGTACAATCTTTCCATCATACTTATCACCCACAACCTGGGACTGGTTGCGGAAATAGCGGACCGCATTGCGGTCATGTACGGCGGCCGCATGGCGGAAATTGGCACCTCTGAGGAGATTTTCCATCGCCCGCTTCATCCCTACACACAGGGACTCATTAACTGCGTTCCCAACATTCGCATGGACCAGCAAGCGCTGACCACCATGCCGGGCAGCCCGCCGGATCTGGTGGCCCCGCCGGTTGGCTGTCCGTTTGCGGACCGCTGTCCGCACGTGATGGAGATCTGCAGGCACAAGATGCCGCCACTAAATACGTACGATAACAATGAGCAAGCTGCGTGCTGGCTTCACGAAGACGTGGAAACGCAGCTGCATCCCAGTTCGGAGGCATAGGTTGAAAGACCTTATTCGCGTTACATCGCTTACAAAAGAGTTCCCGGTGAATAAGTCCATCTGGAACACGCTGTTCAACCGTGGAGAACAAACGGTTGTCCACGCCGTTGACGACATATCGTTTTCCATTAGAGAGGGTGAGGTGCTCGGCCTCGCAGGAGAGAGCGGTTCCGGGAAATCAACCACGGGACGGCTGCTTTTACGCCTGATTGAGACCACAAAGGGTACGGTGGAATACCGCGGTACAGACATGACCCGTATTGGCCACCGGGACCTGGAGAAGATGCGTGCAAGAATGCAAATTGTATTCCAGGACCCCAACTCTTCGCTCAGTCCGCGCATGACCGTTGGGGAGGCCATTTCTCAGCCGCTGAAGATCCACAACATTGGAAGCTCCAACGCCGAACGCAAGCGGACGGTGCTTGCGCTGATGGAAAAGGTCGGGCTGACACCGGCAGAGTTTCTCTACAGGAAATACCCGCACCAGATTTCAGGCGGTCAGTCACAGCGAGTGGTCCTCGCCCGTGCGCTCATAACTGATCCTGAGTTCATTGTGGCAGATGAACCTATTGCCATGGCGGACGTTTCCGTGCGTGCCCTTATTCTTGAGCTAATGAAAGAGCTCAAGGAGGAGTTCAATCTCACCTATCTTTTTATTACACACGATCTGGCAACCGCAAAGTATCTGTGTGACCGTATTGCGGTCATGTATCTGGGACGTATTGTGGAGATAGGGACGCGGGATGACCTTTTTAACAAGCCGCACCATCCCTACACCAAGGCGCTGTTGGAAGCGGTTCCGGTGCCTGATCCGCGGGAACGGCGGAAAGAGGCGGTGCCAAAGGGAGAAATCCCGAGCGCCATCAATCCGCCGGTTGGATGTCACTTTCATCCCCGCTGCCCGTTTGCGCAGGAAGTGTGCCGTACCGGGCGGCCGCCACTTAAGGAGGTGGGTCCGGGCCACTACTCCGCGTGCGTGCTGCCGGTAGAGTAGCCGGAAACAAGGGTAGCCATGCTCGGCCCATACTTTTTTCGTAACAACGCCCTGTTTCCCGTTGCAGAAGCAGTGGTCGCGCTGGATGATCTTGCCTATGCAAACGGCTACGGTGTCTATGAGACGTTGCGGGTCCGTTCCGGAACGGTCTTCTTTCCCGCGGAACATGAATCACGGCTCTTCCACTCTGCCCGCATCATCGGGCTGGAGCACTCCTTTGGAGAAGGGGCGGTGGTTGACGCAATGGCGGAACTGGTGCGGGCAAATAGACTTAAGGACGCAAGTCTGCGCGTCATGCTCGTGGGCGGGCGGGCGTCACGTCTCTTTGTAACGGCGCTTGATCCGATTGTGACCGATCCGCGCCTTTATCAGGAAGGTGCGAGGGCAATTACCGTTGCCGGCGAGCGTTTTCTCCCCCAGGCAAAGTCTTTAAATATGCTTCTTTCGACCATGGCCTACCGCCGCGCCCAAGCAGAGGGAGCGTATGACGCGCTTCTTATGAACAACCGGAAAGAGATAACGGAGGGCACGCGCACCAATTTCTACGTTGTTCGCGGGGAGGCGGTTGTTACCGCGCCGGCGGGTCAGGTTCTTGAAGGGGTAACAAGAAGCATTGTACTTGAGGTCGCGCGCAACAGCGGCATTGCCGTGCGGCAGGAACCTGTCCTGCTGTCCAGCCTGGCAGACGCGGACGGGTGTTTTCTTACCAGCACCTCTCCCGGTGTTCTCCCGCTCAGACAGGTGGATGGTTACTCTTTTCAAGTCCCGACGGTTGTGCACAAGCTCATGAGCGCGTATGATCACTACCTGAAAGAGTACGCGACCGGGCAGGGAGGTGTCACGTGAAAATCTTTACGGTAGATGCGTTTACGGAAGTGCCGTTTCACGGAAACCCGGCAGGGGTGTGCCTGCTTGAGGATCGGCAGGACGATACATGGCTCGGTTCGGTGGCTGCGGAAATGAACCTTTCAGAGACTGCCTTTGTGCTGCGCGCAGGAAAGGGGTGGCGGCTGCGCTGGTTTACCCCTACTACCGAGGTTCCGCTGTGCGGCCACGCAACGCTCTCCGCGGCGCATGTGCTGCGTGAGGTGGGCACGGTGAGCGACGCAGACACTATCCAGTTTTTTACCGATAGCGGGGAGTTGCGCGCGCGGTTTGACGGCGATTGGATTGAACTGGATTTTCCGGCACGTCCGGCGGAAGAATGCGCCATCCCTTCTCATCTGGAGAGTATCCTGGGAACGCACGCAATAACGGGCACTGCAACGGACGAGGAGCATCTTGTAGTGGAGCTCGAGTCTGCCCGGGTGCTCCGGGCGCTGTCCCCGGACTACACCGAAATGCTGCAACTGCCGGAAAGCGGTGTTATCCTCACCAGTCCCTCAGATGACGACTCATATGATTTCCTTTCCCGTTTCTTTGCGCCCAAGATTGGCATTAATGAAGATCCGGTGACCGGGGTGGGACACTGTTATCTCACCCCGTACTGGAGCGAGCGGCTTGGAAAAAAGGAATTTGTGGCGTATCAGGCCTCGGCGCGGGGCGGGGCGGTCCGTTGCGCGTTACGCGGAGAACGTGTGCACCTCTCAGGCAAAGCGGTCACCATTTTCAGTGCAACTCTTCACGCATAGCTACATCCATTTCTTCCGTTTGAAAAACCAGACTGTCACCGCCGTGATGGCCACAAGCACGCCCCAGAAAATGAAATAACCGTAGCGAAGCTGAAAGATAGGCACATAGGGGAAATTGGTCCCGTAAACTCCTGCCACAAAGGTAAGCGGGATGAACACGGCGGCAAACAGGGTGAGGACGCGCATCACGTCATTCAACCTGGTGCTCACGCTTGAGTGATAGATTCCAAGCTGGTCAGAGAGCATTTCCCGGTACGTATCAATGGCTTCAGAAGCCTGGGTCACAATGTCCAGAAGATCACGCCAGTAGGCATCCACTTCAGGATCCACCAGATCAGACTCCAGCTTTACCAGTTGCATAGCACACTCCCGTACCGGCCTGACCGCCTTGCGGATAAAGTTCATCTCACCCTTGTATGCAAAGATGCGTTTCAGTACATCAGAGTCCGTGTTGCCCAGAACGTCTTCTTCCAGGTCTTCTATTTGCTCTCCCAATCGTTCTACCAGGTAGGTGTAGTTGTCCGCCAACGTATCCAGGAGAATGTAGAGGAGATAGGTGGTGGAAGAATCCCTCACCCGCCCCCGGTGCTTCCTGATGCGCTCGCGTACAGGATCAAAGACATCACCGGGACGCTCCTGAAACGTAATGAGGAGATCTCCCTTCAGGATGGCACTCAGGTGTTCGCTTGTCACCGCGCGCTCCGTCTCATCCCAGCTGAGCATTTTAAAGGCCAGAAAGAGACAGTCATCATACTCTTCAACCCTGGGGCGCTGGTCCGTGTTTACAATGTCTTCAAGAACAAGGGGGTGGAGCTTAAGGAGTTCTGCGATGCGATGTATAGCATCAACGTCGTGAACGCCGTCCACGTTGAGCCAGGTTGTCTGTTCAACCGGAAGCCAGCGGCCAAGCTCCTCCACATTCTCCGGGGTGTGCTCCGCCAGGCGCGTTGAGTTGTATTCAATAAGCTGAAGGCGGACCCGGTCAGTCTTCTGTGTTCCAATGAACACGGGCGTACCTGGAATCTCACCTCTTGTTTTTTCTCGCTTTTTGAGAAAGCGTGCCATCTGCTACTCCTTCTGCGGTCAAACTCCACTCCATGATGCTATGCAGTGGCGCTGCTTGACAACTGCCTCCGGCAGAGATAGGCTCCCTGGTGCCGGTTAACCGGGGGGAGGAGACGCGTGTGAACTTCACCGTAGAAGGGATTTGCGACCAATCCGTTTCTGTGATGAATGAGGTGGCCCGCATTGCGGCATCCTGCCGCGATGTTGAGCCGGTCACCGGCACGCACCGCGTGGACTTCAGTTTTGCCCGCCCCGGAGAGACAAACCTCTTTTTGGCCTCCCACGCGCTTGAGGCGGTGGGTTTTCTCTTTATCTTCTCCCCGAACCAGGCGGAGGCGGAGATCTGCGGCGCGGTAGCGCCGACGTACCGCCGCCGGGGCGTTTTCAGCCGGCTGGTTGCTGAGGCAACGGCGGAACTTTGCCGGCGCGGCACGCCTGAGCTCCTATGGGTAGTTGAGCGGGGGAGCGCAAGCGGCACAGCGTTTGTGGCCTCCGTGAACTCCGTCTATGAGATTACCGAGTTTGAGATGCGCTTTGGCGGCGCGTTGCAAGCAGCACGAATGGTGGTGCCGGAGGACAGGCCGGCAGGATGGGAATTCCGGCCGGCCGGCAGGGCAGACATGGAAGATTTGCTGGCAATCAGTGCCGCGACATTTGGGGATACGGCGGAAGAGGCGCGGAGTTTTCTGGAGCATACCCTTGGCGTTGCACATCGCGAACTCTACGTTGGAGAGCAGGACGGCCGCACCGCGGCTATGGTAAGTATTGGCTATTTCCTTGACGAGGCGGTGATTAACGGTCTTGCGGTGTATCCTGACTGGCAGGGCCGCGGAATTGGCGGCCGGATGCTGCGATGCGCCGTGGCACGTGCTCTGACGCACAGCGCGCGTGAGATCTCTCTGGAAGTTGCGGCAAATAATGAACGCGCGCTGGAGCTTTACCGGAGAAACGGCTTTGAAGTGACCACGGCGTTTTCCTACTTCAGGATGGCGCTTGGTTAGATTTCCACACTAAAGATTGAAGAGCAGCCCCGCGTTTGCGTGAAAGACCCGAACGTTTTCGCTTCCGTCAAAGAGGATCTTATACTGACCGCCGGTAAAGAGATCTACATTGCTTACAAGGTTAAAGGTCACACCACCGGCAATTCCCACATGGGGCGCAGTCACGTCCCCCACTGTGGTGAGACCGGGAACAAAGCCAACGTAGAGGCCCATTTGATCAAGCGGGACAATAAACTTAAACGCCAGGCTCATATCGGTTGCATTCTCACCGGCAAGTTTGTAGAGCTCTGCGGAGGGAGAGATGTGAAAGGTGTAGAGAAGCGGGATGTTTACGTAAAATCCCCAGTTGAAACTTCCGTCCCAGTTATCCGCGGCAATATTCTGTGAGCTCCCGTTGGGGAATGCCGCTCCTACGGACACGCCAAGGCCAATTTGGCCTTCCTGTGCCACGAGAGTACCGGCAGCCAGCATAAAGCAGAGGCTCAAAAGCATCAAAGTGAAACGTCTCATTCTATCCTCCGTCTCTACTATCGTCCTTTTTTGCGCGCTGTATTAGAGAGCGTATCACCAATTTGACTGGAATTCGAAAGCGAGCCCAGATCCGGGCGGTTGAGCCAGGTCAGGGGCGGGTCAGGAGAGTGCAAACTCTACGGTGACGGAGGTGCCGTGACGTCCGTCTGCGGTGAGCGTGCCGCCGAGTTGCTCTGTGAGAGAGCGCACTAAAAGGAGTCCAAGTGTCTTTGGCTCGGCTGTGTCAACTTCATTCGGCAACCCCACGCCGTCGTCGCGCACACAGAGGCGGTAGCCTGAGCCGGCTGGTTCCAGATTGACCATTATGCTGCCGTGTTGTTTGGCCGGGTGGGCGTATTTCAGCGCGTTTGTCACAAGTTCATTTACTATGAGGCCGCACGGACTTGCGTGGCGGATATCAAACTCCGCCGGACACACACTGCATTCAAGGCGGACACCCGTGCCGCTGCCAAACGTTTTGGCAAGCGAGCGAACAATCTTGTCCAGGTAGCTTTCCATCGATATGCGTGCGAAGCTTTGGGATTGATAGAGTTCCTCATGAATGAGGGCCAGGCTGCGGATACGCTGTTGCGTGTTTGCAAGAACTGCGCCCTGTTTGGCCTGATCCATATATTGATCCTGCAGTCGCAACAGGCTGCTTATGATCTGGAGATTGTTTTTGACCCGGTGGTGTACTTCCCGCAACAGTACTTCCTTTTCTTCCAAAGAGGTGCGGAGCGTTTCCTCCATGATTTTCCGGTCGGTGATGTCGCGGCTGACAGAAAGGAGCGCCGGGATACGGCCGTATTCAATTTGCGTTGTTCTGGTTTCTGCATGACGCTTGCCGCCGTCCGGAAGCGTTACAACACTCTCAAACAGTGCTATCCCCGTTTCTTTTACGCGGAGGCGAACCTGTTCCGCGGAGAACTGAGAATTGAACTTCTCTGCAAGTGCGTCCGGGTCCACAAAAGGAAATTGATCCTCCGTGTATCCAATGGTTTCCTGGGCCGCCTTATTGGCCTCAAGAATTCTACCGTTCCCGTCTGAAATAATCACAGCATCGGTGAGGCTGTGAAACAGTTCCCGGTACTGGCGCTCGCGTTCCAAAAGCTCCCGCTGATCACGTACTCTGGTGGTCATATCCCTGGTCACGCCTTCAATAGCCACGCACGCGCCGCTGTCATCGAGAATTTGTGAAAGGGTTTGTTCCAACCACACCGTCCTGCCGTCCCGGTGTGTCCATCGCATGGTGAGAATGGCTTCTCCTACATGGGACTGCGCAAATGTCCTCAGACTTTCCAGATCCTCCGGATTACAGTGGTCAAAGAAGAGTGCGTTGTCTGCGGCCAGTTGTTCCGGGGTAAATCCAAGAATGCGTGTTGCCGAGGGGCTCACATACTCAAAGCCCTGCGTTGGTAAGAGTCGGTAACGGAAATAAAGATCACTTCCGTGCTCTATCATCATGCGGGTGCGGTGTTCCGCTTCAACGGCGTGCAGACGTGCCTGCTGGTAGTAAATGATGGCGGTGCCAAACGCTAATAGCAGACCGAGAGCGGCGGATACGACGAGGCCATAGTCCACCGTATGAAAGACCATGCGTAGGGTTGGATAGAGGACGCGGTGTGAACCCCAGAGCAGAAAGACTATACCCACCAGACCCATCCCGGACAGTGCGGCTGAGCGTCTGCGCATGTAAAACACGCCTATGTGAATGAATGCTATTCCGCAGAGGATGTAGATAGGTAGTGCGTGAAAAGGCGCGGCAAGGCGGGTAAGCGGTAAGGTAATAGACCATGCGGCTGCAGCAAGCGCCGCAACCGTTACAATGCGCGGCACGCGCTTGCCTGCAAGCTCAAAGGCGCCTGATATCATGAGCCAGGTGCTGCCTATCAACGCCAGAAGGCCGGTAATGCGCAAGAAGCCGGCGGGAGACCAGAGGAAGCCTGCGCTGATTGCGACAAAGCGCACCAGATATACGGTCCAGGCGGCAGCCCAGAGCCTCATATATCTGTGGCGTTCCAGCGCGACCAGGTACCAGTAAAGAAGCGCAAGTAAGAGTGCCGCACAACCGCCGCTGATCACGCCGAGGAGTATCCAGGTCACATCAATCCTCCTGTGCGAATGATAGCATAAATTAGACTAAATAACAATTATGTGGTATTTAACTATTTTGGTCAATAGTGATCGCGGGAAACGGCCGCGACCGTTGCCAGTCGCAACCGCGGGCGGTAGGTGTAATTAGGGGTTTCGCGCCCAGAGTTGCTTTACGGCGTTCCAAATGGGGCAGCGGTCATGTATGGCCCAGAAGAAAAAGAGCACCGCCCCGGCATACGCCACGGCGGGGTAGCCGGTGCGCTTTGCAAATATCAAGAGAAGAATGGAAACCGCAATGCGCCAGAACCGGTCGGTCTGTTTTACCCCGGCCGCCGGCCTGTTCTCCAGCGTAGCCGTGAAGAACTCCCTGATATCGCCTTCCCGTTGCAAGCCGGTTCTCCGGCCGGTTTCCTGCCCCCCGGAGAAGCCTATTACGGTAGGAATGGAGCGTACGCCCAGTTTTCCCACAAGGTCGGGGAGTTCATCCGCGTTTAGCTTTAAAAGCGTAACCTGGTCCGTAAAATCAGTTGCAACTTTGCGCAGCAGGGGATCCATCTGTCTGCAGGGCGCGCACCAGGACGCCCATATATCAACTACGCACGCGGTGCCGCTTGATAGTGTCTTTTCAATTTCTGTAGCAGTCATGGGGGCATCGTAGCGTTTATAATATATAAGTTCAACTATATAATAGAAATTATACTTACAGGGCGTTTTTAGCGGCCGGCAAGATGGGAGTCCTGATTCCCGGGTGTCCCGTCGCTTTCGTCAGCGGTTACGACCTGGTTTCTGCCGTTTTCTTTGCCCCGATACATGGCGCGGTCCGCGCGGCCCACCGCCTCATAGAACGCGGTTCCCGCCTGGCAACCGGCTATACCAAGGGTGAGCGTGGGAGTGACCTCACTGTTTTCACATCTATAGGCTCCCTGCGCTACGGCGTCACGGATTTTCTCTGCCACTACCGCCGCACCTTTCGGGCTGGTATCCGGGAGGAATATGAGAAACTCTTCACCTCCCCACCTGGCGCAAAGGTCCTGTCTCCGAACGGAAGACTGGATCACCTGTGCCACGCCGGATATGACCGCATCACCGCAATCATGACCAAAGCGGTCATTTATCCGTTTGAAATGGTCTATGTCGCACATGATTACACTCGGCCGCGCGCCGGTGCGCTCTGCACGTTCCAATTCAAACTCTGCAATAGAGGTCATCTGACGCCGGTTGGCCAGTCCGGTGAGGGTGTCCGTGGAAGCAAGGCGATTCAGCTCCACGTTTATCTGCGCAAGCTCCTCTTCAGCCTTCATGCTCTTGAGTATTTGCTTGTTGAGTTTCGCGTTTATCTCTTCAACCCTGAGCTGAGCCTGCCGCAATCCTACCTGCGCACGTGTTCTGGCCAGAAGTTCCGCACCGTGAAACGGTTTGGCCACGTAGTCCACGCCTCCGGCTTCAAATCCCTCTACCAGGCTGTCTGTATCATCGCGCGCAGTAAGAAAGATAACCGGCACGTCGCGGTATTCCGGATTCTTCTTGATACGGCGGCAGGTTTCAAATCCATCCATACCGGGCATCATCACGTCGAGGAGAATGAGATCAAACTGCCGCTCGGAAATTTGAGAAAGGGCGTCCTCACCTCTCTGGGCGAACGCAAGATTGTAGCCTTCCGGCTGGAGGAGCGCCGCTGTCAGGCGGATGTTCTGCGGATTATCGTCAACAATGAGAACGGACGGCGTGTTCACGAGCTACCTTCTTTCTCTCCGGGCAGAAGAGCCCGGGCGTGTGATTCAAACTCCGCAATCAGCCTGTTCACTCGCTCCACGTCAAATTGTCTCACAGCCGCGCGCAGTTGGCGAGCGTAATTTCCCAGGGAGGGCTGTTCAAACGTGTCTGCCACTTCCTCAACCCGGGAAGCGAACTTCTCAATCTCCGGGAACATCTTTACGCGCGTCACCTGTTTCCACTTTTCCCAAAGCTCCGTCTTAATAGTGCGCGCAAGTTCCGGTGTGACAGGAGTCCCTTCAAATTGCTCCCGTGCCGGGGCTGCCCCGTCCGAGTCAGATGGAGTGCCGGAATCCTGGGTGGACGGTTGGGTGCGGTTCCATGTTGCCCGCGCCCCGGTGATCAGTTGTGCTATGGTTGCCAAAAAGTCTGCGGGTCTCACCGGCTTTCTGAGAAACGCGTCCGCAAATCCCTGCTCAACCAAAAGATCTTCATCTGAACGAATGCTGGCGGTGAGAATGATTATAGGGATATGGGCTGTCACCGGGTTGGCGCGTAAACGGCGTGCGGCAGCCACGCCGTCCATAACCGGCATGCGCAAATCAAGTACTATCACGGCCGGACGTTCAGACTGAACGGCTTCAAGTGCCGCGAGTCCGTTGGGCGCCTCGGCACACTCCATCCCTGCAAATTTAAGCCACTCTGAGAGAATCTGTCTGTTTGATTCCACATCATCCACAATGAGAGCCTTTTGGCCAGTAAAGGTGCTTCTGTAAACAGCGAGATCCTTTCCGCCGAGCTCCTGGTGATCCACAACCGGATCCGTGGGATGAACGGCCTGAAGCACCACGGAAAACGTGCTTCCCTGACCGAGCGTGCTCTTAACGGTGATATGGCCGTCCATTTGTTCCGCCAATCTGCGGCTAATTGCCAGCCCCAGTCCCGTGCCGCCATAGGCGCGACCAATGCTTGCATCCTGCTGCCCGAACGCCTGAAAAATGTACTCCTGCTTGTCCTCCGGTATTCCAATGCCGGTATCACTCACGGAAATTACCAGGTCAATTGCCTTGTCATTTCGCCATTCACAATTTGCACTCACGCGGACGCTTCCGTGAGAGGTGAACTTTACCGCGTTTCCAATCAAATTCACCAATACCTGCCGGAGCCGTGCCGTGTCAAGCTCCAGCCATTCCGGCGTGTCAGTGCCAACGGAAAGGGACATGGAAAGTCCTTTGGAACTCGCCTTTGGCTCAAACATTTTGTAGACAGCGTCCAGAAGCCGGGAGACATCCGCCGGCTCCTTGTGAATCTCAACGCGTCCTGCATCCAGCTTGGAAAGGTCCAGGATATCATTGATCAATTCCAGAAGGCTGGTGCCGGCGTTCCGAATAGTTTCCACGTAGTCCTGATGCATGAGAGCGCCTTCTGTGGCGGCGAGAAGCTCACTAAAGCCTATTATTGCGTTCAGCGGCGTGCGGATCTCGTGACTCATATTCGCCAAAAATTCGCTCTTTGCAAGACTGGAAGATTCTGCTTCCCGCTTGGCGGCCACAAGACGTTCTTCTATTTCACGGCGATTTGTCACATCTCTGAGGACGGATATGATTTCCGCTGTTTTCCCGCTTTCCGGATGCGGTACGGACTTGTGCGTGGCCTCAAACCAGAGGTAGTTTCCATGCGCATCGCGAACCCGTGAGCGCGTGGTGAACGTCTGCGGTAGAAGCCCTCCTTCATACGCTTCCGCTTCAAGCGTTGAAACGTCTTCAGGATATACCCAGTCGCGAAAATTCGTGCCTTCAACCTCTGAGGGTTGGAAGCCAAGGTGGGTAGTGACAGACGGTGATATATAGAGGCACGTGCCGTCAAAGGTGAATCGAGCAATGATATCTGTAGCGTGATCGGTAAGCACCTGGTACTGTGCACGGCTTGCCATCAGTTTCCGCTCCACACGCCTGCGGTGGTAGATGTTAACCGCCAGCCCCGCAATCAGGCTAATGAGCAGCAGGAATGCCGCCACCACTACCCAGAAGAGATCTCTGTACTGATAGTACACACTTTGCGGCTGGTTGATGACGGTACTGTTTTCCGGCAAGCCGGAAACGGGAATACCCGCCTTCCGCAGCTCCCGGTAGTCAAACATATACACGTTCGGACTTCTTGTTTGTACCGGGATCTCTTCCGGTGCTCGCCCGTCAAGGATATCTATCACCATCCGGGCTGCCTCTTGCCCCTGCCGTTTCCCGCTTACCATCAGGCCGCCCACCACGCCGCTTCCAAGAAGGGCATCCTTACACGTATAGATGGGTGCAGAGGTACGCTCTTTTATAAAATGTATTCCTTCCTCCAGCGTGAACTTGCTCCCATCTTCAATTCTGAACAGACTCAGATAAAGTATTGCCGTGTCAGCGGGGAGGTAGGACAAGGCGCGAGCAAGGTTCTCATCCGTAAGGCGTCTGAGATAGAGAAACGTGACGCGGTCGGAAAAATCTTCTTCCACGGTTCTCACCTGCAGGTAGTTCTGTTCTCCTGAGACGGTACTGTCAGAGAGTACCGCAATATAGCGGAGGGAAGGCTGCAGGTCCAGGATCAGTCTTATCGTGCCGGCATAGTCCGGATGTTCGGTCACGCCGGTCACGTGAAGCATTCCGGCTATGTTTCCGGGGCCAAAGTTGTTCACTCCCAGGAAAACCACCGGAACATCCGGAAAGAGGGCACGACCGTAGCTTTTCAAAAACTCCAGGGCCGTGTTGTCTGCGGCCAGAATAGCGGAGAAGTGCACGTTTTTGTACTTGGACTTGTAGAGCGAATAAAGGTGCGGCAGCACCTCAGAAGCTGGAAAGAGCTGCGTGTCCATGTATTCAATGAACAGGCGCGTGTTGTGGCCGCTTGCTGCCAGTGTCTCTTTGACGCCGGAGGTGATGTCATCCGTCCAGCGGTAACCGGTATCAAAAGAGTGCAACAGCAGCACATTGTCATCCGCATAGAGGCGGGGCACTCCCCCACCCAGCATGAACGCGGCAATAAGTATGAAAAAGGATAGTTGGTCAAGACGGTTCATTTATTTAATCTCTTAATTATAATAGAGCTTTTTTGTGAGAAATTCAACCGCCGGCATACTGCCAACGCATTGCACTGCCACCGGATATTCGTGAGTGCGTGGCCGAGTCCACAGTTTGAATGGGGCCACTCTGCTTGGCTTTTTTCCGTAATTGGAGTACATTTAGCCACCATGAACCGCTTTCCAACCTGAAAGGCCGAGCCCACTCGCACCAATACCAACACGTACAAAGAGGACGTATGACACTCACTGAAGAGATAAGAAAGCGGCGAACTTTCGCCATTATAAGCCATCCTGACGCGGGAAAGACTACCCTCACGGAGAAGCTTCTCCTGTTTGGTGGCGGAATTCGTACTGCGGGCGCGGTGAAATCAAACAAGATTAGAAAGACGGCCACATCGGACTTCATGGAAATTGAACGGCAGCGCGGGATTTCCGTTGCCACGGCGGTCATGTCTTTTGAATACCACGGGCATCTGGTGAATATACTCGATACGCCGGGCCATAAGGATTTTGCTGAAGACACCTTCCGGACGCTTACCGCCGTGGACAGCGTAATCCTGGTGATTGACTGCGTAAAGGGCGTGGAAGAACAGACAGAAAGACTGATGCAGGTGTGCCGCATGAGAAAAACGCCTGTCATCATTTTCATTAATAAGCTTGACCGTGAGGGCCGCCGCCCCTTTGAGCTCATGGATGAGATTGAAGAGAAACTTGACATCACGGTGAGACCGCTCACATGGCCCATTAACATGGGACAGCAATTCAAGGGCGTGTACAATCTTTATGAGAAGAATGTCTACCTTTTCCGGCCGGGGAAGACCGTGGTGGAAGATGACCGCCTCCTGGTGGATGACATCACGGACACCGTTCTGGATGACAAACTGGGCAGTGACGCTGGGCAGCTCAGAGAAGACGTAGAGCTGGTGGATGGTGTATACGATGATTTCTCAGCGGAGGCGTACCGCGGCGGAGAAGTTGCCCCGGTTTTCTTTGGAAGTGCCCTGAACAACTTTGGCGTGAGAGAGCTTCTGGAAACGTTTCTCGATATCGCGCCAGCTCCCGGCCGCCGGGAGTCAACGGTGCGCCCGGTGGAACCGGATGAAGAGAAGTTCAGCGGCTTTGTATTCAAAATCCACGCAAATCTTGACCCGCGCCACCGCGACCGGATTGCGTTCCTGCGGGTCTGTTCCGGCACGTTCCGCCGTGACCGTCCCTTTCTTCACGTGCGCCGTGGAAAAAACATACGCTTTTCTACCCCGTATAACTTTATGGCTCAGAGAAAGAGCATCATTGATCAAGCGTATCCGGGCGACGTAGTGGGTCTCTATGACCGGGGGGATCTCAAGATAGGTGACACGTTGACAGAAGGGGAGGAGTTTGTATTTCAGGGAATTCCCAGCTTCTCTCCGGAAATCTTTAAGGAGCTGGTGAATCTTGATCCCCTTCGGTCAAAACAGCTGGAAAAAGGTATTCAGCAACTCTCGGAAGAGGGGGTAGCGCAGCTCTTTATCCAGCAACAGGGCCGCAGGCGTATCATTGGAACGGTGGGCGAGCTTCAGTTTGACGTCATTCAGTACCGGCTTGAAAATGAATACGGCGCGGCGTCCCGCATGCAGCCGCTGCCTTACGTGCGCGCGTGCTGGCTCACCGCCGAGGATCCGCGAGTTCTGAAAGACTTCATCCGTTTCCGAGAGCGGCAAATCGCGGAGGATAGAGACGGGAATCCGGTCTACTTTGCGGAAAGTGAATGGATGCTGCGCTCCATGATGGAAAAAAACCCGGACATAACCTTTCACTTTACCTCCGAGTTTAAGACTGAAAACGTAGCGGCCGCCTCCTAGGCAGCCGCCTCTTAGACAACCGGCCACAAAAGAGGCCCCGAACATTTTGCTCGGAGCCAGGAGGAAGGAAGTTGGTGATGAGTGACTACAGTATACTCATGATCCCCCGTTGCCGGCTGTAAAAACATGAGAAAATCACGCATTTTTTTGCATTGCCCGTGAATGTGTCCGGATGCGCGGCCTTATGTTGACTATTTCAATTTGCATTTGCTCCCGCTTTTCTTTACGCTGATGAGCAAGGAGGAATAAGTCATATGAACAAACCGCTTTCCGCAGGCGAAATTGTAAAAGACGCGTGGGCGAGAATGCGCAGCAATCTGGGTTCTTTAATCGTCATTATCCTAGTCTATCTTATTGTAAACGCCGTGCTGGGATTACTGGCCGTACGACTTGAAGGAATTGGCAGTGTAATCCTGGGTATTGTGGAAATTGCCGTGGGAATCATCATGAGCATGGGGTTCTTGAACATATCGCTGAAGCTGGCAAACGGAGAGTCTGTGAGTGTTGGAGAACTCTTTCAAACGGTGACGCCGTTTTTCTCCTTCCTTTTTGCAAGCATTCTCTATGTCCTCATTGTGATAGCCGGAACCATTCTTCTGGTTTTTCCCGGCGTAATATGGACCATGAAGTTCTATCTCTATCCCTACTTCGTGATAGATCAGGGGATGGGGCCGGTAGCCGCGCTGAAGGCAAGCGCCGCGGCCACAAGCGGTGCCAAATGGGACATGCTTGCCGTCGTCTACGTGCTGGACATCGTTGTGCTTCTGGGATTCTTTGCCATTGTGATAGGGCTGGTCCCCACCATTCCCACAGCCGCAATTGGCTACGCGCTGATGTACAAAAAGCTCGCCTCAAACGGCGCAGAACCGTCGGCAGCCTGAAGCGCGCCGCCCCCTGTGTTAACGCGGCGCCATTAAGGTGCACAGAGCTCCCGGAAGCGGGAGCTCTTCTCTTATTCTGCCGAAGTCATTGGGTGCATCGCTTCTTTTTGCCTGATACCGGAACCGTTTGACCTGTCAGAACCGTTCTTCTTCTCCGTGCCGGCAGGGGCAGAAAGGAGCCGCGGTGCCACCTCTTCCAGGGTGAAATACGCCACGGTGTCCTGCAGGCTTTCGGCCTGGCTTGCCAGCTCTTCAGATGAGGAGGCCAGCTCTTCAGCGGAGGTGGCGTTCTGTTGAATCACGTTATCAAGCTGTGATATTGCCTTGTTGATCTGGTCAACCCCCGAAGACTGTTCATTACTTGCGGCGTTGATCTCCTGGACCAGCTCGGCGGTGTGCCTGATATCCGGCACCAGCGCGGAAAGCATATCTCCCGCGCGTGCCGCAACTTCCACGTTTGTCCGTGAAATATCGATGATCTCAGCCGCTGCACTCTGGCTTCTCTCGGCAAGTTTCCGTACCTCGCTTGCAACCACCGCAAATCCCTTTCCGTGTTCTCCGGCACGTGCCGCTTCAATGGCGGCGTTCAGTGCCAGAAGATTGGTCTGGCGCGCAATCTCCTCAATGATGTTGATCTTCTCTGAAATAAGGTGCATGGCGCCAACCGCTTCATTGACTGCCTTTCCGGTTTCCGTAGCACTTTCCGCGGTTTTTCGGGCTATGGACTCTGTCTGCTGCGCATTGTCTGCATTCTGCTTAATATTTGCGTCCATTTCTTCCATGGAAGAGGAAACCTCTTCCGCGCTGGCGGCCTGTTCCGTGGCGCCCTCGGAAAGTTGCTCCGCGGTGGCGCTGGCAGCCTGTGAGGAATCAACCAGGTAGTCACTCACCTGTTTGACCTGGCCCACAATGTTTTTCAGGTTTTCAACCATGCCGTCAAGGGCGCGGGAGAGATCTCCCGTTTCATCCGCGCGGCCGGTAAATTCTTTCCCAACCTCTACGGCCAGGCTGCCCTGCGCAATAAGGTTTGCAAGGCGTACGGATTCACGGAGCGGGATAGTGATACCGCGGGTCAGGAGAACCGCAATAATTGTTGCAAGTACAATGGAGAGTGCCGCAAGTACCAGGAGGAAGAGCCGGGAACCGCTGGCGGTTTTTTCTGCGCTCTGGCTTGCCGCCGCTGCCTCAGCAAGGACCAGCTCCTCAGACTGATTTAGAAACTCACGCATGGCCTCAAACTTCTCCGCGGCACTTCCCAGTGAGAGTTTCCGCGCTGCCTCACGGCCGCTTTCTGATCCGGTTGCCAGGAGCCGCAGCACATTTGCAGACGCCATTTCCCAATCCGCGCGTGCCGAGCGGTACTGCTCTACAAGAGAGCGGGCACCCTCTGAGCGGACAAGTGACGCGTAGGCGTCAACGCGCTCAGCTGACTGTTTCAGGTTTTCCTTGTAATCCGCCATGAACCCGTCATACGCTTTTGAACCCGGATCTGCGAGCAATAGCGAGCGTTCTGCAACCAGAAGCTGCTGCAAGTCACGGTCCGCCTGGTCCAGGGCATCCAGACCCGGCAGGGAACGGGTAAAGATATCCTGAACCACACCTTCTACGGCGTTCAGTCCCAGGTAGCTCACGGCGGCAATGGCTGCCATAAGCGCTATGAGTAAAAAGAAGCCGGCAAAAAGCCGAGCGCCAATGCGCCATCCCTTCTTTTGCATGTGTGTCCTCCCACGGCCGGCTCTGCGTTCATGTGGCCAGATGCGGCAGGAACTGTCTCCTGCTTTTCAGGATGAAAGGCGGCCGCAACGCCGGACGAAATAATAGATAAATTAGGGATATTTTATATGTTAAAGCCTATTGTGTATAGGGTGAAGATCACAGAAGTACGTGAATTTTTCCGGCGGCGGCACCGCCCGCCGTCGCGCCGGAATTTGCTCCGGATTGCCCCATAAGCTATAGTGGCATACAGGGAACTCATGAAACGCGCTATTGTGTGGTCCAAACCGTTTAACCCAAAGTGGGGTGCGCTCTATCTGCTCCTTGTGGCAGTAGCGGCAGGCGGCAATTTTGCAGCCGTGAGTCTATTCCCCGGCTTTGACGTGCTCTTTGGGCCTATTGCAGTCCTGCTGATAGTGGTCACCTTTGGTGTTGGTGCCGGGACAATTGCTGCATTTGCGGCGGCGTTGGTCACCATCCATCTCTGGGGCCATCCCTATGCCCTCTCCTGGTACACGCTGGAGGCCCTTGTTGTTGGGGCTGCGTGGTATGCGCTTAAGCCTGATCACAGAAACCTGGTTGTGCTCGATGCACTCTACTGGCCGCTTGTTGGTGGACCGCTTATTCTCCTTCTTTTTCCCGCGGGTACCGGAACTCTGCAAGCCGCAGGACTGGTTGCGCTTAAGAGCTGGGCCACCGGGATACTGGATGCTCTTGTGGCGCAGCTCATTCTTTCTATTATACCGGTCAGGGAAGAGCGAGGCAGCCCGCTCCGTCTCCCGCAGGTTGGTGTGCGGCGCATGATGTTTAACATCCTTATGGCGGTGTTTACCATTCCCGTTTTTATCCTGGGAGCGGCGTACGGAAACGTGCGGCAGCGGGACTTGCAGAACCAGATTCTTGAATCCATTGCAGACGTTCGTTACGTGGCGGAAAAACAGATACACGCCATTGTCGGAGGCTACCGGCAAGCGGTAACTGCGCTGATTCTCTCCAACAAGGCGGCAACATCCGGCCTGCCTCAGATTCCACCTGCCTTCCTCCAGGCAAACCAGTGGTTACGAGACCTCTCAACAATGGACTCCACGGACCTTCTGCCGGAACATGAAGCGGTTCCCTTGTCTGAGGACGGCCGGCCGTTTCTCCTGTTGCCCATTGTGGAGCGCGGCAATGCGTATCTTGCCAGGGTGACCCCGGATGATCTCTACACCTACGCGGAACAGCTATCCCGCCGCTACAACGTGAAACTCACCCTGCTTGATGCAACTGACCGCGTCTTTTTCTCCATTCGCTCTGACCTTGCAAGCGGTGACCCGTACGTTCCCCCCTTCCAGGGCATTGAGAAAGAAGCCGGCCGCGGCGTCACACAGCGCATTCCCTCGGGGCCTTCAGGGCAGGCATACCTGGAGCGCTGGAGCCGCTCAGAGTACGTGGCTCGCTCATCGCTGTTACCCTCATTTGCCGGGACGATGATTCTTGAGGCTGCCTTTTCCGCCTACGTGGGTCAGCTGTACCGTTTCTTCTACGGCATCATGGCAATGATTGTTCTCCTCTCTCTGGTTGCGGTGGCTACCGCACTTGCTGTGAGCAGGCTCTTAGGCGCTCCGCTGGTGAGGCTGGCACAGCTTACATCGGAAGTGCCGCACCGTTTTATGGCCGGCCACAGTGAAATTTGGCCACGCTCCGCCGTCCGGGAAATAGAGGAGCTTTCAGAGAATGCCCATTTGATGGAGACGCAACTTGCCAGGCAGTTTCAGGAGCTATCCAATGCAAAGGACACGCTTGAATCCCGCGTGGCGGAGCGGACGCAGGAACTGGAGCGCGCCAACAATGCCAGGAGAGACTTCCTTGCCAATATGAGTCACGAAATCCGCAATCCGTTAAACGGTGTGATTGGCATGATGCGGCTGTTGGAACGCACGGAACTCTCCCCCGCGCAGCGGCGCTACCTGGAGGCCATGTCAGGATCCGCTGACTTTCTCTCACGCCTTTTGCAGGACGTGCTCGATATGTCGCGGCTGGAACGGGGGCGGCTGTCTGCCAGCTGGCGTCCGGTGGATCTCCGCCGTCTTTTTGAAGAATTGCGGGCACAGAATCAGCCGGTGGCGGAGCAGCGCGGGCTGTATCTCCGCTGGGAGCTGGGATCTGAAGTGCCGCCGGTAATCAGGACGGATGAGTTGCGTCTGAGACAGATACTTCAGAACCTCATTGGAAACGGGCTCAAGTACACGGAGGAAGGGGGCGTTACGGTTACCGCCTCCATCCGTGACGGAAAGCTTTCCCTGGCGGTGTCAGACAGCGGACCGGGCATCTCGCCGGAGCAACAGGAACGCGTGTTTGAGAGCTTCTCTCAGGGTGACAGTTCCATCACAAAGCGCCATCCCGGTACCGGCCTGGGGCTTGCCATTGTGCGCGGGCTCACCGAGCTTCTCCGGGGAGAGATAGAGCTGGAAAGCACGCCGGGCGAGGGGAGTACCTTCCGGCTCACCCTGCCGCTTCTCATCCCGGATGAGACCGAGATTGCCGCCGCCCGCCGGGAAGAGGATGAAACAGCGCATCCCAAGGCGGGAGTGACCGAAGAAGCGCTCCGCGAGGCAAGCCGGATTGAGGGTGCAACGCAGGACACAGCGGCCGGAAGTGAAGCCTCCAGGCAGCCCACCCTGCCCGGACTGCAGGAGGAGGGGCGCAAACGGATTCTGGTGGCGGAGGATGACGCCATTAACCGGCTCTACCTTGAAAGCCTCTGCAAGAGCCGTGGTTGGGAGGTCATCGGAGCGCCAAACGGGAAAGTGGCTACCGAGCGCGCGCAAAATCATCGTTTTGACCTCATTCTCATGGATCTGCAAATGCCGGTAACAGACGGCCTTTCCGCCACCCGCGCCATCCGCAATCTTCCGAAGGGAAATGAGGTTCCAATTATCGCCATAACTGCGTATGCGTCCGGGGCTGACCGGGAAAGATGCCTTGAGGCCGGCATGAATGACGTGCTCACCAAGCCGTTGGATGAGGCGGAGTTCCATCGAACCCTTTCCGCCTATCTGGAGACATAGGCCGCAGGCGGCTGTGAACATGAATCTGTACAATTGAATTTCCGCCCCTCGGGCGATATGATGTTCTACAAGGAAGGTGCGATGAGAAAACGAGTAGTGCGCGGACTTTTCCTTTTGGCTGCGGTAGCGGTTATTTCCTCCTGTGCCACAGTGCCCGTAGCGCAGCGGGAGCGCGGCATCATGCGCGTGGTGGATCTCATAAACAACGGATCGGTGGAAGATCTCGTCTCCCTCTCACGGGTACCCTTTGTGCTTGACCGGGAGATCATTGCCCTGGGTTCTGATATCCAGACCATGTGGGCCAATTTGCGCCAGGCCGGTTTCACCCTCCCTGACGCCCGCATAGCAGATATCACACCGGTTACCGCAGACACCTACAAGGAATTCGGCAACACCATGGACATGCGTGTCTACTTTGACAAATATCTGGCCAAAGACGGCACCGTGGTCCGGCTGCAAAGCGGCAACGGCACCTTCCTGCTCCTGCTTGGGGACCGCCACTGGTTCACACCGGAGCTCTTTGGAATAAAGGGGCCTGTCCAATGAAATACGTAAGGTCGATGGTTACCGCCGCGGCTCTGCTGCTTCTGGGTGCGGCGTTTGCGGCAGCGCAGAACGCGGAAGTGGTCTACCTGGAAGGCTACCCGGAATTGAAGGAAGCTTCCGGTGGGCGGTTTGACCTCAACTTTGGAGACAGCCTGCGCACCGGAGATTCCGTTATCACCGGCCAGCGTGATTACGTTGAGCTGGAAAACGGGCCCGGCAGCAGTATCAAAATTAACGCAAACACCGTCTTTACCGTGCGGGAAGTGGAGTCAGGCGGCCAGAAAGAGACCGTGCTCTCCACCGCTGTGGGAAGCGTATCATACAAGTTCAACCGCTTCACCGGCCGCGAACCGCGGGTGGGAAGCACCTCCACCGTAGCCGGTATCCGCGGCACGGAGCTCTCCGTCTACGCCGGCCCTGACGGCTCCACCCTCTTTCTGGTCAACTCCGGCCTGGTGGACGTGGAATCCCAGGGCCAAACCGTCTCCCTCTCAGAGGGCGACGCGGTAGAAGTAGCCCCCGGCCAGCCGCCGGGAGAGAAGTTTAAGTGGCTTGGCCGGGAGCTGGATTTCTCCTCCTGGAGCCAGCAGAAGCTGGACAGCTTCCTTTCCGATCCCGTGGTCGGAATCCAGCGCATACAGGAACGCATGCAGTTCTTTGAAAGCAAGATTCAGGAGCTGTGGCCGGAGTATGAGAAGGCACTTCAGGATGTGCGCGATGCGGAAGCGGAGGTGGCGAAAGAGGAAGGGAAGGTTTCAAACGAGGAGTATAACAAGCTGCAGCTTGAGAAAGTTGGCCCCATAGCCCAAAAATCCAGGACGCTATTCTTGAACACAAGGTACTACGCCCTTTCTGCTCTCTCAATGCGGCGGTACGTACTCGGAACGCTTTATATGCAACTGAAGACGCG
>Ga0102944_1000379_pt1 | contig 34885 bp, 27 predicted proteins | sample SalPonD_shore_MG_FD_78172 | JGI IMG/M metagenome (GOLD analysis project Ga0102944, IMG submission 78172) | Salt pond soil microbial communities from South San Francisco under conditions of wetland restoration - Salt Pond MetaG... | ecosystem: Environmental > Aquatic > Marine > Intertidal zone >... | reverse complement strand
GCAGGATCCGAGCCGCATCGCCATCCGGTGGTCCCAGTGATAAAAAGGGCCGGCCGGCAGCCAGGTAATCGAACAATTTCCCGGTGAGAATCCCCCGGTTATGGGGCGCATCCGGAATGATGAACAATAACACCGAGGCACTTTGCATGCGCTCAATCGCCTCGTGATGCGAAACATACCCTTCGATTTGCACATGATCCATTAAATCATTTTCTTCCAAAGAGGCCTTCACCTGGGGGTGGAGGGTTCCTGTGAATTTCAGGACCAGATCATCTGCCAGGGACGGCTGGTCCCGTAATAAGCTGACCAGTGCGTTCCAGAGGCCCGGCGGACTTTGATTGGCTTTTAAATTTCCGATATACCACAAGGTAAAACTCGTCGAATCCCCTGAAGACGGTTCGGAGAAGTCTGCCGCATCGTATCCGTTGTAAAGTACCTCGAACCGGGTCTCCCGGGCTTTTTCCCTGAGATTGCGGATAATGGAGGGACTCACACTGACCACGGTATCCGCCGCGGTCAGCACTTTGTTTTCGAAAAAGGCATCCAGACGCCGGGCCGGGCGGGTGCGGGAGAGTCGCTGGTAATAAAAAATATCCGTCCAGGGATCCCGAAAATCCGCGATCCAGGGCTTACCGTATTTTTTCGCCATCCACAAAGCCGCCAGCTGAACCGAATGCGGTGGCGAACTGCTCAAAATAGCGTCAATGCGATGACGTGCAAACACCGGACGGCTTTGGTGTACGACCGCCGGGATCCAGCCGACCCGGGCATCCGGCACAAAGAGATTCGCCCGGATCCACCGGGTGGCAAACTCCGCAAAACTATCGGTCCCTTCCTTGGCCAGCAGGGCAACCGGTAACGGCTCCCGGCTCGATTTCCCGGTCAACTTACGATAGAGGGCATAGGGTTCGACGGCCGGGACCCGGTACACCGGCACTGCCGGGGGAATTTCCGCCAGCAGGGACTCATCTCTGGCAGGAAAATCACCACCTTCCACGGTTAAGACGATCGGCCGCCATCCGTACTGCGGCAAATATTTTACGAACTTCAACACCCGCTGCACCCCCGGTCCTCCGGAGGGCGGGAAATAATACGACACCACTAAAACGGTTTTTCTTTGCCGCCTCACTGTTCTGTCGCGTCAGGCGTCAGTGAGGAACGAGCGCTCCGCAGTCTGAGTGCGAGTAAAATAATGATCACCCCTTGTACCAGCCAGACAAAAACATTCGCTGACACGATGCTGGCATGGAATGTCGGCGCCCGGATGACAAACCGGATCACATGATTTCCGGGCGGGACCACCACGCCGCGCTGCAGGCTGTTCACTTTATGAATGGATACCGGCTGGTCGTCCAAAGTGGCTTGCCACCAGATAGGTAAATAGTTTTCACTCAGCACCACCAAACCCTCCCGGGGCGTGGAAACGTTCAGGGTGACGTGGTTGGCGTCGAAGCGTTGAACGGTGACAGAGCCAGCCTGTGCCCCGCTGTCCGGGGCTGCCGCATCGAGCAGGGGCTCGCCGGTCAAGGCTTCGCGGGCCGGATCAAAGGACGGTTCGTTCAGAATTTGTCGTTGCTGCGCTTCATCCGGCACCACCCGGGCGCGATAGACCAGCCATGCCCGGGGGAAGGGGTTGGCGACTTCGTATAATATCCATTTCGTCCCGGGATCCTGACCGACGGCCTTGAGATGGCGGCTCTGAATCTGCTGGCTGGCAACCAGATATTTCACATTGAGCAGATGCACCATATTCCAGTTAATATTATTACCGGGTTCGATAGAATGATACAGGTTTTCCTCGATCATCTTCTGATAGATGTACATCTTCGCCGCATGATAGCCGCCAATCGATTGGTGAAAATAACACCACCGGTTATTCCCGAACAGATTTCCGACCGGAAAGACCCGAAATAACCCGGTATCCTGTTGAATGTAGTTATCGATCTGTGTTTTGTTAAACGGGGGATTCGCGCGCTGTTGGGGGCCCCATTCCTGTAAAAACCGATGATCGATGGAGTACATGTCCACCAACATTAATAAAGCCAGCACCGGATAGAATATCGTGACGGAGATCCGCCGTTTCACAAAAAAGAACCCCAGCGCTCCCAGCAGAACACTGTAAATAATAAGCCGCCAGGCGTCGCCGCGCAATAGCTCCAGCCGGATGGTTTTCAGCACCTGCAGCGTCTGCTCCGGGTACCGTGCGATCTCAGACGATTTGACCATGGTTAAGCTCCCGCCGATGAGCAGTGCAATAAATCCCAGTACCACCAGCCCACCTACAATACCGCCGCCTGTCCGCAGCCATCTGCCGACCTGTTCATCTCTCAGCTCCAGTAATTTTTGCACTCCGAAAGCGGCAAACACGGCGACCGTCACTTCGATCAGGAACAGGATCATGGAGGGAATGCGGAATTTGTTGAAGAGCGGGAAGAAGTGAAAGAAGAAATCGTAGACCACGGAAAAATGCCGGCCGAAACTGATCAATAGCGACAAGATGGTCAGCGCCACCAGTGATTTAATCATCCCGCGTTTCCAATAACCGATGACCCCGATAAGCGCCAGAAAGACCGCAACTATTCCCAGGTATTCGGTCGAGGTCGTGAAGGGTAATTTCCCCCAATAAGCCGGGATGGTTTGGCCTTTTAACTGCGGCACGGCATTCCCGGTATATTCGTATTGTGACGACAGACCGAAAAAATCCGGCATGACAAAGGTGACGATCTCTTCCGGTGGAAAAGACCACTGGGTCGCGTAGTCTTCCTGTAATCCCCCCGCTCCTGTCTGTGCGGTCTCACCGCTGGCGCCCCGGATACTGTACGGCAGATATTCCCGGGTCAGCACCAGTTTGGGCGCGGCAATAACCGCCCCGATAAACACAGCAACCACCAGGAGCCCCACCTGGATTCCCATGGTTTTCCACTGTCGCTCCCGGAAATATTCGATCAGATACGGCAAGCCCAGAAACAGCAGCAAGAACCCGAGATAATAGACGATCTGATAGTGACTGGACCGGGCTTCAAGCGCCAGGCTCAATGCGAGCAGCAAAAAAGATAACACCGACGTCTTTTGCACAAAATACAGGAAACTCCAGGCCAGAAACGGGCTCAGCATCATCGCGCGTAATTTGGTGTTATGCCCGGCATTAATGAGACCGACATGGTGAGGGATCAGCAGAAAGATCACCGCTCCGAACATGGCCGCCAGCCACGATAATCCGAGCCTTCGTAAGAACAAATAGAAGAAAAATCCCCCGAACACAAACAACACAAACTGCCAGTGCAGTCCGAGCTGTCCGATTCCCATGAGGACAGTATCGATGGAGTATACCGGGATGGGCACGGAAATATTAGACGCCGGCATCCCGCCAAAGATATTGGTTGCCCACAAGGCGAAGTCCTGGTGGGCGGCATTATATTCGTGGATGCTTTCGGAGGCACCGCGATACGCCTGCGTGTCCGTCATCGCCGGCATGTGGTTCTGGAAAATCATCGGCGCAAAGTACATGGCCATCAACACGAGGATTACGACAAATGCCAGGCCGTGCTGCTTCCAGGGTTCCAGTTTCTTGAAATATGCAGTCAGTGAATTTTTCATAGACTCTTATTCGGTTGAAGTAAAATGTTTGCATGCTTTCTTGTAGTCGGCGGGGATACCAATATCGATAAAAAACGCCTCACCCGGAAATCCGTAAAATCCCGCATGTTCGTACCGACGTTCCATGAAGTCATGCTCGAAGGAGAAGGCCTCCGGTAATGGCTGCTCCAGGAAATACTGCCGGTCCAACAGGTACACCCCGCCGTTGATGTACCCGGTTTCCCGGTATTCCTTCTCGGTGAATCTCCGGATACGGCCGTCCGAATCGGTCTCAATAGAACCATATCGATCATACTGTACCATTTGCTTTAGCGCGATTGTAACACGCGCTGTTCTTTCCCGATGCCAATGGTACAGCGCATCCAAATTTACGGCAAAATAGGTGTCGCCGTTCAATACAAGCGCCTCTGCTGTTTCGACAACGGGCAGCGCCTGCCGGATCGCGCCCCCGGTCCCTAACGGCTCTTCTTCCACAGAATACGCTAGCTCCATCGCCTGGTAACGGTCCCCGTAATAATCCATGATCACCCGATGTTTATACCCGACCGCCAGGACGGATTTCCCAACCCCGTATCGGAGCAAGAAATCCAGAAGATAGGACAGAAACGGCCGGCCGCTCACCGTGGCCATCGATTTGGGGACATCCTGCACCACCGGCTGCAACCGGGTGCCGAATCCTCCGGCCAGAATTATTGCTTGCCGCATTCCTTGTCCCATGGATTCCTTGTTGTATCGTTGTCCGTTTACCGCCGGTTTATCGAAGCGCCCAGGTGGTCAGGCCACTTTTTGAAAACTGAAATTTTTGAAAATAGCCGTCATAATTCCCCAGCGATTCCCTCACCTGGTACTTGGTATCTCCCGGGCAATAGATCATCATAAACCCGCCGCCGCCCGCCCCGGAGATCTTTCCACCGGTTGCTCCGCTGCGAAGCACTTCCCGGTAGATCTCTTCAATGCGGTCATTGGAGATTCCGTCCGCCATCTCCCGCTTATTTTGCCACCCGAAATCGAGCACGCTACCGATGCGATCCAGTTCTCCCCGGAGGATGGCCTCTTTCATCATCACCGCCTGTTCTTTGAGTTTATGCATGGCCTCAATGGGTTTTTTTTCTTTCTTCTCCACGTTGGATGCCTGCACTTCGATGATTTTGGAGGAAATGCGGCTGGTATTGGTATAAAACAACACCAGATTATACTCAATTTCGTTCAGATATTCTTTCTTTATCCGCAAGGGATTTACAATCACCTTGTCATCGGCGAAGAATTCCATGAAGTTAATTCCCCCGAAGGTGGCAGCATATTGATCCTGCTTTCCGCCGGCGAACTGCAGATCCACCCGTTCGATCTCGTAGGCCAGGCGGGCGATATCATATTCCCCCAGGGGAAGATTCAGCCACTCCACGAACGCGCCCAGCACGGCAATCACCAGGGTAGAGGAGCTCCCCAGTCCAGAACCCGGCGGCGCATCAACAAAGGTGGAGAGCTCGAACGACAGGGGCTGGTTGGTATACTCCCTGACGATCCGGTTATACACGCCTTTAATCAGGTCCAGCTGGCCATCGATCGGCAGCGCATCCGAGGCCGGCAACCGGATTTGCTCCTGTCGGTCCTGCGCCCGCAGGACGATGGTGTCATCATCCCTGGGGAGAATCGTGGCATAGGCATACAAATTTATTGCCGCATTCAGGACGGCCCCGCCGTACAGATCCGAATACGGGCTCACATCCGTACCACCCCCTGCTAAACCGAGACGAAGAGGGGCTCTGCTCCGAATAAGCATGCGGTGTTCCTTCCTGCCTTCCCTAGGCGATTCTCTGGTATAACTGCATCAGAGTGCGATACAATGCTTCCCAGGTGAATCGCTTCTTTTCCTCCCGGAGATGGGGCTGGAATTCCGCCCCTCGCCGGTGTTCGAAAAAATCCCGGATGGCCTCTGCAATGGCGGCCGGCGTCGTATCCACCACATATCCGGTCCGCCCGTCAGTGACAATTTCCGAGAGCCCTCCCACATCAGTGACCACCATGGGTTTTTCATACTGATAGGCAATTTGTGTCACGCCGCTCTGTGTTGCATGTTTATAGGGCTGGATCACCAAATCCACGGCACTAAAATATTTATTCACATCTTGGTTTGAAATAAATTTATCGATATGAATAATCCGGTCTTCCAGCTGGTTGTCCCGGATGATCTGCAGGTATTTCGCCTTATCGTCATAAAATTCGCCGGCGATGATTAATTGAAAGGGGAGTTCCCTGATTCGTGCATCCTGCAGAGCCTCGAGGAGCAGATCCAGTCCTTTGTACTCCCGGATAAACCCGAAAAACAGAACGTAGCGTCGATCCGGATCCAGGTTCAGTGCCTGCACCGCCTCTTCCCTGGGGAGCGGGGGCCCGTAATTATCGTAAATAGGATGCGGATTGAACACGGCCGGCTTGGTGGTGTCAAATTGTCGTAAATCCTCCCCGACGGTTTTTGACATGTAGACGAACGCATCGCACCCCTTCACGAAGTACCGGGTGAACATCGTATCTCCCGGCCGCTTCTCATGGGGAAGCACGTTATCCAGGATAGAAATGACTTTCGTATGATGGTTCCGCTTGATAAAGCGAATCAGACTCCCGTAACAGGGCGCCATGAAGGGCAGCCAGTACTTCATAAGAATGAAATCCGGTTCGGCATCCCGGAGTTTCGAGCCCACCTGCAGCCAGTTCACCGGATTGACGGTATTGATTAACGCGCGGATGTCCAGATCTTTCGGGGGAGGATCTTCCGAATATTGTGTCCGGCCGGGGAAGAGGAATTCCGGGTACTGCAGAGTAAACGTGATAATGGAGGTTGCTTCACCCTGCTGTTGGAATTCCCGCGCCAGGCGTTCATTATAGGCCGCTAATCCGCCCCGGAACGGATAGGCTGGTCCGATAATTAATGAAGTGGGCATGAAACTGGTCCGGTGTTTACACGCTTCCTGTCGGGACGAAGCACCTTTGCATCTCACACACGCTCGGTATTATTTGGATTCCCGGGCGATCTGCGGTTTATCCTGGTCGATGTTGGAGTACGCCAGCATTTCACCCAGCAACCCGATGGAAAACAACTGCACCCCCACGATGACTAACAATACTCCCAGGAATAAGAGGGGCCGGTTACTCAGGTGGCCACCCAGCAACCAGAAGATGGCCAGATAGGCATTGATGCCCAGGCCAAGGAGGGTGAGAATCAAGCCGCCCATCCCGAAGAAGTGCATGGGCCGTTTGGTATATTTACTGAGGAACAGCACGGTGATGAAATCAAAAAATCCCCGGAAAAACCGGGCGACACCGTATTTGGTCTTTCCATATTTTCGCGGGTGGTGCGTGACCGGCTTTTCGGTGATCCGGTATCCCATGAAATGAGCCAGGACGGGAATATACCGGTGCAGTTCGCCCTGTAAGGTCAGATTCTTAATCACGTCGTTCCGGTACGCCTTCAGCCCGCAGTTAAAATCATGGATTTTGATTCCGGTGGTCAACCGGGTAACCAGGTTAAAAAACCTGGACGGGATGGTCTTGGTTATGGGATCCTGCCGGTGTTGTTTCCATCCCGAGACCATGTCATAGCCGGATTCCAGCAGAGCCACCATCTCCGGGATTTCCCGGGGGTCGTCCTGCAGATCGGCATCCATGGTGATTACGAATTTCCCGCCGGCCCGCCGGAATCCTTCCATGAGGGCGGCGGCCTTTCCGTAATTCCTCCGAAATTGCAAATAGCGGAGGAACGGATACTCGGATATCAGTTTCTGAACCACCTGCTCCGTCTCATCTGTACTGCCGTCATCTATCAACCAGATGTCGTTGACCGCCTCAGAGTATTCCCCGGAGAAAACCGCGGCAATGGACGCAACCAGTTCCGGGATCGATTCTGCTTCATTATAAGCGGGGATGATTACCGATATGTTGAGAGAGGGTTCAGGAGGCATCGGTACGGCTTTTTCGCTTTTGAATGGAGATGTCATGGTAATAGACGCTTAACATGCGCTTTTCCACCGGCTGCACGACCTTGATAGAACGGGGCAGATTGATGCCATCTACCTCGATAAACCCGGAGAGTTCGATCTCCGTGACGGTACCCGTTGCCTTTTGCTCTTCCGTATACTTGGTAATCCGTCCGACCTCCGGATCGTACCAATACGTTTGCCGGCTCCCGGGAGTGTCATAATGTAACACCCATTGCCGGTCTTGCAGGGTATCTCCGGTCAGCGTGGCAGTGGCTTGTTCCGGGAGGTTCAAGAGCCCGGTCAGTAACACCACCATATTCTGATCGCCGCTGAATAAGACCGGTAATCCCGGAATACCGGTTTGATCGGTGGTACCCACGTATTGGAGATTCCCTCCGGCGTCGAAGAACAGTAAATAATCTTGTTTGAACTCTAACGTTCCGAGATATCCCCCGAAGGGATGCTGAATTTTAATCGTGGCCTTTTTTCGGGGTGTTATCCGGACTTCCCCTCCGATGCGTCCGGACTGCTCCGGGGTGTCAAGAGTCAGTGTTGCAGAACCGGTGTAGTCAGTAAGTGCATCGATGTCATGCTGAATGTTCCGGTACACTTCCCTGGGAGACTCAGGAATGGTCGAGGAACGGAAGACACCTGTCCCACTACATCCCGCAAGAGTAGCGGCCAAACTGACGAATGCCAGGATTCTGAGGTGGATAGGGCGTTGCACGTATTACTGTAATTTTCTGCGTATGGCCGGATCATCCGGGCTCTTCTGGAGCGCCCGGCGATAAAATTCTTGTGCTTTTTCCCGATTGCCCAATTGATGATAGACATCACCCATGTGATCCAGCACTTCGGCATTGGTGCTGTCCTGCTCCAGGGCCTGGCGAATATACCCCAAAGCTTCCCGATACTGCCCCATTTGATAATAGACCCAGCCCATGGTGTCCAGATAGGACGGGTTTCCGGGCGCCTTCTGCAAGGCCTCCTTCACATATCGAAGGGCCGTGGGCAGATTTTTTCCCTGGGAGGCGTACAGGTACGCCAGATTATTGAGGTACAGCGGTTCATCCGGCACGGCCTTGAGCAATGCCTTATACATAGTTTCGGCTGAATCCGGTTGGGAGAGATAATCATACGCAAAGGCCAAATAGTGCTTCGGACGCAACCTGGTTTGGTCAATCGACAGCGCCTGCAAAAAGTATGATTTCGCTTCCTGGTATTCCTGCTGTGAAAAGTAGGTAATACCAATTTGCTCATAGAGTTCCGGCTCGGACGGCTCCTTTCGGTGCGCCCGGCTGAGAACCTCCAGCGCTTGCTTCACCCGATCCTGAGTCCGCAATTCCTCCGCCAGCTGGAAATACCCGGTGAGCGTGCTATCCATGGTAAAGGCCTTATCCAGGTTTTTCCAGGCCGAGTCCGGCTGATCGTTCAAATAATAGTTCATCCCCAGGTGTTCGTATAATTGCGGTTCATCCGGAAATTTTTGAATGCCCCTGGAGAGCACCTCAATCGCTTCCCGATACCGTTTTTGACTCCGCAGCGTAATCCCTAACCCAAAATACCCCCCAAGCACATCCTGGTGCTGGCCCATCAATTCCCGGTAGTAGCGTTCCGCCTCCTGAAACTGATCCAGATTTAACGAAGCGCCTCCGAGGTAATAAAGCACCCGGACGTCCGTGGAATCTCCCTGGTAAAGGGGCTTTAAGGTAGAGTAGGCCGAATCCATCTGGCCGGATTGAAAATAGAGTTCGCCCAATAGAGCCGCGGCATCGGAGGTCGGGCTTTGGGAGGCCACCGGTTGCAAGAGCGTCTTCGCCGAATCAACCTTCCCCGTCTCAGAGTAAATAGAGGCCTTCTCCACTTTGAACTGCGTTTCATCGGGATTATCCCGGATCAATTGATCCAGCACCCGCTGCGCTTTCCCATACTCTCCCATGCGCACATAAATACTCTGTGCTTTCACCAGATAATCCCGGCGGTGATTATCCAACCGGTAGATTCGTTCGTAAATCTGCGCCGCTTCCGAGTACTTTTTTTCCCGCAGCCGAATGTCACCGATGTGCTCCAGCGCCTCCAGGCGCAGCGACCGGGTAGACGTAGAATTCATGAGGGTCGTATAGGCATCCAGTGCTTTGTCATTTTGCCCGGTGATAAAATAAATTCTCGCCAGCTGAGGCAAAAGGGTGTCGTCGGTTTCCCCCAGGCGATGCAATCCCAGTTTGAGGGCATGTTCGGCCTCTTCCGCTTTATGTAACGCCAGAAAGGCGTTACTCAGATCGGCATAAATGGTGGCGGACGAAGAGTCGTAACGAAGTGCCTGCTGGTACTCTAACGCCGCCAAAGCATAATTGCCCTGCAATTCCGCCGTCACTCCATCCATGTAGTGAGCGATAGCGCGGGAATTATACTCGCGGGTGGCGGTCTCCGACGTCTTCTGTTGCAGGCCGGCGGGGCGCTCGGTCTGCCGCGTCTGCCGGGTAGTACTGCATCCGGCCACCAGCAGAGCCCCCAGAAGCACAACCGCGAAACGACGAACCGGGATTGGTACGGATATCAGCCGGGGGCTGTGCGGTTCCCCCGACAGCCCCCGATACGATTTGATCCTCACAACCAACCTACCCCAGCACTTCGGCGCGATTGCATTTGCATACGGCCACCATTCGCTGGTTGAACTTCCAGCTGTTGGTTTCTTTCTGTTTCACGGACATCACCTGTTGCACATTTTGATACATTTCCCCACAGGTAGGGCACTGCCGGCCGCCTAATTCACTGGCCGCAGCGACTTTTTCCGCAAAAGTCTTCGTTTTTTTTGCCATTATACCTCCTCGACACTTGTCGTTCCTTCGTATTTCCGAACCGAATTCCCACCCACACGTTTCACCTGATACATTGCCTCATCCGCTCGTTCGATTAAGGTATCCGCATCAGGGGCATGGGCCGGAAATTCGGCCAATCCGATACTCAGTGTGATCCGTTCCCGAATATGTTCTTTCTCAAAAACCTGTTTTTCCACTTCCTCCCGAATCCGATCGGCGGTTTTTAAGACATCGTCAGCCGTCGCGTTCACCAGGAGAATCGCGAATTCTTCTCCTCCGTACCGCGCGACCATGTCAATACTCCGGACCGACGACTTAATAATTGCCGCCGATTCCTTTAAAATAAAATCGCCATAAAGATGCCCATGCGTATCATTGATGCGCTTGAATTTATCCAAATCGGCTATGCAGAGCGTAAAAGGCGTCTGATAGCGTTTGCTTCGCTGGATTTCCTCTTCCAGCCGTTCCTTAAATGCCCGATAGTTATGGAGATTGGTCAGGCCATCCCGGGTGGCGATACTGTGCATGTACCGGTACAAATAAAACCGGTTCAAGCTCGCCCCGACCACGGATCCCAAAATCCGTAAAATCTCCTGGGCGCCGTCGGTAAACTTCCCCTGTTGCAGACTGCCCAGTACGATGGCCCCGTAGTTATCGGCATTGCTTTGAATCGGCACCATGAGCAGTGAACGCATATCAGATAATCCACCGGCCAGTTCAGGGAGTATCCGGCTGCTGTCACGTACCTGGTTCAGGTCAGCGAACTTTCTGGATTTCCCGGTGGTGAGAACCTCGTGCAATACGGAGTCTTTCAGTTCAAACCGATATCCTTGTTGATAATTCAATATTCGCCCATCCAGACTTGCGATTTCCGCCTGTTCAGAATTCTGCGATTGCAGAAGAATAATGACCAGCGCATCATAATCAAAGAGATTTCTACTGAACCGGATGCTCTCGCCAAATAGCTCCTCCACGCTGTCGGATAAGCTCAATTTCGTGTTCACCTGGCTTAAATGCGCATAGAGATCCCGTTGTTCCGTGAGCCGGTCCAGCACGTCAAATTGTACCATTGCGGAAGAAATCAACTGGGCAAAGTGGCTCAGGAGCCGGCCATCCTCCGGACTAAAACTTTCCCTGGCCGTCTGATCAACCGCCAGGACACCGATCACTCGTTTTCGATAATGAATGGGTACCGCCAGAAATGATTGGATGGGAGGAGCCGGTTCCCGGTAATACATGATCGGGGCTTCCGGTGACGGTTGAAAGGTCATCTTTAAAACCATTTCGTCTTCGGTGAATGCCTGGCTGAGCAAATCGGTGCCGATGTCCACGCGGTGTGCCAGCGTACCGGCTTCGGGGTGCTGTGCATCCTGCAGCACCAGTTGATTCTTGGGAACATCCGCGATATACACCACCGCCGCATGACAAAACAGGGTTTCGTTGATGATTTCCAGGGTGAGTTTTTGAAACCGGTGGTAGGCCTTGGTGGCATTCAACTCCTGATCGGAGCGCTCGGTCTTAGCCGCCGGAGAAACTTTCCGGGACGCGGGTGCCTCCTGTCGGTCCGCCACCGAGGTAATAACGACGGTTTCCTCATCTTCGACTGGTGGAGGGGATTCTGAAGCAAGCGACTGTGCCTGAGAGGAAGCGATTACATTAATTTGTAATTCCTGCAATACAACCCATAAATACACGCCCAGAGAGGCGATGACCAGCACCTTGATAAAAAACCCCAATCCCGTCTCGGGAACGCCGGGATACAGAAAAACACCTATGGTCAACAGACCAAAAAGGAAGGCAAGTACAAAATAGAGCCGAATGTTGTCCCCCATAATAATTGAGCGTGTTTCTCCAATACTCTCATCGAATCCCGGCTTCCTGGAATTTTAACACCACACTCCGCCAAAATCAACGGAAAAGGGTGACAACCGAAGTACTAACCGCTGTCTTATTGTGATCCTTTCACATACCGGATTTGTCCTTCGAAGGACCGCCGATCCCGCTGCGGCATAATTTGGTTTGTGTCATGCGTGTCGGTTTCCACGGTAATCGGGTTGTTTAATAAATTATTCGACTGCTCAGTGATGGTAAGTTGTTGAGGGACGTTTAAAGCGGGTGGGGGTAACAGCGAAGAATCCGGCTCGGCAATAAACAAATCGTTGTGTACCGACCGGTAGCCCACAAATAGAATAACCGTGGCTAACGCCATGGCAATGGCATACCGGGGAAAAATATGGTTGGGCATCAGCCCGAACAATTTATCCAGAATAGACCGCTGTTCCATCTCGCTAATCCGCGCGAATAGACGCTGGCTGAAATCAGGAGAGGTTTGCTTTTTGGGCAGAGAACGAATTGCGGCCAGGGCCGTTTTAAAATCGCTGAAAAGTTCGCCACACTGAGGGCAATCGTCCCGGTGCTGTAAAAAGCGCATTTGCGTGGCTGCAGGAAGCTCACCGTCGACGTAGTCGGTGAGTCGTGACTCGAATTCAGAACAATTCATGCGGCCTGTACCCTCCTTTACTGGATTTGTCTCATTCTGTCGGGTGGATTTCGTTTACGGTTCCTACGAAGTTCTCTCAGCTTTGGGAGTCTTAAGGTGTCGTAACTTCTCTTGCAGCTTCAGACGTCCGCGGTTTATCCGCGACTTCACTGTTCCCACGGGTACGTCGATTATATTACTTATTTCTTCATAACTAAGTTCCTGGATATCTCGCAAAATAATCACGGTTTTAAATTTATCCGATAAATCGTTGATTGCGTCCTGGATTTCCTGCTCCGTATACTCGCCTTCCACTTCATCTTCGGGGGCGAATTGTTCAGACGGTATCTCATACTCTTTATCTTCTAATCCCAGATTACTTAATGAGAACATTTTACGCCGCTTTTTCTTCCGAAGTTCCGTCTTGGCGAGATTTCCGGCGATCGTATAAATCCAGGTGGAAAATTTGGCGATATTCCGGTACATATGTTTTTTCTGGTACACCCGGAGGAAGGTATCCTGCACTACGTCTTCGGCGGCTTCCTCGTTTGAGAGGTAGCGATAAACGAAGTTTTTCAACCGGTCCTTAAACCGATGCACAATTTCCTCGAAGGCATATTCATCCCCTTCCTGAAACCGCGCAATCAATTCCTCATCAGAGTATTTTTCCATGAAATCACTCATGGACGTATTCCTCTCGCGTAGCTAAAATTTCGGAAAAGAATGCAGTCAGATAATTTTTGGCGTCGAGAGCACTACTGGTTTTCGCAATCAGATCCGCTTCTTCCAGTAATATCAATGCCCGCTGAATTTCCTGGACAGTGTATCGGTTCAGAATTTTTTTATATTTCCAGACTAAATTTCTCCCCTGAAAAACCGTTTTATTAATCTCGCCATCCGTCTTCCCTTTCCTGCTCATTTCTTTCACCATCCACAGGTTGGTGAAGAAGTCCGCTGTTATTAATACAATATAGCTAACACTTGCTCCCTCTTCAAGCAATGAAAACACGTGTGGAAGCACCTTCGCCAGCGCCCTGGTAGCGAGCAGATCCTGAAGCTCATAGACCGAATGAGTCCGGGTATTGCCGACGAATTCCTCCAAAAGCCGGGGGGTGATAGCACGGTTGTCGTCCGGCAGATAGGTTTGCAGTTTTTTCAGTTCGTTATCCAGTTGTTTTAAGGATTCGCCGGCGAGATCGATGAGGTGTGCCCGCACTTCGGGTGGGGCCTCCATCTCCCGGAGATCCAGCATGTACTGCACCCATGCATCCATTTCGCGCAGCCACGGAACCCTGACAGAAACCGGGAGAGAGTAGTCTTTAAGTTTTTTCAGGAACCGCGTTTGTAACCGGGTATTTTCGGTGATCATAATGAGCGCGGTGTCGGAGGTCTGGTTCTGCAGATACTGGACCAATCCGGCTTTTCCGTCTTCATCCAGATCTTCGACTTCCTTAATGACCAGCATCTTTGGCCGGCTGAACAAAGATTGGGAGATTAACTCCCCCACGATGGTTTCCGGGGACGTTTCCGATGCATGGTAGAGATACTTATCCCACTCGGACTGATAGCGTTCAGTGAATGCCGAAGACACGGCTTGCAGGAAGTGGTCCTGTAAATAGACTTCCTCCCCATAGAGCAGGAAAGCCTGGGTCGGCTCCGAGCGCACCGAGTCAACAATGTCCAGATATTGACGGACCGGGGACCGTTTTGCCATATTGGAGCTCCTGTTGTCCGGTGTTAATTATAACAGAGAGAGCGCGATTGTCAAAGCACCAATCACCAGACAATAGATCGCAAACCAGCTGAATTTCCCTTTTCGCAACAGGTCCATAAGAAAGATAATCGCCACCCAACCGGCAAGGAATGCCGTCAGGGTACCTGCGGCAATGGCCCACAATTCCGTGGCAGTAAAGTGGGCGTGGAACACCCGAGTCAATTCCAGAGCGCTGGCCCCCAGGATGACCGGGATGGCGAGGTAGAAGGAAAATTTCGCCGCCTGCTCCGGCTCGATGTGCGACCAGAGTCCGGCCGTGATGGTGGTGCCGCTTCGTGAAATCCCTGGAATAATGGCCAGCGCCTGCGCCAAACCGATCAGGATACTTGTGCCGGTCGTTAATTCACCGGACACCTCTTTTTTCGGCCACCGGCTACTCCACAGAATCAGGGCCGTGGCTATCAGCATGGCGCCGACCAGGACGGGGCTTTGAAATATCCGGCCGACGTAATCTTCCGCCAGAAACCCAATAACACCGGCCGGGATAACGCCGATCACGATTAATCCGTTCATTTTAAACTGCGGATCGGTTTGCCAGAGATGTTTCCATTCCCGGGGCTGTTGTAACCCGTGGAACAACGAAGAAATGATTTGGATAATTTCGGTGCGAAACACCACCAGCACACTCACCACGGTTCCGAAATGCAGGAAAACCTCGAAGACCAGGCCGGTGGACTGGTACCCGAACAACGCCTGTGCAAGCGCCAGATGGCCGGAACTACTGATGGGTAAAAATTCGGTGATGCCCTGGATCACCCCCAGAAGGATGGCGTGTAATATTTCCATGGTGTGGCTATTTCCCTTTTCTCGTAGCGATAACGCCCCACATTCTTCCGGTGATCCCCTGGTCCCGGCGATAAGAAAACCAGTGCTCCGGATGGCAACTGGTGCATTGATGCGCCTGGTAAATCTGATCAGCAGGAATCCCGGCCTCCTCCGCCTGCCGGACGAGCGCCGAAGCCAGATCCAGATAGATACTTCCGTTTCGGAGTTCGCGGACGGTATGAGGAAATCGGTCCGCCACCTCGTCGCCGACCTCATAGCAGCACCCCCCGATCCCAGGGCTGATGCCGACTTCCACCTGCGAAGGTGCGTAGCCGGATCGCTGCTGTATCATGTGAAGCGCCCGGGGGAAGATCCGCCGGGCGGTTCCCCGCCAGCCGGCATGGAGAACGGCCACTACCCGGCGATCTTGGGTGGCCAGAAAGACGGTGTAACAGTCCGCGACTCCGATGACGAGATACAGATCCGGCACGTCCGTGAGTAATCCGTCACACTGATCTATCGCTCCCGGGGTTTGGACCCATCGGACATCGGCACTATGCACCTGGCGACAGAGGACCACCCGTGCCGGCGGAATGCCGAGTGCCCCATAAAAACGTTGCCGGTTTTCCCGCACATTCTCCGGGGCATCATGTTCGGAATAACCCAGATTCAGTGACCGGAGCGGGCCTTTCGACACCCCGCCCTGCCGGGTGGAAAAACCGTGCAGGAGATGCGGATCCGCCTCCCATCCGGGAAAAGCGGCCCACCGGACTTGCTGGTGTTCCTGGAAAATCATTCAGAAAAGTACGATTGGAGCGGATGAACCTTCCTGGGAGCCACGGTTAACGTATCGAGCAGCCGGAGATCCTGATTTGTAAACCGCAGCACTTCCAGATTCTGGTTTACCCGGGATTTCATGCCGTCGAGTGTCAGCCTCCGGGCGATTCCCTGCACATCGTGAATTTTCGTGAGCGCAGCCGCCATCGATTCCCTGGTATCAACACCCTTTCTGATAACCTCCAACACCAGATTCATGGTATCATATCCGTACAGGGTAAGGGCAGTGGGGCTTGTATTCATCTCCCGCCTGAATCGAGACTGAAAATCCCGGTAAGCATAGGAATTCTCGGGAATAAAATAATCGGAGAAAACCAGCATGCTATCGATATGTTCCGAATATTGCCTCAGTTTTTCCCGATCGTACCATTCCACATTTCCTAAAACCTGGGTATCGAAATTATAAAAGGCAAACTGGTTGGCGATGTAATCGATATCGCTGTTTTTAATGGGGAAATACATCCCGTCGATATACTTCAGGGTGATTTTCGAGGAGTCGATATCCTCGGTATATTCTTCCCATTTCTTTTGAAACAGCCGAACAAACTCCGAATCCGACAGCGTGGCGCGGATGCTGTCCGGAACCACCAGACTGGTATCCACTCCTCCTTCGAACTGCTCCCGGAGCTGGAATCCGATTTTCCGCAGATGAGCCCATTGGTCTGTTAAATCTTCCGGTTTATCCGTATACCACAGCTGATCCACGACGTCTCCCCCCCGGCGCTCCACTTCATCGGTGAAGGCATCGGTCAGGGCTTTGCCCTGCTTATCCGCCGGACTCACCGTCGCGAAGAGCCGCAAGCCCAGTGAATCGGTGGCAAACTGCGCGGCGGCCCGTCCCCGTGTTTCGTAATCCGGGCTGAGCTGAAAAACATACTGGTTTAATGACGCAAGGCCGTTGTCCGTGGCGGTCGGGGTGATGAGCGGTAGTTTGCCCACGGCCGCGGAGGTGGCCCCGGCAATTACATTATCACTCCATACCGGGCCGATGACCGCCGCTACCCGCTGATGCTCGATTATCCGGTTCAACTGACGGACCGTTTCCAACCCGCTTCTCCGGTTATCCAGGGGGATAATACTGACGTTTGGTAAATCCGTCGCCTGAGCCAGGGCATACCGGACCCCATCCATCAACTGGTGCCCGATATCCGCATACGACCCGCTCAGCGGCGCCAGCACCGCAATCGACACCTGTTTGTTGGCATCCAGGGCAATGGCTTTTCGAAGGGCCTGGAACGTCGGGATGAGCATGTCGCCCAGCGACGAGTTATCCAGCTCCATGGCCGTGGTGCTTGCCAAACTCATCTCGCCCGACTGGATATATTCCTGTAACATTGCCAGCTGAAACAAATTATGTTCGTCTCGGCCGATGGCGCCATCGACTAATGACTGCACCTCCTCCGGTGATAAAAAGGCATCCGTGACCTTCAGCATCTGATCCAGGGCAATCCTGGCCAGTGCCTCATCGGAGGATTGGGTAATGCTGTAGACGAAATAACTGGCGGCATTTTGGTACTGGTGTAAGCCCAGGAACGCCTCGGCCATCGCATAATAGATATCGTCAACGTAACTGCTGGTGGGATAGGTCTCCAGGAACTCTTTCCCATAACGGAGGCTTTGGAGAAACAGCCCGACTTTCTGAAACGATTTCACCAGCATCAGCTGGGAGGCGGTCGCCACCGGGTTGGTTCCCGTATAATCGTACAGTTCCCGGAAGATCCGGAGCGCCTGCTGGTAATGCTGCTCGTTGTATTGTTTGACACCATCCTGAAATTGCTTTTTCAGCGGATTCCGGGAGAAGATCTGCCTTCCCTGGGAAGACGGAGGCAGCATGAACACTGTTAACAGCGCTCCGAGGGTACAGATCCATACGATACTTTTAAGACGAAATAACCGGGAAAAAAAATCCATTTATTCAACCGTTACGCTTTTTGCTAGGTTTCTGGGTTGATCAACATTGCATCCCCGCTCCACCGCGATATAATAGGCAAGTAATTGTAACGGGATGGAGGCGAGTATCGGAATGAGAAAGTACTCTGTTTCCGGAATGTAAATAACATGGTCGGCCAGGTTGCAGATTTCCGTATCCCCTTCCGTGGCCAGGGCGATGATCCGGCCTCCCCGGGCCCGGACTTCTTCCATATTGCTGAGGATTTTTTCATACGTCTTATCTTTGGTAGCGATGATCACCACCGGCATGTTTTCATCGATAAGGGCGATGGGGCCATGTTTCATTTCGGCCGCCGGGTAACCTTCGGCATGAATATAGGAGATTTCTTTCAGCTTCAGGGCGCCCTCCAGGGCCACCGGATAGTTATAGCCCCGTCCGAGATATAAAAAATTACGCTGCTGGCTATACTTCCGGGCGATGTCCCGGATATTGTCCGCCGTTTGCAGGATCTGCTCCGCTTTGGCAGGCAGCGTGCTCAACTCCTGAATAATCCGGTTCCGCCGCGCCTTGTTGACCTTGTTGTGCTGTCCCAGCAAGACGGTGAGCAGCGTCAGCACCGTGACCTGTGAGGTAAAAGCCTTGGTGGAGGCGACGCCGATTTCCGGACCGGCATGGATGTAGATACCGGCCGCCGTTTCCCTGGCAATGGTGCTCCCAACCACGTTACAAATCCCCAGGCAGAGGGCATTATTCTCTTTGGCGGTTCGGATAGCCGCCAGGGTGTCCGCGGTTTCACCGGACTGGCTGATCGCGATGACCACCGTTTTGGGTGTCAGAATCGGATTCCGATAGCGGAACTCGGAGGCGTACTCTACTTCCACCGGGGTGCGCGCGAACTCTTCGATGAGGTACTCCCCGATGAGCGCCGCATGCCAACTGGTACCACAGGCGGTAAGATAAATTTGATCAGCGGATTCGATCTCACCGATCACATCGGCGATGCCGCCCAACCGAACGCTTCCCGCTTCCGGCAACACCCGTCCCCGCATCGCATCCCGGATAGTGCGGGGTTGTTCATAGATCTCCTTGAGCATGAAATGATCATACCCGCTCTTTTCGATCTGCTGGAGGTCATAGGTGATAGTGTGACGCCGGGTGTGTACCTCCGCCGTTAACTGGCCGTCAAACGTGCGGGAACCTTCCGGGGTAATCACGGCAATCTGCTCATCCTCCAGATAGTGCACTTCCCGGGTGTGTTTCACAATGGCCGCCGTATCGGACCCGACAAAATATTCCCCCTCCCCTACCCCGATGACAATGGGACTCCCGGAGCGGGCGACCACGATTTTCCCCGGATCGTCTACCGAGACCACTGCCAGACCGTACGTTCCGATCACATATTGCAAAGCGGTCGCAACTGATGCCTCCAATGAATCGCCCCAATGTTCTTCCATCAGATGCGTTAAGACTTCCGTGTCGGTCTGGCTCTTGAACACGTGCCCCTTTTGGATTAAATCCCTCTTCAAAGCGGAATGGTTTTCAATGATCCCGTTATGGACCAGCGCGATTCGCTGTTCACAATCGGTATGGGGATGGGCGTTCACTTTATTCGGGGCCCCGTGTGTCGCCCAGCGGGTGTGTCCGATCCCGAGTGTGCTGTGAATGGCATGCCCATTTAACAACGTGGCCAGTTCCTGGATTTTTCCCTGGCTTTTACGGGTAAACAGGCCGGCATCCTCGATGTATGCCACCCCGGCGGAATCATACCCCCGATATTCCAGCCGGCGGAGTCCATCCATCAGGATGGGAAGAGCCGCTTGGGAACCGATATATCCTACGATACCACACATATATTCAGCAGTTCTCTCTGTAGGGTGTTATTCCCACTCAATGGTGCCGGGGGGTTTTGAGGTCACATCGTAGACGACCCGGTTGACCCCGGCGACCTTATTCACGATTAACGAAGACGCTTCCTGCAGCAGATCTTCCGGCAGCCGCGCCCAATCCGCGGTCATCCCGTCCACACTGACCACGGCCCGCAGGACAATCACATGCTCATAGGTCCGCTGATCCCCCATGACGCCGACGGTGTTCACCGGCAAGAGCACGGTGAGCGCCTGCCACACGTTCCGGTATTCCGAGTATTTGTGCAGCAGTTCGGTAAACAGCCGGTCGGCCTCCCGGACCATCACCACCCGTTTCTCGGTCACTTCCCCCAGGATGCGCACCGCCAGTCCCGGTCCCGGGAAGGGATGCCGTTCTAAAATCCGTTCCGGAATATTCAGCAGCCGGCCGATTTGCCGGACTTCATCTTTGAACATCTCCCGGAAGGGTTCCACCAGTGTTAAATTCATTTCGTCCGGCAGACCACCTACGTTGTGATGCGTCTTGATGGTCGCCGAGGGGCCGGTGACGGTCTGGCTTTCAATGACATCCGGGTACAGCGTCCCCTGGGCCAGATATTCCAGATCCGGATAGTCGCCGGCAATTTTCTGGAACTCCTCGATAAACTGGTGCCCGATCACCTTGCGTTTTTGTTCCGGATCCGTAATGCCCTTCAATGCTCCTAAAAAAGTCTCCGCAGCATCATGATAACGGATGGGAATATCGAGCTGTTCCCGAAGAATTTCGGTGACATTCTTCACGTCATCGTACCGCAGCAGACCGGTATCGATAAACACCGGATGGGAACGCTCCCCCACCGCCCGGTGTAACAAGACGGCCATCACCGAGCTGTCGACCCCGCCGCTGACCGCACAAATCACCGATTTGGACCCCACGTCTTCCCGAATGCTCCGGACAGCAGTCGAGATAAACTCTTCCGGCGTCCAATCTCCGGGGCACCCCGCGATTTCAAACAGAAAGTTTTTCAGAATTTCCGTGCCGAATTCGGTATGGGTGACCTCGGGATGGAATTGTAAGGCAAACCGCTGTTTCTGCGCATTGCCGATAGCCGTGGTCACTCCGTCGCTGGTCGCCAGCACCTCGTACGCTGCCGGGGGAGTTTCCACGTGATCGCCGTGGCTCATCCAAACCTGCGATTGATCCAAATCCTCCGTGAGCAACGGAGAAGAGCGCTGCAACTGCAGCAAGGCTTTGCCGTATTCCCGGCGGGCACTCTTCCGGACGATTCCGCCCTCGTAATGGGCCAGCCAGTGCATTCCGTAACAGATCCCCAGGAGCGGCGTTTGGAGATTTAAAATTTTTTGATCCGGATGCGGGGCATCCTGATCCGTGATGGACGCCGGGCCGCCGGAGAAAATAATGGCCGCCGGGGCCGCCTGTTCCAATTCACGGGCGGTGACCGTCGGCGGGTAAATCCGCGAAAAGACCCCTAATTCGCGTACTCGGCGGGCAATCAGCTGGGTATACTGGGATCCGAAATCAATGATAGCAACTTCCTGGCTCACGAGACCTTTCTCAACTCAATTTTTCCATTGGAGAATATCGGCCATTTTCGCAGGGATTCCAAAAAGTTATAATGCGTCAGATCATATTGAATCGGGGTCACGGAGACATAGCCTTCCTGGACCATCCGGTCATCGGAGCCATCCTCTTCCTCTTCCGGCAGCCGTGTCCCGGTCATCCAGTAATACGGCCGGCTTCGGGGATCCAGGCGCTTATCAAACTGTTCGTCAAAGATGGCCTTCCCCTGCTTCGTCACCCGGATCCCTTTGATTTCTTCCATGGGAAGCGGTGGGATGTTGACGTTTAACAATGTGTTTGCCGGGAGACTCTGTTGCAGGATTTCCCGGGCCAGCAAGGTGGCAATTTTTCCCGAGGCGCGAAAATCCGGCTGTTCCCAGGTCGCCAGTGAAAACGCGATGCTGGGAATGCCGAGAATCACTCCTTCCGTGGCGGCCGATACCGTGCCGGAATAGATGACGTTTATCCCGGTGTTGCTTCCCAGATTAATCCCGGAAACCACCAGATCCGGTTCCCGGTCCAGCAGTGCTTTCACGGCGATCTTCACACAATCGGCGGGTGTCCCGTTCACCGCGTGTCCCACCACTCCGCCCTCCAGTTTCACCTCGTTCGCCCGCAACGGTTTGGATAAGGTAATGGCATGACCCGCGGCGCTCATTTCCCGGTCCGGCGCCACGACGGCCACCTCACCTAGCCGCATCATACTCTGGTACAATACGGCTAACCCGGGTGCCGTGATCCCGTCATCATTGGTAATAAGAATAAAGGGTTTACGCTTCATCAGATTGTTCGGCAATCGCTTCCGCTACTATTTCATCCGGCAGACTGAATTCAAGGATCTTGGTGATCTCCTGTTTGAGATCTTTTCGTTCGATAACCCGATCCACAAAGCCTTTTTCCATCAGAAATTCAGAACGCTGAAATCCCTCCGGGAGATCCTGCCCGATTGTCTGCTTGATCACCCGGGGACCGGCGAAACCAATCAGCGCCCCCGGTTCCGCCAGGATAAAATCGCCCAGCATCGAGAAACTGGCCGTCACGCCCCCGGTGGTGGGATGTGTGAGCAGCGAAATATAGGGCAGCCCGGCTTCGTGAAGTAAACTTAGTTTGGCGCTGGTTTTGGCCATTTGCATCAGGGAGAGCGCCCCTTCCATCATCCGCGCGCCGCCCGAGGCGGATACAATCACCAGGGGCAGTCGTGCTTCCCGGGCCCGATCCACCGCCCGCGCGATTTTTTCGCCCACCACTGATCCCATGGATCCTCCGATAAATCCAAAATCCATGACCGCCAGAACCAGGGGATGGTCGTTCATCCGGCCCGTCAGGGTGCGCACGGCTTCTTCCATCCCGGTTTTGTGCCGGGCGCTCTTCAACTGGTCGCTGTAGCGCTTTAATGCTTTAAATTCCAGGGCATCCACGGACCGCAGGTCGGCACTAAATTCCTCGCCGGTCTCCTTATCCAGCAGTATCTCGATATACTCCTGACTGCCTATCCGAAAATGATGGTTACATTTATGGCAAACGTGCAGGTTTTTTACCAGCTCCTTTTTATACAGGATCTCTTCACATCCATCGCATTTCACCCACAACCCGTCCGGTATCTGCTTTTTCTCGGTGGAAAAAATGCTTTTCTTAACTCGGCGAAACCAGTCCATAATCTATACTCAATTTCCTGTTTGCGTTAAAATCTCCTCCGTCCTCGCTTCCATCAATAAGGCCCCTTCATCTTTATAATATCGGGGACGGTTCCCGATCACTGCAAACCCTAAAATTTTATAAAATTGTTGGGCCGCCCGGTTGGATTCCCTGACTTCCAGGTTCACCACACATTGGTTACCATGTGCCGCCGTGCCGGTCCGCACAACTTCCCGGAGCAGGTGTTTTCCAATCCCCTGCCGGCGTCGGTCCGGGGTGACGGCGATATTATGAATATGTATTTCCCCCTCTCGATGCCAATATGGGGGAATATACCATGCAACTGCAAAACCTACAACACGTTCCTCCGAAGTCGCCACCAGACAAATGGCACGATCCGGCATTTGCATACTCTTCACGAACACCTGCTTAGACCACGGTTCCGCGAAACTCTGCTTTTCGATGCTCATCACGGTTGGTAAATCGTCCTCCCGCATGTCACGTATCTCGAGAATCATATCCGGCCGGTCGGCGTGAGACGGTTTTTGAGCAGGCATTTCCAGAGCCTGGCCGGTGGATTCGTCGCCAGATAATGTTGAAGAATGCCTTTATTCATTGAACACCGAATGCCACTGCAAGCCCCTGTGCAAATCGTCCATTGTCCGTTGTCCATCCGATAAATTTCGGTGGTTCACCCTCCTTTTTCGGACTTCAGCGGATTTTTAAACTTGACTGCCTGGTAGTCTTTCAGATAATCCGGCTCCAGCTGGTAGGGCTCTTCCACCAGCCATTGGTCCGGGTTCCAAAGGGTGAGCTCCGCCAGATGTGTTCCCCGGACGCAATCCAGACTCAATATCCGGTTGGGAATTTCTCCTGTCGGGTTCTGTCCCGGTGGCGCCTGAACCACCAGGCGCAGCTCCCTGTCAAGCCCGGCACAAATGTCCTGTACGTCCTGCCGGACCGGCCCGGTGACCAGTTCCGGTCCCTGCCGGAGATCATAGACGGCAAAGAAATATTGGGACCGGTGAGAATGATGCAGCACACCCACCCGGTCTGTCAGCCGATGGACACTCCAGGCGGAAGCGGCCAGAGTCGGCACCGCATACAGCGGAGTCTTCTGCCGGTATACGAGGCCTTTCGCCGTACTGAGGCCAATCCGCAGGCCGGTAAAAGAACCCGGTCCGATAGAGATAGCCACCCCCTCAATCGCATCGATATCCTGTTGTATATTCCGGAGTTGCTGTTCGATCATCCGGGTCAGGAGTTCCGAATGCCGTTTGGGGAGGTAGACGGTATTTTCGGCAAGAATTCGACCGGATTCCGCCAGCGCAATACTGCACACGTCCGTGGCAGTTTCTATGGCCAGGAGACACATAATTCCTCTCGGGTTTGGGGGCTTTCCATCCGGATTACCCGGGCTGTTTCGGTGGTAAAGGCGTGGCTGAATCGCAGACGAATCGTGTACTCCGGCAGCAAGGTTTCCACCCGTTCAGCCCATTCGATTAATACGATGCCTTCCCCGTAAAAGTATTCTTCATACCCCAGGGATATGAGATCGCTCGCGTCGTTTAACCGGTAGCAATCGAAGTGATACACCGGCAGATTCCCGGAGTATTCGTTGATTAAGGTAAAGGTCGGACTATTGACCGGTTCGGTCACGTCCAGCGCTGCACAGAATCCCTGGACAAAGGTGGTTTTTCCACTGGCCAGATCGCCGTAGAGCGCAAAAATATCGCCGGGCCGGGCCTCACGGGCCAGCCGGGCGGCCAGATCCCGGGTGTGATCCACCGACTCGCTATGCCAGGTGTGGGTCAGAGGCACTACCGCTCCCGGGGTTCCAGCGTAATCACCGGCAGAACCATTTCTTCCAGGGAGACCCCGCCGTGTTGGAAGGTGTTATTCAACTTATTTCGATATTTATTATAGTCGGTTGGATAGACAAAGTAATAATTTTCTTTGGCCAGGAGAAAGGTGGTATTAATACCGCGGGCGGGCAGATAATATTCCGCCGGCTCCCGAATCGAGATGGCCTGCTTGGGATCGGCGTTCAAATTTCTGCCGTATTTATAGCGGATGTTGGGAGAGGCTTCCCGATCCGCTTTCACCAGGGCGGGTTTCTCTACCAGCGTACTCCCGTGATCCGTGGTGATCACGATGGTGTACCCACTGCCCCGAAGCTGCTTCAGGACCTGCAAGAGCCAGGATCGTTCGAACCAGGCCCGGACGATGGTGCGATACCCGGCTTCATCCGGCACGATTTCCTGGAGAAAATCGGACTCCGACCGCTGATGTGCCAGCAGATCGACAAAATTGATGACCAGGGTAATCAGCCGGTTGTCCAGCAGGGTTTTAATATCCCGTGCCACTTTTCTTCCCTGTCCGGCGTCCAGCACTTTGCTGTATTTGCTGCCGCCGGCCACATCGAGATCGTATCCATGAAGCTGGTTAATCAGAAAGGTATGTTCGTTCCGGTTCATGCTCCCCTCGTCATCCACGGCCCGGGACCAGATTTCCGGATATTCCCGCTGGATCTCCAGGGGAAAGAGTCCGCTGAATATGGCGTTCCGTGAATAGGGGGTAGCGGTCGGGAGAATGGAAAAATAGTACGATTTCTGTACCCGGTAATCCGGGTAAAGCATTTGCTCGATCGTTAACCATTGGTCCAGGCGCATGCAATCGACGACTATGAACAAGACCGGTTTTTCCTGCTGCAGCAGCGGGACCAGGTGATCTTTCACCACATCGACGGAAAGGGGAGGCCGATCCGCTGCCGGCCCATGAAGCCATTGGGGGTAGCGGTCCTCGATAAATTTACCGAACTCCACATTACACTCGTTATGCTGGTCCTTGAGGGTTTGTTTAAATCCAACGTCCGGCAGCCCGTCAAATTCCACTTCCCATTGTGCGAGTTTGGTATGGATGGTGATCCATTCCGCCGGACCGGGCCTGGCAGCCACCATCCCGGCGATGGTATTAAATTCGTTGACATATTTACGGGAGGCCTGTTCCCCCGAAATCTGCGCGCGTTCCAATATCTTCTTGCAGGCCAGCAGGATCTGACTGGGGTTGACCGGTTTGGTCAGATAATCGGCGATTTTCGCCCCGATGGCCTCCTCCATGAGCGATTCTTCTTTGTTTTTGGTGATCATAATCACCGGCACGCCTGGTTCAGCCTCCTTGATTTCCATCAGGGTCGTGAGTCCGTCTTTTCCCGGCATCATTTCATCGAGCAACACCAGGTCATAGTTCCCCTCCCGGACCGCACTGACTGCGTCCTCGCCATTCGTTACCCCATCGATATGGTACCCTTTATCTTCCAGGTACAACAGATGGGACTGGAGCAAATCAATTTCGTCGTCCGCCCAGAGGATCCGGGCCCGGGGAGCTGTCATGGTCGCGCCTGTATTCATACGTTCATCCCAGCGGGAAATTTATCGCTCGACCGGGTATGTGTCAAACTGAAGTTCCGATTTGTCGGTAGTCGGTGCATCGGTCGTCTGTGATCCATTCATTGAAGGGTAGTTATCCTGCGCTCATGCGGATCATTTTGTTGTCATGACAAAGACACCATCCCAATCCGCAGGCGGTGGCGAGTCCATGTATTGCAGACATCTGTTCCGGAAGAGCGATGCAGGCCGATCTTTGGGCAGCAGCGACAGCGCCTCGTCAAACGCACGGATCGCCTCCCCCCAATCCCGGTTGAAATAGTGCTCGATTCCGCGATTATATGGTTCCAGAATCGATTCGGTTTTCGGGAACGGCCGCTCTTCCCGATCGGTGCGCCCGAGCAACTCGTAGACCTTCACGGGCTTCGTTTTCCCCTTCACGACCAAATAATCCAGCAAACGAACCATAAAATGGGGCGGGAGTGCTTCATAAGTGAATTCACTAATCATCACATAGGTGTTATATCGTTTATTGGCACTTTCCAGCCGAGCGCCCAGATTCACGGCATCTCCCATGACTGTATAGTCGAACACGCCCCTGGAGCCGAAGTTCCCCAATGCCATGTCCCCGCTATTGATTCCGATACGGGTGTGGATTTCCGGAAGGTCCCTGGATTTCCATGCCATCCGTAACTTGGCGAGCGTCAATTGGAAGTCCAGCGCCGCATTGCAGGCTTTTTCCGCGTGATTCGAAGCAGGCAGCGGTGCGCCGAATTCGGCCATAATGGCATCTCCCTGATACTTATCCACAATCCCACCGTGTCGCAGGATAATTTCGGTCATCGCCGTGAGGTATTCGTTTAAAAATTCCGCCAGGAATTCCGGCTCCATCCGTTCTGTGATGGCTGTGAATGCCTGGATATCCGAAAAGAAGACAGACAATTCCCGGCGCTCTCCACCCAACCGCAACTGCTCCGGATGTTTCATGAGTTCGGACACCACTTTGGGACTCAAAAAATGGGTGAAGGCATCCTTGATCCACCGTTTTTCCCGCTGTTCTGCTACAAATTGGTAGACCACATTTCCAACATAAGTCAGGAGGATCCCGAGAACCGGCAAAACCACCGGAAGGTAGATCGAGTGCCCCGGAGGGGGCGGCTGAATGTCCAAATTCATCCCCACCGAGGCGAATAAATGTTGAAAAAAGCCCCACCGGCCGAGAGTCAGGTCCAGAATCCGCCGGAGGGACCAGAGATATTCCCGGAAGAACACTCCGAAGGCGACCTCAACGTACATCCATCCGAGGAGCAAGGAAAAAATCCCGCCGATCATGGGTTTGGCGGCAAACACGATCCCGGCGGTCGTCAGGATCACAGCCAGCATGATCCATTTTGTGGCTCCGGAAGATACGGCTTTGATATAATTATGATCGAGGATCATCTGCGCTGCGTTCGCATGGATTTCCATCCCGGGCATCAACGCCTGGTAGCCATGGAACAGGTAGAACGGCGTTTCTTTTACGTCATGGAAATCGTCCAGGGAGACCCCGACAATAACTATTTTATCCTGGAACGGACTCTCCCCCGTCAATCCTAACCGGGCCAGGGTGCCATCCTGATAAAAGAGCTCCATCCAGTTCGTATCCTCATCCTGGGGCTCCAAAGTGTAGCTGGCATCATCCAGGACGCTGGATAAGGGATACGTCGGAAAGGTTTTCCAGGGACCCACCGGCGGTGCCGGGCCTGCCGCGGATGAAGGACCATAATAGTTGATCAAACAGAGATTCGGATTCCGAAAGGTTCTAATTCGAAAGGGGCCATAGCGAATGGCTCCCGGAACCTGCCGCAGAGTCGCCGTATCCGGAACGTCGAGATACTCTGTGACCGCTTTTACTCCCAGGGAAAAATAGGGATGGGTATCGCTGCTGGTTTGATTATAAATGATGTAGCGACGGGTAAATCCGTCCAGATCCTTGTACTCATTGGTCAGTCCGATTCCGGCACCCGCCTCCAGAAGGGCCGGAATGGGTTTCCGGATATATGCCGGCGGATACCGGGTATTTTCGACAACATACTTTCCGGCCAACACCACTTTTGTCCCGTGATTGCCCGCTGACCGGATGGCTGCGGCGAAGAGAGAATCACCTTTGGCGGACGTGGTATCTCTGGTGTCGAAGGCTACGTCGAACACAACCACCTTCGCCCCCGCCCGGGTCAGGTTGTCGACCACCTGGGCCCAGATGCCGCGGGGGTACGGCCATCGTTCCGGAATTAAACGCCAGGACTCGTCATCCAGTTCGACCAGCACCACGTCCAGACTGTCGTCTTTTAGGGATGCCCGGCTGAGTAACCCGGTATACGGTCCTCGCATGGTGAACCGATAATCCAGGGTTTTTAATTCCCAGGTATCCAGCAGATGGAATCTTTGCAAAACAAGTAATAGAAGAAAGACCGCCACCCCGACGGCGACACTGATACTAATGCGAAATACTGTTTTTCTTGACATAAACTTCAGAGGCCCGGCCTTCGTGACATTCCGGCATGCACACGGTTAAAAACTATAGGAGTAGCGAAGGCTGTACAACAAATTATTATACGACAAATCGGTTTCGTTCGTCTGCATATAGAGGAGATTCATACTCAGCCCGTGATTGCGGAAAAACCGGTATCGGGCACTGGATTCGATCCCGACCCGGTTGAATCGCTCCGTCCCGGCATTTTGTGCCAGCCGCAGCGTACCGGTGAGTTGTAAGGCATCCTGCAGGAGCTGGTACATGCCCCCCAGCGCGAGTGATTGGTAGCGTGCCTGGCTCCCGGGGGTCTCACTGTCATTGATATGATAGGCAACCCGGGTCGCCAGAGATGAAGACAACCGGCTCTGGAATTCGAGGGATATCAACGAAAGCGAGTATCCCATCCGGGGGTAATTGGCCTCGCGTTCCACCAAATCCGTATTATTCGACCGCATGTAACTCAACCGAAGGTCGTGCTGTCGTCCAAAGAGATTTACCGGCTGGGAGAGCGTTACTGCACTGGAGTACGTCCGGTTATTAATGCGATTGTCTATCACCGGCTGTTCCGGGAATATTCCCGGCGCCTGGAATGGGTCGAGGGCATTGGCCCGGTGATATTGGTTCAAGTTCAGGTTAATCACGGGCAATCCCTGGCCGGGATAAAATACAATCCCGGCTGAGAGGGTATTTGACGATATCTGCGCGGCTTCTTCTCTGGAAAGATTTTCAGCATAATCCTGATAGCGCAGGGTCAGGTGGAGTTTGTTCCGGAGCAGCGGTATTCTGTCCGACAATTCAAATCCGGCCACATCCCGCCGGAGATAAGGATTGGCAAGCGCACTGTATTCCGGCCCGACCCTGCGATACTGCAGAGAGAAGGTGTTTCGGAAATATTGCAGCGTCAGCCTGGTTTCGTAGGCGAGCGAACTGTATTCGTTAAAATGCAACGGTGAAAAGTTCACCAGATAGGCGGAGGTGTCCGCCGGGTCGGTGGTCACCGAGGTTGGAAACGGTAAAAAAGGCCGGATATTATCGTTCAGAATAAAAATCCAGCTGTATTTGGAGGGATCCATGTTGAGTTCATCAATCGGCAGGTTAAATCCGCTTCCCAGCTGGAGGGTGTCGTTTCGGGATAAGGCTCCTCCGAAGATGTTATCGTTTTGCCAGCTTAATGCGGCGCTGGATACCCAGGTGATTCTTCTTTTATCAAAAGCGAACATCAGATCGCTTCCCACCAATACATTATCTTTGGGAGTCGTGCCTCTCCAGGAGAAATTCCCGTTGACGGAATCGGGCAAGGCGTTCAGCACGCTCAGGGTGTCATCTCTGGATGAGATAAAGGATAAACCGAATTCGAAGGTCTGCCCGTTGCCAACACTGGGCCGGATGCCGAGTACACGCCGTCCGAAGGTATAGTCCTCCACCCCCCAGTTGTACCCCTGTCTTTGTTCGATCAGAGTGGCGGCTGCGGGAAGGCCTTCCACCAACCGCTGTGACCGTCCGTACACCACGTGCAGGTGAAACGGTTTCAGATGCAGACGGGTGTTCAGCCCCCGAATACGTTTTCCCCACATGCCCAGCCGGGAAAATTGGGGGTAAAAATCGCCCAGCTGGGTTTGCATCCTTGCAGAGTTCAGCTCGAACATGTACCGGTTCCGGGGCTGATATCTGGTATTCTCTCTGGAGGTAAGATACACGTTGCCGCGGAGAACGGCTCCGCCGATTGTGGTGCGAATATTACCGCCGAGTTTATTGACGTTTTCATATCGGTTTCTGATGCGGCTATAACTGTTCACCACGTAGAGATCACCATCCACGTCGATCCCGGCGTGCCCTTCGGCCGCGGCTCCCGCTACCTGGAATCTCCAGCTTACCGGCGTAAACGACTGACCGGTAGTGTCGGCAAATTGCATTTCCACCGTGTGGAGACCGGGGACAATCTCCGAAGGCCGGTACGTCACCAAATCCGACCCGACCATGGCATATCTGGTCACATTCACGCCATCGACCAACAACATCACTGACGCAGTATCGACAGACGGCACCGAAAACAAAGTCACCGCCACCAATACTTCCTCCCTGGGGACGGTTGTTCCGGGACCGGGAGACAAGATCAGTTCCCGGCCCGCGACATTCCGTGGTGCGGTATCCTTCGGTGTTGCCTCGGTCTGTTGTGAGGGTGTTTGCCCGGACGCTCTTTCCACACTCAGAAATACCGGCTGATCATACGCACTCTGCTCGGGATACGTCAGCATGGAGCCGTCATTCAGTTCGGCAACAATCAAGTACCGGACGCCCGCCTCCGTGATATACTCGGCCGGAATTGTTCCGACGTAGTAGCCATTCCGATACTCCATGGGAGTTTCTACGAAGCCGGTAACATCGGCACGATTATATAACAACCGAACCTCCCGCACTCCGGCTGCGGTTCCCTCCAGGATCGCTTCCACTTCATTATCCTGCCCGGGGAAAAGAGATTGGGGAGGCGTATGCAAAATTTGGCCCTGCGCGTATAAAGTCGCTGCCAGGAAGAGGAACGCGGCTCCCAGCAACAGGCGAAAACTCCCATGGTAAATGTTCATGCTGTAGGCTCGTGACACGGTGGTTGAGACATGTCCTCTCGTTACTCAGTGCGCCTTTGCTCTTATTCTGCCGTAGCGGACTTCCGACACCTTGGGGTTGGTTCCTGCGCCGGAGTACCTCCGAAGTCGACAGAACGTCTTTTCTCTGCTATCACATCCCGATAAATGGTAAAAATAGAAGCATCCGATGCGACCCCGCCTCCTTGACCATTGAATACAGCGCTCTCCTCTTTCGGCCTATCCTTTCTAATCGGGTGCCCCGTGAAAACGGCACCTCATCCGAGACCGCATCAATATTCGACTTCGAGCGTCTTCCGCTCTCCGTCCGGATTTTCGAATTCAATTTCCAGGAGATTGTTTTCACCGGCGGGTCCGATCACACTCGCCTGAAACTCACCGTCGGACAACACCTGACCGGTGACTTCCACCTGTTCCCCGGGGGATGGTGCTCCGTCTTCGACAGCCGTTAAATCCGTCAGGGATACCGTGAGCGGTCCGGCCCCGGTCAAACCGGCGGGGAGTGTTCCGGACACGCGATTCACGTCGGTCATCCGGAGTGCTTGCCCTGCGGCATATTCCTGCACCGTCCCGCGGATGGTTCCGGTGCTGGACGTCCCCACCTGGCCGTCAGGCGTGGAACTCCCGGTTTCATCCTCACCCACCAACACCGAATCCCCCGAGCCGCTGTTGACCAGCAGAACCTGACCGTCCCGAACGAAGATCCTGTCCCCTTCCACCGGATCCACAATCATCCAGAACACCGTTCCTTTGACCGAAGCCACCGAAGTCGGCGTAATAATGGAAAACCGGCGTTCGCCCTGGCTGGCGATCTCGGCCTTCACTTTTCCGTTTTGCATCATTAATTGTTTGGAAATGGCGGCCGCCTGCCGGTCGGCGGATCCCAGGATTTCCACCTCACTCCCGGACTGGATTTTTAATTGACTCTTATCATCCAGAAAGACCAACACTCCAAATCCGTTTTCGCCGGTGCGTATCCAGTCCCTGTCCTGAATGGGGGTCCCAATCGCCAGATTCTGATCGTAGGTTTGGGCGGTGGCCCGTCTGACCATCGCCTCGGCTTTGACTTTGGTGGTCACCGCAATATTCTCCTGGGCGGTAAGTATGCTTCCTGTGACCAGGAGGCTCAAAGCAACTCCGGTGCGGCAGATGGTTCGCATTGTGTAATTTGGCCTCGCCACGGCTCACTCTTCCACGGTGCTGTTCTGGAGCTGATAGGTACCCGTGTTAAATCCCGTGGCCAGCTTCATTAACTCCGTAGTGGACAAGGTGCGTCCGTTTAACCGAAGGTTCCCCGGCAGGGCGCGATATCCTTCCAGAGGCCCGCCGGCCCCAAAGTACCGGTTGTACCGATCCGTCCCCAGAATCGATTGCAAAGCGATCTGCAGTGGGTCCGACTGCACCCCGCCAACGGTAAAGGTATAGATTTCACTATCGATGACTTCTTCGCCGCGCGATGTCTGGAAGTATTTTCGCACTTGCCAGACGTATTGTTTGCCTTCCTCCAGCTCTTTCACCCCGGTCAGCGGATATTGGTAAGAGGTGCTCACGGGTATCTGCTGGAATTCGCCGTTATCGGGAAATGGCAGGTTCGCATCGTCTTCCAGGGCTTCGGCGTACGACCCATGCCGGGCGGGATCATATTCACTTACCCGGAGACCATACTCGTACCGGGCGGTCCCGGAGACCGCTTCAGGCTGTCCGGAAGTTCCGGTGGATTCCCACTGAAATATGGGATGGGTGGTCTGTACGACGGTCTGATCAGCCGGTGCAATCAGCTGAACGTTGGTCGGCGGTTGGAACTCGAAGGTCAACTCATCACTCACCGGAGAGGCGAAGGCGCCGTCTTCCGAGGTGAGGGTGTACTGAAAGCGGTACACTCCGGCGGGAATCGCCGTGAGTGACAGCACCTTGCTCAGTAAGGACGCCCGTTGAGATTGGGGAAGGGATTCGATATTCTCCCGGGTCGCACGCAGGGTGATGGTCTCCCCGTTCTCGGTCATAATTTGATTGGAGACTTCCGCCAGGTCCCGGTTGGTAACAGTCACCGGTCCCTTCAACACGAAAGGCTCGGTCTGGATTGAAAATATCCTGGCGTTTCGAATGTCCAGGTCCGGGATATCCGCAATGAAAGAAACAGTCAACGCGAGGATCGGGGTGGGCGCCGTGGGGGCCGGGGACAGCCGCATTTGAAAGATAACGGGTGCCTGTGCCGGATCTTCGATCAAGTCGCTCATGTACAGGATGGAATATTCGTCGGGACTGCGTAATAACTCAACCGTTGGCGCATTGTTTTGTGCCGCCAGCGGCGCCCCCGATACCAGAAAAACAGCAATGAGCCAGATCCAACGGATTTTATCCACGGCGTGTCCTACCGGTTAAAGTCAGTCTGTTACACTTGTGTCAACCATGTTTGATTCGTACCGGGGGATCCGTACCCGGCGGCGTCATTCTTGATTCCTCAAGATGCTGACGTTGTAAAAATAAAGGATGAGCCTCGACACTCACAGCGTGCGTGTTAATGTACCGCCAGGAAGGTTGAGTGTCAACAAGATACCTGGTTATTGTAAAAGGAAAAGCCCCCCAAATGCACATCAGGGGGGCTTTGTAAGAGTTTCCCGGCAACGTCCTACTCTTCCGCTCCGTCTCCGGAGTAGTACCATCGGCGCAGGAGGGCTTTACTTCTCTGTTCGGAATGGGAAGAGGTGTTTCCCCTCCGCTATCGTCACCAGAAAATGGTGTTATTCAAAAGAAAATGGGGAAGTAAACGCACTTTTGTCATACAACCTCAGCTGATAAAAGAATATTGATTAAGCCGCTCGGCTTATTAGTATCGCTCGGCTAAACCCCTTACAGGGCTTACACCTGCGACCTATCAATCCCGTGGTCTACGGGAAGCCTTCTGGCCCGATAAATCGGGCGGGAAATCTTATCTTGGGGTGGGTTTCGCGCTTATATGCTTTCAGCGCTTATCCCATCCGGACATAGCTACCCAGCGATGCCTCTGACGAGACAACTGGTACACCAGAGGTCCGTCCACTCCGGTCCTCTCGTACTAGGAGTAGCGCCCCTCAAATTTCCTGCGCCCACAGCGGATAGGGACCGAACTGTCTCACGACGTTCTAAACCCAGCTCGCGTGCCACTTTAATCGGCGAACAGCCGAACCCTTGGGACCTTCTCCAGCCCCAG